>SL_4KL_010_BRINEDRAFT_10000166_pt1 | contig 30753 bp, 29 predicted proteins | sample SodLak_010_BRINE_2_FD_10664 | JGI IMG/M metagenome (IMG submission 10664) | reverse complement strand
AGGAGGTCGGCGGGCTCTACGCCGAGGGCGACGTGGTCCACGCGTACGCTCACTGTACCTGCGGCGAGAGCTACTCCCACAAGTGGATCGTCGGCGAGCGCGACGAGTGAGCGGCCAGGACGAGCGAGCGCGACGAGTGAGCGGCCAGGACGAGCGAACGAGTAGCCGGTACGGCTCAGCCGAAGCTATCCCTTAAATAGGCTCGCGTGGACGGGAGCGTGCTCTGACTCGGGTCGTGCGGACTTCGTCTCGTCACTGCCGTCATCGGAGACTGCCCGACCAGCGATCCCATCGGCGAGGAAGTCACGGAGCGGCGGACCCACGTGTTCGGGCTCCACGAGGAACGCGTCGTGGCCGTGGTCGGAGTCGATCACGTGGTGGGCGACCGGCACCTCGCGGGTACGGAAGGCGGTCGCCAGCGACGACGACTGCTCGACGGTGAAATGCCAGTCGGCCGTGAAGCTTAACAACAGCGCCTCTCCCTCGAAGGCCGCGATCGCGTCGGCGTCCGTCCCGTGACCCGCCGAGAGGTCGTACTCGTCCATCGCGCGCGTGAGGTAGAGGTAGCTGTTGGCGTCGAACCGCTCGCTGAACCCCTCCGCCTGATAATCGAGGTACGACTCCACCTCGCGGTACGGGAAGAACGCCGCGGTCGGCTCCGGCGGTAACCCGAGGTCGCCCTCTTCGCGGGTCAGCGAGTCGCGGCCGGCCGAGCGCCGGCCGAACTTGCGCTCCATCGACGCCTTCGAGAGATACATGATGTGACCGATCTGTCTGGCCAGCGCGAGCCCCTCGTCCGGTGACGGGCGGTCCTCGCCGTAGTAGTCGCCTCCGTTCCAGCTCGAGTCTGCGCGGATCGCTCGACGAGCGACCGCGTCGAGCGCGAGACACTGCGCGTCGAGGCGGCCGGCGGTGGCGATGGCGGCGATCCGATCGACGTCGTCGGGGTACCGCTTCGCCCACTCTAAGACGTTCATCCCACCGACGCTCCCGCCGACGACCGCCCGAAGCCGCCCCACGCCGAGGTGATCGAGCAGGCGCCGTTGTGCGCGCGTCCAGTCTTCGACCTGTACCGGCGGGAAGAGCGTCCCCCACCGGTCGTGGTCGGGTTCGTCCGGGAGGTCGAGGTCCGCCGGACGCTCGCTCGTCGGCCCCGTGGTGCCGTAACAGGAGCCCGGAACGTTCGCACAGACGACGTAGTACTCCGTCGTGTCGATCGCCTTCCCGGGGCCAACGATGTCGTCCCACCACGCGCGGGCCTGGCCGGCCTGTCCAGCGTCTCGCTCGGGCGACGGCGACCGCGCGACGTTCTGACTCCCGGTGAGCGCGTGACAGACCAACACGACGTTGTCGCCGTCGAACTCGCCGTGGGTCTCGTAGGCGATCTCCAGGTTCGGGACGGACTGGCCGCACTCGAACTCGAACTCGCCGAGCGCGACGACACCGTCGTCGGATGGCGTTGTGCTCATATCGATCAGGCCTCCGAGGCGGCGCGCTCGCCCGCGGCCAACCCCTCGTCGAGGTCGGCGATCACGTCCGAGACGTCTTCGATGCCGACCGAGAGCCGGAGCATATCCGGGAAGACGCCGGCGAGCCGCTGCTGTTCGGGATCCATCTGCGCGTGTGTCGTGGAGGCGGGATGGATGACGAGGGTCTTCGCGTCGCCGATGTTCGCGAGGAAGCTCGTCAGATCGACGGACTCACACAGCGTTTTCGCGGCCTCGAAGCCGCCGTCGACGCCGAAAGTGACCATCCCGCCGTAATCCTTCAGATACGTCCCCGCGTTCTCGTGGCTCGGGTGATCTTCGAAGCCGGGGTACGTCACCCAGCCGACGCGGTCGTCGTCGCGGAGGTACTCGGCGACCGCCCGGGCGTTCTCGCAGTGCCGTTCCATCCGCAGCGGAAGGGTGTTGAGCCCCTGAATCGTCTGCCACGCGTCGAACGGCGACTGCTGGCCGCCGGTCGGGCGCACGCCGCGCTGGCGGGCGACGTTGGCGAAGGCGGCGTCGCCGAACCGCTCGACGAAGTCGATCGGGAAGCCGGGCGATTTGCCGTCGAGCTCGTCGTAATCGGCATCCGGGTGGTCCCACGGGAACTGGCCGCCGTCGACGACGACGCCGCCGACGGTCGTCCCGTTGCCTGTGATCCACTTCGTTGTCGACTCCCAGACGATATCGGCACCGTGCTCAAACGGCCGACAAAGGTACGGGGTCGCGAAGGTGTTGTCGACGACGAGCGGGACCGCGCGATCGTGGGCGATCTCGGCGAGCCGCTCGAAGTCGGGCGTGACCAGCGAGGGGTTCGCGACCGTCTCCACGTGGACGAACGCGGTGTCCTCGTCGATGACCGTCTCATAAGCCTCGTAATCGAGCGTGTCGACGAGCCGCGCCTCGACCCCGCGTCGGTTCGCGATGCTGGTGAGGTAGGCGGCCGTCCCGCCGTACATCTCGGAGCTGGCGACGATGTTGTCGCCCGCGCTCGCGAGCACGGTCGTGATCGCGTCGAACGCGGCCATCCCCGAGCCGGTCGCGACGGCGTCAGAGCCGCCGGAGAGGTCGGCAATTCGGTCTTCGAGGACGCTCACGGTCGGGTTCGAGAGCCGGGAGTAGATGTGGCCCTCCGCCCGGAGCGCGTACAGCTCCGCCGCCGTGTCCGCGTCGTCGAAGACGAACGACGTCGTCTGGTGGATCGGGGTCGCGCGTGACCCGGTCACCGGGTCGGGCTCCGCGCCGGCGTGGAGACTCCGGGTGTTGAACCCACGTGTCATGTGTGTAGTGCATATATCTTCACACATCTATAACCGTCAGTTACGGCAAATGGTGCCTCTGATCGAGACGGTCGAATCGGCGGTACCTGTGAAATAGCGTCGTCGACGAGAGAACGGACGCCGCCCGCCGGTTTGTAGTTAAGTAGGCCGGCGCGGACGATGCGGTATGCGCGTGCTCATTATCGGCGGCACCGGGCTCATCGGCACCGGGATCACTCGAGGGCTCGTCGCAGCGGGCCACGAGGTCGTCGCATTCACCCGGGGGACCACCGAGGCGGACGTGCCAGCCGCCGTCTCGTTCCGCCGCGGCGATCGGAACTCCCGCGAGGAGCTTGAACGGGCCGCCGAGGTCGACCCGGACTGCGTGATCGACACGGTCTGTTTCGGCCCCGAAACCGCCCGCGTCGCTGTCGAGACGTTCGCCGGGGCCGTCGACCAGTACGTGTTCTGCTCGACCGTCGACGTCTACCGCCGGCCGCCAGCGGATCAGCCGATCACGGAGTCCGCGCCCCGCGAGTCGGAAACGGGTGCGGAGCCCGTCAGCGTGTACGCCGCCGACAAGGCCGCCGCCGAGGACGTCTTTTTCGACGCTCACGGCGATGCGTTCGCGACGACCGTGATCCGACCGTGGAGCACCTACGGCGATCGGGGGCCGGTCCTCCACACGCTCGGGTCCGGGAGCTACTACCTCGACCGCATCCGAAAGGGGAAACCCGTGATCGTCCACGGTGACGGGACCTCGCTGTGGGGCGCCTGCCACCGCGACGACGTTGCGGGCGCGTTCGTCGCCGCCGTCGGCAACGAGGCCGCGTATGGCGAGGCGTACCACGTCACCAGCGAGGAGCCGATGACTTGGAACCAGTACCATCACCGGGTCGCGCGCGCTCTCGACGCTCCCGAGCCGGAACTCGTCCACATTCCGACCGACCTCCTCAAGCGTCGGCTGCCGGAGCGGACCGATCTCCTCGCCGATCATCTCCGGTACACCACCGTGTTCGACAACGCGAAGGCGCGTCGCGACCTCAGATTCGAGTACACGGTCGACTTCGAGGCCGGCGTCCGCCGAGCGGCCGACGCCATCGAGTCGACGGTCGGGATCGACCCGTGGCACTCAGAGAATGACGACGCGGTGATCCAAGAGTGGCGCGAGGCGGCTGACGGGTTCGACGCCGAACGCTGACCGTTTCGGCCCCTCCACATCGGTAAGACGGACCCCCACCCCCGAAGCGACAGTTTATCCGTCACGACGCGCCAACTCGGGGTAATGGCAGCCGCCGGCATACCCGTACCCGACCTCGCTGAGCGCGCTGACGCCTGCGCCGAGCGCCTCCGCGCAGCGGATCGCGTCCTGCTCGCCTCCCACATCGATGCCGATGGGATCACCAGCGCCGCGATCGCCTCGTCGGCGCTCGCCCGGGCCGGGATAGACCACGAGATAGTCTTCGAGAAGCAGTTGGACGAGGCGGCCGTCGCCGAGATTGCCGCCCGGGAGTTCGAGACGGTGTTGTTCACCGACTTCGGCTCCGGACAGCTCGACGTCATCGCCCCGCACGAATCCGCCGGTGAGTTCACCCCGATCATCGCTGACCACCACCAGCCGGCCGACCCCGACACAGAGTTCCACCTCAATCCCCTGCTTGAGGGGATCAACGGTGCGAGCGAGCTGTCGGGAGCAGGGGCGAGCTACGTTCTCGCTCGCGCGCTCGAAGGCCCCGACGGTGACAACCGCGATCTCGCTGGGTTGGCGGTCGTCGGCGCGGTCGGTGACATGCAGGACTCCGACGGTGGGCTCGTCGGTGCCAACGAGGCGATCGTCGCTGACGGCGTCGACGTCGGCGTGATCGAGACGCGGACCGACCTAGACCTGTACGGCAGACAGACGCGACCGCTCCCGAAGCTGCTGGAGTACGCCTCGGACGTGCAGATACCGGGTGTCTCGAACGACGAAGCGGGCGCGATCTCGTTTCTGACCGATCTCGACATCGACGTGAAACACGACGGCGAATGGCGCCGCTGGGTCGACCTCGACGGCGAGGAGCGCCAGACGCTCGCGTCCGCGCTGATGCGCCGAGCCGTCGCCTCCGGGGTCCCCGCGGCGCGGATCGAATCGCTCGTCGGCACCTCCTACACGCTCGCCCACGAGGAGCCCGGCACCGAGCTACGAGACGTTAGCGAGTTCTCGACGCTGCTCAACGCCACCGCCCGCTACGACCGGGGCGACGTCGGGTTAGCGGTGTGTCTGGGCGACCGCGGTGACGCGCTCGCCGAGGCGCGGCGGCTCCTCCGGACCCACCGCCGAAACCTCTCGGAGGGGCTTCAGTGGGTGAAGACGGAGGGAGTCACCCACGAAGACGAGATCCAGTGGTTCGACGCGGGCTCGCGGATCCGCGAGACGATCGTCGGTATCATCGCGGGGATGGCGGTCGGCTCGCCGGCTGTCGACCGATCGAAACCCGTGATCGCGTTTGCGGAGGAGAGCGCGACGGAGCTGAAGGTGTCTTCGAGAGGGTCACACGCGCTCGTTCGACGAGGGCTCGATCTCTCGGTGGTGATGCGAGAAGCGAGTCAGTCAGTCGGCGGCGACGGCGGTGGCCACGACGTCGCTGCGGGCGCGACGATTCCCGTCGACGGGCGAGACGCGTTCATCCAGTCGGCCGACAAGCTCGTCGGCCAGCAGCTATCGTGAGAGGAGAACCCGATTCCGAGACATCGACGCCACGGTTCTGCTATCGGCGCTGCCAGCTTCCCTCGATGCTGCCGGCTCAGGCCTCGCCGAGGTCCCGGAACATCGCCCGGTAATCGTCCGAGGAGAGCGACTCGCTGAGGTCGTCGATATCGCCGTCGAGGCTCTCCAGTTGGTCGACCAGTTCGGCGTACGACTCGTTGTCCTCGCGCTGGGCGGCCGGTTTCTCCGAGTTGAGAAGCGCGCGCTTGCTCGCGAGCGCCGCAGCCTGCTGGACGAGTTCGTCGTACTCGCTCCGGGTGAGTAGGGTGTTGATCGCTGCGAGTAGCTTCGCGCGGCTGACCGGCTTAGTGAGGTATAGGTCGAATCCCATGTCGATGATGTCGAAGTCGGGCTCGACAGCGGTGACCATCGCAACGCGGCAGTCGTACCCTGACTCGCGGATGTGTTCGAGCACCGTATCGCCGCTCTCGTCAGGAAGTCGTCGATCGAGTAACACGACGTCGATGGTGCGATCGACCCGGTCGATCGCTTCGGCGGCAGTCTCCGCGACGGTGACGGCGTACCGCTCTTCGAGAAATCCCGCGTACAGCGCGGCAATGTCAGGCTCGTCCTCGACGACGAGGACAGATGAGCCGCTCACCGCCGATCACCCTCGGAGTCGACGGGGGGCGCGTCACCAACCATATACAATGGGTGTTGTGTCGAGAAATAAAGCTATCGCCGTCGGCCTCGCCGACCGTCGGATATGTTTCGGTCGGCGATCCGTCCGGCTCCGTCGGATCGTCTTTTATGTACTCGCACCGCTAACAACGAGACGAATGTCAGAACTCGTCTCTACAGGGGTCGAGGGGCTCGACTCGATCCTTTCCGGCGGCATCACGGAGCGATCGACGGTTCTCGTCTCCGGGAACCCCGGCACCGGCAAGAGCATCTTCGGAATCCAATACCTCCACCACGGCGTCAGCGAACACGACGAACGTGGCGTGTACGTCTCCTTCGAGGAGGACAGCGCAGACATCCGCGGCGCCGCCGACTCGATCGGGCTCGACGGCTTCGGCGACGCGGTCGACGACGGTGACATCGTCATCTTAGACAAACGCGAGATGCTCCGCGAGACCGACTTCTCGACAGCGGTCGACCGACTGCTCGACACGATCGAGGACGGCGGGTTCGACCGACTCGTCCTCGACTCATTATCGATGTTTCAGCTCTTTTTCGACGCTGAACAGGAGAAACGGACGTACCTGCTGAAGTTCTCGGATATCCTCAAGGCGAACGGGTTGACGTCGCTGCTTATCAACGAACAGGGAGCGGTGTTCCCGGACACGGAAGTGGGGTTGGAGAACTTCCTGACGGACGGGAACATCTACTTCATCCAGACGCCGACGGACTCCGGTGTCAACCGATACGTCTGGGTAGCGAAGATGCGAAAGCAGGATATCGACACCGACATCTTCCCGATGGAGATCGGTGAGGGGGGAATCACCGTCCACGAGCGGGCCGGCGGATTTTCGATGATGGGCGGGTCGGACGGACCCTCGTTCTAGCTCGCGAAGCGCGGAGGGACCGTCACTGTCTGGACGAGAGATCACGCCACACGTCGTCGAGACGGTTTTTCACCGCGGAGCGCTCCTCGATTTCGACGGTGAGTCCGTTGCGGAAATCGACGCCGACGCCGTCGACTTTCCGGCGGTACACCTTCACGCGACGGTGTTCATCGGAGAGCGGGCGGTCGTGGAGCTCCAGGAGGTCAGCCTCCTCCAGCTCGTTGATCCGGCGGTAACACGTCGCGATGGGGACTTCGAGCTCGTCGCTGAGGTCCTGTGCGGACTTCGCGTCGCCCGTCGCTGTCAGGATATCCGTGTTGTACTTATTACCGAGCACCGTGATCAGGTCGTCTTCTACCATTCACGTTATCGCTGTTGATTCTTGGGCTTAAAAGGGTACCGGTGGGAGAAACGTTCGAAACGCCGTTATGCAACGCGTTTGCGGGCTGCTTACGGCTCTTCGACGTCGGCATAACCCACTGTGTTATCGGCGGTGATAGTCGACGCCGTGGGTTTATAAACCGCCTCTCGACACGGAGCGTATGGAACTGATCGAGGGGTTGTATCTCGTGACGACCACTGTGTTGGCCGGCGCGAGCGCGACGCTACTGGCGTTCGCGCTGTCGGCGTATCGGTCGTCAGGCCGGGCGGCGATGGCGTATCTCGCGGTCGGGTTTGGACTGATGATCGTCGCCGCGGTGGCGACGCCGGTCGCCGCGTTTCAGACGGGGTTCGCGAACCCGGCGGTGTTGCTCCTCATTAACAGCGGGTTGCTGGCGGCGTCGATGGCGCTCGTCGCCGGGAGCCTCGTCGTCTACGAACCCGGAACCCGAGAGTTCGTGATTCCCGACGCGGAGCTGTCGCGGCTCCGAGAGTAGTCGGCCCGGTGTCGGCGAGGCCCATGGCGTCGAGCGTGTCGAGCTCCACGGACTGGCGAGTGAGTTCGTCTCGAAGCTCCGGCCCGATCGCGTCGCTACCGTGGTGGCGTGTAGTATTCGATATCGATAATCGGAGTCCAACTTCGTTAATAATTCCAGAAACTAAACAACAAAAAATAACCGAAAAAACGCATGACAGCACACTCTTATCAATATGAATAATCGGCGCAGAGTCTTTAATAGGGAATTCCCGCTCCTAACGATAACGCCCGCCGGGAAGGCCGGGGGCCCAGGCAATCACACAATGTTCGAAAGCATACTGGACGAGGAAGAGCGCGGTCAGGTTGGTATCGGGACACTCATCGTGTTCATCGCGATGGTGCTGGTGGCGGCGATCGCCGCCGGCGTCCTGATCAACACCGCCGGCTTCCTACAGACGCAGGCGGAGGCAACGGGCGAAGAGAGTACGAGTCAGGTGAGCGATCGCCTGCAGGTGGTGAGTCAGTCAGGAAACGTGACGACTGACGACGGTAACCAGAGCGTCACCGACATCGACTTCGTCTTGGCGAAGGCTCCCGGTGCGGGGAGTATTGACCTCGACCAAGTGAGCGCGGAGCTCATCGGAGCGAACGGCCAAGAGTCCTTCCAGCTAAACGAGCTTGATGATGGGGCCGTCGACATCTTCACTGACTCTGACGACGGCGTCGTGCTGACCGACAGCAGCGACCGCGCGGTGGTCAGTTTCAACCTGTCGGCAGACAATATCGATTACGGCGACTTAGAGCCGGGCGATCGGCTCTCGGTGACGTTCACCGGTGCGTCGGGCGCGACCACGACGACTGAGATCCGCGTGCCGACGACGCTGACCAGTGACCAGGATTCGGTGAGGCTGTAACAATGTTCGAATTCATCAACAACGACGACGACCGCGGTCAGGTTGGTATCGGGACGCTCATCGTGTTCATCGCGATGGTGCTCGTCGCCGCTATCGCCGCCGGTGTGCTGATCAACACCGCCGGCTTCCTGCAGTCGCAGGCGGAGGCGACCGGTGAAGAGAGTACAGACCTCGTCTCCGAGCGCATCGACGTGACGAGTACGGTCGGTATCGTCGAGAACGATTCCGACCCTGCAAACCTCAGTGAGATCCGTGTCGGCGTCGCCGGCGCTGCCGGCTCCGATCAGATCGATTTGAGCTCTGCAACGATACAGGCTGTCGGTCCGAACGGACAGGAGAACCTGATCTTCACGGATTCGAATGAATCGGTTGACGAAGACGATGGCAATCTCATCGGGGAATCTGATGCGAGTGAGATTCCTGAGGGTGGATTCGCCGTTCAGAACTCCACCGGGGAGTTCGTCTCCGGCTCCGAAGCGGTCCTGAATGACGACGAGCGATTCACTGTCGTCTTCAACCCCGAAGAGGAGCCGTTCGGCGATGAAGGGGAGGGACTCGTCTTCGGCGAGAGCGACCAGTCGTCGCTCGACATCGTCTCGCCCTCGGGCGCGACCACCAGCGTCGAACTGCGCGCACCCGACCTCTTCAACGAGCGCAACGAAGCGGTCCGCCTCTAACGAGCCTCGCATAGCCCACTGACCACCTTCGCGGCGGATCCCTCCGCCCGGAACACCTATTTTCCCGCGCGACAACGGCTACGCCATGAGTGACCACGACGCACCGTCGGCGGATCCGACCGTTCCGCCGGCCGACCCCGAGGAGCTCGACTTCACCGACGACGAGAGCGTCGTCGAGATCGGGGAGAGCCGGTACGTCGTCGGGACGAACGGCCGCCCGAACGTCGGCCGGTCACCGGCGAGTCACACGCGCGCCGACGAGACCGACTTCACGTCCCCGGACCCGACGAGCCCGGAGCGGCAGCCACCGGGGGACAATTCGCAGGCGAACGCGGCGGCGCCTCGCGGAGAGGGAGCCCGACCGCCTCCCGACACGGGCGTCGATCGGCAGGCCGTGAGCCGCTGGCTGGCGACGTCGTTCGACGACGACGGGTTCACCTACGGGATCGACGCGACGCTGCACGTCGACGGCGACACCACCCGCCAGCGAATGGTTTCGAACGACGTGACGGCAACGTTCGACTCGCTCGTGTCGTGGTTCGCGTCGAACGCGGGACCGAGCTCCCCGACGCCGAAGGCGCTCGGACTGCTCCTCGTCGCGAGCGAGACGACCGTCGACATCCCGCCGGTGGCGATAAAACGGTTCGCGGCGAGTCAGGGACTCTCGGCGAGCGACAGCATCGGCGACCTCGTGGAGGCGGCGGAGGACGCGGACGGGTTCCGAATCGAGTAGTATCCCAATCCAGCGGTGCGGTGCTGCGGGAGGGTATCAAAAAAGAACGAACAGCAGGATACCGATCAGCGCGAGCACCGCGTACAGCCCGGCCATCACCTCGCGTTTCAGCGGGCTCCCGAGCGGCTCCGCGGTGAGTCTGCGGATCGGCGGAAGGATCGCGATCCCGCCGAGGATGAGGAGGAAAGAGCCGATCGCCGGAACGAGCGTGAGCGCGACGACGATCGTTCCGTAGCCGACCACGTAACAGCCGCGCCGCCAGAGCTGCTCGCGGTCGCTGAGGTCCGCTGTGGGGGCGAAATCGGAGCCGCCGCCGTCTGGGGTGTTGCCGCCGCCGCCACCGCCTGCGACCTGCTGTGCTTGCCGCTGGACGTATTCGTCGAGCTCTTCGGCCGCGTCCTCCGTCTGCGGGGCGCCGCACTGGCCACAGTACCGGTCGTCTTCCTCTGTCGGTGCCTCACAGCGCGGACACGATGGCATGCTAATTTAAGTCGCACTCGCGTTGGAGTTAACTCTTCGGGGAGCCACCGAGCGTCCGAACCCGCTTCGGTCTTCCGATCTGCTACCTCGATGGCTTCAGACCTCGCATTCGATTTTCCGGCCTGATAATCGGGAGGGTACGCTTTAGTCGGTGAGTAGCAGATTCTCGGGTAACTCAACGCCGGCCGACTCCGCGGCTCGCCGCTGATCAACTAACCGATACTCCAGGATGACATCCAACCGCTCCCCGAACGATTCGGATCGATCCACGGAGTCGACTCCGGATCGGCCCACGGAGTCGACTCCGGATCGGCCCACGGAGCCGACTCCGGATCGGTCCACGGGGTCGACCGTGGACGATGCGGCCGTTGCCGCCGCGACCACCGAAGAGGTCGACGATCGTTCCGAGGACAGCGCCGCCGACGCGGCCGCCTCCACCGAGGACGGCCTTCGTCTCGCGGCTCGCCCTCGTCTCTCGACACTTCGAATCGGGCTCCTTGCGCTCGCGCTTCTCTTCGTGGTTGTCGGAGCCGTAGTCACTGGCTCCGGCGTCGTGGCTCTCTCAGGCGAAAGCCCCGCACCGACGGCCGACCCGTGGAGCGGTAACGCCATCACCGCGGACGGACCCGAGGACTCGGGGCACGTCGATCGACCGGAAATAAGCGGAAGCTTCGCCCGATCCGTGTATACCGGGGTCGCCGGTGATCCCATCGAGATCAGACACACAGCCAACGACGAAGACACGTACCTGCTCATCGGCGGGAACCGCCTCACCGACACCGGGGAGTCGGTCGGATTCGTCGATGTGGTCAAAACGTCCGGCTCTGAGACCACGATCAACACCCGAACGCTCGGCACCGACGCGAGCAACGTCGAGAGCTGTGGCAGTTCGGCGGTCGAGTGCGACCTCGAATTCCTCGACGAAGACGGCTCTGTCGTCGCAGAGAACCTCAGCGAACTGTCCAGCGCAACCGGCGCCGGCGGCCTTCCTCGTCCCATCGTTCCACAGCGATACCGGCTCGCGATCACGAACGGGACGTTCATCGTCGAGGATTCGGGACAGATAACGCCGGCCGAGACGGCCGCGCGCTCGGAGCTCGTGTTGGAGAAGCCGACGTTCCACGACGAGATCGAGGTGTTCACGACCGCCGACCGGGACGACCTCCCCGATGCCGACGGCGACGACGCGGAATCGCTCGACGCCCTCGAACGAAACGGCGTCGACCGCACGACCGTGACGACGGGCGACCGCGTCGTCCTCGGCTTCGAGGCGACCGGTATCTGGGGTGCGATTTCACACTTCGCCGAGGATCGCTCGGAGGGGCCCGTACAGTCCGGTGAAGCGATCAACCACACCGTTCTGACCGATCTGCTTGAAGCCGAGGAGGGCGTCTCACTGCACGTCAGACAGACGAACCCCGGACGAAACCAACCCCGTTCGGAGCTCGATCTGTCGAACGCCGATCCGGACGGCGTCAGCCTGATCCTGGCCGACTCGAACGAGGTGGAAACAGGCCAGAGCACGCCGGCTCCCGGTCGCATCTACTTGGTGTTGGAGACGGGGTCAGACGGTCCGTTCACCGAGACCCCCGAACACGGCGACGAGTTCGCCGTCGAGTTCGCGCTGGAGGGAACGGAGGGCGAGCAGTACCGGTTCGGTGACACCGGGAGTCCACCCGCGGCGTTCGAGCCGGCGTCTCATCCCCCCGAGCAGTTCCCGTACTGGGAGGAGTCCGACGGCCGCGCGAGCGCCGAGGCATCGTTCAGCATCCGCGAGCGGTTCGTTCGGTACGACCACGTCACCAACGATGGCACACTCCTCGTTGAGGCCGATGAGGGGGTCGTCACGGGGACGACATCAATCCTTCCGGTGACGGAGCTGGCCGCAGACTTCGTCAACGACGCCGGCGACCCGATTCGGACGCAGTCCCCGCTGGAAATCGGCGACGGGAACTTTTCGGTCGACGCCGACTTCGACGGCGTGTCGCCCGGAACTCACCTGAACTACGAGCTGTACGAGGGGTCGACATTCAAAGAGAGCCGACCCGTCGTGGTCGTCAACGACACGGACGACCCGGATCGACTGGCGATCGAAGACGCGCCCGAGAACGTCACCATCGCAGAGGACGGAAACCTCTCTGCACTCGAAGCCGACGTGCGCAATGCCGGCGGCCTCAGCGGTGACGGCACGCTCGTTCTCGATATCGACGACGGGAACGTCACCGCTTCTCAGGAGCTGACGTTGGATTCGAACGAATCACGTTACGTCGGGTTCGGATCCGTCACTCCCGCTCTCGGGACCGGAGCGTACTCATTCACGCTCACGCTCGACGGCGACGAGCGAAACGGGACGCTACTGATCGAGGAAGATCCCGCGAAGACGACGCTCACCGACAGCGACGACGATTCCGAGGAATCAGACGACGATGCGGGCCCTGATGACGTCGATGGCTCTGACGACGCCGACGATTCCGACGAGGCGGATTCGGCGGAGCCTGACGACGAGGCGGAAGAATCGAACGACGACGAGCAGCCGCCGGAGGAGGCGCCGGCGACGATTCTCCCGTTCGGAATCGGCACGCGAGAGACACTCGGCGGAACGGTCCTGGTCGGGGCCACGTACCTGCTCGGTCACTGGGTGTGAGCCGGTTCGGCACCCGGAGCGACTCGGTCTCGCGGTCAGTTCTCAGCGCTGAGAACCACGGGGGAGTCGTTAAGTGACTGTTGGACGGTCCTCGAAGTAACCATGGCTACGCGCGTGCTCATCGCGGACGATTCAGAGTTCATGCGGAATCTCCTTCGGGAGATCCTCGACGGGGAGTTCGAGATCGTCGGCGAGGCCGAAAACGGCGTAGAGGCCGTCAACAAGTACGAGGAACACGGCCCGGATCTCGTGATGATGGACATCGTGATGCCGATCCGCGACGGGATCGAAGCGACGACGGAGATCGTCGAAGCGAACCCCGAGGCGACGGTGATCATGTGTACGAGCGTCGGCCAGGAGGAGAAAATGAAAGCCGCGATCAAGGCGGGCGCCGAGGGATACATCACGAAGCCGTTCCAGAAGCCGAACGTCCTCGACGCCATCGGCTCGGCGGTATAATGCGGGTCGATGTCCGTGCGCTCGGCGCCTGCAACCGGCTGGCCGAACGCGGTGCCGGACGAGCGGCCGACGCCGTCGCCGAGCTGACGGGAACCGATCTCGCCGTCGAAGTGACCGGTGCGAGCGTCGCCAGCGGGGAGGACCTCGCCGAGGCCTTCGCCGGACGCGAATCGATCGGAGTGAGCGTCGGGCTCCGGGGTGGATTGGAGGGCGAGGCCGTTCTCGCGTTCGACGCCGCCCACGCCGACGCCCTGATCTCGCTGCTTCCCGGCGGGCGGGGAATGGAACGCAGCGCGGTGACGGAGGTCGGTAACATCGCGCTCGGCGGCTTCCTGGACGGCTGGGCGAACTACCTCGGAACCGCGATCGACATGAGTCCGCCGCGGTACTTCGAGGCGGACGGCGCAGCGGTTCTCCCGGACGGCGCACTCGACGGCGACGGCGTGTTCCTCTTCGAGAGCCGGCTGGACGCGACAACCACCGATCTCGACTTCTCCATCTATCTGTTGCCCGAATCAGGGGCGTTTCGCGACCTCATCGTCGGGAAGACCGCACCGGCGGCGGCACCGGGCACCGGAGGAGCCAACAGCGGACCCGGAGTCGGCGACGGACCGGGGGTCTCGTCAAGTGGTGACACGGCCGGCTCCGCCGGCGCCAGCACCACCGCGATCCCGTACGAGTCGCTGTCGTCGTTCGCGTCGCTGGCGAAGCAGGGATCAGCGAACGCCGCCGACAACATCGCGATGATGACCGGTCTCGACACCAGCGTCGACGTGAGTCGGCTGCGATTTATTCCGCTCGCGGACGTGCCCGCAGAGGTCGGTACCGAGCCCCATGCAGGGACGGTTTTCGAGCTACAGGGCGAGCCGAGCGGCTACCTCGCGATCCTGTTCGAGGAGGAGTCGGCGGCGGCGATCGCCGCCTCGATGCTTCCGAGCGAGCCCGACGAACCGCTCGGTGGGATGGCGGAGAACGCGCTCTGTGAGCTTGGCAACGTGATGACGAGCGGCTTTATCGACGGCTGGGCGAACGTGCTCGGCACGTCGATCAGTCACTCGCCGCCGGAGTTCGTCCACGATATCGGCGCGTCGACGATCAGTCCGCTCGTCGCCAAGCTGAGCGAGCGACAGGACTACGGGTTCGTGATCGATGCCGCAATCCGAACGGAGGGTGTACAGGCGCGGTGCGACGTGTACGCACTCCCGGACGAGCGCGAACTGGCTGCGGCGCTCGCACGGCTTCCGGAACCGTGAGTCACTCTCCGTTGTCCCGCGACGGCAGAGTGGACGCCGCCGGCGAGTCGAGCAACGGCGACAGCAGATCGAATGACGACGGGAAACCCGACTCCGCCGAGAGCCGGATCAGAGTCGGAGTCGGTGAACTCGCCGTTGCGACCGACGGTGAGCAGCTGACCACCAGCGGGCTCGGCTCCTGTGTCGCGGTGGCGCTCACTGACAAGCGGGCCGGCGTTCGGGGACTGCTCCACGCGATGTTACCGACCAACGACGGGACGAGTCGTCCGACTGCTCGTTCCGGGAAGTACGTCGACAGCGGGATCGACGCGCTCGTCACGGAGCTCCGAGAGGCGGGTGCGACGCCAACCCGATTGGAGGCGCGGATCGCCGGTGGCGCTGAGATGCTTGATCTCACGGACGCCGTCGGCCCGAGGAACGTCAAACGTGTCGAGCGTCGTCTCGAAACGGCCGGTATTCCGATCGTCGGCAGCGATGTCGGCGACAGCGTCGGACGGACGGTTCGGTTCCGCGCCGACAGTCGGCTGGCCGTTCGGGCGGCCGACGGCTTCGAGCGGCAGCTCTGATCCCGGAGTGCTTTCTCACGGCTGATATTTTGAGGGATGAATTGAAGTGGGTTCTGTGGATTATCTGTGATAATGGGCCTCGAACTACCAGTGTGGGGAGCTCCAACGGCCGTTTGGATAGTCGCCACGCTGGGGCTCGTCGGTGCAAGCGTACTCGACCGGTTCCTCGACGATAGCGGCTCCGACGACGACTCGAGAGAGATGGGCGGCAACGACGACCCCTTCGGCAGCGGAGGGATGGGCGGTGGAGGCGGAATGGGCGACGGGGGCGGAATGGGTGGTGGAGGCGGAATGGGTGGTGGAGGCGGAATGGGTGGTGGGGACGACTTCGACAACTTCGACGGAATGGACGAGTGGGACGACGATTTCGGCGACGGCGGCGGTGGCGGCTCCGACACGGACGAGTTGGAGAAACGTCTCGACGACCTCGAGAACGAGGTCGCCTCGCTCTCTTCGACGGTGTCGACCGTTCGGTCTGAAAACGAGGAGATCTCCGCCGCAGTCGACGATATCGAGGAGGACGTCAGAAACTTACTCGACATCTACGAGATGGTCACCCGAGGAATCAACCCGTTCGTCGACGATTCGAGCGGATTCGACAGCGTCAGCGGCGGTGAGGAGTCGTTCGGCCTCTTCGACGATGATGAAGAGGAGCCAGACGACGACCTCGACGAGGACGTCGCGAACGCGGACGCCGACGGGTTCTTCGACGACGACCTACTCGACGAGGAAGACGACGGAGACGATGCGTTCGGCGAGCTGGACGAGGAACCGGACGGTGACCAGACGGACGACGGCGACTCCGCCGACGCCGCGTCCGAAAGCGAGGCGGCGGACGACGAAGACGACATGAACGACGATGGAAAGAGCTTCAGCGAACTGAAAGAGGAGTACGACTCCGGGGAGGCTGATTGGGCCGACGGGGACGAAGAAGCGACCGCTGACGCGGCCGCGAACGACGACCCGTTCGACGACGACCTCGGCGACGAACCGGATCCGTTCGATGACGAGCCGGATCTCGACGATGGAGATTCGAACGGCCTCACCGACGAACCGAACGCGTTTGCGGAGGAGCCGGAACCGGTCGAGGGGTTCGACGAACCGGAGCCGGAGCCTGAGCCCGACCGTAGTCGAGACCGACAATCCGGCGGCGACCCGGCGGAGGCGAGCGGTGACGGCTTCGAATACGTCCGGAAAGACGACCTCTCTAGCAGCCGTGGAAAGCCGTATCTCACGGAGCTGCCCGGCGACTACGTCGGGGACCTCCTCGTGATGGAGTGGCTGGAGTTCCTCGTCGCCGAGAGCGACGTCACCGACGCGGTGCGCGCGATCAACTACTACGAGCGCATCGAGTGGGTCGGTCCGGAGGCCGCCGCGCGGCTCAGAGACTTCCTTTCCGGCTTCGGCACGATCGATCGGAACCTGATCGACCGTCCCGGAACGGACCGGTTGGTGCGGGAACACCACACCCGGAGCCTCCGATACGTCACCCAGCTTAACGGGACGAGCGGTCATCTCCTGCTGCTCGATCGGTGGGACGACCTCGCCGGCGGATCGCTTGTCGGCGGCGGCGCGCCGCCGATAGGGCCCCGAGGGCGAAGCCATCACGAAGGCAGCGGCCGTGGCGACACCCGCGACCTCGACAACCGCGCCCGCGGGAACGGGCACCGCCACGACGGCGATCGAAGTCGCGGTCGTGATGCGGACACCACCGACGAGCGGGCGGATCGTCAGGGCGGTCGGGCGAACGGTCGCGCTCAGGCAGACGACCGCAATCGGTCGGAGGACCGCGCTCGGAACGACGGCGCTCCCCGGCCGATGAACGACCCGGACCCGCGTTCCGACCGCGCCGACCCGGCCGACGGAGGGTGGGGAGATGGGCGTTAGCGTCTCCGCGTCGACGGCGATCATCGTCGCAGGGCTGTTCTTCGCGTTCACCGCGTTCTATCCCGTCGCGGCCAACGGGTTCGACCGCGTCACCGATGCACAACACGGTGTGAACGAGCGTACGCTCGAACAGCAAAACACCGACCTCGCAGTGGCGAACGCGACGTACGACGACGATTCCAGTACTCTCACCGTCAACGCCACCAACGACGGCTCGGTCGGGCTCGTCGTGAGCGACGCGACGCTCGTCGTCGGCAACGAGTACGTCGACCTCGGCGGACCGAACGCGACCACGACCGTCGACGGTGACGACGACACCGACCTCTGGCTGGGTGACGAGACGCTGACGGTGACGGTAGACGACGCGACGTTGGAGACCGACGTCGACGGAGACACCCGTCTCGTCCTCGTCGTCGAGTCCGGTGTCCGCGACGCCGCGACCGTAACGGAGGGCGGTGTGTAGATGGCGAGCGTCCCCGTCTCACACCTGATCCTGTTCATCGCGAGCCTCGTCATCGCCGCGGGCGTCGTCGGCACGATCACCACGGGGGTCGACCGCGTGAGTTCCGCGGTCGACGACGCCGGACTCGACGCGACCGAGCAGCTCCGCACCGACGTGGCAGTCATCTCCGATCCGAACGCGGGAGTGTACAACGCGAGCGACGAGCAGAACGTTACGCTGTTAATAAAGAACACCGGCACGTATCGGCTCGCTCCGGACGGATCCGGTCTCGATGTCGTATTTAACGGTCAGTTCGTCCAGCCGAACGCCCTCGACGGCGAACTCGTCTCGGCCGAGAGCGGTGCGGCGTGGAGTCGCGGCGACGTGCTCCGGCTGACGATCGACGTTAACGAGATCGACGGATACGACGACGGACTCGAGGAGGGAACCGACCACCGGGTGTTCCTCAGCATCAACGGCGACGAGGAGCTGTTCCAGTTCCGCACGGAGGCCAACTGAGATGCCGCGCACTGACAACCTACTCTCGATCGGTCTGGGTGAGCGCGACCGACTGAACAAGGAGCTCGGCGGGGGGATCCCGCGCGGGAGCATCGTCCTCATGGAGGGCGACTACGGCGCCGGCAAAAGCGCTATCTCACAGCGGTTCGCCTACGGGCTTATCGAGGAGGGCGCCTCGGTGACGATGATGTCGACGGAGCTCACGGTCCGCGGGTTTATGGATCAGATGCATTCGTTGGAGTACAGCATGGTCAAACCGCTCTTACAGGAGGAGCTGTTGTTCCTGCATGCCGACTTCGATTCGGGCGGCGCGTTTTCCGACGGCGACGGCGAGCGCAAGGAGCTGCTCAAACGGCTGATGAACGCGGAGGCGATGTGGAAATCTGACGTCATCTTCCTCGACACGTTCGACGCCATCTTCCGGAACGATCCGACGTTCGAGGCGCTCGTCCGGAAAAACGAGGAGCGGCAGGCCGCCTTAGAGATCATCTCGTTTTTCAGAAATATCATCTCACAGGGGAAGGTGGTCGTCCTCACCGTCGACCCGTCGGCGATCGGCGACGACGCGATCGGTCCGTTCCGGTCGATCGCCGACGTGTTCATCCAGCTCGAGATGATCGAGGTCGGCAGCGATATCCGGCGGCAGATCAACGTGAAACGCTTCGCTGGGATGGGTGAGCAGGTCGGCGACACCATCGGGTTTTCGGTACGGTCGGGGACCGGGATCGTCATCGAGAGCCGTAGCGTCGCGTAACCGAGAGACCATGACCGAACACGGCACCGCGAAACCGTCCGACGAGCTCCGAAAGGCCGCCATGAAACGGCCTCACCTGCGGGAACACCTCCGCGAGTTCAAACAGATCACTGGTGAGTTCCCGCAGTTGATCGAGGAGCCAAAAGGCGAGTACGAGTCGAACCGGCCAAACGTCATCTACCCGGTCGGCGGACCGATCTACAGCCACGTCTACGGCGACCTCGGTCAGGACACGAAGTACTACGCCATCGAGCCGACGGTGTCCGGGCCAGAAGCGGAGATCCTCAACGAGGTGAAAAACCGGCTGCTGAGAGAGAGCGGCCAGCACACCGCACCGGATTCGGAGGCGGGATACGACGACCTCATCGAAGAGCTGTTAGAAGACGTGACACACGTCGACGAGGGTGCGGACGGGTGGCGCGGCGGGCTTTCGAAACTGTTCAACATGGGGAAGCTCTCGGTCACGGAGGAGACGTACCAGAACATCCGCTATCGGCTCAACCGCGATATCGTCGGGCTCGGACCGCTCGAACCGATCATGCGCGACACGGCCAACGAGGATATTCACGTTATCGGCCCCCACGAGTGTCACGTCGATCACGGAACCTACGGGATGTTGGAGACCACCGTCGACTTCGGCACGCCGAAGGAGTTCGATAACTGGCTGCGCAACATGGGCGAGCGGATCGGCGATCCGCTGTCGGACTCGGACCCCATCGTCGACTCGACGCTGCCCGACGGGTCGCGTATCAACATCATCTACTCCGATGACGTCTCACTGAAAGGATCGTCGCTCACGATCCGGCAGGGCGAGGAGGTGCCGCTGTCGATCAATCAGATCACCAACTGGGGGACGCTGTCGCCGGAGTTGTCGGCGTATCTCTGGCTCTGTTTGGAGAACGAACAGACCGTGTTCGTCGTCGGCGAGACCGCGTCCGGGAAGACGACGACGCTGAACGCGATCCTCTCGTACATCCCGAGCGACTCGAAGATCTACACCGCAGAGGACACCGCCGAGGTCATCCCGCCGCACAACACGTGGCAGCAGCTGTTGACGCGTGAGGGGGGCGGAGAAGGCTCCTCCGACGTCGACATGTTCGACTTGGTCGCCGCCGCGCTCCGATCACGCCCCGACTACATCATCGTGGGCGAGGTCCGCGGCGCCGAGGGTCGAATGGCGTTTCAGGCGGCCCAGACGGGCCACCCGGTCATGTTGACGTTCCACGCGTCCGACATCGTCTCGATGATCCAGCGGTTCACCTCCGAGCCGATCAACGTCCCGGAGACGTTCATGGACAACGCCGACGTGGCGCTGTTCCAGAACCGTGTGAAACAGGGTGACGACGTGTTGCGTCGGGTGACGAGCGTGCAAGAGATCGAGGGGTACTCGAAGGAGATGGACGGCGTCGTCACTCGTGAGGTGTTCAGTTGGGATCCCGTCGAGGACGACATCGTCTTCCAGGGGATGAACAACTCCTACGTGTTAGAAGAGCAGATCGCGACGCTTTTGGGCTACGCCGACACCCGCGATATTTACGACGATCTGCAGTTCCGCGCGGAGCTGATAGAGCGGATGATCCAGGAAGGAGTCTTAGGCTACCACGAGGTGAACGACGCGATCAACTCCTTCCAACGCGACGGCGTCGAGGGGCTCTCCTTCGATATGCATCGGAACGTCAGGTAGCGATGGCGGTGAAACAGGTCGGAGACGGCCTCGCAACGGCGGCACAGCTGACCGGCGACATTGTCGCGTCGTACGAGAAGCTCGACATCTCGAAGCGGAAGTACGTCGGGATGGTGCTGATCCCGGCTATCGCGATGTTTCTCGCGAGCGTGGTCGGCCTGTTCGTGCTCCCGTTACCGTTTGCGGCACGGGTCCCGGTTCCGATGTTCGGCGGGCTGGTGTTGGTGTCGGCCGTTATCTATCCGAAGATCTACCTGAGCAGCCTGGAAACGCAGATCGACAACCAACTCCACCTCGTGATGACGCATATGACCGTGCTGTCGACGACGAACATCGACCGCATGGAGGTGTTCCGAACGCTGGCGAAAGAGGAGGAGTACGGCGTCGCGGCCGAGGAGATCGCCCGTGTCGTCCACCTCGTCGACACGTGGAATCAAAGCCTTGACGACGCGTGTCGTCGTCGGGCCCAGGAGGTCCCCTCTGACGCGATGGCCGACTTCTTCGACCGGCTCGGCTACACGATGGGGGCCGGTCAGTCGTTAGAAGAGTTCCTCGTCTCCGAACAGGACGTCATGCTCGCCAAGTACGAGACGCTGTACGAGTCCTCGCTGGCGAACTTAGAGGTGATGAAAGACCTCTACATGTCGATGATCCTCTCGATGACGTTCGCGCTGGTCTTCGCCATCGTGCTCCCGATTCTCACCGGAAACGACCCGACTGCGACGGTGGCGGCCGTCATCGTGCTGTTCGTCTTCGTCCAACTCGGCTTCTACGCGATGATCCGAGCGACCTCGCCGTACGACCCGATCTGGTTCCACCCCGACGACCGGGCGCCCGGTGACTTGAAGCTGTGGGCGTCTCTGGGAGTCGGCGGCGGACTGTCCTTTCTCATTATCGGTCTCACCACGGCCGGGATGTTCGGGTACGGACCGGGACTTCCCGGACTCCTCTGGTTCGTCGACGACGTGCGGCTTCCGCTGTACCTCGCGGTCCCCATCTCGCCGCTCATCATCACCGGTGTTATCCTCAGACAGGAAGAGCAGGCGATCACGGCTCGCGACGGCGAGTTCCCCTCGTTTATCCGTGCACTCGGGGCGACCGAAAGCGCGAAGCAGTCGACGACGACGGACGTGTTGACGACGCTCCGCGAGAAGAACTTCGGCGCGTTATCGCCCGCGATCGAGCGGCTCTACCGTCGACTCAACATGCGGATCAGCACCGAAGGGGCGTGGCGTTCGTTCACGTACGACACTCGGTCGTACCTCATCCAGAAGTTCTCCGAGATGTATCTCGTCGGACGGCAGATGGGCGGCGAGCCGAAGATGCTCGGCGAGCTGATCTCGAAGAACATGAACGCCGTAAACCAACTACGCGAGCAGCGGCGACAGGCCGCAATGACCTTTATCGGGCTGTTGTACGGGATCACAGCGGCGGCGACGTTCGCCTTCTTTATCGGCTTAGAGATCGTCGCAATCCTCGCTGAGTTGACCGCCGACTTCGAACTCGACCAGATGGATATCGGCCAGATCGTCTACCCGGGCGCGTACAACATCCCGCTCATCGAGTACCTGCTTCTCACCGTCGTCTTGTTTAACGCCGCTCTCTCCTCGCAGATGATCCGACGGATCGACGGGGGGAACCCAGCGAACGGGTACATTCATTTCGTGCTGTTGACCTGGCTCGGCGCGGCGACGGCGATCGCCACACGAACGCTGGTCAACGCGATCTTGACGATTTAAGCCGTGGTTCGGTCCGTCGACCGGTTCACAGAGGAACAAGGAGAAAGCCCACGGCTTCAGCCGTGGGAGGAATCCGACTATTCGAACAGCGTCGGCTCAGCAACATCGTCGTCGGCCGCCTCCCTCCACGACCGACTCGGCTTCCACCCGAACAGCCGCTCTGCCTTCTCGAGCGCGTAGGCGCTCCGGTCGTCTCCGTCGTCAACTGCGTTGTCGTCCGGTATCCCGTCGTACGACTCGCGAAGGAGATCCAAAAGGGGGTGACCGAGCGCGTTGTCGGCGGCGACGCAGTTGACCGCCTCGTGGGTTCCGGGGGCCACGGCCGGATCGGACTCCCCAGTCTCCGCAAGCGCGGCGGCGACGAGATCAGCCACGTCGCGAGCGTCGACGTACGACCAGAAGTTCCCGGCTCCCGCGTCGAGATCACTCACGTACTCGTCGCCGCGACAGGGGTACACGCCCGGGTACTGGATCCACGAGGGGCGGATCGAGACCACCGAAACGTCCTCGCGCCGGGCGACGGCTCCCGCCGCCGCCTCCGCGGTCACTTTCGAGAGGCCGTACGGATCTTCGGGCCGAAGCGGGTGGTCCTCGGTGATGGGGAGCTCGTCCGGAAGCGGAGTCGGATCGGCGAAGAAGAACCCGTACGCGCCGTCGCTGGACGCCTGGACGATGCGGGCGTCGGCCCGCCCCGCGGCGTCGAGGACGTTCTTCGCCGCGTGAACGTTCGTCTCGAAGACGCGACCGTCGGGGTGGGTGCCCGCGACCGGGATCGCCGCCCAATGGACGACCGCGTCCGGGTCGACGGCGCTGACGACATCGAGCGCCTCGCCGCGGTCGGCGAGGTCGGCCGCGCGGAACGAGACGTGCGGGGCGGGGTCCGCGCCGAGACCGGGGTGGTCGTAGTCGACGACGACGACGTCGTAGTCGCCCGCGAGCCGATCGACGAGCCAGCGCCCGGACGCGCCGCGACCGCCAGTAACGAGAACGGTTTCCATACCCGTGGATCGACAGGCTCGGAAAAAAGCGCTTTCTTCAGTTGACGTGGAGGCGTCCGCGACCGGCCGACTCCGAGGCGGCCAGTATCGACCGACGGGGAGGCGTCCGTCCGTAGGTCCGGCAGCCTTTAACGCACCGAGCGATAAATTACGGACATGGAATGGAAGACGGACTGGGGACTGCGTGGACGGATGGCGTTCACGATGTTCCTGCTCTTCGCCCTCTACGTCGTGTTCGTGGGAGTGTTAACGCTGTACTTCCAGAACTTCCTGTTCCCGATGATCATGCTGGGGGCGTTCTCGATCGCACAGTACTTTTTCAGCGATAAGCTCGCCCTCCGGAGCATGGGCGCCAAGGAAGTGACGCCGGAGGAGTACCCGGACCTCCACCGCCGGATGGACCGGCTGAGCCAGCAGGCCGATATCCCGAAGCCGACGGTCGCCGTCGCCGACACGCAGGTACCGAACGCGTTCGCGACTGGCCGGAACAAAAAGAACGCGACCGTCGCGGTGACGACCGGACTGCTCCGGTCGCTCAACGAGGACGAGCTCGACGCCGTTCTCGCTCACGAGCTCGCGCACGTGAAGAACCGCGACGTGATGGTGATGACCATCGCCTCGTTCCTCTCGACTATCGCCTTCTTTATCGTGCGGTGGGGCTGGCTCCTCGGCGGGAACAACCGACAGGGGGCACCGGTCATCGTGGCGATCATCGCCTCCTTGGTCGTGTGGGTCATCTCGTTCCTGCTGATCCGCGCGCTCTCGCGGTACCGCGAGTACTCCGCCGACCGCGGCGCCGCCCTCATCACGGGGAAACCCGGTGCGCTCGCGTCGGCGCTGATGACGATCGACGGCCGGATGGACCGGGTGCCGAAAGAGGACCTCCGCGAGGAGGCGGAGATGAACGCCTTCTTCATCATCCCCATCCGCTCCGGCTTCGTCGGCAGGATCGCCTCGACGCACCCGTCGACTGAGAACCGCATCGAGCGGCTCCGTGCCCTCGAGAAAGAGATGGCGACGGCGTAGTCAGTCGCGGAGACCCGCTTCACAGAGTTCGAAGTCACACGCTTTTAGGTGCCGACCCGGTGACCGCAGTATCATGAACGCGCTCACCGACCCGACGAAGCGACGCTGGCTCGGGTGGGGATCGCTGGCGGTCGTCTTTCTGCTCGTCAACGTTCACCGCCTCTCGACGGCCGTATTGTCCGAAGAGCTGATCGACGCCTTCGCGATCACGGCGTCGCAGTTGGGAACGCTTCACGCCTCGTTTTTCCTCATTTACGCGCTCGTTCAGATCCCGACCGGCATCATAGCGGACCGGTACGGCGCGCGATATGTCGGGGCGGGGGGAGCGATCGTGCTCAGCGTCGGGGCGGTCGGATTCACGCTCAGCGGCGGGTACCTCGCGGCGTTCCTCTCGCGGGCGGTGATCGGGCTCGGCAGCGGGGTGATCTTCATCGCGACGCTCCGGTTCTGTGCGAGCTGGTTCCGGGTCGACGAGTTCGCGACGATGGCGGGTGTGACGACTGGCATCGCCGGGCTCGGCGCTATCTTTGCGACAGTCCCGTTGGCGGTTGCCATCGACTGGGCCGGATGGCAGCCGACAGTTCTCACGCTCGCGGCGGTCGGATTTCTCGCCGCCGGTGGCGTGTTCGCTCTCGTGCGAAAATCGCCCGCGGCCGCCGGTCTCGACCCGATCGAGAACGTCCCCGAACAGCGGTCGACCAGCCTCCGCGAGACGGGTGGCCACCTCAGAGCGCTGCTTACCGATATCGACCAGTGGCTGCTGTCGGTCGTGTTCTTCTCCGCGATGGGGACGATCCTCACGGTAATCGGGATGTGGGGCGTGCCGTACCTCGTCGTGGTGTACGGTCTCGACGTGACGACCGCGTCGTCCTTCACGCTCGTCGGTGCGATCGGTATGCTCGTCGGCGCGCCCGCGATCGGACGTGTGTCCGACTACCTTGGAAACCGCGTCGGACCGCTCATCGCCGGGCTCGGATTGTTTACGCTCACGCTGTCGGTCATTCCCGCGATAGGCGACCCGCCGCTCGTCGTGGTTGGCGGGGTGTTCCTCCTCGTCGGGTTCAGCCTCGGATTCGTCATGCTCGCGTTACCGATCATCAAAGAAAAGTACCCGCCGGGCGCAAGCGGCGTCGCGACCGCCACCGTCAACGGAGCCGGCTTCCTCGGCGGCGCAGTCTTGCCGACGGCGATGGGAATCGTCCTCGACGGGTACCGGACGGGCGAGGTCGTCTCCGGCGCCGTCGTCTACACGGAACTCGGCTACCGGATCGCGTTCTCGATCACGACGGTCGCCGTCGCGCTCGCGTTCTGTTGTGCGGTATGGCTTTCGGTTAGAGAACGGGGTCGGAAACGTGAGTCGGAGAAACCGAGCGATTCGAGCGGCGGTCAATCCGGATGAGCGCTGCTGTCTAGGACTCCGCCGCTTCCTCGGCCGCACCGCTCGTCAGCTCCTCGGCGACCATCGCCGGGTCCATCAGGGCGGGGTCGATCGCGAGATCGGAGACACCGGCGACGAATTCCGGGAGCGATCGGTCGGCGTACGTCACCGCGAAGAGATCGGGGTTCAGCTCCTTGGCGATCGGGATGCCGGTCGCTTCGTCCACGTCGGTCAGGACGAAGTAGTCGGCGTCACCGATCCCGGCCGCACGGAGGGTCTCCGCCGTGACGAGCCCCTCGATCCGGCGGATCTCGACGCCGAGCCCCGCGAGCTCCTCGCCGAGGCCGTGTTCGTCCGAGCCGGCGACGACCGCGGATTTCGCGCCGGAGCTCGTGGTTCCGTCCGTCATCACTCGTACTCGATCGTCGCCGGCGGTTTGTGTGTGACGTCGTAGACGACGCGCGCCACGGTCTCGTTCTCTCCGGTGATCCGGCTCTGGATCCGCTGGAGCGTGCTCCAGTCGATCTCTTGTGCGCGCGCCGTCATTCCGTCACGGCTCTCGACCGAGCGCACCGCGACGACCCAGCCGTGGACGCGGTTGTCGCCTTTCACGCCCGTCGCCTTTCCGAGGACCGCGGCGAACGCCTGCCACGGGTCGTACTCTTCCAGCTCGTCTTCGACGACGTGGGTCGCCTCGCGGGCGACGGCGGCCTTTTCGGGCGTCACCTCGCCGACGATTCGGACGGCGAGTCCGGGACCCGGGAACGGCATCCGCTCGGAGATGATCGCCTCTAAGCCGAGCGCGCGAGCGACCTCGCGGACCTCGTCTTTATATAAGTCGCGGACGGGTTCGACGATCCCCTCGAAGTCGACGACGTCGGGGAGCCCGCCGACGTTGTGGTGCGATTTGATGTTGCCTTCCGACTCGATGCGGTCCGGGTAGATCGTTCCCTGCACGAGATAGTCGGCGTCGACGTCGCGGGCGACGGTCTCGAACTCGTCGATGAATCCTTCGCCGATGGCGTGTCGCTTCGCTTCGGGGTCGGTGACGCCCGCGAGCCGCTCGAAAAAGCGATCTTGCGCCTCGATCACGCGCAGCGACTCCATGAAGTCGAACGTCTCGCGGATCTCCGCGGTCTCGCCTTTTCGCATCAGTCCCGTGTCGACGTAGACGGGGGTGAGCTGATCGCCGACCGCCTCGTACGCGAGCGTCGCCGCGACCGAGGAGTCGACGCCGCCCGATAAGGCGATCACGGCGTTTGCGTCGCCGATCGCTTCTCGGATCTCCGTTACCGCCTCGTCGATGAACGCCTCCGTCTCGACCATTTATAGCCTCACGTCCGCGTTCCGCTCGGTTGTGTCCGTCGATTCTAACGCCGCCTCCACGAACGCGACGAACGGCGGGCTCGCTCGGTCCGGCCGCGACCGGAACTCGGGGTGCGCCTGCGTTCCGAAGAAGAACGGGTGATCGTCGCGTTCGAGGATCTCCATTCGATTGTCGGCGCGTCCGGAGAAGCGGAGTCCGTCAGCCTCCAGCTCGTCGATATATTCGGGGTTCACCTCGTAGCGGTGGCGGTGTCGCTCCGTACAGGAATCGGCACCGTACACGTCGGCGGCGAGCGTGCCGGGTTCGATGTCGGTCTCGTGGGCGCCGAGTCGCATCGTCCCGCCCATGTCCTCCGTCTCGTACTGGTCGGGGAGGAGATCGATGACGGGGTGTGGCGTGTCGGGGTCGAGCTCCGCGGAGTGGGCGTCGGCGAGACCGAGCACGTTGCGCGCGTGCTCGACGACGGCCATCTGGAAACCCAAACAGAGACCGAGGAAGGGGACGTCGTTCTCGCGGGCGTGTCGGATCGCTTCGATCTTCCCGTCGGTGCCGCGGGAGCCGAACCCGCCGGGAACGACGACGGCGTCGGCCGAGGCGAGCCGCTGTTCGTGACGCTCGGTGGTCTCGTCGGCGTCGACCCACAACACGTTGACCTCCGTCTCCGTGTGGATCCCGGCGTGTTTCAGCGCCTCGTGGATCGACATGTACGCGTCCTCTAAGGCGTATTTTCCCACTAAGGCGACGTCGATCGCTCGCGCACGATCACGGGTGACGAGTTCGCGCCACTCCGTCGAACGCTCCGATTTGGGAAGCGCTTCGTCGGCGATGCCGAGCCGCTTCATCACGTACTCGTCTAACCCCTCGTCTTCGACCATCAGGGGGACGTGGTAGATGTCCTCGACGTCGGGGTTCGAGAAGACGGCGTCCGTGGGCACGTCACAGAACAGCGCGATCTTCTCTTTGACGTCGGGAGCGAGTCGGTCTTCACAGCGCCCGACGAGGATATCCGGCTGAAGCCCGATCGACCGAAGCTCCTTCACGGAGTGTTGGGTCGGCTTCGTCTTCTGCTCGCCGTTTTTCGAGTAGGGTATCAGGGTGACGTGCGTGAAGAGAATATCCTCCGGCTCTTCCTCGCTGGCGAACTGCCGGAGCGCTTCTAAGAAGGGCATCGACTCGATGTCGCCGACCGTCCCGCCGATCTCGATGAGACAGACGTCCGACCCCTCTGCGGCCTCACGGATGCGCCGCTTGATATCGTCGGTGACGTGCGGGATGATCTGGACGGTCTTCCCGAGGTAGTCGCCGGCGCGCTCGCGCTCGATGACGTGCTGGTACGTCTTCCCGGTGGTGACGTTGTGGTCGAACGTCATGTCGGTCCCGAGGAAGCGCTCGTAGTTACCGAGGTCAAGGTCGACCTCGCCGCCGTCCTTGAGCACGTACACCTCACCGTGTTCGTACGGGTTCATCGTTCCGGCGTCGACGTTGAGATAGGGGTCCACCTTCACCGCGGTGACGTCGAAGCCCGCGTTCGCGAGGAGTCGCCCGGTGCTGGCGGCGGTAATCCCCTTCCCCAGCCCGGACATGACGCCACCCGTGACGAAGACGAACTTCCGACCCAGAGACGGGTCGTATCCTGTGTCGGGATCCGTTGGCATATCGACCGTCCGTGAGGGGCCGGCAAAACCGTTTCGGACCCTTCGTTTCAGGTGGACGTTCGTGATATTTTGTCGTTGGGCGTGTAGGGAGTCGGACGCGGGGCGCTAGGTGTGGGCTAGCGAGTCCGACGGCGGAACAAAAGCTATTCACACGGTGCCGCCGCACCTCTCGGTCGTTCCATGAACTGGTCCCCGCTCCCTCCCGCGGTCGCGGCCGTCGTCGCGGCCGCGATCAGTTTGATACACCGTAACACGACTATCCTCGTCCAGTCGTCCATCGACATTCCCAACGCGGAAACGCTCGCGCTCTACACGATTGGCGGGCGAGCCCTCGCGTTCGTCCTCGTCTACGGGCTGCTCCTCGGGGTCGCGTATTGGGTCGGTCGTCACAGCGACGACGAGTTCGGACTCGGCACGACGGCGCTCGCCACCGGCGCCGTCGGCGGGGTCGTGTACCTCGTCGGGACCGCCGCGATACTGCTGTGGGTGGACTTCGATCAGGAGGTGGTCGGTGCCCTCGCCGCGCTCGGGTCCGCGATCGGTGTCGGAGTCGAACTGGCGGTCGTCGCGTTCGCCGGGCTCGCGCTGGGTCGATCGCTTATAAGTCGCTGATGGTAGATCAGTGGAGAACACTCCCGAAGCCCCGCACCGCAACCGCACCTCACGCCTCCCCAGCCTCGTCGGTCGCCTGCGGCGACCGACTCCCTCGCGCGGTCTCCTCGCGGGCCGATGGCCCTCTCGGAGGCACGCGCCACCGCATTGTATTTATAAATAGCCGCCGCTCGCCGAGTTCGAGAAGTTTTGCGAGGGAAGAGCGCTCCAGCGAGACTCTTCCGCATCACGGGGGGTGGACCCCGGCGATGCGAGGGGAGGGATTTGAACCCACGGACCTCTACAGGAGCGGAGCTTGAATCCGCCGCCGTTTCCGGGCTTGGCTACCCTCGCACGCGGTGATGCGTTTAACGTCATTCCTCTTTATCCCGTCGGTTCCGCGCCAAACGGGTGGTCCCGTGGCGCCCTCACAGCGCGATCATCGTCACGCCGACGACGGCGAGGAGGGCCGCGAGGAGCCGAATTCGGAAGTACCGCTCGCCGAGGATAACCCCGCCGAGAACGACGGCGACGATCGCCTGCGTGTTTATTACCGGTGAGGCGATGCTTGCGGGTAGCGCCGCGAACGCGACCGTCGTCAGATGTTCACCGACCGCGACGAGGGCTCCTGCCGCGATGAACTTCGGCGCGTCGCGACGGGTCACCACGGGCGGGTTTCGAACTGCGCTGGGAAGGAGTACGAGCGCGGCGCCGGCGAGCAGCAGGGGCACCCACAGCGTCCCGGGTATCGCGAGCTCCTGAAGCGCCACGCGCTTCCCGAGGTCGGCGACGGCGTAACACGCCGCGCTCACCAGCGCCAGCTGTGCGGGCCGAGAGTGGACGGCGCTGACGATCGGTGCGAGCAGGCTTCCGGGCTCGTAGTTGGCGACGTACACCGCCGCTGTGGCGACGAGGACGCCGGCCACCTGAATCGGCGCGAGCAGTTGGCCGAGCAACAGCACTTCCAGGGGGAGCACGAACATCGGGACGACCTTGTTGATCGGCGTCACGTACGAGACGTCGCCGATCTCGATCGCGCGGAGAAAGAGCACGAACGCGGCCGCGGTCGCCGTCGCGGTTCCGGCGACGACGACGACGGCTGCGGGATCGACGGCCGCGAGCGACCTGCCGAGAGCGGCGAGCGCGCCCGTCGGATCGCCGACGGGGC
>SL_4KL_010_BRINEDRAFT_10000165_pt1 | contig 30800 bp, 28 predicted proteins | sample SodLak_010_BRINE_2_FD_10664 | JGI IMG/M metagenome (IMG submission 10664) | reverse complement strand
GATGAGATCGCCTCGCTGGGCGACGGCTCGATCCGCGACGGCGTCCTCACCGGCATCGAGGGGGGCTACTTCCATCGGGAGATACAGGAGGCGTCCTACGAGTATCAAGCGCGTGTCGACGCCGGCGAGGAGACCGTCGTCGGGGTGAACCGGTACACCGTCGAGGAGGACACCCGACCGGACGTGCTCCGCGTCGACGAGGGGACGCGGGATCGTCAGCTGTCACGGTTAGAGTCGGTGAAAGCCGAGCGCGACGAGGACGCCGTCGCCGAGGCGCTCGCAGCCGTCCGCTCGACGACGCGAAACGGCGAGAACGTGATGCCTGCAATCGTCGAGGCCGTGAAGGCATACGCGACGATGGGCGAGATCATGGCGGTCTTCGAGGACGAACACGGCAGCTACCACGAGCGGATCGGGGTCGCCTAACGAGCGCGCACCGCGAGGAACCCCACACGGGACGATGACACACCGCAACGCGTGCGGGGTGAGAGTCGATCCCACCCACCGCCATCGTGACCGACTCAGGGCCCGTCGGCCGCGCGCGCGTCCGCCGCCCGCCACGCGTTCCCCCGTCGGCCCGCACGGCGGAGTTCGAGGTGCACCACGGAGCCCGCGTCCAGCCCGGACAGCTCCTCCTGTGTCTCCTCGTCGTCGTACTCGACGACGTGAAGCGTCCCGTTGCGCGGATGTTCACGGAGCGTCATCGCCCCGTGGTCGTTACACGATTTCACGACGGTGTACTTGCCAGTGCGGTGCATCACACCTCATACTTCGTGTCGGCAATTCATAATTTTTGCCCCGGGAGCGGTACGGCCGGTCGGCCGAACCCAACGCGTCGTTTATCACCCACCCGTCGCCAAACGGGGATATGACCGATACGGAGATCCCCGAGGACCACCCCCGATACGCCTCGCTCGTGACACGTCACCGGATCGAGGCGGGCGTCGAGCGGGGGATCACCTCGAAACAGGGCCTCATCGCGCAGGGTCGCGGGGAGGCGTTCGACTACCTCCTCGGCGAACGAACGCTCCCGAGCGCGGACGTGGCCGCGCGAGCGGCAGCGGCACACCTCCTCGCGGCCGACCATCCGGTCATCTCCGTCAACGGTAACGTTGCGGCCCTCGTTCCCGACGAGGTCGTTGCGCTCGCAGCGGCCGTCGATGCCGACCTCGAGGTGAACCTGTTTAATCGGACCCCTGAACGGATGGAGGCGATCGCCGACCACCTCCACGCACACGGCGCGCGGGAAGTGAAGGGTCTGACTGGCGACGGGGAGATCCCCGGGCTCGAACACGCCCGGGGGACGGTCGACGCCGACGGCATCGAGGCGGCCGACGTCGTCGTCGTTCCGTTGGAGGATGGCGACCGCGCGGAGGCGCTCGCGTCGATAGGGAAAACGGAGATCGTGATCGATTTGAACCCCGGAAGTCGGTCGCCACGGACCGCCGACGTGCCGATCATCGACAACGTCGCCCGCGCGGTTCCGAACATGACCACACACGCGAGGGAGTTGGCCGACGCCTCCCCGGAAGACCTGCAGGCGATCATCGAGTCGTTCGACCCCGAGGCGACGCTCGCGGACGCCGAGCGAGCCATCCGCGAGGGTGGATTCTCCGGCGAGGACTGACTCACCTATTTGTGTGAGTGAACGAACGGTGAACGGGCGGGCACGAACCGGCAGCACCGTCCCTCAGACGATCCCCTCCTCCAACGGCGACTCTCGGGCGGGTTTCCCCGCGTTGGCGGCGAACTGCATCGTCTCCGCGAACTCGGCGAACGTGACGATCCCGACGACTGCACCCGCGCCGTCCTCGACGAGCGCGTGGTTCGTGCGGGCCGTGTTGATCGCGACGAGCGCCTCGAAAGCGTCCTCCTCGCGACGGACGCGGACGGAGGACGGCGAGAGGATATCGGCGACGGTGGCGGTCTCGCGATCCAACTTCCGGGCACCTTTTAACTCATCGAGCGAGACGACCCCGACCAGGTCGCCGTCGCGTTCGACCGGGAAGGCGGTCCGCCGGCTCGTAAACATCCGGTCGGAGAAGGCCTGTAGGGTCGTATCCGCGGGGATGGGTTGTAGATCGGGGCGCATGAGATCGGCGACGGTGAGCCCCTCCAACAGGTCGGCGACCGTGGTGATCCGCGACTCGTTTTTCGCCGCACCGTAGACGAACAGGCCGACGAGGATCAGGATCAAATCGAGCGCGAGGACGCCGAGCACGACGAACACAAGCCCGAAGGTGATCCCGACCCGCGCGGCCGTCCGGGTCGCGGAGGCGTACGGGCGGTTTCGTGCGAGCAGCGCCCGCAGGATCCGGCCCCCGTCCATCGGAAACGCGGGGATACAGTTGAACACCGCGAGGACGATGTTGATCACGCCGAGCCAGCCGACGACGAAGAGCAGCACCGGTTGGGAGGCCGGCACGACCTGTAACCCGAGGAGGAAGACGACGCCGACCGCGACGCTCGTGATCGGGCCGATGATCGCGATCCAGAACTCCCGGTTCCACTCCTTCGGGATCGATTCGAGTGCGGCGACCCCGCCGAAGATCCAGAGGGTGATCGACTCGATACCGATCCCGTATCGACGGGCCATCCACGCGTGCCCGAGTTCGTGCGCGAGCACCCCGAGGAAGAGCCCGAGCGCCGCAAGCGTCCCGATCAGCCACCGGAACTCCGCGAGCGCCGCCGGGTCCAACTCGGTCCCCGCGAGCGACCCGATCACGCCCGCATACAGCGAGATTCCCTGTCCGCTCCCGATGAGGAAGGCCAAAAGCGGCAAGAAAAGGATCAACGAGATGTTGATGCGGATCGGGATGTCCCAAACCCGCGCGACGGTGTAACTTCGCATACCCGAACGGGGGGTGATGTGCATATATAAACACCGACGGCCGCCACGCTTGTCGGTCGGAAGGACAAAGTCCAGCCCGGTCCAGTTGCAGGTATGGAATTGGACGACACGGATCGGGAGATCCTCCGGATCCTCCAGTCGGACGCACGGACCCCGTTCTCGGAGATCGCCCGCCGGATCGACATGTCGAGCGCGACGGTCCACGATCGGGTCGGTCGCATGGAGGACGCCGGCGTCATCGAGGGCTATCACGCCAAAGTGGAGCCCAGGGCGGTCGGTTACGGCGTCAGCGCGCTCGTCGGCCTCCGGGTCAAACAGGGTCGTGAGGAGGACGCCTTGGAGCAGCTTCGCGAGATCGAGGGGGTCACGGAGATCCACTTGACGACCGGCGAGTGGGACGTGATGTTGAAACTCGTCGCCGCCGACACCGACAGCCTCCGGGACGTGATGTTCGATCGGGTCGCTGACATGGACGGCTTCTCGCGGTCACAGACGATGATCATCCTCGGGACCGACTACGAGACCGACGGCTTACCGATCTGAGCGGCGGATCGGTCCCGGTTGAAACCGCTTGCCCCCTTCCGGTTCGTGTTCGACCGGAACGCTCAACACACACACCCCCCGAACGTGGGGTATGAGTGCTTTCGTCGAGGAGCGGCTCGGGCTCGGCCCCGAGCGCGCGTGGATCGCGGCGGTGTCGACGGTCGTGGGCGCGCTCGTCGTCGGCTCGCTGTTGTTTCCCCGACAGGTGTACGATGGGTTCCTCTGGCGATACTTTTGGGGCCCCGTCGTCGCCGACGGCGAGGGCGCACGGTGTGCCGTCCGTGAGGGGGGCACGACCGAACTGCTGACGAGCGCGGCCGACTGTCAGAGCGCGATCGCCGCCGGCCAGATCGTCGCTGAACCGGGATACACGACCGTCTCGACGGTGAGTTACGTCTTTATCCTCCTGGCGATGTTGACCGGCGTGGTCCTGCTTCTCCGTCGGTTGAACATCGGGAACGAGTTCCGATTCTTCTACGCGCTCTTCCCGTTCATGCTGTTCGGCGGTGCGCTTCGTACCGTCGAGGACGCCGGCATTGCCGCGACCCGCGCGGGCGTCGACCCGCTTATCCCGTTCCCGTGGAGCGCGCTGCTGATCAGCCCGTTCATCTACATCACTGTCTTCGCGCTCACGCTACTCTCCGTGCTCGTTGCGTACGCGCTCGCGGACCGCGGGCTCGTCGACGACTACGCACACGCGCTCTTCGGGCTCGGGACCGGGTTCTTGATCCTCTCGCTCGGCTACCTTGCGTTTCTCGCCGCGACGACGGAGTACGTGACGTTCTACCCGCAGATCCTCGTCCTCACGATCGTGATCGCGACGCTCGCGACGTGGCTCACCTGGAAGCTCATCGAGGGGTGGCGGCCGTCGATCAACCAGGGCACCGGGTTCGCCGGCTTCCTCATCATCTGGGGGCACGCGATCGACGGCGTCGCCAACGTGATCGGACTTAATTGGATGCCCGAACTGACTGGGACCTCGAACCTCGTCCCGAAACACGTCGTCAACGAGCTGATCGTGAACTGGACGGGGCGGCTCCTCCCCGAGTCCGTCGTCGCGCTCACGGGCGACGCGTGGCCGTTCCTCTTCGTGAAGGTCGGGGCGGCGACGTTCGTCGTCTGGGTGTTCAACGGCGAGATGTACGACGAATCGCCGCGGTTCACGCTGTTGCTCCTTATTACCGTGCTCGCCGTCGGGCTCGGTCCGGGCACCCGCGACATGCTTCGGGCGGCCTTCGGGATCTGAGCGGTTCCCCACCCCTCGCTTTTCGGCGACGTCCCGGCGGTCGCCGCCGCCGGGTGAACGCTCATGTGGGTGCCGGGAGAAGCGCCGAACATGGGCACCGATGCCGACGCCGACGGGAGCCGTAGCGACCTTGAAATCGCCCGGGAGACGACGCTTCGGCCGCTTTCGGAGGTGGCCGCCGATCTCGGGTTCAACCCGGACGCCATCGAGTCGCGCGGCGCGGACATCTCGAAGGTGACGCTTGAGGGGGTCCGCTCGTCGCTCGCGGGCGACTCATCCTCGACGGGACGAACGGTCCTCGTCACGGGGATGACGCCGACGCCGAAAGGCGAGGGGAAGACCGTCACCACCGTGGGGCTCGCACAGGCACTTTCACGTCTCGGCGAACGGACCGCCGTCGCGGTTCGGGAACCCTCGCTCGGGCCGGTCTTCGGGATCAAAGGCGGAGCCGCGGGCGGCGGTCGGTCACAAGTCCTCCCGATGGAGGCGATCAACCTCCATTTCACCGGCGACCTCCACGCGCTGACGGCCGCCCACGGGCTGATCGCCGCCGCGCTCGACAACCACCTCCAGCAGGGCAACGAGCTCGATATCGACCCCCGACGAGTCCGTTGGCCGCGGGCGGTCGACTGCAACGACCGGGCGCTCCGTAACGTCGTCGTCGGCCTCGGCGGGGAGACCTCGGGCGTCCCGCGGGAGGACGAGTACGTGATCACGGCCGCCTCGGAGCTGACGGCGATCCTCGGGCTGGCCGAGGACTTATCGGACCTCGAGGCGCGGATCGGGCGGGTCGTGCTCGCATACGACCGCTCCGGCGAGCCGGTCACGCCCGCCGACCTCTCCATTGCGGGCGCGGCCACCGCCCTGTTGCGTGACGCCTTCCGGCCGAACCTCGTCCAGACCGTCGAGGGTGTGCCCGCGTTCGTCCACGGCGGCCCGTTCGCCAACATCGCCCACGGGACGAACACGCTCATCGCGGACCGGGTCGCCGAGGCGACCGCCGACTACCTCGTCACGGAGGCGGGCTTCGGCGCGGACCTCGGTGCGGAGAAGTTCCTGCACATCCTCGGGCGACGTGGGGTCGTCCCGGACGTCGCCGTCGTCGTCGCCTCCGTGCGCGCGCTGAAGCGCCACGGGCTCGAACAGTGGCCCGCGGACTTCGATCGGCTCGCGAAGACCGACCCGGACGCCGCCGCCGATGGCGTCTCGAACCTCCTCGAACACGTCCGGATCGTCGAGTCGATGGGCGTCCCGGCCGTCGTCGCCATCAACGTCTTTCCTGACGACGCGGAGGCGGAGCTGTCCGCGGTCGAAGCCGCGCTCGCCCATCGCGATGTGCCGGTCGCCCGGTCGACGGTCTTCGCGGAGGGCGGTGCCGGCGGCGTCGACCTCGCGGAGGCCGTCCGATCGGCGGCGACGGCGCATGAGGGGACGTCGTTCACCCCGCTGTACGACCTCGACGACCCGATCACCGAGAAGGTCGCGACGATCGCCCGCGAGGTGTACGGCGCATCGGACGTGGAGTTCGTTGACGGGGCGGCCGCGGATATCGAGCGATTGACCGACCTCGGCTTCGATGACCTCCCGATCTGTATCTCGAAGACGCCCTACTCGCTCTCGGACGACCCGTCGCTGACCGGCGCTCCGACGGGCTGGACGCTGACGGTTCGTGACGTGTCGGTTTCTGCGGGCGCGGGCTTTCTCGTCGTGAAGACCGCTGACGTGATGACGATGCCCGGGCTGCCCGCACGGCCGTCCGCCGAGGACGTCGGCGTCGAGGACGGGGAGATCGTCGGGCTCTTTTAACTCAGCCCATCCGTCACCCGTCGACACGTCGCTCACGCCGCGTCCCCGAGCGGCTTCCAGCCGAGCCCCTCGCGGACGCCGAACTCCAGCGCGTTGATCACGTAGTGGACGACGATGACGAGAAGCAGGCTCCCGGTGAGGACGAAGACCGCGGCGAGGCCGAACCCGAGGGTGCCGGTGACGAGCACGCCGAGGCGACCCTGTGCGCCGTGGCCGAGCCCGAAAAGGATCGAGGAGACGGCCGCGAGGAGCCACGGGTCGACCCCGAAGCCGAGCGCGAACGCGCCGATCAGCGCGCCGCGGAACAGCGCCTCCTCGAAGACGGCGATCATCGGCAATACGACCACGAGGAGGAACGTCCACCCACGCGCGTCGTCCGGGGCCATCGCCTCGCGGAGCCGCTCGGAGACGGGCATCCCGAACCGTCGCCCGAGCGCCGCCGCGACCTCGTTGCCGATATAAAAGGCGACGCCGAGCGCGACACCGGCGAGCAACACGCTGACGGCGAGGTCGTCCATGGCGACCCCGAAGGCGGCCGCCGGCACGTCGGTCCACCACGCGAGCGCGACGAGCGCCGCCAGCGCGAGCCCCTGTGTGAGCGCGACGTTGAGGAGGAGCAGCCCGGATGTGAGCGTCGGAGTCGCGGACGGGCCGACCGGGGAAGGTGGCGTGGTGTCCTCCCCAGCGTCCTCTCCCGGCGTGTCGAACTCTGTGGTGTCCTCGGAGACCGCGTCGCTGTCGCGGTCAGCATCCCTTTGCTGATCGTCGACGCCGACGATGTGTGCCCCTTCGAGTGCCTCGCTCGAACGCCTCGTCAGTACCAACAGCACGAGCGTGAGAACGACGACGCCGACGGCGAACAACGTCCAGTCGGTCATTGGTTACGGAATTCGAACCGGGAGCGGTGAAAAACGCGCGGGTCGGTTACTGCGGGCTCGGGCTGGAGGGCTTCGAGACGCCCTGATCCTTGAGCGCGGAGCCGGTGATCGACTTGAGTCGGGAGACGAGCGAGTCCTTCTCGCCTTCGCCCTCCAGCGCGATGTCGAGCACCTCGCTGATGTGGCTGACCGGAATGACCTCCACCATCTCCTCGTACTCCTCCTCGATCATCACGTCCTGCTCGTTCGCCTTCGGGATGATCACCCGGGTACAGCCGGCCTTCGCGGCCGCCTCGATCTTGTGGGTGACCCCGCCGACGGGGAGCACATCGCCGCGGACCGACAGCGAGCCGGTCATCGCGAGGCTCTGGTCGACGCCGACGTCCTCAAGCGCGGAGATCACCGCGGTCGCGACCGTGATGGATGCGGAGTCACCATCGACGCCCTGCTGGCCCGCCTGCACGAACTGGATGTGGATGTCCATCTCGGAGATGTTCTCGTCGGAGAACTTCTTGATGATCGCGGAGACGTTCGAGACGGACTCCTGGGCCATCTCCTTGAGCTGGCCGGTGGCGATCACCTCGCCGGGCCCCTGTGAGGGGGCGACCTCGGCCATCACGGGGAGCATGATCCCGGAGTCCTCGCCCATGACGGCGAGGCCGTTGACCCGTCCGACGACGTATCCTTCCGAAACCTGCAACTCGTAGTCCTTCCGGCGCTCGATGAAGTCGTCGGCGAGCTGCTGTTCGATGGAGCGCGAGCGCCCCTTCGCCTGCAGGACGTGGTCGCGGGTGGTGAAATCCGCGTCCTCGCCGCGGGCGATGTCGCCGGCGACCCGGACCAATCCGCCGAGGTTCCGGAAGTGCAGCGTGAGGTGGCCCTTGCGGCCCGAGCGGCGCTTCGCCTCCAGGATGACCTCCTCTATGGCCTCGTCGGTGAACTCCGGGAGGCGGCCGTCGTTGGCGACCTCCTGGGCGATGAACCGGACGTACTGCCGGCGCATCTCGGGGGTGTCCTCGATGGTGTCCTCCATGTACACCTCGTAGCCGTAGCCCTTGACACGCGAGCGAAGCGCGGGGTGCATGTTCTCCATCGCGTCGAGGTTCCCCGCCGCGATCATGACGAAGTCCGTCGGGACGGGCTCGGTCTGGACCATCGCGCCCGAGGAGCGCTCGGACTGGCCCGTGATGGAGAACTCGCCCTCCTGGATCGCCGTCATGAGGTGCTGTTGGCTCCGGATGTCGAGGGTGTTGATCTCGTCGATGAACAACACACCCTTGTTGGCTTTGTGGATCGCGCCGGCCTCGACACGGTCGTGGCTCGGCGTCTCCATCCCGCCGGACTGGAACGGGTCGTGCCGGACGTCGCCCAGCAGCGCCCCGGCGTGTGCACCCGTCGCGTCGCGGAACGGCGCGGATTTGGTGTCGCCGTTGTTGACGAGCAGGTTCGGGACCATCGCGTCGGAGCCGCGGTTCAGGTACCGGAAGACGAGATAGACGATACCCGCGGCGATGATGCCTAAGAGGATCTGGCCGACGATGATGAGCGCGTAGCCCAACACGACGGCGATGATGATCCACATGAGCAGCGACCGCATCTGGTTGCGCTTGCGGGCCTCCTCTTTGTGTGCGTCGACGATCTGTTCGCCCTTGCCGGCCGGGACCGTCCGGACCTTCGGCTTGTTGCCGTCGTCGGGGTTGTGATAGACGAGAACGTCCTGTAGCTCCTCTTTCGGGAGGAGTTCGGACATCGCCTTCGCGAGCATCGACTTGCCGGTCCCCGGCGAGCCGATCATCATCACGTGGCGGCGCTGTTTTGCCGCCTTGATGATCACGTCGCGGGCGTGCTCTTGGCCGATGACCTGGTCGACGAGTCGGTCGGGGATCTCGATCTCGGAGGTGCTGTCGATCTTGAGTCCGCCGAGGAGGTCGTCCGGGTCCGGGTCGTCGTCGATTTCCGCTCCCTCGACCTCGACGGTGCTGCCGAGATCGTCGATGTCCCGGGCTTCGTCTTCCTCTTCGGGCGTTTCCTCGAACTGCTCCCCGTGGTCGCCGGAATCGGACGGCTCCTCGGCCGCGACGCCGATCGCTCCGTCGGGGTCGTCGCCGATCCCATCCGACCGCGTCGGCTGCGGGCTCTTTGATCACGACGTCCTCGTCCCAGATCGAGTCGGCCGCTTCGTCCTCGGCGGAGGGCCCCTCGCCGGCGTCCGATCCGGACGGCTCGACGTCGTCGTCGCGATCGGCCGTCCCGTCGGTGTGTTCGGGCTCGTCCTCGACGGGCTCGGGGGCGTCGGCATCCGCCGGGTCGTTCGTGTCCTTTTCGTTGCTCATAGAATCGATTTCGTTACCAAATTTGAGGGGTGCGCTACTGATATACTTTCTCCCCGCGAGGCCACCGCCGGAGGCGGCCGAACCGGCCGAACGGAGCCTCTACTCCGGAGATATCCGTCCGGGGCATGGGTCGTCGGGTTTATAATCGACGCCCGTGGTAGATGGATCATGCGCGGGTTCTACATCGGGCGCTTCCAGCCGTTTCACGACGGACATCGCCGGATGGTCGAAGAGATCGCTGCGGAGGTCGACGAACTCGTGCTCGGTATCGGCTCGGCCGGCGACTCCCATACGACGCGAAACCCCTTCACCGCTGGCGAGCGGGTGATGATGGTCACGAAGGCGGTCGCGAACCTGCCCGTCACCACCTACGTCGTCCCGATCGAGGACCTCGACCGCAACTCGGTGTGGGTGAGCCACGTGCAGAGCATGAGCCCGCGGTTCGACGTCGCCTACTCCAACAACCCGCTCGTGATCCGCCTGTTCGAGGAGGCCGGCGTCGAGGTCCGAAGCTCACCCATGTTCCGCCGTGACGTCCTTGAGGGTACCGAGCTCCGCGACCGAATGATCCGCGGCGAGAGCTGGGAGTCGCTCGTCCCCGCAGCCGTCGCCGACGTGATAGCCGAGATCGACGGCGTCGAACGGCTCCGCCGGATCGCCGAAACCGACACCGATCACAGACGACCACCCACGGACGGCTGAGCGAACACACGAACCCCCACAGGCCACCGGTCGTACGCTCCTGATCCAGCCCATGATCTCCCTCGCCACCGACTTCGGCTCGCCGTATCCCGCCGCGATGAAGGGCGTCATTCGTCGCGAGACCGACGCCGAACTGGTCGATATCGCCCACGACCTTCCCCGAGGGGACCCGCGTGCGGCCGCCTTCTGGCTCCGATTCGTGCTTCCCGAGTTCCCGCCGGCGGTCCACTGTGCGGTCGTTGACCCCGGCGTCGGCACCGACCGCGCGGCGATCGTCGTTCGGGCCGGTCGACACGCCATCGTCGCGCCGGACAACGGGCTCGCGATGCCGCCCGCACGAGCGCTTGCCGCCGCGACCGGGGACGGGATGGACGATTTCGACGTCTTCGAGATCGACGCCGCTGATCCGGCGAGCGCGACCTTCCACGGCCGCGACGTGTTCGCGCCAATGGCGGCGACGGTACGGGCGAAAGCGTGGGATTCGGCTGTCGGTGTCGACGACGACGCCCTCGCGTCGCTGCTCGACTTGACCCCCCTCTCACCGACCGATGGGTACGTTGACCTCTCGCTTCCGGAGCCGACCGTTGAGCGCGACGCGGCGGGCGAGCCGGCCACGATCGAGGGGGAGGTGCTCGTGGTCGACGGCTTCGGAAACGCCATCACGAACGTTCCGGGAGGGTTGGTCCGCGATTTCGATCGACTCCTGGTCAACGATATCGGGCCGGTTCCGGTGGTTCGGACGTTCGGCGCAGTTGAGGTGGGTGCTCGGCTCGTCACGGTCGGGAGCCACGGGTTCCTCGAATGCGACGTCAACGACGGCCGTGGCGCGGACGCCTTCGATCTCGCGCCCGGAGCGGCGGTCAGGTTCGTTCCGGCGTGATTTCGTCGCCCATCGCCAGTCCCCGCGTCGGCCATCGCCACCCACCCGGATCGGAACGTTTAGCTCCCGGGCCCGCGGGGCTCCCGTCGTGTCCTTCGCGTCCGTCGTCGTCATCGATCCGTCGATGAGTGCTGTCGCGGCCGGCCCGCTCCTGATCGACCTCGTCGCCGGCGACTCCGTGGCGTTCGATGCGCTGGTCTTCGAGGTGCTCAACGCGATCGGCTTGGTGGCGTTCGCGGCGGTCGGCGCATTAAAGGGGGCCGACGCCGACCTCGATCTCTTCGGCGTCGCGGTCCTCGGGGTCCTCACGGCGCTCGGCGGCGGCATCATCCGTGACGCGCTGGTCGGACGTGTCCCCGTCGCGCTTACCTCGACGACGGACGTCGCGGTGGTGATCGTCGGCGTTGCCCTCGCCGTGCTCGCCACACGGCGGCTCTCCGGGCCGTTGCTCTCGAATCCCGTGCTCCTCACGGCGGATGCCGCCGGGCTCGCCGCGTTCGCCGCGACCGGGGCGTTGGTGGCGACGGAGGCCGGCCTGTCCGTCTTCGGTGCCATCGTCCTCGCGACCTTAACCGGGGTCGGCGGCGGGAGCCTCTCGGACGTGTTGCTCGCGCGCGTCCCGGTCGTGTTGCGTGAGGACTTCTATGCCACGCCGGCGGTGCTCGGCGGGGCGCTCTTCCCGCTCGTCGTCGCCGCTGGAGTCGGGTTGGGGACCGCCTCGCTCGTCGTCGCCGGCGTCGTACTCGCCCTTCGGCTGCTGGCGCTCCGATACGACTGGGAGCTACCCACGGTCTGAGTCCGCCGACGACCCCCGCCCGAACGCGCAACGCTGAAATCGCCCCCACCCGACCGACGGATATGGACGCGGACCGTCGGATCGTCGACGTCGAGGAGGTACCCGAGGACAGCACGCTGTTGGTGACGCTCCGCCCCGTCGACCCGGAGGAGGTCGACTCGGGCGAAGGCGACGTCGGTACGGACGCCGACGGGGATCCGGAGGCGGAGGCGATCCTGATCCGGCTCGCCGACGGCGTCGCCGCCTTCCGAAACTACTGTCAACACTGGACGGACGTCCGTCTCGACCGCGACGAGGGAGCGTTCGTCCGCAACGGCGAGATTTTCTGTCAGAAACACGGGGCGACCTTCGAGGCCGACTCGGGATACTGCAACTTCGGCCCGTGTGAGGGCTCGACGCTCGAGACCGTCTCCGTCGCCATTGAGGACGATGCGGTCTATCTGACCGACGAGGCGTACGAGTTCCTCCGCCTCGGCCCCGCGACGCGCGAGTCGGACGGGGGCGGGTCACGTATCGATTTCACCGGCAGCTGACCATCCGGCCGGCGGGGATACGATCCCCGGACGTGACGGATACAGCCCGACGCGTGGGCCGGACCCGGCGAACTCGACCCGGCGGCCCCGACACATACCGTTCGTATCGGGGTGTTTTTTAGCCCGACGCCCGAACCTACGGCCGTGTTATCGGTCGAACTGCACACGCACTCCGCGCTGTCCCACGACGGCCGTGACCCGGTCGAACTCCTCTTAGCACAGGCGTCGGCCGTCGGGCTGGACGCGCTCGCGGTCACCGACCACGACGAGATCGACGCCAGCATCGAGGCGGCCGAAAAGGCGCCCGACTACGGGCTCGTCGGCATCGTCGGCATGGAGGTGACGTGTGCGGCCGGCCACGTACTCGCGTTCGGCATCGAGGAACTCATTCCGAGCGGGTTGAGTTTCGATGAGACCCTCGATCTGATACGCGAACAGGGCGGTATCGCCGTCGTCCCCCACCCGTTTCAAAAGGCCCGCCACGGCGTCGCTGCACACATCACCGACGAGCAGTTGGCGAGCGCGGACGCCATCGAGGTGTATAACTCGCGGCTGTTCACCGGCCGATCCAACCGGCAGGCCGAGAAGTTCGCGGTGCGAAACGGCCTCCCGATGACCGCCGGCAGCGACGCCCACATCTCGGAGATGGTCGGACAGGCCGTCACGGAGGTCGGCGCGGACGACCGCTCGGCGGCGGCGATCCTCTCCGCCATCGCCGAGGGGCGAACGAGCGTCGTCGGGAAGCGAACGCCGTGGACCGTCTCCGTGCGCCAGTTCGCCGGCGGCGCGAAGCGACGGGCCTTCCGGGCGATAGACGGGCTCCGATGAGCGATCCGGAGGATAAACCGTCCCGCCTGCACGCCGGGCGCATCGACGGTGGCAGCAACGACGACAACGGCCTCATCGGCGCACCCGCCGACTTCGTTCGAGGGGCGCTCGCCGACCGCGACCCGCTCCCGGGCACGACGGGCTTCGCCGGGTTCCTCGCCGAAGCCCCGATCGATGACGGTACCGAGCCGGCGCTCGTCAGGGACGTCCTCGGACGGCAGCCGCTGTTCATCGATCGTGGGGTCGAGCCGGGGGGAACGGCCAACGACCGGCTTCCGCGGTGGAGCACGGACCCGACCGACCTCGCCGATCCGAAGCCGCTCCCGGCGGGGGCCGTCCTGACGCCCGGGGCCACGATGCCGTGGTGGTCGCTGCCGTCGCCGGAACCGGCGGCACCGTCGGCCGCCCAGGCGGCGGTCGACCGGGCGCTTCGCGGGGTCGTCGGCGACCTGCGGGCCTCGCCGACCGATGACGTCGCGGTCGCGTTCTCGGGGGGCGTGGACTCGGGAGTCGTCGCCGCGGCGCTCCCACGCGCGCCGTGTTACGTCGCGGGGTTCGAAGGCTGTCACGACATCGCTGCCGCACGGGAGGCGGCGGCCGCGATGGACCGTGACCTCCGTATCGTCGAGATCACCCACGACGACCTTCGACGGGCGATCCCGGCCGTCGCCGCGGCGACCGGCCGACGAAATGCGATGGACCTCAACATTGCGATCCCCCTCTTTCTCGTCGCGGAGGCGGCCGCCGCGGACGGCTTCGATCGGCTGGCGGTCGGACAGGGGGCCGATGAGCTGTTCGGCGGGTATAGCAAGGTCGTCGAGCCGGCGACCGATCACCGTGTCGAGGCGGACACCGTCCGCGGCGCACGCGATGAGACCGTCGCCACCCTCCCCGTACAGCTCGAACGCGACGTGGTGGCACTGCGTGCCGCCGGGATCGAGCCGCTCGCGCCGCTGCTCGACGACCGGCTGGTTGCTGCGGCGCTCGAACTTCCCGGCGAGTTGCTCGCGACGCCCGCCGAGCGCAAGGTTGCCCTCCGGTGCGCCGCCGCCGAATACGTCCCCGCGGGTGTCGCCGCGGCGGACAAGAAGGCCGTCCAGTACGGAACGTACGTCTCCCGCGAGATCGACCGTCTCGCCAGACGAAACGGGTTTAAACGTCGCATGGACGACCACGTCGGACGGTATATCGACTCGCTGTGTCGGGAATCGATGATGGACGACCACTCATTGTGAGCCTTCGTCCGATCCGCACGAGTGCGTCGTGACTCGCCGTGAAGAGATCGGTGACGGCCCGGAGGGGCCGTCGACCAAGCCGCGTCCATGGAGTACCAGTCCCGCGGCCGACGCCCGCTCGAACGGGCGTCTGTTTTCACTACCGGTTGACGGTATAAAACGCGGGCTTTCGTGACAAATATGGCTTCGATCCGGGCGTAAAGAAATTGGATCATCCGCGAATACCGAATATATTTCGAGCTTCGATCAGCACATCGGGGCAATGCAGGACGAAACTGGACAGCTCATGGACGATCAGCGGTCCGGGTCGTCTTCGTCCGTCGTATTGGGGTCTTCAACCCGATCTTCCCCGTCATCTCCGCCCGCCGTCCCCTCGGTGACCGCTGGCTCTTCAGTACCGGGGGGATCTCACCTTCGTCGTCCGAAACCGATCCTTTCGCGTCGATCTCCGCGCGTATGTCCGTGACGAGGTCATACATCGGCGTGATTGACCCGAGGACAAACAGGCTATAATACCGGAGATACGCGTGGATGGGCGTCTGGATCGCCATGGTTCCCACGATGACGACCCCGGCAACGAAAATAACGAGCAACCCGACGATCCACATGATGCCGAGGAAGCCGCTTCCGAGAACGCCACCGAGTAGCGCCACGCCGACGATGCCGATAAGGAAGACTGGAAGCGCGATGACGACCGTCACGACGGCAAAACCGACCCCCGAGAGTATCCCAGCGGCAACCCCCAGGAGCGCACGGATGACCGCAAACATGCCGTATTGTTTCGCCTCAATACGAAGCTGTGGCCAGAACCTTCGCCAACCCGAAAGCACACCGAGGTCCTCGACGACCATTATCGGAACGACGAACTCGTCGGTAAACAACACGAGCAACCACACTGCGATCACACCCACGATGAGCAGCGGGGAGGCGAGAACGACTGCAAATAGAAACAGTCCACCGGAGACGGCGGTCAGGATCACCACAGCGATCAGCGGAGCAAGGACGGCGAGGAGGATCGCGATCCGGAAGAGAAACAGCGACGCACCGCTCCGTGCGTGCTGGCCGAAGAAGCCACGGATCCGAACCTCCCGGGTACGGGCGACCTCGACGAAGACGAGCTCCAGCACCGAAGCGACGTACGCGACGGCGATACCGATGGCAGCCGTGAGACCGAATAGGAGCAATAGGGCGAGGAACGTCGTCGATCCACCGGCTTCAGACGCCGCCGCGGTCCACACCTCCTCATTCCATGGGTCATCGAAGACGGGTTCCTCCCACCAGATCGGCTCCTCCCATCCGGGAACGGTCGGCTCCCCCGGCCCGACAACGAATTCGAAATCCGGAACCGACAGCGACACGCTCGGATTGAATCCGGAGACACCCGAGACGAAAAACACGATTACGCCAAGAACGACCCATCGGCGCCACGTGAACGGGAACAACAACCGTTTGGTCGCGTCCAATGCGCTCGCGAGTTCATCGACTGCATGCCAAGACATACCCCCGGGGTGATTTTACGCCAACATTAATCTATGGGGGCGAAGCGTCCGCCGGCACGGGGAAGCTACCGGACGAAATAGGGGTCGCTCCCGGCGATGAACCGACCGAGATCGCTCTCGCGACGGAAGTCGGTCGCCTGCAACGACTCGAGCGCCTCGACCAGTCGGTCGGCGTCGCCGTCGACCCACTCGGCGGGCTCTTTGATCGGGAGGACGAGCCAGCCGGCCCCGAGCAACTCCTCCGCGTGAAGCGCCTCCATGTCGAGTTCGGTCTTCCAGGCACGGGCGGTGTAGTTCCGAAGGACGTGGTCGGTCGCGCGGGCCCCGACCGGCAGGAGGACGTGTGCGGCGATCGCCCGCACCTCGGCGTCGAGGAATCGTTCCATATCGTCGTACTCCGCGGCCGTCGGCTCACCCGCCACCGCACACATGTGGAGGTACGAGAGGTAGGTCGGCCCGACGCCGTATGCCAGGTCGTCGGGTACGTTCGCTTCGCCATTCTTATTCCCGAAATCGCCTCCGTCCCGCACCAGCAGGCCCGATTCGACGAGCGCGTCGATGAACGCGGCGGACCACGTCTCCCCGGTGAACGGGATGCCGGCGTCGAGTCCCCCGTGTACCCCGGGGTGGTCGCCGATGATGTGAAAGTCCGCGTTGACGTCGCCGTATCCGGGCACGTACCGCTCACAGCCCGGCTCCATCCCGAACGGGTTTCGCACGCGGTCGGTAACGTTCTGCACGGAACGGGATAGGCGATCGTCGCTTAATAGCCCGTTCGATCGACGGCGGCCGCGTTTATAACAGGAACTGCCAGTAGTACGGGCTGATGAACCCCTCGATGACCGCGGCGATCGTGATCAGGATCCCGACGCCCATGAGCACCCAGAAGGACCGCTCCAAGGCATCGNCGAACGTCTCCCGGTCGGCTCGCCCACGGAACGCTCGCCANGCGACGAGCCCGAGGTGAACGCCGAGCGCACCCGAGATGATGATCGCCGGGATCTCGAAGATCCCGTGTGGGATCACGAACGCGATCAGCACCTCAAGGTTCTCCTCCAACGCGGCGATCCCGGCGAGGACGAACCCGTTGAACGCGATAGAGGAGAGCGCGGGGATCACCAACGCGACGCCCGCCATCGCCGTCGAAATGGCGACGGTCCAGTTGTTGCCGAAGAACTCGAGGGTCGCCGCCGGCGGGAAGTGGCCGTCGAGGCGCGCCTCGATGGACGTCGGAAGGACGTCGACGAAGGGGGTCGCGACGACCCACCCGAGCGCGCCGAACCCGACGGCGACGGCGACGGTAAACAGGTGCAGCCCCGGCGTTGCCCGAACGAAGGTGGCCATCTCACGCCAGCCGCGCCGGATCCCGCCGCCGAGTTGGTCACGGATCCGGGCCTCAGGTGGATCGACCGGATCGACGGCGTCGCGATGATCGCCGTAGAGGACCGTCTTGAGGAGATCCAGCGCGGGGGCGACGATCACCGCGGCGACCAACGCGACCGCCGCGCCGCCGCCGACGAACGCGAGCGCGGAGGCCGCGGAGGACGCGCCGATGAGGATGCCGATCGCGACGACGAGGTAGGCGGCGGCGTCGATCGGGTTCGCTCGGATGAAGCCGCCGGCGCCGGTGAGCGCCCCGGCCACGCCCGTGTCGTCGACGACGACCGCCGCTGGGGCGAACGCGAACAGGATCCGGATCGCCACCAACACGATGAAGCCGATGAGGAAGACGCCGAGCGCGACCGCCGCGCCGACGAAGGGGTTGATCACGAATGCGACGAGGATGGCGAGCGAGCCGAGGAGGATCACCCCGATCCAGAGCGCGAACTCCGAGAGATACAGCCCGAGGAAGGTGAGCCAGTGGCGTCGGACGCCGATTATCCCCGCGGTCAGGCCACGTTCGGATCGTAGCCGGGCGAAGACCGCGCGCATCTGCCCGGCCGAGATCGCCGCGTATGACCCGATCGCGAGCAGGACCGATGCGCCGATACCGACCACGAGCAACACGCCGGCAAGCGGCGACAGGAGGGGGTCGAGAACGGGGATCAGCCCCTCAACCCACGCCTCGAATGCGGCCTCGTCGAACGCGTCGGGGTCGGGTTCCCCGCCGGTGAATTCGCCCGGGTCGCCGAACTCGGGCGGCGTCAGGTCGGTTCCGTCGAGGGCCGCCCGCGCCTCGGCGAGCCGTCCCGAAAGTTCGAGGTGGACGTAAACGGCCGCCAGCGAGAGGAAGACCGCGGTTCGGGCGATGATCGGGATGGCGGTGCTGAGCAGGTAAAACGGGAGGAGATCCGCGGGCCGTCGACGCAAGGTGGAGACGACTGCGGTGATCGCGGAGGACAGATCCATAGCAGTACCTACCGCGAGAACGGATTAAAACTCGGGGATCGGATCACGTCCGTTCCCATGCCGAACGGTCGTCGCTCCCCACACTGGCGTCGACGTCCCCACAACCGTCCGCTTCGACCGCATCGAGCCGATCGACGACCCGCCGAAGGAGGGCCCGGCCGGGTGCACGGTCGCGAACCGGGGCGTCACCGAGATAGTCGATCAGGGCGTCCCGAAGCAGCGTCAGCTCCTCGGGTGCGAGCGAGCGCTTCCGTTCTATCCGTCCCAGCGGGCGGACGTGCGGTGGGTCGTCGTCGCCACCGTCGACCGCGGTCTTTCCGGCGGCCAACAGCGCGGCGTGGGCGACCCACGCCTCCTCGTGGCTGGCCGATGGGAGGGGATGGTCGTCGGTCGGTGGAGGGGTCATTCACGTGGGTCCACCAGAGGAGGGGTGATAAACCTATGTGTGCCAGTGGAATCGTTCGCGGTCGCTCGCGACGTGAGACACCGATAAAAAGCGGAGCCGCGTCATCGCCCGGGTGCCCCGGGACGGTGATGGGCGATTACCCGAGGAGGTAGCGGGCGACGGGGAAGCGCTCGACGAGCGGCTGTCCGCCGATTTCGATCTTCTCGATGTAGGCGTCGAGCCCGAGGATGCGCCCCGCGCCGAACGCCGCGACGGTCGCGAAGACGATGGCGTAGATGAGCGTCGAGTCGAACAACGCGAGCCACTCACCCTCCCAGCCGCCCAGGTAGAACATGAGCATCTGGAGCGCGCCACCGAAGGCGGCGAGCCGGACGAACGCCCCCGCGATGAGCGCGAGGCCGATCAACACCTGCGTCACCGGCACGAGCACGTTCGTTATCTCGATGAACAGGGCGCTCGACCCCATCGCCGCGTAGAGGCCGCTCACCGGGCTCGCTGCGTCCACCCCGTGGACGAGGTAGCCGCTCGCGTCGAACGCCTCCCCGCTGATGAAGGCGAACTTCCCGAGCCCCGCGAACAGCATCATCCCGCCGATCGCCGCCCGCAGCGTGACGATGAACAGCGCCGACAGCGAGTGTGCCTTGCCGAATAACTCTACTCCACCGAACCGCCCGCCAAATTCGTTCCGCGCTTGGGTTGACATCTGTGTTCTCCCTCTGATTGAACGGACGACCGGTGAGAGGATATAAACCGTAGGCTGTTCTTTCCTCGGGAGAATCGGCATCTCTCGGTCTGAATAGTTCAGAGCTTTATATGCAAGCCGTCGAAAGGTATCCAATCGATCATTACGATCCCTGCGATCGTCCCGTTCACGGCCTATAACACGAAGAACGCCGCGATCCCGATCGCACCGCCGCCGAAGATGAGATAGACCGCGTCGACACCGCGGGTAAACAGGGCGAACGTCGCGACCGCGAGAAGGGCCGTGAGCGGATCGAGCACGCCGTCGACGATGAACGACTCGCGCGCGAGCGTGACCGTCGCGCCGAGGATCGCCCCGACGACCGCGGCGTTCACACCCGTGAGCGCCGTCTGTATCACGTCGTTCTCGCGGACCCGCGCGAAGTACGGGAAAAAGCCCAATATAAAGACGAACGACGGGCCGAACGCGCCGATCGTCGCGACGAGCGCGCCGAGGACGGCGATCGCGATCAGCCCGCCGGAGGCGTCGAGAAGGACCTTGTAGCCGACGAACGCGGTGGTCATCACGACCGGTCCGGGCGAAAGCTGACCGATGGCGACACCGTCGACGAACTCCCGGGCGGTCATCCACGCGAACTCGTTCACGACGTACTTCTCGATGAAGGGGATGAGCACGAGCCCCCCGCCGTAGATGAATGACCCCGTATAGAGCATGAACGCGAAGAGTTGGACCCACGTGTTCGACCAGAGCACGAGCAGGACGCCCCAGATCGGCGAGGCCTCCAACGCGGCGCGGGCGCTCGGGCCAAGGAGATCGAGAATGCGGTCACGCAGGACGTAGCCCGCGGCGGTAACACCTCCGACGACCGCACCGGTGCTTACGGCCCGGAGGTTCGCTCGCACCCACGCCGAGCGGTAGAGCGCGACGGCGATCAGCCCAGCGACGACGAAGGCGACCACGGGGTTCGGGTTGATGACCGCGGTGACGAGGATCGTGCCGATCAACAACACGAGGAGCAGGAAGTCGATCTGCCAGGTATCACCACGGACCTCGACTTCCAGATCGGTTCGACCCTCCGCGAGCGCCGACCGGCCCATCGACCACGCCGCGCCGACGATCAGGCCGATGACGACCGGGTTGATCCCGTAAAAGAACGCCTCCACGGAGGGGACGGCTTGAAACGCGAAGTAGATCCACGAGAAGAACACGACGAGCAGGAAGGTCGGCAACATGAACGCGCCGCCGGCGACAAGTGCCCCGAGGGTGCCGCCACGAACCCAGCCCATGAAGATCCCGAGTTGGGTGGAGGCGGGCCCGGGAAGCGTGTTACAGATCGCGAGTCCCTCCATGAACGTCGACTGGTCGGTCCACCCGGCCCCGTCCGGATCGTCGGGGTCGCCGGCGAGGTCGTCCTCCATCATCGCGATATGGACGAGCGGCCCGCCGAAGCCGACGATCCCGATGTAGATGAAATAGCGGGCGATCTCACGCAGCCGCTCGGGCGTGGCCTCCCCGCCGTAGGAGTGCGTTTGGGTCGACGGATCGGTGCGTTCGGCACCCATGTGTATTGGTCGCATGCGTATGGGAAGTAGGTTTGTATCGCCGACCCGATGAGGGGCGCTCCGAGGGGGCGTTTTTACCTGAATTGAGGCGCTAAGGCCCCTTCCTCAACGAGCGACCAACGGGAGCGAGTAGGGAGGGGATACAGCGCCGCACAGTTCTCAAACACGTTCGACGCTCGGCTCACAGGCCCACGCAATCGCAACAACTATACGCACAAATACGTATAGTGCGCATATAGTGAGACGGAAAAACATCACCATCCGCGAAGACCAAGCCGAGTGGGTCGAGGACAACCACCTCAACCTCTCGTCGTTCGTTCGCGGACAACTTGACGAACTCATCGAAGAACGCTCGTAGATGAACTACAACTACAGGTATAGACTCCGACCATCCGACGCGCTCGAAGAGCGATTAGCGTGGACTGTCGATACCTGTAGGCAGGTCTACAACCACTTCCTCCACCGACTCAACCGCACCGACAACATCTCGGCATACTCAGAGCAGAAGCTCCTGCCGAGCCTCAAGAAGTGGTGGAACGACCTGAAAAGCGTTCACTCGAAAGTCCTTCAGAAAGTCGTACAACGGCTATACGACAACCTCTCCACACTTCGCGGTCGCAAAGAGAACGGATACCGCGTCGGCACGCTCAAGTGGAAGCCACCGGGCGAGTACCGCAGTTTCACCTACAGTCAATCTGGCTTCAAGCTCAAGAACACGAGTGGTCGGACTCGGCTGTGGCTCTCGAAACTCGGAGAGATCCCGCTCACTTTCCACCGTGACCTTCCCGATGACGCCGAAATTAAGACCGTCACGGTCAAGCAGGAACCCACCGGGAAGTGGTACGCCATCCTTGGCGTTGAGACTCCCGACGACCCGCCGAAGAAGCCTGAAAATCCCGAGAAGTGCGTCGGTATCGACGTAGGGATTCTCAAGTACGCTCACGACACCGACGGCACCGCCGTCGAATCCCTTGACTTGTCCGACGAACGCGAGCGGTTGGAACGCGCTCAACGCGACCTCTCGCGGAAGGAACACGGGTCCGCGAATTGGGAGAAACAACGGAAGGTCGTGGCTGAGCGCCACGCCGACCTGAAACAGAAACGTCTGGACTTCCTTCACAAGCTCTCGAACTACTACGCTACCGAGTACGACCTCGTGGCCGTCGAGGACTTGGACGCGAAGGGCTTAGTCGAACTCCCGGGCAACTCGCGGAACCGAGCGGGAGCGGCGTGGGGGACGTTCCTGCGGATGCTCGAATACAAGTGCGAACGCGAAGGAACGCACTTCGTCGCCGTGAATCCGCGCGGAACGACGAAAGAGTGTGCGTCCTGCAGCGTTTCGACCGAGAAACCGCTGTGGGTGCGTGAACACTCTTGCCCGGCGTGCGGTTTCGAGGCGGACAGAGACGCGAACGCGGCGTGGAACATTCTTTCTCGCGGTATCAAGCGGTTAGGAGTGGGACGCTCCGAATCAACGCCTGTGGAGACTGCGCTCCCTGTGTCCTCGGTTGTGGATGCAAAGCGCGTCGTAGAAACAGGAAGCCCCACCCTCAAGCGCGAGGGCGTCAGCCCGAGCGGTAGGGTGGGGTAGTTCACTCGCCTACGGCCGTCTTCGGCGATGCCACTGGGCGTGTCGCTCCGACAGCGGAACGTACATACCTCGCCGTGGCAAACCTTCAGACATGAGTGATGCAGTCGTCGAACACCGCCGTCTGCTTATCGCCGGCACCGGTATCGCCGGGCTCACGGCGGGCATCTACGCGGCACGGTCGAACAACGCACCCCTGATCATCGAGGGCGACGAGCCGGGCGGCCAGCTCACGCTCACCACCGACGTTGAGAACTACCCGGGCTTCTCGGAGGGGATCTCCGGGCCCGAACTCATCAACGAGATGAAGACGCAGGCGAAGAAGTTCGGCGCGGAGACCCGAAACGGGATCATCGAGCGCCTCACGCGTGAGGACGCGGGCCACTTCCGGGTCGAACTCCGCGACGGCGACGTCTATACGGCCGACGCCGTCATCGCCGCCTCCGGTGCCTCCGCGAGAACCCTCGGCGTTCCCGGCGAAGAGGAGCTCATGGGCTACGGGCTCTCCACCTGTGCGACCTGTGACGGGGCGTTCTTCCGCGGGGAGGACATGCTCGTCGTCGGCGGCGGCGACGCCGCGATGGAGGAGGCGAACTTCCTCACGAAGTTCGCGGACACCGTCTACGTCGCCCATCGCCGCGAGGAGTTCCGCGCCGAGGACGTCTGGATCGACCGCACGATGGAGAAGGTCGAGGCGGGCGAGATCGAGCTCCTGTTAAATACCGAGCTGACCGAGATCCACGGGACCCCCGAGGACGGCGTCGATCACGTGACGCTCGTCGAGCACCCCGACGGCCATCCAAAGGAGAAACTGGAGGACCCCGAGACGGCCGATTCGGTCCGCGAGTACGACTTCGACGTGGGCGCGGTCTTTTTCGCCATCGGTCACACGCCGAACACGGAGTACCTCAACGAACTCCCCATCGAGACCGACGACGAGGGCTATCTGCTCACCGAGGGCGGCCGCGGCGGTGATCAGACGGCCACCGGCGTCGACGGGCTCTTCGGCGCGGGCGACGTGGTCGATTTCCACTATCAGCAGGCCGTCACGGCGGCCGGCATGGGGTGTGAGGCCGCCATCGACGCCGACGAATATCTCTCCGATCTCGAACGCGCGGGTGAGCTGTACGAGCCCGAGGAGGTCGCCGTCGCCGAGGGCGACGACTGAGCCGAAGCGGATCGCTTCCCGCTATTCGTCGACCATCATATAGAGGGCGACCGCACAGACGGCGAGGACGGCCTCCGCAGCCTTCGTGATCACCGCAAGGGGATTGAGGTTACCCTGGATGTAGAACGCCTCGATGCCCCACCCTTGTACCGGGAAAAGCGCCAGGATGGTGACGATCGAGTAAAGCGCTGCGACGAGGAACAACGGGCGACTCCAAAACTTGGTTAGATAGAGGATCGACCCGCCCAGGAAGCCGAGACCGTTGAGGATGAAAAGCACCGCGAGAACCACGCTCATTTCGATGGCGTTCGTTGAGGCAACCAGATGTAACACGCCCGTGATGAGCGCCATGAGGACCGCGAGGTAGCCGATCGGGTTCGACGGTGGGGTGAACGTTTCTTCCGCGCTTGTCGCATGTGTTGCTCCCATATTCACAATACCGTGAACAGTTGGTTGTAACTGTACTGGTAGGATAGTCGAACAGAGGGTAGACACCGTTTGGTACGGGTTAGAGCGATTTTCCGGAACGGGTTTGAGCCATCACTCGCGCTCTTTCGCACACCACTGGGTCACGGTGATAGGTTACAGTATTGCTAGTAATCGGCACAAAGCCGATACGATAAGCCGACACCGTCCCGGTGGCCTACTGGTACCGTTCGATCAACCGCTCCAACGTCCCCCGGTCCTGTGCGCCGACGAGCCGTTCGACCGGCTCGCCGTTCGCATAGAGCACGAGCGTCGGGACGCTTCGCGCGCCGAGCGCGGCGGCAACCCCCCGGTTGCGATCGATGTCGACCGTCGCGACCGCCGCGGGGGTCCCGGCCGCGACCGCCTCGATGGCCGGCTTCATCATCTGACAGGGGCCACACCACTCCGCATAGCAGTCGACGAGGACGACGTCGTGCGCGTCGACCGTCTCCTGTAGCTGCGACTCGCCCACGATCTCGATCGGCTCCGACGGGGCGGTTCGCCCGGCTCCTGTGTTACCGTCGGCCGAACCGTCATCGTTCAGGCCGCCATCGCCGGCGTCCGAACCGTTGCCGGAACCCAACTCGCCGGCTTCGAGCCGCTCCTGCAGCTTCCGTAGCTTCCGCTCGCGGATTCGCTGCCGCTCCGTCTCCGGATCGTCGACGGATCCCTCGCTCATGGGTCGGGATACGTCACCGGCCGGTGTAAACGCCACGGCCAGGGCGAGTCACCGCCCGATGGGCGTCAGTCGTCGGCGTTCGCGCGCACGGTGGCGCCGGTATCGAGCCACCCGTGGTCCGCGAGGAGCGCGACCGTCGCCAGCCGGATGGCGTGGGGCCACCCGAGCGGCGTCGCGCTGTCGGGCGTCCCGTCATCGAAGAACTGTTCGGGAAGGTAGCTCGTCTCCGCGCGCAACGACCCACCGGGTGAGACCTCCGCGAGGAGCGAGCGCGCCCGCGTGCCGATCGCCTCCGCGCGCGGGTCGTCGCGGCTTGCCAGCAACACGGCCAACTGCGCGCAGGCGTTCGCACCCCACGCCGTCGAGACCGTCCAGACCTTCTCACGGCCCTGGCCGGCCTGCCGCCATCCGTCCTTTTCATAGCGATAGAGCCCGTTGATCGCGTCCGTCTCGCGTGTGAGCCCATCGACGACCGTCTCGACGTGTGAAACCAGTCGATCGAGTCGGTCGTCGTCGACGGCCCCCGCCTCGTCCGGGCCGAGCGCATCGTAGGCGCGATGGGCGGCCGCGAGCGCGAGCGTCGCCGAGTCGATCCGATCGTCAAGCTCGCCATCGGCGGTCTCACGGAGCGCATAGCAGCCACGATCGGCCACCCAGAGGCGATCGATTGCGTCGTACACCTCACGTGCACGCGCCTCGGCATGGGCCGCCACGTCGCCGTCGATCCGTTCGTCCTCCCGACCGACCCCCGCGCCATGTCGGGCGAGTTCGGCGTACGCTTCGAGGAATGTCGCCGCCGTGTGGCCGAACCGCCCGATCGAATCCTCCCACGCGTTCTGACAGACGACGGGCAACCCGTCGGCTTCGAGGGTCTCATCGAGCCCGAGCAGGGCCGACACGAGCGCCCCTTCGAGGCCGTCGGGCTCGATGCCCGCCTCGCGGGCGCGTGCGAGAAACGCGACGACGCTGCCCGTCTGATCGGCCTGGTAGTCGTGATCCGGGCCAGCTTCGAGCCGTGCGTTCGCCCAGCCGGGCGCGATCGAACCGTTGAACGGCCAGACGCGGTGGGGCCATGACCCGTCCTCGCGCTGAGCGTCGATATAGCCCGCCGCGGAGCGTGCATGCCAGTCGCCGAGATCGAGGTCGAGCCGCTCGTCGGCGTCGAGGAGAAAGCCCGCGATCTCCGCGTCGTCGCGGAACCAGGTATAGCCGTAGCCGCCCGAGTGTTGATAGTGTGGATCGAAGTCGGGACCGGCGATCCGCAGTCCCGTCTTTGACGAGAGCAACGAGAGCACACGGAGGTCAGCCACGAGCGATTTGCGCTCCGGGGCCGACTCGGGCACCGACGGCACCGATCCGTCGACCAGCGGGAGGATCGCTTCCTCGGCGTCCCGTCCGTCCCCCGTTTCCCCCGACGGCTCGACCGCTTTGAACAGTTCGTCTAACCGGTCGAGCGCCGCCTCACGGCTCGTCTCCGTCCGATCGGTCAGGAGGCTGGCGACGGTCGCGACGCCCGACTCGAAGGGGATCTCGACGAGGACCTCACCACAGAGGCGTTCCTCCTCATATCGTCCGGCGTCGCGTTCGCGGGGGAGTTCGACGGATTCCTCGCCGAGCAGCTCCGGGATCGTCTTCGGGAGCTGTCCCTGTAGGGAAGTGAAGCCGGTGGCGCTCGCGAGGAAATCGTGTTCGTCGGCGTGATAGATCTCGACGGCGTCGCCGTGTCGCAGCTGACCGATCCGGTCGTCGCGGCCGTCCGGGGCGAACCGTGCATAGACGAGCAGGGAGACCTCCGCCGAGGCGGCTTGGCCCTCCCCGCCCGTCTCGGCCTCCGCGGTTTCGTCCGTCTCATACAATACCTGCGTGAGGTGTGCGTCGTCGACGGTCGCATCGTATCGGGTCACGGTCCCGGCCTCGCTTCGGTGGGTTGTCTCCACCACGGTCGTCCCGTCGACGTATCGCTGGGTCGCGGCTTCCGCGTCGAACCACTGCCGTTCGCCGTCGACCGCGAGCCCGATCCGTCCCCGAACGAGCCCCGATCGTCCCGTCAAGGGATACCCGAAATCACGGAGGTCTCCACCCTCATCGACGTGCACCAGGCGTCCGTGTCCGCCCGAGAAGCGTCCCGAAACCGTTCGGCGCTCACCCGGGAACCGGGCCGGTTGGCCCACGTGGCGCTTGTAATCGCCGATCGCGTCGCGTAGCTGCATACGCCAACGAAACACACCGCACCGTATCAATCTTTGGTGTAATTATTATTCCAATTTTCCGTGCACACCGACCAAGATAAGTGGCCCCCTTACGGTGACATGTATATGGACGATCGGACGCTTTCCGACCTCCTCTCCGGGTTCGGCCTCTCGGAGAAGGAGATCGACACTTATCTCTCCCTTCTCGAACACGGCGAGGCGAAAGCGAGCACCATCGCGACGGCCGCTGGCGTCTCGAAGCGCTACGTCTACAGCGTGAGCGAATCGCTCGCCGCCCGCGGGTTCGTCGAGGTGAACGACCACGCCGTGCCGACGACGATACGCGCGAACCCACCCGAGGAAGTGATCGAGCGGCTCCGTGCGGACGTCGAGGCGATCCGACCCGGCCTGGAGGACCGGTTTTCACGGGTGGAACCCGACGCCGAGCAGTTCGAGGTGGTGAAATCGCGCGTAACCGTGCTCAAGCGGATCCGGACACTCATCGAGGGGGCCGACGAGGAGCTGACGCTCTCTTTGCCGGCCTCGTTGCTTCCGGAGTTTCACGAGGCGCTCACGGCCGCCGTCGACCGTGGCGTCCTCGTGCTCTTGATCGTGAGCGACGCGGGTGAGGAAACGGCCGACCCCTCCGCGGTCGCAGGTGTCGCGAGCGTCGTTCGCCGGTGGGGGGAGGCGATGCCGACGCTTCTGGCGGCGGATTCGGCGGTCGGGATGGTGTCGCCCGCGGAGCTGCTCAGCCGGGCGAACTCGGACCGACAGGCGATCATTTTCGCACAGGAACAGCTCACACCCGTGATCGCGGGCTCGTTCCTCGGCAACTACTGGCCTGTGGCCACCGAGTCGTGGATCGCGGAGCCCGCGTCGCTGCCGGCCGAGTACACCAACTTCCGGCACGCAGCCTTTCAGGCGATGGTCCATCGGGACGCGGGGACGACGCTCCGGGCCATCGTCGGCGGCCGCGACACCGTCACCGGCGAGACCGTCGAGGTCGACGGCGAGGTGCGGTTGGTCCGACAGTCGCTCGTCGAGCCGACGACGAACGAGTTCCCGGTGCAACACTCCATCGCGATCGAAACGCCCGACGGAACCGTCACCATCGGCGGCCGTGGCGCGTTCATCGAGGACGTCGAGGCCGACCTCGTGCGCTTGGAAGCGGTGTGAGCGTCCAGGCCGGATCCGATAGACTGCCTCGTTCAACGTGAGTCGCGCCAAGACCTTCCGATATCACCTACGGGTGGAGAACGGAAGCACCCCTGGCTCCTCGTCCTCGCGCTGTAACAGGACGATGGTGGAATCGTCGAACGCGAAGCCCACGCGATCACCTGCGAGCCACGCGGTAAGCGCGCGCCCGGAGACGTCATCCAGGTCACGACGCCACTGCGTGCCGTCCGGACCGGTCGCGACCGCCGTCGAGCCGTCCATCCAGTACACACGCTCGCGGTCGATGGCGACCGGCGAACCCACGCGGCGATCCATCCGCCATCGCTCCGTCCCGTCAGCGGCATCGACCGCCGCAAGCCCGGACGAGCCGACCACCGCGACCAGTCCCTCGGTCGTCGACGGGGCCCGAGGATTGGTGCTGGATGCGGACACCGTCTCGGTCTCCCAGTTGGTCGATCCGTCCCTCCAATCGAGGCCGATCAGCCGGTCGCCGTCATGGAGATGGACCTGCGGATCGGGGACGAACTCCCGTGGGATCTCGATCGTGGGTCCGTCCGGCTCCGTTGCCCCGTAACGCCATCGCTCCGATCCATCGGTCGGATCGAGCGCGACGACCGCATTCTCACCGCTGACCACGACGCCATCGATCTCGCCGTCGACGTCGACCGTTCGGCCGTCGGCGACGTGGATCGAGCCGATCTGGCCGATGTCCGTCGACGCTCGCCAGCGTTCCTCCCCGTCATGGACGGCGAGAATCGTCCCATCGAGCGCGAGGTATGCGGCCGCATCGCCCGCTGTGATGGGTGGAACCGCCGCCCCGCCCTCCCGATCGCCGAGTTCGTCGATCACTGCCCGCCATGCGACGGACCCTTCGGGTGTCTCACCGCGGTCGGCGTCGGCTTCGTCGTCCGCCTCCGGGGCCGTGAACGCGACGAGATCGGCGCTCGTGTCGGCCTCCTCGATCGCCACGATCGTTTCGAGCAACGGGTCCCCCGCGACCGCGACTGTGACCGCGTCGTGGTCGGCGCGCCAGACAGGTTCGCCACCGAGATCGAAGACGCCCAGTTCGGTCGGCTCGCTGAAGGGAGCGAACCCGTCGCCCGTCCGCACCCGGGCGATCCGCTCGATCCCCGTTGCGTGGTAGGTCGAACGGTTGAAGCCGGAACTGCCGCCACCGAATGACTCCGTCGCTCTTCGATCCCCGCCGCCGTAGGCATAGCCGCACCCTGCGGTCGCGACGAGGCCGCCGGACGCGAGTGTCGCGAGGAACGTCCGCCGCCTCATCGTCGTCCCTCCTCGGCGGGCGCGTCGCCCATCGAGCGGTCCGGGGTGTTCGACAGGCCCGTGTCACCGGCATCCCGTTCGAACGTCGCGGTCAGATCGCGAAGCCGCTCGACCCGCTCGTGTGTCGGCGGATGCGTCTCGGGAAAGACGTCGGTGGAGACGAGTTCGGCGTCAGTGAATGCCCGTCCCTCAAGCGGGACGACGTAGAGCGCCTCCGCGCCGCCGTCCAACCGTCGAAGATCGTGGTCGGGCGTCTTCGGCATCCGTTCATCGAGCGTCGTGAGGGCGCTCGCAAGCGACGCCGGATCCCCGGTTATCGCCGCTGCCCCCCGATCGGCGGCGTACTCGCGGTAGCGTGAGAGGATACGATGTACGAGCGTGCTCGCCGCCCAGAACATCGCGGCGATCGCGAGCGTCACGATCGAGACTGCGATGAGGACGATCACGGCCCGGGCCGCGCCGTCACCGCCACGTCGCGAGCCCGAGGAGCCCATCCCGAGTCCCCGCACCATTCCGTAGATGAGATAGGCTGCGGCGATCGCGATGTAGTAGGTGATCGTCGGAAGCAACCATGCGACGGTCATCACGGTCGCATCGCGGTTGGCGATGTGGGCAATCTCGTGTGCGAGGACGGCGTCGAGTTCGTCCCCCTCCAGCGTCTCCAACAGCCCCGTGGTGACGACGACTGTCGGTCCCCCCGGGCCGCGAAGGGCCATCGCGTTCGGCGCGGCGTTCGTCGTCACCGCTACCTCGGGGGGCTCGACAGCCGCGAGCCGCGAGAGCCGTGTGATGCGTGCATGGAGGTCCGGGTGCTCCTCGGGGGTAACCCGCCGAGCGCCGATGCTCGCGAGCACCACCGATGGGCCCTTCCACGCTTGGACGGCGAGCCCACCGCCGACGACCATCACGGCGAGCCACGGTTCGACGTAGACCCGCCCGTGGTACGGGCCATATCCCTGCGATTCGAGCAGAGGAATGAACATCCGGTTCGTCACCCCCACGAACGTGTAGATGAACACGAACGGGAGGATGACGACGAGGGCGATGGCGAGCAGCACGCGTCGGCGGAGGGAGGGGTCTTCGGGGACCATGGTG
>SL_4KL_010_BRINEDRAFT_10000164_pt1 | contig 30804 bp, 35 predicted proteins | sample SodLak_010_BRINE_2_FD_10664 | JGI IMG/M metagenome (IMG submission 10664) | reverse complement strand
TAGGACACAACTTCACAGCAAAAGACTCATATAAACTAATCCACCTAAACACTGTAGAAGAAGTAGAAGAACTACTGAAAAACAAAAACATGACCTGGAACGAAATCAAAGAAATAGAAAAACAAGTACAGCAAAAGAAGAAAACACTGATAAAAGATGGCATAATAACACTCTTCCCACAAGTCAAACAAATACTGCAAGACATTCCACAACAAAAAGCAATAGTAAGCAACGCACCAAAAGACGTCACAGAATTCACCGTCAAACACTTCAACATAGAAAAACACTTCTCCAAAATAAACGCCAGCCCAATAGAAAAACCGAAAGAATACATACAAAGAAAGAAACCAAAACCAGTAATGATAGAAGAAGTAATAAACGAACTAAAACCAGAAAACCCTTTAATGGTAGGAGACACCTCCGCAGACATACTAGCAGCCAAAAACGCAGGAATAGACGTAGTGCACGTAAACTCATACGGATCAAAACCCGGAGCAGAACCCACCTACCAAATACCAAGACTAGAAAAAATCACAGAAATACTCCCAAAACCCTCGAACAAATGACAGAAGACAAATGCGACAAATGCGGAAAAGAAGCCGTAATATACAGAAAATACGAAGGACGCGGACTCTGCAAAAAACACTTCTCACAAGCAATAAATAAACAAGTCAAAAAAACAATAAGAGAAGGAAACCTAGTAGAATCAGGCGACACAATAGCAGTAGGATTATCGGGAGGAAAAGACTCCGCAGTACTACTAGAACAACTAGTAGAAATCTTCGGAGAAAGACCCGACATCAAAATAGTAGCAATAGCAGTACACGAAGGAATCGACAGCTACAGAGACGAATCCATAAGCGCAGCACAAAAACTATGCAATGACCTAGACGTTAGACTAGAAGTAGGAAGATACAGCGACTACTACGACCTGAAAATGGATGACGTGGCCGGAGCAGGAGAACTAGGGAACTGCACATACTGTGGAATAATGCGACGCGACCTCTTAAACAAACTATGCAGAGAAGTAAACGCAGACAAACTAGCAATAGGACACAACCTAGACGACGAAGCACAAGCAATAATGATGAACCACATCAAAGGCGACATGAAACGCCTAGCACGAATAGGATCACGAACAGACGCAGTAAGCCACGACAAATTCACACCACGCATCAAACCACTACTAGACTGCATGGAAAAAGAAATAGCACTATACAGTCGACTACACAACCTAGGAGTAATTGACCGATGCCCACACGTACAAGAAGGAACAATGCGACCCATGGTCAAAAGCTTCCTAAACAAGCTGGAGGCGCAGATGCCAGGAACCAAACACGCAATCGTATCCCAAGGCAAAAGACTATCCGAAATAGTAGACGAAAACATAGAATGGGACAGCAAAGAAAACGAACTCCGAGAATGCCAAAAATGCGGGGAACCCTGCTCCTCAAAAATATGCAGAAAATGCCAACTACTAAAAGACATCAAAAAATCAGCCGCAGAATCAGACCAACACAACTACCAACCCAAAGAAAAACGATAAAAAATTTGTATTTTTCGAGAAAAGATAAACACGCTAAAAAGCCTAAAAAATACGACAGTGTTGTGCTTAATGCCTAAACCTTAAAGAACCACCAGCACACTCTCCAAGAACCAGATGAAATCATCCGAATCCAGACCCCTTATACAAAAAAACTCCTTGGGAAATAAACAATAAAGTATTTATATGTCACTTAATAGTAACAACATATTATGATTGATATGCCGCATGATCGGGGATTTACTTCAGAAGAAATGCCTGAAGAATTACAGGAAGAAATCGATAGAAGAGTAGAAGTTTATTCAGACCAAGTCCTAGAAAATGGCTCAGTTGATGGCAAAGATGCAGCACTATTCTATGTAGGTGAAGGAACTATGTTCGAAAACATTCTTGATAATTTAGATTATACAAACGACGCAGATGCAATAATGGAAGGTAATATGGCTGCAATTGCAATAGAAAGAGTAGCAGAACAAGTATTAGAATCCACAGAAACAGCAATTGTCTACGACAAAACAACACAGGAGACAGTTTATCAGGAAGAATTAGATTCCAAGACCTCATACGATAAGCACAGTGCTCTAAACATAGTCAAAGCAATAGGAGAACATTACGAAGATGTAGAATTTGAACAAAGAGCCAAACAACATCTAAATGAGTTTGAAGAATCCTGTAGAAAAAACCCGGAACTAGAAGACCCCGAAACAGTTGTAGATACATACAGAGAATTAATTCAATCATCTCAGAAACAAGAGGAAGACTTAATTTCACATCCATCCCGGTATGCGGCACTGGAAAAGATGTGCGAGAGATCATCAGACCCCAAGACATCTGAAAAAGTGTTTGAAATCCATAATAATGTTGAAATCAACGAAAAGCCAGTATTTGCAACCACAGTTCATATAGGGTATCTTCATGCGAGGTACAAACAAATGCGTTAAAAGACTTCTTCGCTAGACTGGTCCAAAAACTTACACACCGACCCACTAAACTAGAATAATTTCTATTAAGTTCCGAGACCAATTAATAATCCCGTTTTAACTCCTTTTGTCTGTTTTTACCTTCTCTCATCACTAAGTCTTTTTATAGCATCTTTTGGACACTCTTTGTACTTTTGAACGATTCCTGTCGTTCTGCTAGCCAATTTCTTCACTGCTAGTTCGGACTCTCAATTTCGTTGAGTAGTTTTTCTTTGTAGTTGACTGAGATCGAAAAGAGGAGGATAGGATATTGTTTCCGTATTCCTCTCCGAATCTGGAAAATCCATTAAGTAAACAATTTAACCCTACACAAAAAATTTACCATCAGCAATCACATTCCTGTCACACCATATCCAGTACCAGCCTATTGCATCACTTTATTAGATGAAATTAAAAGATTGTGATGCGTTGTTATTTGATTATGAAGGCAGTTGTTTTGGCTGGTGGTCATGCTACTCGTTTGTGGCCTATAACTTTGGATCGTGCGAAACCTCTTTTACCGTTGGGTGGACGTCCTATTATTGATTATTTGGTTGACGAGTTGGAGCGAGAGGTTGATGAGATACTGGTTTCTACTAATGAGAAGTTCAGCCAGGATTTTGAAGAATATATAGATGATTTTGATAGAGGTAGTATCCGTGTGGTTGTGGAGAATCAGGGTTGTGAAGAAGAAAAACCAGGTACTATTGGAGCTATAATTAATCTTATTGAGAATGAAGGGTTGGATGATGATCTGCTTATAATAGGAGGAGATAACTACTATAGTTTCCGTACCTCAGATTTCATAGATTTCTGTAGGGAGAAAAACAGTCCTGCCAACGTAGTATATGATGTTGGAGATTTCAAAATGGCTTCGAATTTCGGTATAGTAGATGTTGGTGAAGAAGATAAGATCACAGATTTTGAGGAGAAACCAGAGAATCCTGCCTCAACACTTGCTTCAACGGCTTGTTATTTCTTCCCTAGAGAATACATCAAAATTTTCCACGAGTATGAAAATTACTTCGAAAATGAGACAAGCATACCGGCAGACCAATACCTAGATGAACCCGGAAGACTAATAGAGTGGGCTCACAAACAGGAAGATATGTATGCCTACAGTTTCAATGGTCACTGGTTCGACATCGGGACACGTCAAGGCTACCTCAACGCAATGAAACAAGTGATAAATGGAAACTATATAGAAGGCAGAACTGAAAACTGCAAAATCGGAGAAAACGTTTACATAATGGAAAACACTGAAATAAAAGACACGGAGATAGAGAACTCAATAATATTTCCAGGAACCAAAATAAAAGACTCGACCATAGAAGGATCCATAATAGACGAAAACTCAGACATAACAGGAAAAGATTTGAAAAACGCCATAATAGGTAAATATACAAAAATCTAATAAGCCGGATCTCTATAACCCGGTAATACTTCTTGCACATAATTATCCAGGCTTCTAAAATAATCTCCAACTTTTTCAAACTGTTTCAAAACATTATTTGTTGAAAACATGCCTTTGTAGTCCAGAGTATCAAAAGTTTCTTCAACATCATAACTCGGTTCAGAATTAAAGGTTTCGACCCTCCCACCGTAACTAATTGGGTTAAGATTCGTATCTATTTCCCCAGCATAATTTCCTATATTTTTAGAAGAGTCGCTTCCCAACTGTAAGTCTATATTTACTCCTTTTTTGATGAGCTCTCTCTGTTTCTGTCTTTTCCATCTACCGTAATCTCCTAATGGTCTGTAGGAGTTGGGTGAAATGTTTTCCATTAATTGGCTTGTAAGTAATTCCGTTTTACCTTCCAGTTCTTTTTTGGATTCTTTGTAAGGATTCCCTACTACTTCACGTATGAGCTTTTTGTCCGCACCCCAGCTTTTCAGGTCTTTATCGAGTCGACCGTTGTAGTCGGAGACATGTATTAGTTCATGGATTGTTGTTGCTAACTGAACTCCATCTTCGAACTGTGATATATCTTTACTCAGTGGGCTGCTGTAGTCTTTCTGGAAGAAGGATTTGCCGAACGCTAACTCTGTGTAGTTGCCGTCCACTCTTGTCTGTGCTATAGCGTTTTCGTTTGAAAGAGTTGGATCATATACAACATTGTCTATCTCATCTGATATACCGTCCCAGTCCAGTTTCTCTTCTGCCTCCTTTATCTTTTTCCAAGCTAATGCTTCTCTACCGGTCTTACCGAGATCAAGTGTTGTAATCATTCCTGCTCCAGACATGGTCTTCTTTTTGGTCTCATAGAGAAAAGGGCTTCTCTACTTTTTTATGAACACAGAAGTGTTGTTTGAAATGTAAATGTTTTAATTATTATTACCCATGATCCCTTGAATCATATCTCTGTTTTCTCTATATTTTCTATCCTGGAGTCTGTAGGCGGATGTGTTGAGAAGTATTTACTCATTTTATCACCAGAGAAGGGGTTCTCTATGAATAGGTTAGCTCCAGATTCCTGTATACGTGACGTGTGTTGGTTTTTTGACGTTTTCTTGTTCGCAGCACTTATTTTGTCCAGTGCAGAGCTAAGTCCTTGTTTTTGCCCATGTATTCTCACCGCTGCTGAGTCGGCTCTGTATTCCATTGTTCTTGACACGGCTGTTCTTATGATCATTGATATTACAGGTACCAGAACCATAAATACTGCTGCCGATGCAATCTCTCCTCTATCTCTCCCTCCTGAGAACATTGCGCCCCAGAAAGCCATTTCTGCTATAATTGCTACAGCTCCTGCTATAGTGGCAGCTGCCGCATTAACCAATGAGTCTCTGTTTTTAATATGCGCTAGTTCGTGAGCTATAACTCCTTCAATCTCATCTTGGTTTAGCTGTTCCATTAGTCCTTCCGTCAGACATACTACTCCTTTTTCCGGATTTCTTCCTGTTGCAAATGCGTTAGGTGCTTCCATACTGTTCTTGTAAAATCTTGGTTTGGGTATACCTGCTTTCTCTGATAATTTTTCAAGAGCTGAATGGAGTTCAGGATATTCCTTTTCGGATAATGGTTCTGCTTTGTACATTTTGAGCACAATTTTATCTGAGAACCAGTAGCTTCCAAGATTCATTATTGATGCAAAGAAAAGTCCTGCTATCATGCCTAGCTGTCCTCCTAGAGCATATCCTACAGATATGAAGACTGCTGTTAGAACTGATAGAAGCGATAATATCTTAAAGTTAGCTTTTAATCCGGAAGTGGATACCATATAAAAAATAGTTAGTGTTTGTAAACCTTTTTTAACTTAGGTTAGTCCAAGTCTTTTCATTCCATCCATGGAGGCGCCTCAGTTTCATCCTCTTCAGCATCGTTTTCATCTTCATTGGACTCTTCGTCTCCATCAGAGTTTTCCTCAGAGTTGTTAATCTCGTCACTCTGTTCTATGAATTCCCTTATCTGCTCTAATAGCTCTCTGTGCTCATCCTGATTGTTTTCCATCTCTAACTCTTCCAGAGGCAGCATGCAAAATGCCATCTCCTCTTCTTCAGAGATCATACAGTTCATGGAGAACTCTCCTGTATTGTTGTTATGTTCCTGTGCTGAGGCTGATACGATCAGCGCTAATGTTGTCAATAAAACGAATCCTACTGATGACGATTTCTTCATTTTCAAAATTTATCCACCGATCCCTTAGTTCTCGCCGAGTATAAAAATACGTTATCGTGGCATAATACTAGTATAAGAATACAAAAAAACAGAAGAATAAGTGGTTTTTTAGGTTTTATTCAGGTTCAGACAAACCCATTTCTGATTCGTTTTCTTCTGAATCTTCATTTTGTTCATGCATTGTATGATTTTCTTGCATCATGAGCTGCATTCTTTCCTCCATGTGCCTTTCCATCATTTGTTCCCTCTCTTGTCTATGATCTTCCCTCATTTCACTCATATGATTTGCATGTCTCTCCATCATCTGTCCTACTTCCTGTGATTGTTGTTCAGCTAAATCCTCTTGAGTTTCAGGAATTTCCTGTTGCTCCCCCTCTTCTTCATGGAAGAACACTGGATTCGTTTCTAATGCGGCGGCTCCTGGAACCGCTAGTAGAAGAGTTATAGCCATAACTCCTGTGAAAATAATGTTTTTCATAAATACCGGGATCACCAGTCCTTGGTTAACAATGAGTATAAAAACATGTTAAGGTTCTTGAGAACATGATAGGAGATGAATATGTAAAAATAGTCTGGCAGCGTCTTGGCTTCCCCGCCGGTAAGGCAGTACCGACCAAATCGCTGAGGGACTTTACTTCCGTGTTCGGGATGGGTACGGGTGTTGCCCCCTCGCTTTGACCGCCAGTAATTCTTAATACAACTGTAACTCTTATAAACCAAACGACTGCTTGAAAAACAAGCAGGTCATGCACTCATCTTTTTAATCAAGTGCTGCTAAAAAACTATTTAGATGTCTTTAAATCAGGATAAAGGTTTGATTGAAAAGCTTGAACATTCTACATTCATAGATTTGCTGAGTATATTTGTTTACGGATATTTTGCGTACGTACTATACCACAATGTTGACATGTTTGATCGTGCACAATTGTTTGATCCTCTTTCATTAGATCTTACCGTTAAGGCATTCCAGTTGGCAGGAGTCTTGATAATTATAAATGTTCTAATGTTTTTGCACGATAGAGTGAAGAATAAAAGTCAGGGAATCCATTAAACATCTTTTTCTATTATATCAGCCAGTTCTCTGCTTCTGCCTTTAGGAATTCTTGAAGAGACTTTCTCACCCATGTAGAAACCGCAGCCTACAATCTTTCCTTCATATTTCAAAGCAACATAACCCTTGTTTTGCATTTCTCTGTCTACCATCTCTTCACGTTTCAACAACTTCAGAAACTCATTTCTATCGAGTTCAACTACATTCTTCTTTATTTCGTTCTGTAGAACTTGCAGAAAGTATGTCGTTGGTTTCAGACCTCTGCCTGTCTCACGTACTGCTCTTAGACCATTTGTCTCCACTTTTAGATCTGTGGAAAGGTTTTTTGATGTAAGCCAATAGTCGCCCGAGGATTTTTTGAGATCGTACTCTAGATTGTTTCTCTGTATACCGAATCTTTTTTCTATATATTTCCAGGCTTCATCATTTCTTGAATTTGGCAACATATATCACCCCCGAGTTTAAGTGGTGTGGATATACTCGTATAGTCTTCCTAGCTTCTTTTGTGAACTCTTGGCTTTGAAAACTTTTTAATCCTTTACTATGTTCTGCTCCTATCTTTATTTCTTCTAATCGGAGTTCTGTACTTTCTAAAATATTTTTTACTACTTTTTCATTTTCTGTAGGAGATATAGTACATGTTGAGTACACTATGGTGCCTTTTGGTTTCAATAGTTTGTCTGCTTTCTCCATTATTTGTTTCTGGAGTTTTGACAGACTTCGGGTTTCTTCTTGTGATGCTGGTCTGAAATTTCTTCTGGCTTTATCTCCTTCGCCACTGCAAGGTGCGTCTACAAGTATCTTATCGTATTTCTGGTTTTCAGGTATTTGACGTGCATCATAGTTGGTTGCTGCTACACATGCTGATCCTGTACGGTATATGTTTGCGTGCAGACTTTGCATTCTACGTGAGCTTTTGTCGTTTGCAATTACTGTTCCCTTGTTGTTTATTTTTGACGCAATCTGTGTTGTCTTACCTCCCGGTGCGCTGCACATATCTAAAATCCTTTCACCCTCTTGAGGGTTCAATACCTCAACCGGTATGGATGCGGATTCCTCCTGAACATAGTATTCCCCCATCCAGTGCATCAATGATCTTCCTGGAGAATCTTGCTGCAGTAGACGGTATACTTCAGGATTCCAGCTGCTTTTCTCAACCTCTCCAAACTTTTCACAAAGTCTTTCCTTGAAACCTCCATTTGCTTTCAAACTATTCTTTCTAATAGAGGTGATCGGTGGCTTGTTGCAGGATTCTTTGAATTTCTCCCAGTCTTTGATTATGTTTTTGTATTTCTCCACTGTGAATAATAGAGAGTGTATAAAACCTTTTCTAACTTGTACATGTTAGGATAATGAGCGAACATTTGGATGTTGTAAATGAGTCGGACCGTGTTGTGGATACGAAAAAGAGAAGTTTCTGTCATTCTCAAGGATTGATACATAGATGTTCGGCAGTCATAGTGTTTGAGACAGAGTCTAGGGAAAGAATTTTGATACAGAAAAGAAGTCTTAACAAGGAAAAGAAGCCTGGCAAACTCTGTTTAACAGGAGGTCATATCAAATCCGGTGATACATATCTTGAAGGTGCTAAAAAAGAATTTTATGAAGAATTATATGACAATAAAGTCATAGAAAGTAGTAAAATGTTCAACAAACTTTTCAAGTTTAGAAAGATAAGTGAAGAAGATCCAGAGTTTGTTGAAGTATTTGAAACTATTGATAACGGACCTTTTATGATCCAGGAAGATGAAGTGGAAACCTGCTTTTTTATGAGTATAGAGAAACTTAGAAAACAGGTTAAAGAAAGCCCAAATGATTTTACAACGACAACCAGGATTATTGTTGAAAAATACTTAGGTTAACGTATAACGGGAACTCAAGATTTCCTGAAAGAATAGTTTCCCCCCCACTATCTTGTTTTCAGAAATCCAGTTTTTGTTGACCTGTTTCTTGTTTCCCGAATGCTTTCTTAAGATCTTCTTCTAGTTTTGGTGTTTTGGTCCTGTCATATAAAGTTGCTGCAGGGTGGAATACAGGCATTACTTTTCTGCCTTTACGCCGGCGGAAATCTCCGTGTATTTTTGTTATACCTTTGTTAGTTCCGGTCATTTCTTTGGAGGCAAAGTTTCCTAGAGGAATTATGACTTTGGGATCTACTTTCTCAATTTCTTTTTCGAGTAGTGGTTTCCATGCTTCTATTTCTTTTTTCTTCGGATCCCGGTTTTCGGGTGGTCTGGTTTTCACCAGGTTTGTTATATACAAGTCCTCTCTTTTTACACCTATTTTTTCCAGTATCTCATTTAGACGTCTACCTGCTCTACCGACGAAAGGTTCGCCTTGTTCTACTTCATTTGCCCCTGGTGCCTCACCTACCAGCATGTATTGTGACGATTCGCTGCCTACAGCAGGTACAAAGAGTTCTTTGTCAAAGTATTCTTGTTCAAGTTGTTCAAAGAATTCTCTGTGTTTCTTCTGGAAGCCCATCTAAGTTGGTTTTCTGTAATGAGATTTTTTAATTGACCCCTTCCACCGTTCTCATTTTTTGTACTTTATAATCAGTGAAGATGCTATAATAACCGAAGTGAGTAGGGCTGTAAACAACAGTTTCTGACCCGTATAAAACACTGAGAACACGAGCAGAGGTACTACAATTACTGAGTTAGCTAAGAGATACTTCAGGAATTTTGAAGTGTTGAAAAGCTTTTCATTCGGCTTTAGACCTGTTATCCTAACAGCCAGCACCAGGGTGAACAAAGTGGTTGCGACAGCGGATAAAAGAGCTAAGAAAAGCTCTGAACGGTAGAAATAATATGATAAAATTACAGAACCTGTTGTCAAGGGAAGGGAGATGGCTAGAAATGCTTGTTTCTTGCTTTTCAACAATTCTTTGTCATTGACAGGCAGATAAGTGTAATCCTTCAAATCGTCAAACCTATTCAGCCAGTTATAAACCGTTAAAGATAGTAAACCTGTCATAATCCCGAAAGATATCAGTGGATTATTCATTAGAGACTGGGCTATAGGAAAGTAAAGAACCGTGAACCAGTAAAATATTGTGAGTATGGTAAAAGAGAACAGTACTTTAAGTATCCCTCCGGAAGATCTAAGTAGATCAATTATTGATTTTGAAGCCAAAGGATTTAGTCGTATATTCCTGTAATCTATCCTTGGCATTATCCTAAACTTTGCTGAGAATCTTGTTGAAATCACTGAAACAATCATAGCTGCTAGAAAGAATAATAAACCTATAAAAATTCCTGGTAAGACTTNTAAACCTGATACTGCGACTATACCTACGGATATAGGTAGTATTAGCATTAGAAAGTAGTATATTATATCTTTAACTGCGAATTGCAGCATTAAATTTGTACGTGAAACCGGGAGAGTTCTAGAAGAGTATATTATAAGATTAACAGGACCCAAAACATTTTTCATAGCTGAACGGGATGAAAAACCTACCGAACCTACCGCCAAGCCAAGAAATCCAAACATAATTTGAGCTGACCTCTCCAAAAACAGTTTGTCAACCGTAGAATAGTTCAGCGTTATATAAGAAAAACCTGTCGATAAGAAAAGTACCATTAAAGGGAAGTACGTGAAACCTCTTCCCTTATATATATTTGAGTGGAGCCTCCATTCTTCCTTCAACATTTTGCGTATCATTGTGTTTCGAGAAATCTTTGTTTCAAGTTTTCAGTGTTTTCAACCGTTTCAACCACTTCACCATTTTTTAGGAAAAGTACTTTATCACATACTTCTTCTGCTAATGATATGACGTGCGTGCAGAGGAAAACTGTCTTACCCGATTCCCTGTGAGAAAGGAATATTTGTTTGACCTCCTCCTGTATCACAGGATCAAGATTGGTGAGAGGTTCATCTACGAAAACTAGTTCAGGACTGTGGAAGAATGCCTGTATAACCATCAGTTTCTGCCTTTCTCCCTTCGAAAGATCTAAAGTTATTTTATCCATTTTACCTTTCAGATTCATCCTTTTTACCCATTTTGTTTTGTCTATCTTTTCCTGTCTTACATCCGATACAAAATCTAGGTATTCGTTCCCTGTTAGAAAGCTTGGAGGATCTTCGCGTTCAGGTAGTATGCCTAATTTAGATCTTAGTTCCACATTCTTCTCAGGATCCATGCCCAGAACAGTTATATCCCCTGAATCTCTGCTTATTTGCCCCGTCAGAATATTTACCAGTGTTGATTTACCGGCTCCATTGGACCCTAGAACCCCTATAATCTCTCCTTTTTGTGCTTCTAGATCTATGTTTTCCAATATTTTGGAGCCTGCGTAGCTTTTGGAGACATTTTCGGCATTTATAACCATTACCTAAGAATTGTGCTTACCTGTTTTTAAACAGGTCGGCACGAAAATCTCTTCGATAGCTTATAGGTTTTTTCTCTTATTTGTAGCTTTCATAGAGTATTATTGTTGATGCTGCAGATACAAACATATCTGGCACGTATGTGAATACCCCTATCCTTATATTTTCAAAACCTGCAGCTGCGTGCAGTATTGGACTGGATGTTAGTGCGTAAAGAAGCAGGGCTGCACTGAATATTGTTAGACCTCTTGCCATTGATGTTGGGACTTCTTTGTATATTTCGAAGTAGTTGTATGTTAGAGCAGATAGTATCACTATATTGAACGATGTGAAGAATACTTTTGCCACTAACACATTCTCTAAGAATGGTTGTGTAGAGAAGAACATATTGCTAGAGATGTATGCTGTGATTGATCCTAATACTGCTGCTGTTAAGATAGTTATTTTGAACTGTTTTTTTGTGTCGAGATTTATCATTGTTCTATACCTGCTTTTTCTGCTATTTGTTCTAGTTTTCCATAGTTTTTTGTCATTTTGTCTGTGAGGAAGTAGTTTTTGCCATAGCCTTCACCTGCAGCGGTTACTAAGCCGTGTTCCTCCATAAGTTCTATATGATGTTGCACTGTTTTGTAGTCCAGGTCCAGTTTCTCTGAGATCTGGTTATGGTTTGTAGGTTGCTCATTGAGCAGCATGATTATTCTTAACCTGTTTCTTCCTCCGCGCGTTCCTCCGATCAGCCACCAAAGTATTTTCTCAAAGTTTTGCATTCTCTAAAATTCCTGTATTTGAACAAACATTTTGTCCCAAGGATTGCTGAGGGAAATTTTTTGTTTGTCTTATAGTTTCAGAGTTTGAGCCAAACCAATTTAAAATTAAATCAGGAGAAGATGTAATTGAAGGAAAAAATAATAAAGTAATTTATGTGGTTTGAGCCCTTATTTCATACTATTACATCATCTATAACAGTTAGGCTTATTTCCTCTTTTTCTATAAGCCCTGAAACTATTACTGTATGACCTACTTCATCGAGTAGATCNATGGAACCTTCTAAAACTGTTGGCGTCTCGCCATGAGGTCTGATCTCGATCATGTAACTCCCGTCGTTCATTTCAAAGAACTCTGTAACCTCTTCGAAACCTAGATTTTCTGAAACCAGTTCTCCCTCAACTAAAACATCTATATTCGGAGCGTCAGGAGAGAAGTGACCAAATCTAACCATAGAAACCATTTTTTTCACCCGCCTAGAAGGGGAAAGGTAACTCAGAACTTATAATTGAATCCGTACTCTGTAACAACACAAGTCTTGTGGTAATGAGAAAAATTAAAGATTGGTTTCCCGGCTCCAGGATTTGAACCTGGGACAAGTCGATCTACAGTCGACCGCTCTGCCAGGCTGAGCTAAGCCGGGTCACTTGTTTATTGATACAGGTAATTATCTTTAAAACATGTAGGAGGTCGTGTTGATTTTTCAAGGTTTGAATTCGGTCTGTGTTTTGTGTGTTTCACGTATTTTTTCGTCTTTTTGTTTTAGAATTGCTTTGGGCAGAAGTATTCCATCTTCTACTTCTATTTTAGGTTTTATTTTGTACTCTAGCACTCTTGTTTCTCCTGGCTCCATTTTTCCTAGTTCCCATTTGATTTTTGTACCTTCTTTGGTCTTTCTTGTTTCTGGTTTGCCCATTGGGAAGTCCTTTTCCAGTTTTGCTATGTCTGGCACAAAGTCTTCTACTTTGAGATCTTTTATTGTTTTCCCGGATTTGTTTTCTAAGTCTATTAAAATTTTTAGACCATTTTCTGATTTTTTAACACTCTTAACAATTTTTATGGGTTTTCTAATCTTTTTTAGAACGGCTATTAATGATACGACTGTTGCTATTATCAAGATTGGAGGCCAGTATCGGACAGTGTACTGAATCTCATCTTCTTGTCCTGGTTCAAGAGATAAGTCCCAGAAATATGTATTCTTGCCATCCTCTGTCTCGACATCTTGGTAAGGTGTTTTGAAACTTGTTAGTGGCTCTAGATATCTTGGAATTGTATGATTTATCCTTGTTTCTATATCCGTATTACCTGTGTTTGTTACTTTTGTTTGTCTTGTTGAATAAATTGCGTTTTCAGATACATCTGTTTCTATTTCGAGATCTTCTAAACTATTTATATTTATAGACTGTGTCAGACTGTCATGTTCTTCTCCTTGTGTTTCTGCCTTTATTTCAAGTTGTTTTTCTCCCGGTCTTGTGTCTTCAGGGATTTCTATGTTGAAATTATGTGTTCTTTGTGACCCTGTTGCAAGTATGTCATTTTTTGACTTCTCTTTGTCACCTAAATTTGATTTGACGGTGTATTCTGTGGTTCTGGGAGCTATATTAATAGTTTCTACTGATAACTCCAGGTTTTCACCAGGATTGATATTATCTGTTGATGTGTCAAGGTTGTTGAGTCTTATGTCTCTGTTGCTTTGTGCTCTGAAGTAGTCTGTTACCGACCCCAGGCTTTCTTGTGATGATCTAACGTATACGTTGAAACGGTAGTTTCCTCTTACTGTTTCCTCTTCAGATCTTACTGATAGCAGGAAGTGGTCTTTTTCTCCCGGCTGAATGGTTATAGATCTATTGTGGGAGAATATTCCTTCAGGACTTCTAATACTTCCTATTCTAAATGTTTCAGGTTGTTCTTGATTGTTTTCGATATTTATCTTATATTCTGCAGGTTCTTCAATGGTTGCAGTTTTATCAACAGATTCTATACTTATTTCAGCGGCTGAGACTGCAGTTATTGCCATTAACATAATCACTATCAGTATTGGTTTCCTCATATACTTGTTTTTAGAACCTTTCCGTATAAAATTTGAATGGTTGTCAACGAAAAATTCGACTTTCGGAATCAGAGAGAGAGAAAAGAAAATAGTATCTAAAATAGTAGAAGGAAACTGATTTTTATACTGGCGGTATATCGTCCCCTGGTCCTGGTGGTCCTCCTGGTCCCATACCCATTTCGTCTTCAGACCCCATTCCTGGATCTGGATCCATCTGCATCGCACTTTCCTGTGCTTCATCCATAAGTTCTCTCACCTCTTCTATCATTTTTTCCAGTGTTTTCTCATCTTCAGGGTCTTGGATCTCATCGCTTAGCTCTGATATTTTGACCTCCAGCTCTCTTGCTTTACCTGTTCTGGGTTCTGGGATTGTTTCTAAAACCATTTCCGCTGAATCTAGTACCGCCTCTGCTTCGCTTATTTTATCTTGCAAACTCATAACCATTCACCACCTTGCAATTATATTTAACCTTTATGGTATCGGATTTTGTTGAAACCTTTTAAAACCAAGTTCTTTCAGTATTTTCCCAAGCCTCATCAATCAGACTATCTATATCCAAAGAATCCTCTAATCTTTCTAGATCAGTTTTTTTCATTGAAGCAGCAGGATTTTGAGGTGATAATGATTTACAAGCTGAATCAATTTTTGCTTCCTCAAAAGTATTTATTTCTCTAGCTTTCTGAGTTATACTGTTTTTATCCTCCGTTATCAATGGTCTAAAGATTGTTTCATTTATTTCCTGACTTGTTAGTTTCATGTTTTGCGGAGTCTGTGAAGATTTTTGACCTAAAGACTCTCCTGTAACTATTCCTTGCAGATTTTCTTCCTCCACTATTTTTTCCGATAATTTGAACATTATTTTTCTATGGAGAATCATCCTGCCTCTTTCAACATTCATTAATCTCTTGTTGATATTCTCCATATCAATCTTATAGAAAAACCAGTTTTTAGAAGGATGAAACTTTTTCAGTTTGTTTACAACTGCTTTAAATCTTATTAAATGATCTTCCGAGGCTATTGGTTTGTTATAGAAGTATACAGGTATTATATCTGCACCTCGAGTCATCATTCTATATGCTGCGACAGGCGAGTCTATTCCTCCGCTTATAAGTGCGGCATAACTGTCTTTTGAGTCAACAGGATAGCCGTCAGGTCCCTCAAATCTTTCGGTGAATACATAACTGGTTTCAGATTGTATATCTACCTCTACTTTAGTGTCTGGACTGTCAAGATCAACTTTTGAACCGTGTACTTCTTCTATATGCGATCCTGTTTTTATGTTAACTTCCTGGCTCCCAAGATCCGACTCCCTAGAAGTATTAGTCCTGACAGCGAAAGTTTCACCTATTTTCAATCGATTTGTAGCTTCTTTAATATTTTCTATACCTGTAATTATTTTGTAAGCAGGTGAAGTTGAGGAAACTCCCGGCATTTTTGATATAAATTTTGCAGCTTGTCTTGGTTTATTTGTTTCAACTATTATTCTACCATACTGGTCGGATACCTTGTTGAAGTTAATTTCCTCATTTTTCAGACAGTCTTCTATTCTCTGCCTAAGTTTGCTTATCATTTTTATTTTAACTTGACCAGATTTCGTGCCTATCTCACCATATCTTACAACTGCTACATTCATTCTTCGGACATCCTTATTTAGACAGGTTATATAGTTATTCTAAAGTATCTGGGAAAATTTTTTAGAAAAAAACAGTTTTCTTAGAGAAATAAAAAAGAATAATTTCCTGTCTTGGAATAGAGAAGAAAAGTTTCTATTCTTCAATCTCTGCGAAGGCAAACTTTCTTCCTACGCTTGTGACTTCAACGTTGTAGGTCTCTCCTACCTCTCCTCCAGGAACGAAGATCACAAATCCGTCAATTCTTGCAATTCCATCTCCTTTGCTTCCTAAGTCATCTATTTCTACTTCTACAATTTCTCCTTCATCAACAGGTTTGTCGAACTCCTGATCTGAATCATTGTTGTCGCTGGAACCATCTTCTTCAAACTCCTGATCGAAGTCATCGTCAAAATCATCTTCTTCTTCAAAACTTTCTGTTTCTTCAAAATCTTCTTCTAGGTTTTCATCTTCTTCAAAATCGTCGTCGAACTGAGAATCGAAATTATCTGACATGCTTTAATATGCACCTTATTTTTGTTTATAGGTAAACAAGGAATTCTTTACAAACTTTATAAAACCGCACACAAATCAGGAACCCCTAGAAAAAAGAAATAACTTAAAACAAAGCAAAACACAAAAATAAATTGTATGCCCCCGCAGCAAGGAGACCAATGTATATTCTGCCAATTAATATCACAGCCAGAACAACTGAACCTAGTAGGAGAAACCGAAAACTTCTACGCATGGCTTGAAGTACAACCAAGAGCAAAAGGACACGCAATGGTTGTGCCAAAAGAACACAAAGAAAATGTTATGGAATTCACACCTCAAGAATGGGACGAAGGAATGAGGCTAGCCAGAGAGGTAGCAGAAAAAGCAGAAAAAGCATTAGGAGCAGACGGCGCATCAATAACAATTAACATAAAAGAAGCAGGCGGACAAATGATGCCACACGCGTACATACAAGTATTCCCAAGATTCCAAGAAGACGAAAACGCAGGAACACCAACAGGAGCGATCTTCCCCCACAGAGAAGAACTACAAAACGAACTACCGGAAATAACATCACAAATGGCAGAAGCAGAAATAGAATGGGGGGAAGAAAAAATAGAGCCTAACCCAGAAAGCCAAAGATTCAAACAAAAAGAAACAAACAAAAACGAAGAAGAAAACTCCGAAAACGGAAAACCTGAGAAAAGAAGACCTCGGAAAAAAGAAAGCTTCGAATGGGTATAAACCCCTTTTTCCACAAACCAAATACTAAATAGAACTCCTTTCGCCATATTAGTAGATAATTCTTTTAACTCTCAGTAGTCGAAATCTATACTATGACAGAGTACAATCCCGAAAAAGTTGAGCAGAGCATTTCAGACTTTTGGAAAGAAGAGAACGTTAAGAAGAGGGTCAGAGAATCTACAGAAGGTGGAGAACCCTTCTTCATGATTGATGGACCGCCTTACCTTAACGGAGCTCCACACGTCGGACATATGCAAGGAAAAGTCTTGAAAGACGTAATGCTGCGGTTCAAACAAATGCAGGGCTATGATGTGCATGATCAGGCAGGATTTGATACACACGGATTACCTAACGAGTTAGCTTCTGAAGAAGAACTAGGTATAGAAAACAAAAATGAGATAGGTAGCGAAATATCAACCGAAAAATTCATAGAGGAATGCAGGAAAAGGGCGACTTCCGCTAAAAATCTTTGGCAAAACGTTATGGAAGATCTGGCTATATGGCAGGACTTCGAAAACCCTTACATGACCTATGACGAAGATTACATAGAGACCGCATGGTGGCTGCTCAAAAAAACGGAAGATCAAAATATGCTTCAACAAGGAACAAAGCCAATTCATTGGTGCCCAAGGTGTCAAACTAGTCTATCCGGATATGAAGTAACAGACGAGTACCAACAGGTCAAAGATATTGCCGTATATGTGAAATTCCCGTTAAAAAACAGAGAAGAAAGCATAGTTATATGGACAACCACACCATGGACAATACCAAGCAACATGGCTGCATTCGTCCACCCAGAGCACGAATACGTAAGAGTTAATGTAGAAAACGAGAAAATCATAGTTGCGGAACAACTACTTCCAGAAGTAATGAGTAAAGCAGGTTATGAGGATAAAGATTACAACATCGAAACTTCTTTCCCAGGCTCGGACTTAAAAGGCTTACAGTACAGGACACCGTTCCACAACGAGATAGAAAAACAGAGAAAATTGGATGAAAAAAGCGGAGTCCATGAGATACAAACTTCGAAAGAACTTGTAAATCTTGAAGAAGGTACCGGAGTAGTCCATGCAGCAACAGGTCATGGACCAGAAGACTACGAAGAAACAAGACCGCTAGGACTACCTGTATTCTCACCTGTAAACTCAGAGGGCTACTACACCGAAGAAGCCGGAGAACTAGAGGGTAAAAATGTATTAGAAGTTGACACAGAAATAGAGAGAAGACTTGAGGATAAAGAACTGCTCTTCCACTCTGAGCCTTACCAACACGAGTACCCTCACTGCTGGAGATGTAAAACAGAACTAATATACCGAGCAGCAGACCAATGGTTCATTAAAAACGAAAAAGTCAAGAAAAGAATGCTAGAGGAAAACCAGGATGTAGACTGGATACCCGAATCAACAAGAAAAAGATTCCACAACTTTGTAGAGGAAAGTCCAGACTGGTGTATCAGCCGTCAAAACTACTGGGGAATACCAATACCAATATGGGTCAACGACAAAACAGGAGAATACCAGGTTATAGGAAGCTTCGAAGAACTAGAAGAAAAAGCAGGAAGCCTACCAGAAGACTTCGACCCACACAAACACATAGTAGACAATATAACATGGGAAGGTGAAGACGGAGGAACATACAGAAGAATACCTGACATATTCGACGTATGGTATGACTCAGGTATCGCCCCATTCGCATCACTTCACTATCCGTTCGAAGAACAACCATTCGAAGACCTCTGGCCAATGAACTTCATAACCGAAGCCAGCGACCAAATACGTGGCTGGTTCTACCACCTAATGTTCTGCGGAATCCTAGGATTCGACGAAAAACCATATGAAAAAGTTTTGTTCCAAGGATATGTTCTAGACGCAGAAGGAGAAAAAATGAGTAAATCTCTAGGAAACGTAGTAGATCCTCAAGAACAAGTGGAAAAGTTTGGAGCAGACCTGCCAAGATTCTACCAGTTAAGACTAGCACCTCCATGGGAGCAAAAAAACTACGATGAAGAAGAAATACGGAACGAAATATACCGGTTATTCTCAGTTTACTGGAACACCAAAGAATTCTACCAGACTTACATAACAGAAGTACCTGAAAAACCGGAAGAACTGGAAATAGAAGACGAATGGATTCTTTCACGCATAAACTCTATCAACAGAGATGCGGAAAAGAAAATGGAAGACTGTCTATTCTACAAGCTATGCAGAGAACTTGAAGAATTCATATTAAACGACCTTTCAAGATGGTATATCAAGAAGGTAAGAGGTAGGATAAAAAGCGGAGACGAATCGGCTTCTTGGACACTAAAAACTGTTTTAGAGAAAGTAAACATTTTAATGGCACCATTCTCTCCTTATTTAACCGAAAAAGTATACCAAGAGTTTGAAGGAGACAAATTATCTGTCCACATGGAAGAGTATCCTGAAGCCAATCAGAGAATGATTGACGAAAATCTTGAAGAAGGTATGGAAAAGGCGAGGAATATAATCGACAAATCAAGTAAGATAAGAGATGAAAACCAGTACAACTTACGTTGGCCAGCAAAAAGAATAGTGATATCCGTAGAAGGGGATGTAAAACAACTTCTAACACGTTTTGAACCCTTGATCAAAAATATGGCTAACGTTAAAGAGATAGAATATGGCGAAGTTGCTTCAAACCTGAAAGCCAAGCCAGACTATTCCAACATAGGACCTAGATTTGGAGATAAAGCCGATAAAATAGCAGAGAAAATCGAAAACCTTGAACATAAGCAAGTAGAAACGCTAGAAGATGAAAAAGAATTAGAAATAGATGGAATTAAACTAGAAAGAGATGATGTGAAGATAGAGCGTGAAAGTACTGGAGAAGTTGACAGCAAGACATTTGAAGACGGAGAAATATTCTTAGACTTAGAAATGGACTCGGAAATCAAAGACGAGGCATTCTTCAGCGAACTATTAAGGGCGATACAGCAGAAAAGGAAAGAAGTTGACCTAAATGTCGAAGACAAAGTTAAAATAAACATATCCGGAGATACAGACGTGTTGAAACAGAATGAAGACCGGTTGTACGATAGGATCAAAATATCAGAAGTAGAATTCACAGATAAGGAATTAAAACATTCTGGAAAAACCGAGTTTGAAGACCGTGAAGCCGAGTTCAGTTTTTCTGATCCGGTAAGTTAAAAACCATCGGTCAAGTGAGGTTAAGTATTATGGAAAAGGAAAACTTAGAACCGGCTATAGATTATCTGAAAAAAATTGATGAAGATCATAAAGTAACTATTATCCACCACTGGGACATGGATGGCGTATCGTCAGCAGCCATAGTTTCAAAAATCTTAGAAGAAGAAAGAAACAGTCCTGCACAGGAAGTCACAATACCTGCAGAACGATCATACCATTTAACAGATAAAGACCGTGAAATATTAGAAGATACGGATAAATTGATAGTTCTAGACTTCAATCTTCAAGCAGAAGAACTGGAATCACTTGAAGACGACTTCAGCTTGGACGTACTGGTAGTAGACCACCACACATTTGATAGAGAGCCAGGGGTAAAGTTTGTGAATCCTAGAACAGAACAGTCAGATGTATATATACCTTGCAGTAAAATATGTCTTGAAATAGCTGAAGAATTCGGCATAAAAGATGATGTGAGATGGATAGCAGGTTTAGGTATTATACAAGACTTTGGAGTAGATTCATCTCCCAAAGTATTTGAGAAACTAGAAAAAAATTACAAAATGTATCTGCCTGAAGAACTTTCACAGCATGAACTAGCTAAAAACTGTGAATACGGAAGATATTCTTCTGTACTAAATATTAAACCTTATAGAGATTCAAAACATTATTCAAAGCTTGCTTACCAAGCTTTAATGAATTCTAAAGGTTTGAAAGAGTTGGAAGCGCAAGAAGAGTATAGAAAAGTATATGAAGTCTACCTCGAAACACAGGAAGAGTTTACAGACGCAGTTAGGAACTACGAAGAAGAAAGAGAAATAGATAGGGAGAAAATGATAATATTCTTCGAGCTCGATTCAGACTTCCACATAACAAGCTCCATAGCCACAAACATGTCTACGAAAACACCTGACTGGGTGCACCTAGTTATACAGAAAAGTGAAGAAATAAACATTTCAGCCCGATGTCAAAGCGGTAGGGTTGATCTAGGGGAATTAATGCAGGAAGCATTACCTGAAGAAGCATTAGAAGAGGGAGCAGAAGCAGGAGGACACGAAAAAGCGGCAGGAGCATCATTCCACAAAGAATACCTAGACGAGTTCAAACAAAACTTCACAAAACTAGTAGACTAAAATGGAGAAGACGGAGCCATCATCCAAAACCTGTATAAAACAGTGTATACATAGTTGTTAATAACAATGAGTCAGGACAAAGCTGAAAAACAGAAACAGAAAGCTAAAGAGATGCTGGGAATAAGCGACGAAAGAGCTAAAGAAATCTTCGAAGAACAACCAGATCGGAAACAACAGAAGAAAAAAGAACTGGAAGAGAAAGGCGTAAAAACACAATAAAGGAATCTCCAGCTTTCTTATTTTATAAAACTTCTTTTCCAATGTTCATCAAGTTTCTGCTCTGTTAAATATTCTGCAGCTTTCTCATCAAAGTAGTTTTTAAGTTCCTTAGAAAGATGTTTGCTGTAGCTGAATTGATCTTCCCACTTTCTATTTTTCAGCTGTGATAAGACTGTTTCTTTGTCAAAAGTTAATTCTCCTACAGCAATTAGAACCAGTTCGTCTCCTATGTTGTAACCGTGATTTATAGTAAAGTTGTAGGTCCTCTCATGAAATCCTTGTCTCCAAGTTCCATGTACAAAATCGAAATAGTCATCTATGATTTTCTGTTGATCTCTGATATTTTTCTCTTCTAAAACATCTATAACCAGGTCAACTCTGTCTTGAATTATTTTATCATCTTCAAAACTCAGATTAGCCAGCATAGAGCGATCAATATTTCTCTCTTGTATGCCTTTCAAAGAGTACCTTGTTTCAGATCTTACCCTCTCAATCTCCCTCATAAAATCCTGGTTTAAAATTAGGAACGGTTTTTGAGGAAGAACTGTTAAGACAGTCTGAAACCAGGACTTGGGTGTTTTGACCACTTTGTCCTCTTGGTAGCTTATGTTGAACTGCCAGCCACCGAACCTTCTTCGAAGTTTTCTTCTCAAACCTGGAAACCTCTATTTTATCCATAAGGCGCCGTCTTCAGTGTCTTCAATCTCAAATCCTAGTTGTTGAAGTTTATCTCTGATAAGATCAGACGCATCATAGTCTTTTCTCTCCCTCGCATCCTGCCTGACTTCAAGTAGTAGATCTGCCATTTCTGATTCTTCTTCGCTGACTTCAGGTCTTACGTCAACTCCTAGAACGCCGAAAGCTTCAATTAAGAAGTTGGCATAACCAGTTGCTTTTAGACTTTCTTTTTCTGCATTATAGTTTTTCTCTAGAGCTTCGTTGGCGTCTGAGACTGTTTTCATTAGAAATTGTTTGGCTTTCGCAGTGTTCAAGTCATCATCCATTAGTTCTACAAACTCTTGGACGTATCCTTCTTCTCTTTTTCCTGGTTGACCGTAATCGTGTTTTCCTTCAGGGTTTTCATCCCATCCGACTTTCTTTACTACTCTGCGAACTCTTTTCAATTCTTTCTCCGCCTTTTCTAGACCTTCTCTGGTGAAGTCTGCTTCTGTTCGGTAGTGGGAAGAGTTAAGATATAGTCTAATAACGTTTCCAGAGTAGTCTTCTAGCAGTTCTCTTACTGTGATGAAGTTTCCTTTGGACTTGCTCATTTTTTCGCCCTCCCAGTGGATGAATTCGTTGTGCAGCCAGTATCTTGCTTGTCCACTATCTGTTGCTGCAAGTGCTTGGGCTCTCTCATTCGGATGATGTGGGAAAATATGGTCTTTTCCACCCGCGTGAATATCGAATTCGTCGCCCAGGTATTTCTGACCCATGACCGAGCATTCGAGATGCCATCCCGGGTATCCTTCACTCCAAGGGCTTTCCCATTTCATTAGGTGTTCTTCTGGCGCGTTTATCCATAGTGCGAAGTCATACTGATTTTTCTTTTTAGGATCAGGATCTATTCGTGACTCTGCTTCTTCTTTCAATTGTGTTAAGTCTTTTTTAGCCAAACTACCATAATTGTAGTCTTCAGCAAATGCTTCGACGTCGAAATAAATATTTCCTTCAACTTCGTATGCGTAACCATTTTCTAATATTTTTTTAATGTAGTAGATCATTTCATTGATGTGTCCTGTTGCACGTGGAACGATATCCTGCCTTTCAATGTTTAATGCTTTAGTGTCTTCGAAATATCTTTCTATCTGATCTTCTACAAGCTCCATAGGCTCTAAATCAAGCTTTTTAGCTCTTTTTTCAACTTTGTCTTCTCCCTGATCGCCATCATCGGTCAGATGACCTACATCGGTGATATTTTGGACGTGTCTTACAGTATAACCTTTCCATTCGAGGTATCTTCTCAAAGTATCCCAAGCTACATAGGCTCTAGCATTTCCAATATGCAGATCATCATAGATCGTCTGTCCACAGCTATACATCTTAACTTTGCCATCTTCTAAAGGTTTAAAATCTTCTTTTTTTCTTGTTAAAGTATTGAAAATCTTTAAACTCATAGTTTTTGCCTCCAGAGCAGCACATGTACTAGTTCTATAGAATCAATTTGTGTGAAATGGACAAAAACGATCACTGCTCATACCAGAAAGTTTGTGATTGGAATTTTTAAAACTCTAATCAGAGTTAGTCACTCACTTTTTCGAATAGCACTTGTGAGAATTAGTTAGGACTTATATTGAGGTAAATGAAATCTTTCTATATGTCGGAGACAAGTATTCCTGAAGGTGTGATCAAATGTTTTGATAGTTGGCTCGAATATTACGGATTTCAAAATAAAGTACCAGGAATCTCTATTGCGATTATTGATGGTCAAGAAACAGTTTTTNAGAAATCTTACGGTTTTTCTAATGTTGAAGAAGGNCAGAAAGTGTGTCAAGAAACCCGCTTCCCAATTGCCTCTATTTCTAAAGTATTCACATCAACAGGCATAATGAAACTTTCCGAAGAAGATCGTCTAAATCTAAGCGACAAGATTTCAGAATACTTGCCTCTTAGTGATACAGATGCTACAATTAGAGATGTCCTAATGCATAGCTCCGGATTTAAAAGAGATTGGAAAAACAATCACTGGAACAACGGAGAATTCCCATCCAAAAAACAATTGAAAAAATGCTTAAACGAAGACTTAATAATCAGAAAACCTTTGGAAGACTTTAAGTACTCCAATCTTGGTTTCAGCTACCTTGGAATGATTATTGAAGAAGTTACGGAACTAGAGTACAGAGAATTTATTCAACAAGAAATACTAGAACCCTTAGAAATGGAAAGTACAACAGCTCAAGTAGAAGGTAAGATCTCTAAAGGTTACGGCAGGACAACCCCTGGTGAAGGAAGGGAGATTTTGGAAGGTGACAAAGCAGAAGGTATGAATCCAGCCACAGGATTTTGCTCAAATACATCAGATCTTGCCAAACTTATCAAAGACCAGTTTGAAAGCTCAATACTTGCAGAACACACTTTAAAGGAGATGAGAAGAACTCAGTGGCAACCAGATAACGGAAAGGATTACGGTCTAGGATTAGCAAAATGGGAAACTAAAGGTAGAGAAATAATAGGACATGTAGGAGGTTATAGAGGATTCTCAACCGCAATAGGATTTGAGCCAGAAGAAAAAATCGGCATAGTAGTTCTAACCAACTCCACAAACTTCAATGTAACATCCGCAGTAGAGACATTTTTCCACACAAAGTTTTCAGCTGAAGAACTAGAACAAAAAGAAGAACCAGAAAAAGGACTAATGAAGTATACAGGTACATACAAAGATCACTGGAGCGATTCCGAAGTAAGAAACATCAAAGGAAACCTGGTATTGTATTACTTGCCAGGAAAACCGTTAAAAAATAATTCAATACTAAAACACATCGAAAAAGACAGATTTAAAGCTGAAAAAGGACTAAGTTATGGTTCAAGAGGAGAAATTGTAGAATTCAATTCGAAAAACCAAGATTCAAAGTCCTATAATTTCGGAGGAGCCATATCAGACAGGACAGAAATATTCGATATGAACCGGAGAGACAGATTCTAAAGATACAGCTCTCAAAAAACAGAAATAAATTGGAGACAGGAAATAACATATAACACTGTTATATTTATTTGATGTTGGAGCAGAAAACATACTTCAGCAAATATCTAACTTTTCAGGAGCCTTCATCTTCCCTAATGTATCGAATTCATCGAGATCAGAGATATCTATCCATTCATGCTGATCAAGTTCATGATTAAGATCTACATTTCTTGATTCAGATTTGAGAAGGAATGGATGTACTTTCCAATAACCTAATTCTCCCTTGTTGATATACGCTTTGCCTTTTCTGATAACTTTTGCGTTTAGACCAGTTTCCTCAGATATCTCTCTTTCAATAGCTTCCTCTAAGTCCTCATTCTCCTTTATTTTGCCGCCGGGAAAAGTCCATTTGCCTGAACTGGAGTTAGATTCAGACCTACGCGCCAATAAGTATTTTCCGTCATTTTCAACAACGCCTACAGCTACTTCTCCGTTTACTTCAGTCATTTAGATCACCGGTATTTGTTTAAGCTTTTCTAGAAACTTGGATTGATTATCTCTTTTTTCTAACCTTTCTGCCTCTACACTCCAGAGTTCGTCTCTGAGATTTTCTGGCTTGACCCATTTAACATCTACAAGATCATCGCCAGCCACAGCATCCTTAGAATCTGATTCACAGTGATAAAGAATCATTAAATTATCTTTATCTTCGGACTCAACAAATGGGAAGGAGTTTACGTCAATAACTCTGTGGACTTGTACTTCTAAACCTGTTTCCTCTCTCAACTCTCTTTTTACTGCTTCTTCAGCCTTCTCTCCCTTATCTAAAAGCCCTCCAGGAAAGTGCCATTCACCTGAGCTAGGAGTGTTATCATCTCTTTTTTTGCCAATTAAGATTTCACCGTTGCACGTGATTATAGATGCTACTACAACCTTGAATTTATCAGTCATCTACTAGTTCAGCTTCATTTGATTGTGAATTTGTTTGATTTACGGAGTTTTTGTGAGGGAAAGAGCCGGGACTGGGATTTGCACCCAGGTCGTCCGCTCTGCAGGCGGATGCATAACTACTCTGCCATCCCGGCTTTCACATGGGGGGGAACTAAGCTCCTTGTTAAAGTTAATTCTTTGAAATAGTTTTAAATTGGAATCCTTTCTTCAAGAATTGAAAAATCTGTTACCTTTAGTTCTGACATGCACACTTTTTGCAGCCACAGTCTTTTTCACGTTTATTTTTAGACATTCCTGTCTTCCGTTTTACCCATTCAATAATTTTTGCCATATATCTTTTTACCTACAGAATTGTTTCTTCTCTAGAAACCCTTATAATAGTAAGTTCCGATCTGGGAAACAAAAAGCAAGGAACGAAGATATAATTGCTTTTTTGAGGATTGATGAAGATATGAAAATAGAGGTTCTTGGAAACGTACAGGATGGTGGAGTACCACACCTAGGATGTAGCTGTAATACTTGTAAAGATGCTAGAGAAAACCCTGAGAAGAGAAAATACAGTACAGCTCTTCTTATAAAGGAGGATGAAAGCGAGGATTCAGCACAGTATCTTATAGATGCCACACCAGACCTCAGATTCCAGATAACCGCCAGTTTCCTCGACGGGATATTCATACCTCACTCAGAACTAGGTCATATAACAGGACTACTGTATTTCGGTCAAGAAGGAATAGATGCAAAAGGAATTAACGTGTACTGCAACAAAGCTGTAGAAGATTTCTTGATGAAGAACGACCCCTTCAGATTCTTGGTAGACCGTGAAAACCTTTCTATAGAGAGCTTTGAAGACAAAGATATACAAAAAGTTCAGGGAGGTGAAGTAAAGTCTCTTGAAATACCTCACAGCCATATAAGCAGAGATACAACCTCCTACATGATTAAAGGGAAAGAAAAAAAGCTTTACTACCTTCCAGATATCAACGAGTTTAATAGAGACGTAGAAGCGGCAGTAGCAGAAGCAGATATAGCAATAATAGACGGAACCTTCTGGAGCAGAGACGAAATCGACCGTTTCGATGAAGTACCACACCCTCCAATCAAGGAAACAATGGAACAAATGGAAGACATAGAAACAGAAATATACTTCACACACATCAACCACACCAACCCTGTTCTCAGAGAGGATAGTGAAGAACGTGAAAAAATGAAGGAGAAAGGATTCAAAATAGTTGAAAAAGGTCAAAAATTCACGCTTTAGCTGGAGAAAAGAGATTTGGTTGTAGAGATACATTGATTAGTATTTAAAGATTTATTACTAGGGAGAAACTATGGGATTTATATTGAAAGAAGTGGTCCATACCCTGAATAACAACACTCAGACCCTTCTGACAGAACTAACATCAAATGCAACGATACACCTATCAGACCTCCCCTTCAGATCAGGCTACCTGCTAATATTCGGGCTAGCCATAACAACAAGCCTCATATCAAATGCAGGAGACAAAGTAGAGAAAGCGATCCACTAAAAAAACTCCTACAAAACCTCTTCCTCAGAACAAACAAATTTCTAAAAAACAATCAAGAGAGAAATAAGAGACCCACACTAATTTTTAACATTTCTTGAGAAGATTGTTTTTTTATGGCAGGTCGGGCGGTTCGGGGTCGCCTCTTTCCAGAAACCCTCAGTTAACGCTGGAGCCATCAACCAGAGAGCGGCGTAACCCTGGTTGGAGACAGTCCTTGAATCTGTTGTTGAAGGTCCGTCCTCCGGGATACTGGGTAGTGTGAACCGGGTCAGACCTTGACGGGAGCAGCCCTAAGCATTAAACAGTATGTTCGGAGGGTGGCGGACCTGAGACAGATCGAGGTTCACTGTTCTCTAACCGGTCGCCCACCTCTGGGAGCCACCAATTTTTCCTACAAAGAAGATGTAAGTTTTCTTCCCCACATAGCCTGAAACTTTTCTCTACCGTACATGAATTCTTCAGCATCCATTTCTCCTTGTAGTATGTATGCACGAGAATCTTGTTGGTTTATACCATACAGCACCCTCTCCATCTGAGGGATCTGCATACCCATTACTTCCATTGTCTCATCTGGTTTAGCATATATAAACATCCCCTCTGGCTCATAGTCATCCTCCAGTATGAACAAGGATTCGTCTCCGTCATGCAGATATTCTTTTGGACCTGCAATAATGTTTTCTGGTTGGAATCTCCATTTCCAGTATTTTACAGAGTTCTTATTATATCTCTCTTTATTCTGTATGCTTTGGATGTCTATTTCTTTATCTTGAAGTGTTTTTTGCATCCATTCATCGAAACTTATTGGATCTCGTTTTCTCGTTCTAGGGTTCTCCAAGTCCTTATTCAAGTCTTCAAAGCTTAATAGCTTCTCTTCAGCTATCTCTCTGAATTCTTCTGGAAGTTTTTCATCCATCAAATAGTACTATATGAAAACATATTTTTATTAACCGGTGACAAAAAAAGATTTGAAATATTATTCACAGGTTTTACAACTTTAGCGGACAAATAGTAGTACTGTGGAAGAGAAACTGGTTCATGTATACGGAACTTCACATGTATCCGAAGAAAGCCTAAGACTCGTAGAAGAGAAAATAGAAGAACATCAACCCGGAATAGTAGCCTTAGAGTTAGATGGCATGCGTCTAAAAAGCCTAGTCCAAGATCAGAGACGTTCATCAGGACCATTATTCATAAGAGCCATCCAAAAATTCCAGGAATCAATAGGGAAGAAGACAGGAGTCATGCCAGGAGAGGAGATGCTTTATGCATACAGAAAAGCTGTAAAAGACGGTAGAGACATAGCACTAATAGACAGAGATGTGAGAGAAACCATCAAAAACTTGAAAAAAGTTAAAACAAGGGAAAAAATCAAGGCAATCGCGCAAGTCGTACTAAGCCTTCCAATGAAGAACCGTTTCAACTTGACAGAAATACCTGACCAAGAAACAATAGAAGAACTACTAATAGAAATGGAATTCAAATTCCCTGAACTATACCAGGTATTAGTAGAAGATAGAAACCAATACATGGTAAAAGCCTTGAAACAGTTACAAGAAGAACACCCAGAAACAACAATAGTGGCTTTCGTAGGAGCAGCACACCAAAAAGAGATACAAAAACATTTCTAAACCCAGAGAAAATGAAATCCATAGTCAAAACTATCTGGAGAAAGAATAAGACACCTCAACTTAAGTTAGCGACCGAAGAAGGCTATGAAAAAATCAGACTTGGAAAAGGACTGAAACTAGAGCTTGAAATTATAAATAAAAGACGTTGCACCGGCTTCTACAAATCAGAAGGATGTATGAAACCCTGTCCAAAATACAAGAAAATCAAATCAGGAAACCAGTGCACAGAATGTAGAAGAAAAGACATATACACCTCCTGGAGAACCGGAAACGGAACACCCAACTTCGAAGCAGAATACAGCGTCTACCTCGCACAATCTGGAGACCAAGTCAAGGTCGGCGTAACCAAAACCTCAAGACTAAGAAATCGTTGGCTTGAACAGGGAGCAGACTACGCAACCGAAATAAAAAACGGTCTAACCGCACAAGAAGCACTGAAAAAAGAAAAAGAACTAAGCCAAAAAGGGTTGAAAGAACGGATCAGAAAAGAACAAAAAATAAACAAAGCCGATCCCAAATTCTTGAAAAACAAGATGAAAGAATTAGAAATAGAAACAGAGATCATAGATATACAGAAACCTTTCAAATGTCAAAAACTGGTTAGAAAAGGCAGGTTCCCCACACCAGTAAAATACGTAAAGGGAAAAATAGTTTCAAACGGTAGAATAGCAATGGTGATGACACCTGGAAGAACACTGCAAAAACCAAGACAAAAAGGATTAACAGACTTCTAAAATCTCATGTCGACTAGGTCATATAAGGAATACGGTAGAATATTACTTCTCTTTGCAGCCAGTACTAGATTATTTTACAAGTACTCTTCTTCGATTTTTTCCGCTTCTTCAGGATTACGTTCCTCTAACAGTGAATGGACTACTCCTATAAGATCTTGTCTAGGAACCCTATGATTATCCCAAATTCTTCTTACTTCTTCAGTCGCTCTCTGAGTTTCTAAATTTTCATATTCCTCTCTTGCTTCCTCAAACAAGTGATATACTTGAATACCTGTCGCTGTGGGTTCGAAACCGCTTTCCTTAATCCAGCCTTTCGCTCGATATCCTTCTATATATGGTTGTACTCCTGATCTTGACATACCTATCTCTCCAGCTGCCTCACGAGGATGCTTTCCTTCCACAAGTCCTTCGAAAAAATCGTATCTCTTTCCGTACAGCTCCTTCAGTGCGTTTTGAAAACTCATGCAAGATAATAACTACCCAAAATTTATATGGCTACTTGTTAGTAACATAAGAATTGTTGTCTAAATCTATTAATTCTATGAACAAAAACACAATACATGACAGAGTTTGAAAGAGAGTTGGTAAACTCATTCAACAATTTTTTCGAGGAAGAAGCTCTAGAAGGCATAGCTCACAGAATGAAACAACACAGATTCTC
>SL_4KL_010_BRINEDRAFT_10000163_pt1 | contig 30843 bp, 29 predicted proteins | sample SodLak_010_BRINE_2_FD_10664 | JGI IMG/M metagenome (IMG submission 10664) | reverse complement strand
GCTTACGCGATCGGTGCGTACGTCGAGCCGTCTTTTTCGACGAGGTTTTGCTTCGAGAGCGATCGGAGCACGCTCAGAATGGCCATCTTCTGCATCGACAGCGTCTCCTTTAGGTCGGCGACGGTCGTCCCACCGGTGGCATCGAGATAGAGATACACCAGCTTCGCTTGCGCCGAGTCGAGTTCGGCCGGCAGTGTTTCGAGCTGGTCGGTCGCGAGTCGATCGGTGGCGAGGTGATGTTCCATCATTGTAACAGGATGCACAACGAACTCTCGTATAAAGCTATGTAGCATGAGGTGCATATTGGTTATTCGATAATATTGTGATTATATGTATCGGAGTGGGTTGTCATGGCTGGTTGACAGGTCATCGGGATACAGCCACGACAATGTGTCGAACAGGGGAAGAGCCATCTCGGACACCGATCGATCGGCGACTCAGCAGCGTGCTTAAGGGTCCGCCACTGGTAGCATGAGACATGATGAAGAGTTTCCGGATCGGGTCCCTCTTTGGCATCCCGATCAAACTCGACCTCACGTTCTTGCTGGTGCTCCCGCTGTTTGCGTATCTCATCGGGATCCAGATCGAACAGGTGGGGATACTGTTGAACGATTTCTTGGGCGCCGGGATCGACATCGGAGCGATCACGGCCGGGTCGATGCCGTGGATTCTCGGCTTCGCCGCGGCAGTCGGCCTGTTCGTCGGGGTGGTCTTCCACGAACTCGGCCACTCGCTGACTGCCCAACGCTATGGGTTCCCGATCGATTCGATCACGCTCTGGCTGTTCGGCGGAATCGCCGCCCTCTCGGAGATGCCCGAGGACTGGAAACAGGAGTTCAATATCGCGATCGCGGGGCCGATCGTCTCGGTGCTGGTCGGGGTTGGCTCGTTCGTCCTCTTTTCCGTGACGCCGGAGGCGCTCAGCGGCACCCGGTTCGTTCTCGGCTATCTGGCCGTCCTGAACGTTGCGCTGGCGATCTTCAACATGATTCCGGCGTTTCCGATGGACGGCGGGCGCATTCTCCGTGCGTTGCTCGCCCGCAGGAAGCCCTACGCCCAGGCGACCCAGCAGGCCGCGAGCATCGGGAAACTGTTCGCGATCTTCATGGGCCTGTTCGGCCTGCTCGCGTTCAACATCATCCTCATCGGGGTTGCCTTTTTCGTCTACATCGCGGCCTCGAGCGAGGCCCAACAGGTGACGATGAAAGCGGCTTTCCAGGGTGTCACCGTCGACGATATCATGACTCCTGCCGGCGACCTCCACACGGTCGAGCCGGACACCTCGATCGCGGAACTGATCCAGCGGATGTTCACCGAGCGACACACCGGCTACCCGGTCGTCGAGACGTCGGTAGACGGCGAGCGGCTGATCGGTCTCGTGACGTTGTCCGACGCCCGGGAGATCGATCCTGTCGAACGTGACGCCTACACCGTCGAGGACGTGATGACGACCGATCTGAAGACGATCACGGCCGATGCCGACGCGATGACGGCGATCGAGCGTATGCAAAAAGACGGAATCGGGCGACTGCTGGTCGTCGACCGCGGCGAGGACCGGTTTGGCACCCACTCACGGCACGCCGAGGACGGCGATCTCGTCGGGCTGATCTCCCGATCGGACCTGATGACGGCTCTGAATATCGTCCAGGAAAGCGGAGCCGAGAACCTGACTGGGCGGCCGCGGGCTGCAGACTGAGAGTACGGGAGCTGTTTGCAGTCACGGTAGCTATTTAGTATCACGATAACTGTTTACAGTCACGGTAACTGTTTGCAGTCACGGTAACTGTTTGCAGTCGACGGGCTGGAAACAGCCCGTTTCGGGCGCCGAGACCAACATTCTTAACCGCGGGCGGGGCTGACGGTTCGGCGATGCCACCGGCCATCGAGACGACGGATCTCGTCAAGGAGTACGGCGATCTACGTGCCCTCCAGGAGCTGTCGCTGACCGTCGAGGAAGGCGAGTTCTTCGGGCTGCTCGGGCCCAACGGCGCGGGGAAGACGACGTTTATCAACACGCTGGTGGGGCTCGTCCGCAAGACCGGCGGCGACGCACACGTTTTCGGTCACGACGTCGAGGCCGACTACCAGCAGGCCAGAGACGCGATCGGGCTCGCTCCACAGGAGTTCAACGTCGATCGGTTCTTCCCGATCAAAGAGGTCCTGATGCACAAGGCGGGTTATCACGGCGTTCCCGAGAGCGAGGCCGCCGATCGTGCCGACGAGGTGCTCAAGCGCGTCGGCATCTACGACAAGCGCAACGAGCGTTTCGACTGGCTTTCCGGTGGGATGAAACGCCGGCTGTTGCTCGCTCGGGCGCTCGTTACCGACCCCGACCTGCTCATCCTGGACGAACCAACCGCGGGCGTCGACGTCCAGCTTCGCCACGATCTCTGGGAACTCGTCACGGAACTCAACGCGGAGGGGACGACGGTCCTGCTGACGACCCACTACATCGAAGAGGCCGAACGGCTCTGTGACCGCGTCGCGATCATGAACGAGGGCCGGAAGGTGACCGTCGCGACGCCCGACGAACTCAAACGCCGGGGCACCGATACGATCGCCCTCAGCCTCGCCTCGCCACCCGCCGTTTCCCCCGATCTCGGATCGTACGCACACGAAACGACGGTGTCGGGCGATCGATTTGAGGTCCGCGTCGACGACGGTGGCTCGACTGCACCGCAGCTGCTCAACGATCTCGAGGCGATGGGTCACGAGATCGTCGATCTCGAAATCACACGCACCTCGCTGGAAGAGATCTTCGTCGAACTGACCGAACGCGAGGATCGGACGGTCACCCGATCGGGTGACAGCAACGGTGTGGCCGAATCGATCGATAGCAACGAGGGGACCGATACCGGCGACGGCGTCGAGCGCGAACAGGAGGGGATCGTCTGATGCTTTCGGTTGGCTTCCGTGCGCTCTTTCGCCGCGAACTCCTGCGGTTCGTCCGCCGACCCAAGAACACGTTCATGCCGCCGGCGATCACGAACGTACTCTACTTTGCGGTGTTCGGAGTCATTCTGGGCGGCCGGATCGCGGAACCGGTCGAGGGGATCGGTTACATCCTCTTTTTGATTCCGGGGCTGGTCGTGCTGGGGACGATCTCGAACGCCTTCGAGAACGCCTCCTTTTCGATCTTTCATGGTCGGTGGAACGAGTACATCCACGAGACGCTCACCTCGCCGCTGTCCTACGTCGAAATGGTCGTCGCCTACGTCGCCGCAAGCGCCGTCCGGGGGCTGATCGTCGGCGTCATCATCGCCCTGATCGGTCGGCTGTTTGTCCCGATCAGCATCGAGAACGGTCTGTTCCTCGTCGCGACGATGGTCGTCATCGCCGCCCTCTTTGCGGGCTTTGGTATCATCGGCGGCCTCCTCGCGCGTGATTTCGACGATCTGACCGTCATGAACCAGTTCATCCTGCGCCCGCTCGTCTTCTTTGGCGCCGTCTTCTACTCGCTGACCATGCTCGATCCGCTCTGGCAATCCATCTCGCTGCTGAATCCGATGGTCTACATGGTCGACAGCGTCCGGTACGGGCTGCTTGGCTACTCCGATCTGGTCGAAGTCGCACCGGCGGCGTACGCCGACGTCGCCCCACTGCTCGCACTCGGCGTACTCTCGGCGCTCACCGTTGTCGTGCTGGCGATCGACGTCTACCTGTTCAAAACCGGCTACGGACTGACGGATTGAGATGGAGCGGCGTCCGGAGACTCTCCATCGAGAGAGCAATTGTGTAGCCACTGCAAATCAACGCACACCTGATCGCACAGCCGTCGTGCGATCAGCGTGTAACTAGTTGCAATCGTATTATAACCGGTACGCTCGTAAACAGCGTCGTGACCAGCCGTCGACTCGCGTTCGTTGTGAGCACGATCGGACTCTTCGTCATCGGCTACCTCCTCTGGCCGCCGGGCCGGGTCTACTGGTTTCTGCTGGCTGACGTGATCGGGTTCACCCTGACGATGATGCTCCTGTTTTCGACTGCGACGGTGATCGGCGCGATCGTCACCAGCCTGGCCGACATCTCGCTCGGATTGCTCGCGTTCAGCGGCGCAGTCGCCTATCTCGTCGGAATGTGGCTCATCGAGCGGACGATCGCCCCCTCGAGTCCGGTGTACCTCCTCCTCTATGCCGGATTGTTGTGCTGTCTACTCGTTGGGGCGGCGATCGGGCAGGCCCGAGCGGACCACGTCGCAAAGACTGCTTCGTAAGACCGGGTCCGGCGCCGATCCGTGACGTCTAACGCCCGGTGATTGACCTCCCAGCGCAGCGTCTTGGGCCCATGCGGAGCCGATCGCCAGTAGCGGGTCGACGATCGGCGGTCAATCGGGACACCGATCCCTATCAGGCGTCCGTGTCGACCTTCACGAGCTGTTTCCCGATATTCTCGCCCTCGAATAGGCCCATAAACGCGTCTGGGACGTTCTCGAAGCCTTCGGTAACGGTCTCATGGTAGTGGAGGTCGCCATCGCGGATGAACGTCGAGAGCCGATCGAGGGCCTCGCCCCAGCGATCCTCATAATCGGTCACCAGAAAGCCCTCAACGCGGGCGCGTGACTGGATGAGTTTTGCGAGCTTTCGCGGACCGGTCGGCGTTTCGGTTGCGTTGTACATCGAAATCTGGCCACAGACGGCCACCCGCGATCGGACGTTGAGACGGGGCCAGACGGCGTCGGTGATCGGGCCGCCGACGTTGTCGAAGTAGACATCGACGCCGTCGGGACAGGCGGTGGCAACCGCTTTCGCGAGATCGTCGGTCGTGTTGTAGTTGATCGCGCTATCGAACCCGAGTTCCTCGGTGAGCCACGCCGTCTTCTCGTCGCTGCCGGCCGTTCCGACTACACGAGCGCCGTTGAGCCGGGCGAGCTGGCCGACGACCGAGCCAACCGCACCGGCTCCGGCAGAGACGACGACGGTGTCACCCGGGTTTGGCTCCGCGACGTCGAGCAACCCGAAGTACGCCGTTACGCCCGGCATCCCAAGGACGCCGAGTGCCGTCGAGATCGGGCCGTGGTCGGGGTTCACTGTGCGGAGTTCGCCGGCGTCTGCGATCGCGTGTTCCGCCCACAGGAGATCACCCGTGACGACGTCACCTTCCTCGAGCGCGTCCGCGTTGGACTCGATGACCTCGCCGACGACGCTCGCCTGCATCGGTTCACCGACGTCCCACGGCTCCGCATATGACTCTGCGTCGCGCATCCGGCCGCGCATGTACGGATCGACGGACTGGTACAGCGTTCGGACGAGGACTTCTCCCGGTCCAGGTTCCGGACGATCGACGGTGACGAGTTCGAAGTTCTCGTGGGTCGGCGTTCCGGTCGGACGGCTGGCGAGATGCCACTGACTGGTGTCGGCCATACCTGCCCCTAACAGATGTCGCGTGAAGAAACGCAGGATTGAAATTCGTCCGTCGTTCGCTCGAACGAGCGCGAACGCGAGGCGGGCACGGATCGGACGCACGCAGGTCGGATCGGACGCAGGTTCCGGTTCCAGTTTCGGACTCGAGTGGCGATTACTGGCGACAGTTCGTGGGTCGAGCCGGCGTGGGAGATTTTTTACCCCCTTCGGTGTACGATGGGTCATGGGAACTGACCACGAACGTGATCGCGCCAGCGAGTCCGATCCCGGTCCAGAGAGGGACCACAGAATCCTCGCGGAACTGCTCGCGGGCAACCGTCACCACGTCGAGTCGTTACCGGATGGCTACTTCGCGGACGTCCAGACGGCACAGCAGCCGGACATCGTTGCCGTCTCCTGCTCGGATTCGCGGGTCCCCCAGGAAGACATGTGGGGCGTCGACCACCCGGGACAGGTCTTTACGCCGAGTAACATCGGCAATCAGGTCTGGGACGAGAACGACGGCGAGTTGATCGTCGGCGGCGGGCTGCTCTACCCGATCCACTACACTGACACTGACGTCGCCGCCGTCGTTGGCCATACCGGCTGCGGAGCCGTCACCGCCGCCTACAACGTCGTGACGGGCGATGAACTGCCCGGACCGCAGGGCATTAATAAGTGGGTCAGCATGCTCGTCCCCGTCGTCGAGGAGGCACTCGAAAGCGGTCTGATCGACACTGACGTGGACGACGACCTGGTGGTTAACCAGCTCGTCGAGTACAACGTTGACCATCAGGCGCAGTTCCTCCGCGAGTCTGCGGACGTCCCGGGCGACATCGATGTCTACGGGTTCGTCTACGACTTTCAGGGCGTCTATGGGAACGACTACGGCTGTGCGTACCTGGTCAATGTAAACGGCACAACGGAGCCGGACGCGATCGCCGAGTGGATTCCCGAGGAGTACGAGACGGCGACGCAGAGTCTCCTGTACTGACCCGGGCTCCCGTGGACCGGGGGAACTCCAACCGTCGGTACCGTTTTGTTCGCTGGAGTTGAATCGTATGTCGATGCGAGAGCGTTTCGACTCCGATGTCAGCTTCTACTACGGCGTCGGCGCGTTCACGATCGCGGTTTTCGCCGTCGCCCTGATCGCACTCGCCGTGTTCTCGCCTGTCGGCATCGGCACCGTCGAACTCGGCGGCCTCGTCATTGGCTTTCTGGTTTTTATGTTAGTCTACTTCGTCTCCGTGACGGTCCACCAACTCGAGGACCGCGAAGAAGTGTAACGGGTCGATGTTGAACTGCGAAACCAGAGCACACAACTCCCTATCCGGGCACTCGAGGCGGCCGATCGATCTAGCAGTGCTTCCGAGGTTCAGTCAGCTATCCTCCCTGTTTTGAGTGGGGAGGTATGCGGTCTCACCCGCATCGGCGACACTATCACACTCGTACTCGACCATTACAGCATCCAGTTGCTCGAATACGACCTCAGTGATCGTCATACTGCTGTGTCTTTCTGGTGGCAGTAGTGCCAGTGTACGGTAACAGTGTCTGAAGTTACGGTAGAAATCGTGCAAACCTCGGTGTGCTCAACGACTACAGATCGGAAGCACTGCTACACCTCCTCAATCCAGTGTCCGCTCAGACGGACTGCTGTAATCAATTATCGCCGATCTCTGGTCCCGGATCCGGCGATCGGTGGTGCGTCGCTACAACAATCCGTATCAGTCCGACGTGACGCTCGGCATGGCTGGCTGCTGAGCAGTCGGTTGCTCGGCCGGCAATTCCCACTCGAGACCGCCCTGGTAGTGGAAAACGTCATTGTCCTGTGTGGGGTCGATGACGGTCAGGCTGCTGATCCAGTCATTGTCGACGAGGCGCTTTACCTCCTCGTGTTCGCGGAGTATCTCGGTGACGCGCTCGACGGGTGCGTGGATCACCGTTGTCAGGCGAAGCGGCTGATGGAACAGTTCGTCGTCAGCGGCCTTCAGCGACTGCAGCGGGAGGCCGGTCATCAGGTCGCCGCCGTTGCCCTGGACGACGCCGACGTTGCCGACCGGGTTTTGCGTGACTTTCGAGCCGCTGCCATAGACGCCGTTGTCGACAGTCGCAAAGTAGTACTGATTGTTGATCCACTGGGTGACCACGAGCGGGCCCGCCATGATCAACTCGAGTGCGTCCCCCTCGGGATCGGTCGACCAGTCGTAGGAGTGGAGAAACGCACGGCCATCGAGGTTTTCGCCGTCGGTCAACTCACGTGGACCGATGACAAACGAGGCGTTGCCGGCCAGTCCCCACTCGGGGCGGGTTTCGCCCCAGTCGACCGCGCGACGGGCCGTCTCGCGGATGGGGGCGTCGGGATCCGCACCAGTCAGTGATTGGCTGCGCTCGGCGGCCGCACCGGCGCGCGCTCGCTCGAGGTCCGCACGGAGTTGCTCGAGATCTTCGTGATGACTCTCGGGAACGTCCTCGTCGAAGAGAGTGATCTCGTCGGTCGTCGTGTTGTGTTCGGCTCCGACGAAGACGGTGTCTTCGGGGATGGAGAATCCGCGCTGGCGGAGTTCAGCCGTGACGCTCTCGTCGTTGCAGATCTCCGCGAGCACCCGGGCGTTCGGGCCACCGGGGTTGCCGGCACAGGCGCCACAGTCAAGACTCGAGTCGAAGGGGTTGTTTGTCGTGTGGCTTGCGTGGCCCGTGAAGACGACCAGACGGGAAAACTCCGTCCAGCCCATGAGTTCGAAGGCGGTCTGTGCGTACTCGACTTTCTCGTCGTCGCTCAGGCGCGGATACTCGACAGTCGGAGAACAGAATTCGTGGGTGCTCGGGACGCGGTCGTCGACGGCCGTTCGGAGTTTGTAGAGGGTCGAGGGAGCGAGCGTCCGCGCCGCCATCGCCGAGCCGTAGGCGCCGCCGCCTCCTTCGACGAACGGAAACGCGGCAACGACGTTGGTCTTGAGCCGCTTGATGTGTTTTCGCGTCGCGTTCACCAGCTTGTGCCACTGGTCGTGCGTCGTCGCGTTCTCGTCGTGGACAGTCTCGGGTTCGTCAGCGATCAGATGTTGTGCCTCGACGATCGGCGGACAGGCGTCGGCGATGGCGTCCGAGTCGTACCCCTGATACTGCATCGGGATGCCGAAAAACCCCGCGTAGCCGTGGGTCTCGTAGTTGCACTGCGCTTCGATGTGACGGCGGATGATCTCCGAGCGCGTGTCGATACAGAACACGAGCTGGGCGTCCGGTCGCTCGCCCTGGCCGTGTGACGACCCGGTGACCGAGTCGTCAACGTCTTCGAGGAGACGACGACCATAGCTCCGCTCCCAGGCCGACAGCCAAATCTCCTCGAGGGGGACATCACCGTCGCCGGCCGTGACCAAATCCTCACCGCTTGTCCCGGCGGACTCGTCGTCGCTTGCGTGGGCGCCCGCTGGTGCGATCGGCGCATCCAGCAGGTTACAGAGTACAAATCGCACAGCAAGGTATTCGGCCAGCGTGATCCGGTACTCCGACTGCCATGGATCGATGTCTTCGTCGGCACGCTGTTTGATGAACCCGGTCCAGCCGGGCAGCGCGGAGAGGTGGTGCTCGAGAATGTCGTTCCAGCGCTGCTCGGGGTACTTGCCGAGCGCGTCCTCGATCGCTACCATCGCGGTCTGAGGTAGGTCGTCTGGATCGTCACAGTCGGGCACGTCGCCGTCGTGGGGCGCAAGGTCACGCCAGGCGGCGTAAAATCCCTGCTTACGGTTGGGCATCGACCAGTTCGCCTGGCCTTGGTCGAGGAACGTGGCGAGCCACTTTGCGAGCACGCGGTCGACGGTCTCGGTCGCGTCATCGGTCTCGCTGGCGCGCTCCGTGTCACGCTCGGCAATCTTCTCGAGGAGAGCCTCGGGATCGTCGTCGATCCCGTGGGCAGCGAGTTCCTCGCGCAGGAGCTCCGGCTCGATCCGGCCGTCCTCCCAGGCCTGACGGAAGATTTTGGGACGGGGGTAGCCGCGGCCGCCGAACAGTCGCTGGCCCTCGGCGACAGCCTCGTGGAACGGCCGGCCCTCGAACCCCGAGAGGGGGTTCGCGGTGACGAAGGAGTGGAGCGGCCAGACCGACCCGATGCGGTCGGCGGCGCGGTCGATGTCGTCAACGATGTGTTCCTGAATCGCGGTCTCGGTCTGGAGTTGCTTACGCGTCATTGTATTCCTCCTTGCTGGTGAGAACGGTCGAAGCGGCCGGTTGCGAGACGTTTAGTAAGGCGACGTAGAGCCGCTCGCTGGAGCGGTGCCAGCCAAGTTCCGTTGTGAGATAGGCACCGAAGAAGCCGGCGATGACGAGGTAGTGAGCGATCGTCAGTTCGGTCGGGGCGTAGGTCATCGGGACATCCGAGAGCATCCTCGAAACGGCGTTGAACGCCACGGCGTAGGCGCTGATGGCGGTGAGCACGACCAGCGGGACGCTGACGAGTCTGACCGACGACGAGAGGGCCGTTCGACGGAGGATGTCCCGCGCGGCGGTGAGCGTCGTCAACACCACGACGAGCGCCAGGACGATGCCGCTGTCGAGGGTTACGCTCAGTCCGGATAGTTTCCCAGTGAGCAGCAAGAAGAGGGCTCCCCCGCCGACAGCCGTGAGGAGACTGACTGTGACGCCGGGAAAGCCCAGATGGGTGTGACCGGCGTCTTTCGGGACGGTGTGTTCGACGGACGCCCCGGACGAGAGGAAGAGATAGGCCTTGTAACAGCCGTGCAGGATGAGATGGGCGATCGCGGCCGCAAAAAAGCCCAGACCACACTGCATGATCATAAAGCCCATCTGGGCGATCGTCGAGCTACCGAGTTCGCGTTTCACGTTCGTCTGGACGAGCAACGTTGCCTGCCCCAGCAGGGCGCTGAACGCGCCCACGAGGACGATGACCGACATGATGACGAGGTGCTCGCTGACCAGCGGTGCGAACCTGGTCAGCAGGATCCCACCCGCGTTGACGAACCCGGCGTGCATTAGCGCGGAGGCCGGCGTCGGCGCGGTCATCGACGAGAGCAGCCAGTTGTGGAACGGGAACAGCGCCGATTGGACGATCGCCGCGAGAAAGATGGCTGCGACGGCGGCGATCGTGACGGTCGTCGGAACCCCGTCGATGGCGGCGAGAATGCCCGAAATCGAGGCGGTGCCGGTCGTCCAGGCCAGGGCGACGAGGCCAGCCGAAAGCAATGCGCTGCTGGTGAGGAAGTACTTGGCCGCGAGCGCACCGGCCGCGCGGGCTTGCCTCCAGTCGCGGTCGTGTCCAATCAGCGACGCCATCAGCAGCCCCATCGCCAGCCACGCCGCCGCGAACAGTGCGACGTGATCCGCCGCGGTTAGGGCCATGACCACGAGCGTGAACGCCAGAATCTGGCCGAAAAATCGATTGACGCCGCAATCGCCAGCCATGTAGCGACGGGAGTAACTGTGAACGATGCCACTGAAGAAGGTGACGACGACCCACATGAGCGCGGTCAGGCCGTCGACGACCAAGACGTTCGAAACGCTCCATTCGGCCCCTTGCAGCGTCATCAGGGCGAGCACTCCGACGCTGAGACAGAAGAGAGCCCAAACCGACCAGGTCGACACTTGCGGGACGACCGAAGACGGCTGCGTCGTTGTTTCGGCGAGTTGTACAGAATCGGGTGCGTGTGAGTCTTTGTCCTCGGTCATTCGTTCGTGATTTCCTCCAACTAGTACGGGCGCGTTCTCCGGGAATCCATCCTGTGTCCGGCCACCAGATGAACGGCCTGGTCTTCGATACCACCATATTAACCAAAGTGGTTATTATATCTTTCCATGCGAACAGATCGTTCGACAAAAACCGAATCAAAGAACATTACAATCCTTCTGCATGAGATAACAGAAAGAAATTTAATCGTGTAATTCAGGATGAACAGCACGAAAGCGACGATCGAACCAGATAGTCGCCGGTACCGTCCCGTCCGCGTCGGCCACACACGATTGTGGCGGTTTCGGACGGACCATCACAGTCGAGCAATCCGTTCGGTATGCCCCTGGAGTCGAACGAATCGATACGAACCGGTGGCTCGAGCAGTGTTCGCCGCTGAACGAACGCAGCCACGGATCACCAACATCGTTTCGGTGCCGCAAACCCGCGCTCACTCGCCGGAAAAGTCGTCGAACGCTGTCGACTCGTGGCTTCGAACGAGCACCTCGTCGGTAATCGTCAACCCCAGATCCGACAGTTCCTGTGCGACTGGTGTAATGTCTTGGTCCGTCTCACCGACGGCCGTCACAAGCAGGTTCTCCTCACCGGTAACGAGTTCCTGGACCGAAATGACCCGCGGAATATCTAAAATCTCATCGCGATACTCACCGCGCTCCGGAATCGGTGCTGTACAGAACAGGAGCATCCGGATTGGATAGCCGGACTTCGTATAATCGATGTCGGCGCTGTACCCCTTGATGATTCCTTCCGACTCTAAACGCTGAATTCGCTTTCGAACCGTACTCGAGGAGGCCTCGGTTCGATCGGCAATTTCGCTTGAAGAGAGGTTCCGTGCCTCGTTTTGCAAGGCAGATAAAATCGCTCGGTCGACATCGTCGAGTTCGTAATCGCTCATAATACAGCCTTGCAACGGACCGTACAAGTTATTTTGGCTGGATCCGAGCGGGGGAGACAAATCGATCACGCCCCAGACAGATTGCTGTCGTCAATTACTGCCGATCAACGCGGAGCAACGCGCCACGAGCAACCGGACGCAGTCCGGTGACGCCGGTAATTGATGACACGTATCCGTATGAGTGATGAGGTCTGCATGGGCCGGCAGTAGCTACCTCAATCGTCAACACAGCGCTAGCCTCTGCACACGGTCGACTTCCGCCCGTTCGCTCGACCGAAGCTGGCCGTGAAACACGTTTGACATCCTCCTCCGCGTGCACGCGGAGAGATACCCGAGCCAAGCGAAATAACAGCCCTCGGTAGTGAACCACGCCATCCACGCGTTTGCGTGACGTTTTGGCGACTGGTTCTGGTCGCTGTCCAAGTCATCTACAGACAGGGTCCAGGTGGCTACTTTCTCGAGACGGTCGGGCCAGCACTCAGAAGCCGGCTATTGTCGGCACCGTTTCATTTACCGCTCTGGAGGATGGAGTACTGTGGGAGTTCCTCGAGACGGACACCGGATTCTACTACGCGGTCGGCGTCTTTACGCTGGTTTATTTCGTCTCGGTGACCGTCCATCGGCTCGAAGATCGAGACGGTGTGTAAGACCGTGATTGACCGACCGAATTCGCCCCAGATGTCCGGTAGAAGTCTTCTCTGTCACGTATCGTCGGGAGAAACCGTTTCGGTGGGTTTATACGCATACGTCCGTTCTCTTTAGAAGCAATGGCGAAAGGAACCGTTGATTTCTTCAACGACACTGGCGGCTACGGATTCATCGAAACTGAGGACGCGGACGACGACGTGTTCTTCCACATGGAAGACATCGGCGGCCCGGACCTTGAGGAAGGACAGGAGCTCGAGTTCGATATCGAGCAGGCCCCCAAGGGCCCACGCGCGACGAACGTCGAGCGCCTGTAAGGCGGATTCGTAACGGTATCGGCACTTGACTGCAGTATTTTTACACCGCTGAGCGATGGCGCCAGCGGTGACGCCACGCGTCGAACTGCGTCGATCGATGCACAGCAACATCGTTTCACAACGTAATCGACCCCAGCGATCGACCCGGACGGTTTTGTGGATACACCACCGACTCACCGTATGGCCGACCCACTGATCCGGTCGAGCGATGCGATCGAGTACGAGACAGTTGACGCCGCCGACGGCCTCCGACGGGGCGTTCTCATCGACGAGGACGACGGCGCACCGACGTTTACGATCCGACGGTTCGTCCTCGAGGCCGGTGCCGAGGTGCCAAAACATACGAACGAGGTCGAACACGAACAGTACGTCCTTCAGGGAGCGTATACGGTTGGAATCGAAGGCGAGGAGTACGAGGTCGAAGCCGGTGACTCCCTGTTGATCCCCGCCGGAACGGTCCACTGGTACCGGAACCAGGGCGACGAACCGGGGGCGTTCCTCTGTGCCGTCCCGAACGGCGACGACGCGATCGAACTGGTCGAGTGAGGCCCGGCGATCGGCGATCACACCGCTCCCGATCACACCGCTCCGACCGTTTCGTATGGATCAGTTGACACAGCGACTGCCGGTCGCCCGACGGATCGGCGGGGCTCGACGACGACGCTCCGTCCCGGTCATCGCTCCGAGATCCGACGACCCGATCTGACTCCCGGCTACGATCGATTCGCTGGTCGAATGGGGCTACCCGATCGAGCGGCGGTCGGGAGACTGACGCTCACCGGGGGGTGGTTGGTGTTCGTTCTCAGCTGTTGTCCAGTGTCGACCGTTCAGGAGGTGGGTAATTACCTGTTGCCGTGAGCGTTCGGGCTGTCAACTCCTTGGAAGAGTCCATGCTCGACGCGCTACAGCCGTCAAACAGTGGTACCGTGGCCCACGACGACTCCGAACCGCTCAAGTACGCCACGGGTCTACCAGCAATCGTGTCGAAGCAGGTCCAGGACGTCGAGACGATTTTTTGTCACGAAGTCGGTGACGAGTATCTCGTCGCCGTCGAACGTGACGGACAGCGACTGTTTCGAGCGAAGCTCGGCCTCTCGGAGACCGCTGCCGGCCCACGTCCGGCGAAGTTCCGGCTCAAAGACGGGTCGAGCGAGGAGCCCCGCCAGCCGGACGAGTTCGTCGAACTCGCTCGCCGGGCGAGACGGATCCGCATCTCCGAGCAGACCTCGCCACAGGCCCGAGACGACCTCCAAGAGATGCTCGCAGGCTACCAGCTCGAATCGAAGGCAAAGGCCGTCAGGACCTGCCGGTACTGTGCCTCTGCGGGTCGGTACTCCCCGATTACGACCGAGACTGCCGTCAAGGACGATACCGACTGGATCTGCCAGGACTGTGCCCGCCAGGAGCTCGAACGACAGCTCTCCTACGCTGGCGCCAGCGGTGCAGTAACCGGTGCGGCCAAAGATCGCCTCGAAGACCTCATGCTGGAGGTTCAGGATCTCGATCGGATCGTCAATCTCTTGCAGGGACAGCTCGATCCCGATCTCACGAAGTTCGATACCATCTCGGCGACGACCGACGAGGTCGACCCCGTCCGCGTCGACTCGCTAAATCTCCACCCCGGGCTGCAGGGACTGCTCGAAGACCGATTCGAAACCCTGCTGCCGGTCCAGAGTCTCTCGGTTGAGCACGGGCTGTTCGATGGCGACGATCAACTGGTCGTCTCCGCGACGGCGACCGGCAAGACTCTCGTGGGGGAGATGGCCGGTATCAACCGCGTTCTCAACGGGAAGGGGAAAATGCTGTTTCTGGTCCCACTCGTTGCACTCGCAAATCAAAAATACGAGGATTTCAAAGACGAGTACGGCCATCTCGTCGATGTCTCGATCCGCGTCGGCGCGAGCCGGATCGCCGACGAGGGCGAGCAGTTCGATCCGAACGCCGACGTCATCGTCGGCACCTACGAGGGGATCGACCACGCGCTCCGGACAGGGAAGGAGATGGGCGATATCGGGACCGTCGTCATCGACGAGGTGCACACGCTAAAAGAGGACGAGCGGGGACATCGCTTGGACGGCCTCATTTCGCGGCTCAAGTACACCTGCGAACAGCGAGCGGCGCGGCGTGATGACTACGGCGGTGCCCAGTGGGTCTACCTCTCGGCGACCGTCGGTAACCCAACACAGCTCACCGAGGCCCTCGAAGCGACGCTCATCGAGTTCGAGGAACGACCGGTACCGATCGAACGCCACGTCACCTTCGCCGACGGCCAGGAGAAGGTCCGCATCGAAAACAAACTCGTCAGACGGGAGTTCGACACCGAGTCCTCGAAAGGGTATCGTGGCCAGACGATCATCTTTACGAACTCCCGGCGGCGCTGTCACGAGATTTCGCGAAAGCTCGACTACGATGCCGCGCCGTACCACGCCGGCCTCGATTACAAGCGCCGGAAAACGGTCGAACGCCAGTTCGGAAATCAGGACCTCGCGGCCGTCGTCACGACCGCTGCGCTGGCGGCCGGGGTCGATTTCCCGGCCTCGCAGGTCGTCTTCGACTCGCTTGCCATGGGGATCGAGTGGCTCTCCGTCCAGGAGTTCCACCAGATGCTGGGCCGTGCGGGCCGGCCCGACTACCACGACAAGGGCACGGTGTACGTCCTCGTCGAACCTGACTGTAGCTACCACAACTCGATGGAGATGAGCGAAGACGAGGTGGCGTTCAAACTCTTAAAAGGCGAGATGGAGTCGGTGATGACTCACTACGACGAAGACGCCGCCGTCGAGGAGACCCTCGCAAACATCACCGTCGGCGGCAAAGCCGCCAAAGGGCTTAACGATCGGATGCTCGGGGACGTCCCGACGAAACACGCGATCGGCAAACTCCTCCAGTACGAGTTCATCGATGGTTTCGAGCCGACGCCGCTTGGCCGGGTCATCACCGAACACTTCCTGACACCCGGTGAGGCGTTCATGCTCGTCGACGGCATTCGAAAGGGGGCCCATCCGTACGAACTGATCGCGGATCTGGAACTTCGCGAGGACGACCGCTAGTCGTTTCCGCCGATTCACTGGCGCGTCGGTTTGTGACTCCAGCCAACTCGAGAGTGGGGTGGCCGGAATCATAAAGAGCCACAATCGACATTCTCAGGACACCCCTCGGGTGCGAGCCAGCGATAACTCAGTATGAAGACGACGACTCCAGACGCGATCGATCCACCGGCGAACGTCTTGCTCGTCCAGCCACCGCGAGCGGAGTCCGACGCGTGCAGAGCGCTGTGTGACGTCGACGGTCGGACGGCAACACTCACCGTCACGTTCACCGACGACCGGATCGAGCGACCCTATCCGGCTGCAGATGAGACGCTTGGCGTGCTGGTGATCGGGGACGTGTTGACCGCCCACTCCAACTCGGATTGGTTCGACGGCACCGGGCCGATCGTGACCGACTCGGTGGCCGATCCGACCGACCTCACAGCGATCGGCGTCGCAATCAGTCGCTTCTGTGAACGGTGGAGCGAGGGGCCGGTCGGGGTCTGTTTCGACTCACTCGATGCGCTTCTCGCACATGCCCCGCCGAAAGACGCCTTCCAGTTTACTCACGTGCTTACCACCCGACTCGCCGCTGTCGGTGCCGCTGCACACGTTCATTTCGATCCGACCGACTACGAGGACCGGGTACTCGCGACGTTCGCGACGATCTTTGACGACGTCGTCGCCGACGCAGCGACCCAGCACTCGCTCACCGAAGCGACCGACGACGACGTCGCTGCACTCCTCGCTGAATGGGAGCACCAGCCACCGACGGACACCGATCGATCCGCGTCGGTGACGGAGGCGACCGACGATGACATCGCAGCGCTGCTCGATGAACGCTAGAACGCGACCCCGAACAGCGAAAGCAGGATGATCAACACCGAACCGGGGAGACCACCGAGAGCGACGATCACGAGTGCGATCGGCGTGACGGCGATCTGCAGGCCAAAGAGTACTTGCGCCAGGAACAACACCAGCAGGCCGACGACCGCGTTGACGATGAACGGACGGACGGTCTCGACGATCGTCGAAGCCCCGAGCAGAGCGACGAGAACGACGGCCAAGAGGAGAATTTCGAGTCCGGTGACCATGCCCGATCGTACGTCCCGATCGGGGAAAACGGTTGGCAACAGAATCAGCGACAGAACGAAACGCTTTAAGAGGTGCACACGAAAGAAGGAGGTACGGGATCGTGGGTTAGCTTGGTATACTTCGGGCCTTGGGTGCCCGTGACCCCGGTTCAAATCCGGGCGATCCCATATTTCTGCTGCGAGCAACTCCGTCAGTGCCAAGATTTCGACGAACGCGGGTTCTCTACGGTCGTGCGTAGGCATTTTCTGCTCGTCGCTGACTCCGGTGCGAGCGACGACCGGGAAACCGTTACGCACGATCGTATCACTCTCGGCTGTCACAGCCATCGGGAGCCGTGGCGCTCGACGCAGTGCAGCCGGGGCCGATCGATCGCCCTCCCAGCAGTGGCTCGCCGGGAACGGTGGTGAGATCGACCCAACGGTGACGGTGAGCAGAGCGGCTACCTTCGAGATCGTGGGATGAACGTCCCACTCCGAGACTGTCGCCCCGATTGCGTGCGACGCTTCGGTCGGGCCCCAGTTCTCCGATCGGCACCCACCCCAACCCCTTCGTTTCCGTTGCGCACGGGGACTGTCCGCACGCGCCGATCGTCACGCGCCCCGGTCAGTTCGCGGCGCGACGCCGTGGCAGATCGCTCGAAAGCGCCTGTATGGCCGGTTCGTGCTTCGTTCGAAGGGCCCGAAACTGATCGTCGTCCCGAACCGATCGGAACCGCTACCCACGGCGTCGGTCCGCCGACCGGGCTGGCCGTTCCAGTTGACGCAGATGAAACGGGGGTTCGGAAGTGGCGGCGTGGCGCCGTCGCTGTCGTCGCCGATCGATCGAACGCGCCAACACAGATTGGGTACAGATACATACACGAAGCCCTGATACGGACAGTTGTAGTCAATTACCGCCGATCGCTGACCCGCCTTGCCGATCGGCGGTAAATAGTTACAACGATCCGTATGAAAGTAGTGACCGGCTACGTGACTACGACAGGGAATCGGGGACGGCGTGACGTCGGCTGGCCGATCCGACCGGCGGGTTGGGTGGCCGACACACGGTCCGTTCGACGTAGCCCACTTGCCCCGACCGGGCCAGGTATGCCGACGTCGATCTGGCGGGTCCACTGTCTCTCATCGCTCGTCGAGCCGGCCCGATCGGGGTCCAGTTTCACCGCGCTTTGCCACCATTTATACCCAATGCCCTCCGTACAACAGTGCAATGGCGCAAGCGGGTAACTCCGAACTCGTCGATGCTTTCGAGCAGTTCTTTCGCAACTACTACGATAACGATATCAAACAGCTCGCCCAGCGCTACCCGAACGAACAGCGATCGCTTCACGTCGACTGGGAGGAGCTCTATCGGTACGATCCCGACCTCGCGGACGATTTCATCAACCAGCCCGAACAGCTCCAGCGCTACGCTGAGGAGGCGTTGCGGCTGTACGATCTACCGATCGACGTTAGTCTGGGGCAAGCCCACGTCCGGGTGACGAACCTGCCGGACACCGACTCGCCCGAGATTCGGGAGATCCGCGCCCGGGAGATGAACTCACTCGTCCAGGTGCGTGGGATCATCCGAAAAGCCACCGACGTCAGACCGAAGATTCAGGAGGCTGCCTTCGAGTGTCAGCTCTGTGGGACGCTCAGTCGCGTTCCCCAGTCGAGTGGGGACTTCCAGGAACCCCACGAGTGCCAGGGCTGTGAACGACAGGGCCCCTTCCGGGTGAACTTCGACCAGTCCGAGTTCGTCGACTCCCAGAAGCTCCGGATCCAGGAGAGCCCCGAAGGGCTACGCGGCGGGGAGACGCCTCAGGCGCTCGACGTCCACATCGAAGACGATATCACTGGCGAGGTGACTCCCGGCGATCACGTCTCTGCGACGGGCGTCCTCCGACTCGAACAACAGGAAAACCAGGGCGAAAAGAGCTCCGTCTTCGACTTCTACATGGAGGGGATGTCGATCGAAATCGACGAAGAGCAGTTCGAGGACATGGACATCACCGAGGAAGACAAAAAACAGATCTACAAGATCTCCAACGAGGAGGACGTCTACGAGCAGATGGTCGCCTCGATCGCGCCCTCGATCTACGGCTACGACCAGGAGAAACTCGCGATGATGCTCCAGTTGTTCTCGGGTGTCACGAAGAACTTGCCCGACGGCTCCCGGATTCGTGGCGATCTGCATATGCTGCTGATCGGCGATCCGGGTACCGGTAAATGTGTTCACGGAGAGACAAAGGTCACACTTGCGGACGGACGAAACGTCCCGATTCGTGACATCGTTGAATCCAATCTCAACGACCCGAAACCGATTGACGACGGCTGGTACGACGAAATCGACCTGCCGGTTCCGTCACTGCAGAACGATGGGGTGATTGAAACACAGCAAGCGACGAAAGTCTGGAAACGGGAGGCCCCCGATCGGATGTATCTGATCCGGACGGCAAGCGGACGCGAAATCGAGGTCACACCGTCGCACCCGCTGTTCGTCCCAGCTACTGATGGGTTTCAGGCAGTTCGTACCGAGGAACTCGTCGTCGGAGACGCGGTGGCTGTAACGGAAATGGACCGAACCGCATCTATACAGTCGTCTCCCACCGCCGACGCGCTGACAGATGGTGGAGCGGCGGTTGCAAACGCTACCGTTGAATCTGATCGGATCGAATCGATCGACAAACTCGAACCTGACTACGACTGGGTGTACGACCTCGAAGTCCAGGGGACACACAACTACATTTCGAACGGGGTCGTGTCGCACAACTCTCAGATGCTGAGCTATATCAAGAACATCGCTCCCCGATCGGTCTACACTTCCGGGAAGGGCTCGTCGTCGGCTGGGCTTACCGCAGCTGCTGTTCGCGACGACTTCGGCGACGGCCAGCAGTGGACGCTCGAAGCCGGCGCGTTAGTTCTCGCCGATCGGGGCATTGCAGCCATTGACGAACTCGATAAAATGCGGTCGGAGGATCGGAGTGCTATGCACCAGGCCTTAGAACAACAGGAGATTTCCGTCTCTAAGGCAGGGATCAACGCCACCCTCAAGTCCCGCTGTTCGCTGCTTGGCGCGGCAAACCCCAAGTACGGCCGATTCGATCACTACGAGCCCATCAGCGAACAGATCGATCTCGAACCGGCCCTGATCAGCCGGTTTGACCTCATCTTTACGGTCACTGACGAGCCCGACGAGGAGAAAGACCGGGACCTCGCCGAGCACATCCTTACGACCAATTACGCGGGTGAGTTGACGACCCAGCGCGAGCAGATGAACAGCATGGAGGTGAGCACGGACGAGATCGACAAGATGACAGAACAGGTCGATCCCGAGATCGACGCCGAACTCCTGCGCAAGTATATCGCCTTTGCAAAACAGAACTGTCATCCGCGGATGACCGAGGCAGCCCGCACCGTGATCCGGGATTTCTACGTCGACCTCCGATCGAAAGGGACCGACGAGGACGCCCCCGTGCCGGTCACCGCCCGGAAACTCGAAGCGCTGGTGCGGCTTTCGGAGGCCAGTGCCCGGATTCGGCTCTCCGATACGGTCGAAGAACACGACGCAAACCGGGTCATCGAGATCGTCCGCTCCTGTCTGCAGGATATCGGTGTCGATCCCGAAACGGGCGAGTTCGACGCCGATATCGTCGAGGCAGGCACCTCCAAATCCCAGCGCGATCGGATCAAGAACCTCAAAACGCTCATCGCCGATATCGAAGAGGAGTACGACGAGGGCGCACCGGTGGACATCGTCATGGAGCGTGCCGATGAGATCGGTATGGATCAGTCCAAGGCCGAACACGAGATCGAGAAGCTCAAACAGAAAGGCGAGGTGTACGAGCCGAGTACGGACAACCTCCGGACGACGTGATCGGACACGACGTCCTCGAACGACGCCGCAAGCGATATCCTCCGATAGCGTTTTTTTCGCCCGGGTTCGAGTAGCGATCGATGCAGTCGCCGGAACTGATGGTCGTCCGCAACGAAGTCGATTCGAACTGTGAGTACCACTGTGACGCCCTCACAGCCCAGTTCCCTGGCGCTCGCGAGATCGACTACCCGGCCGGCGATCGTCCGGATCTCGATCGCGTTGACGGCGTCGTCCTGACGGGGAGTACGGCAGGTGTCTACGAGGTCGACGAACGGCCCTGGATCGGAGAGCAGCAGCAACTCGTTCGGGACCTGATCGATCGCGAGATTCCGACGCTCGGTGTCTGTTTCGGGCACCAGCTCGTCAACGTAGCACTCGGCGGCACCGTCGAGCACGTCGGGACGACATGCCGGCCCGTCGACGCGACGCTCGCCGACGACCCACTCTTTACGGACGTCTCGTCGACCGTACCGGTCGCTCACGGCGACGTCGTCACCGACGCCGGCGATGACCTCGAGGTGATCGCCTCGGCAGACTACTACGAGGTGTTTGGCACTCGCCACCGGGACGCACCGCTGTGGACGGTCCAGTTCCATCCGGAGTTTACCGCCGCGCTTTGCGATCGCCTCGTCGCGGATTTTGGGTGGACAGATGACGGAGCCGGGTTCGACGCGATCGACGCGACGCACGTTTTCGAGAACTTCAGGGCGATCGTGGCGGCCACAGTCGCCCAGTCTTGACGGATTCTTCTCACGGTGACAGCCGTAGGCGTGCTCCGTGTCACTAACGAGTAGATCGGAAGACGACACCGTGGTGGGAACGCCATGGGCAGTCCGAACGGGGACCGCTCCGACGAGCCGATCGAACGTGAAATATCGCAGGCGGCTGCAGGCCCCGGTGCTTCGATGATACGACCCGAACCGGTCTCACACACCATCATCCGGAATTTTCAGCGATCGAGTCGATCGGATCATCGAACTACGTCGTCTCCTCAGCACCAATGAACGTCAGCATCGAAGTCGAGTACTGGGTAACCGATCGAAACGGCCGGCTCGCGTCGTCGGGCGACCTCATCGACGCTTCCCAGGGGACCGTCGAGGAGTTCGTCGAACCGATGCTCGAACTGAAGACGGACGCCTGCGAGTCGATCGCGGAACTGCGAACACAGTTTCTCGAGCGTCTCGATGCGGTCCTCTCGCGGGCCGATGACCTCGACAAGCGCCTCGTGCCGCTTGGAACGCCGATCAACTGTGAGTCGGTCACGCGCCGGTCCGACGAGCGGGGCCGGATTCAGAAACAGGTCGTCGGCTCGGACTTCGCCCAGACGAAGTACTGTGCGGGGACGCATATCCACATCGAGAAACGAAACGTCACCGACCAGCTCAACACGCTTATCGCGCTCGATCCGGCACTTGCACTGGTCAACTCCTCGCCGTACGTCCAGGGTGAACGCGTCGCAAACGGCGCTCGGGCCTACTGGTACCGCAGGCAGGCCTACGAGGAGTACCCGAAACACGGCCAGCTGTGGGCGTACGTCGAGAACATCGGCGAGTGGCATCGGCGGCTCGAACACTGCTACGAGGAGTTCGAGCAGGCAGCGATCGAGGCCGGCGTCGACAAATCTGCAGTCGCGGACCACTTCTCGCCCGACGACGTGGTCTGGACGCCGATCCGACTTCGGGAGGCGATGCCGACTGTCGAGTGGCGATCGCCGGATTCGGCACTTCCGAGCCAGTTGCTGCGGTTGACCGCGCAGTTCCGGACGGTGATGAACGACTTACATCACACGAACGTACAGATCGAGGACGAAAGCGGCGACGAACCCGGCCGCGTGGGAAGTGACGGGATCACGCTCCCCGACTTCGACACCACCTGTGACCTCGCGGAGGCGGCGATCCACGACGGCCTCGAAAACGATACCGTCGCCGGCTATCTCGACCGAATGGGGTTTTCGGTCGAGGACTACCATCCAATTTCGACGCGGATCGATGGCCGACAGTACGTCCCCCGGAGCGACGCTCGCGACCTGCGTCTCGAGTATGCGAACGCACTCGAAGCCGACGTCGACGCGTTGCTCGGCGCGATCGAACACTGATCGGGGTGGATGCGGGTCTCATACCGGACCGGTCAGAGAAGTCCGGTAATGAACGCGATTCCCATCGCGATGAGAACGACGGCCGTCAGCGTCGGCAGGTACGGCGTGTACCGTTCGATCCGCTCGCGGTGGTGTTCATAGCCCGCGATCAACAGCAGTGTCGGGACGATGATCGCGATGATGACCGCGATCGAGTAGACGAGCATCAGTTCGAGGCAGGCGTCGGTCCCGACACAGATCGCCAGAATCTGGATCGGCTCTTCGTGAGCGAACCCGAGTAACAGTGCCGTGATGCCGAGTGCAGCCAGTCCGCGTTCGGCGTGTTCTTCGGTGAGGTGCTGATGGCCACCGCCCCAGGGAAGCGCCGATCGAATTCGTGCGAGCACTCCGGTGTCGCTTTCGTTGGCGTGGTGGTCGTGGTGATCGTGCTCGTGATGGGTATGGTGGCTGTGGTGATCGTGCTCGTCATAGCCGTGCCCGGAGCCGTCCGTGTCGATCGCGTGGGCGTGGGCGTGGCCGTGATCGTGTGTCCCCTCGTCGCCGTAGTCATGTCCGCCGTAATCGAGTGAATCGTCGTTGCCGTGGGCGTGCTCGTCGTGACCGTGCTGATCTTCGTGGCCGTGGCCGTGGCCATGACCGCCGTGGTCGTGCTGTTCGCCGTGACCGTCGCCGTGCTCGTGTATCCCGTGTCCGCCGTTTCGGTACTCGTGGATCCCGAGCAGTATCAGGAGGCTCCCGGCGACGACCCCCAGCCACGGCCCTTCTGCGAACTCGGCGAACGTGCTAAACCAGAAGTACGCGAGGACGAGCACGACGCTGCTGATGAGGTGGCCGATACCGAGGATCAGCGCCGCAAGAAGGCCATACAGCCAGCGACGCTGTCGGTTGAGCGCGTACGTCGCTGCGATCGGCCACCCGTGATCGGGCAGGACACCGTGAATAAACCCGATCAGGACGACGCCGGCGACGACCCCGAGTTCCATACCAAAACCGCAGTGATGGCTGCCTAAACAGGTTGTTATGACCTCGATCGGTGGATCGTAATACGGCTGCTAAGTGCTGATAATCTGGGGGTTGTGTTGTTAAGAACTGCTATGAGTGGCCGCTTGATTGTGAACTCAGTTTCCGTCTTGGTACTCGTACTCCCGTCCCGGATCCTCGACACCTTCGGTTCGTGACCCAACCCAGGCACCGAGCGAGAGCCCGTAGACGAGGTGGCCGGCGTGAAACAGCGCGAGTTCGTCGTTTTCGAGACGAATCTCGAGTAGCTCCTTCAACATCACCTGTGAGCCAAACGCCGACAACGCCATTCCGTAGATCATCCCCCAGATGATTCCGCGCTGTTCGGGCTCGATCGATCGCTCTGCATCTTGCAGTGCGAACAGGCCGCCAAAGAGCGCACCCGCCTGGATTCCGTAGGCGAGATGCAAGATGAGGCCAGCGATCGGATGCTCCTCGGGGTCGCCACCGGAGACGTACTGGGCCCAGAAGTTCGCCGACGGCGGGAGCGATCGCATGAGCGGCAGCCGAAACGCCGTCATGATGAGGGTCGCGACGAAGCCAGCCTGCAGCCCACGAACCGCAGCGGTGACGGCGTGGGTGGGTCGCGAATGCTTGTCGGTCTCTTCGGTATCTCCTTCGGCGTCGGCGGTCGGTCGAAGCTGTCGGAGTCGACTAGAGAGCGGGTCCACTGCCAGCCTCTACTACGACGGCCGTCTTAATTCGTTTGCGCGCAGTTCACGGCCGTCGACTGCGCGGCGTCGCGAATATGCTCGTATATCGTTTGCGATTCGTCGTCGGAGAGCCGGCTCACAGCGGGATCGAGCCGACGACAACGCGTTTTTGACCGTTCGGTACGAACGGTGGGCCATGACACGGGTCGAGGCGAAGATCGAGGCCGCCCGCGCCGACCTCGAGAGCCACGACGGCGTGGTGGTCGCGTTCTCCGGCGGGGTCGACTCGAGTGTGGTCGCCGCACTCGCCTATGACGCCCTCGGCGAGGACGCGATCGCCTGTACCGCAAAGAGTGAGACGCTTCCCGACGCCGAACTCGAAGACGCAAAACGGGTCGCCAGAGAGATCGGCATCCGACACGAGATCGTCGCCTTTTCCGAACTCGAAAGCGACGCGTTCGTCGAAAACGACGACGATCGGTGTTATCACTGCCGGACGATGCGTCTCGGCGAGATGATCGAGACGGCTCGCGAACTGGGGGTCGAGACCGTCTGTGATGGGACCAACGCCGACGATCCCGGTGCAGGCCACCGGCCCGGTCTGCAGGCAGTCGACGAACTCGACGTCCGATCGCCGCTGCTCGACCACGACGTGACGAAAGCGGACGTTCGGGCGATCGCCGACCACTACGGGCTCTCGGTGGCGGACAAACCCTCGATGGCCTGTCTCTCCTCGCGGATCCCGACAGGGCTCTCAGTCACCGAGGAGCGACTCATGCGGGTCGAGCGATCCGAAGCGTTGCTTCGACAGTGGGGATTCGACCAGTTTCGGGTCCGCGACCACGACGGACTCGCCCGGATCGAGGTGTCGCCGGGCGAACTCGACCGTGCCCTCGAACGGGAGTTCGTCGAGACCGTTCGCGCCGAACTGTCGGAACTGGGCTTTGACCACGTCACACTCGACTTACACGGCTACCGGACCGGTAGCGTCAGTCCCGACGCCGAAGACGACCGTGATACCGACGAGCCGATGGTCGAGGACGTCTTTGCGGCGAGGTCGGGACCCGACGACTGATACTGATTAGCGTCATCAATTACCGCCGATCGCCGACCCGTCACTGGCGATCGGCGGTAACTACGGACACTAATCAGTATGAGACTGAGTGGGGCTCTTTGCGGCGAGGCCGGAACCCGACGACTGAGACTGAGTGGCGCCCATACGGGACGGACTGTCGTCTCCTGGCGGTCGCACACGCGAACTCAGCGATCGACGGCCCAGAGAGTGGCGGCCCCGTCCGCTGTGCAGACCGGTTGACAGCTTCGATCGGCTGGCAGTCGGTTGTGAATTGTACTAATGTTTTCTCACATACTGTCCTGAGTGGTGTTCGTCCAGAATGCAATCGGTATTTGGTCCGAAAATCCATCAAAAGTCCCGTTTCCGGGATTACGCCCGATAATATTGCGCATTACGATACGGACGTACCACCAGGGCCACTATAGCTATCCGATGGACGCCGACGTGCCGCCCGACTGGTCACTAGCAGAGAATCGGGCCTACACCCCTGCCCACAGCGATCGTGAAATGGAGTATCGGATCTACGCTCACGAGTCCGGTGATCTTCGGGTGAAGGTCGCTCCGGCTTCACTCGACGGCGACGATCATCCTGGCTACACGCTTACCGTAACGAGCTACCCCGGCCTCGAGTTCTCCGAGACGATCCGGATCAGAACCGTGCTCCGATTCGAGCGATGCAAGCGGATCGCAATGCAGTTTATGGATCTCTTTTCGGCCTCCTACGACGGCCCCGGCTCGCTCGAAGATGCGTTAGAATACGCACATCACCGCACGAGAGATCATCGCTGACGTCGGTCAGCGACCCACACAACGTCGTTTCCGTCCCGACACATATCCTCTCGGACAGTGTGAGATGTCGCCGCCACCATCCGGCAAATTCTCCGCAGTGACTGCTGTCCGACGGTATTGTACCGACAACAGTCCCTTTCATCCGTCTCAGTCGCTCGCCGCGCTCACCGCGATCCGCTGTTCGTCGTCTGCGGGGACTTCCAGGCGCACCGCACACTGCTTGAAGTTAGGTTCTTTCGATCGTGGATCGACGTCCAGCACCGTGAGCTCGTTGACTTCGGGCTGGTGGATCGGCAGCCAGACGACGCCGTCGGGGATCGCCTCGTCGGTCTCGACGCGAACCGTGATCGAGCCGCGACGTGAGACGACTTGCATGTCCCGTGTGTCGTCGTCCGGTCTCGTTCCGTCGCGTTCGGCTCCAGCCGAGGCGGCCATCGGTCTACTCCGTGCCAACCCACTTCAACACCAGTAGCGTTCCCTCGAACAGCAGGATCATCGTGATGGCGACGACGACGGGAGCCATCAGCGTTGGGTCGGCCATGAACATAAACGACAGCCCCGCGAACGCCGCCCAGAAGTAGAGGCGCTTTTGGGCGAGCCACCGGCGGGTCGTCACACCCATCATGATCGCGAGCATCATAAAGAGCGGAATCTGGAAGACGATCGCGAGGAAGCCAGTCAGCATAATAATCAGATTAAACGTCTCGCCGAGTGCATAGGCAATTTCGGCACTCCCCTCGGCATAAAAGGTGAAGTACCGGAACAACACTGGCAGGACGAACAGATACGAAAACAGCATGCCGATCGCCGCGAGCACGACGCTCATCGGGACGGCCGCGAGGTAGTACTTGCGTTCGTGTGGGTAGAGCCCCGGTCGCATAAACAGGTAACACTCGTAGACGAACGCCGGCAGTGCCACCATGACGCCCAAGAGTGCAGAGAGCTTGATCCGGGTCAGCCACAGCTCCAGTGGATTGTAAATATGCGGCGGTGGCACCTCTTCGACGGTGTACGGAAAGACGTTGAGCCAGACGTGTTCGATCGCCTGCGAGGCCCACAACACCCCGATCGCGGTCCCGGCGGCCCCGACGAGGAAGACGACCGCGAGCCGGAGTACCATNTCCTCGATGTGGTCGGCGAGGGGCATCTCCTCGTCGTCCGGCGGCGTCGAGATGCCGCCGACATCGTCGTCCGGATCCGGATACTCGGGCTCGCCGGCGCCCGGCTCCGGATGATCGCCGACGACGCCCTCGCCGTCCGTTCTGGTTTCGACGCCGTCCGAGCGGTCCCCGTTGGGAGCCGACTCCGCTTCGGGGTCAGAGTCCTGTGGTCTGTCGTGATCCTCGCTGGGAGCCGACTCCGCTTCGGGGTCAGAGTCCTGTGGCTCGTCGTGGCCCTCATCGCCACCACCTGCTCCCGGCTGGTCCGACATCTATCGAGATATAGATAGGGCGGCGGTTATAGGCCTTTTTCTTGTAGCCACTCCGAGCAGGTGAGGTGGGGAATATTGGGGCCGGGTTTCGACCCGAAAGCGGTCTGCCTACTCGAAAGGTTGATAACCGGATATCAGTTACCAACGACTAGCCAATGAGTTCTGCCGTCGACGAGGATACAGCCCGTGCCATCAACACCGGCCGGGAAACCCTCGGCGCCTTGCTCTCGAGTGCACAGACCCATCTCCAGAAGGTGTTTATCGTCTTCGTGATCGGCTTTATGGGGTCGTTCTACGCGTTGCGGATCTACATCTGGGACTTTCTCGAGGCGACGGCGAAAGCCGAAATGAGCCAGGACGTTGCGGCGGCGACCGACATCATCACACGAACGCCGTTCGAGGTTATCCTGCTCCAGGCGAAGATCGGGATGCTGGTCGGGATCATCGTGGCACTGCCGGCGCTGTTGTACTACTCCCGGGATGCACTCCGAGAACGTGGCGTCCAGTCGGTCGTCCCGGTTTCGAGGGCCTACCTTGCCGGGTTCGGAGCCACCTCGATCGTTCTCTTCGTCATCGGCGTCACCTACGCCTACGCGATCTTCTTTCCTTACGCCTTTGACTTCCTCGGCGCCGTCGCCTTCGACGCCGGCGTCAACCCGAGCTGGGGGATCACGGAGTTCACCGAGTTTATCGCCCTGCTGACGCTCTCCTTTGGGCTTGCGGCCCAGTTGCCACTGCTGATGAGCGTGCTGTCGTACACCGAGATCATCTCCTACGAGACGTTCCGGGACAAATGGCGACACGCGATCGTCGCGATCACCGTCTTCGGTGCGATGTTCTCCCCGCCGGACCCGTTTACGCTGATCATGTGGGCACTGCCACTCGTCGGGCTTTACGTGTTCAGTCTCGGGCTCGCAAAAGTCGTCGCCAACACGCGTCGTCGCGGTGCGGCCGAACTCGACACCGGGACCGGACTCGTCAAACGGCGCGTCCTCCAGTTCGTCGGGGCCCTGGGGGCCGTCACCGTCGGGATGGCCGTGTTTCTGAACCAGGACGGGCTCGACGCCGTCGAGGAGTCGATCGTTCCGCTGCTCCCCTCCGGACTCCAGCCCGAGGGCTCGCTCGAACTCGGCTTCGGTCTCGAAGCGATCGCCGCTGAGTACGGCCTCCTTGGTGACGTCGCTGTCGGCGCGATCATCGCCGCCGCCGTTGGCCTCCTTCTGTTGATCGGCTACACGGCGAAAGTGTTGCGATCGCCGGTCTACCCCCGAGAGGGAGATATTCGTACCGCAGAGGCCCCCGAAGATGTCGACTTCGAGACGCTCGCAGTCGAGGACATCGAGGAGCTTCCAGCACAGGTTTTCCTCGCGATGGACGAAGAGCAGGCTCTCGACCACTCCCGGCAGGCGATGTACGACGACGATCGGGCGAAAGCCGAGGCGATCCTCAATCGGTTCGATACCCTCGACAACCAGCAAGCCGGGGACGCGGAAGCACCCGACGCTGACGGATCGGCCGGTGGTGGGGCAGCCGAGTCCGAGGCGGAGGAAGAAAGTCTCTTTTCGAGCACCGCTGCAGGCATGCTCGACCCCTTCACCGAGGAGGAGACGACCGAAGACGACATCGGCGGCTACGCCTACGACCTCGCCTTCATTGTCGACAGTCTCACCTCGAAGACGATCTACATCGTGGGCGTCTTTATGACCGTCCTCGCCGGCTCGTTCTTGGCGCTCTACCAGGGCGGGTTTGGAGTCATCCTCGCCCAGTTCGTCGATCGGGTCCCCCCCGAAGTGCTCGACGAAGTTACTGAGGGAGATGCGTCGACGGAGGAAGTCACGACCGAGCTGATCGGCGATCTCGGGCTCGTCATCGCGCTCCATCCCGTCGAGGTGCTCATTTTCATGGTAAAGGTGAGTACGATTCTGGCGTTTATCGCCGTCCTCCCGCTGATTTTCTACTGGGGATGGCCTGCAGCCAAAGAACGCGGTCTCGTCCGTGGCGATCAGCGGGTCTTCCTCGTCTGGGGTGGGACGCTGTTCCTTGGCTTCGGTGTGGGGCTGTTTCTCGGCTTCTACTGGGTCGCGCCGGCGGTCATCTCCTATCTCATCACGGACGCCGTCCAGAACGGGATGGTCGTCACCTACCGGATCAACAGCTTCTCCTGGCTCGTGATCTATACGACGCTGGGGATCGGCTTTCTGTTCAATATCATCGTCACGATGGCGCTGTTCCACGTCGGTGGCATCATCAACTACCGGACGATGCTCGCACAGTGGCGCCCCGTCGTCGTCGGTATCTTCACCATCGCCGCGATCGCCAGTCCGAAAGGGATCCTCACGATGTTGCTCGTGGCGTTCCCGATCGCGCTGACCTACATGCTCGGTCTGGGCGTGCTCTACGTCCTCACCGCTGGCGGGCGACTCTTTGGCGGTGGCGGCGGCTCCGAACCGACGCCCGATCCGGACGCCGATCCGAGTGCTGTCGCCGAGTGATCGGCGAGCGCCGTCGTCTCCACGCCGACAGGACCACGCCGATCGCTGCCGTCGAGCCGACGGGAGCTCCCGCCGCTCCGTGAGGGACCGATTGTTAAGAGGGCGGCCTCCCAACGCCTCCCATATGCCCAAAATTAGCGTCGAAATCCCACAGGAACTGCTCGACGATCTCGACGATCACGTCGGCGACGACGGCAAGTTCGTCAACCGCAGCGACGCCGTCCGCGCATCGATCCGGAAAACCCTCGACATTTTAGACGAGATCGACGATCGCCACGATCGACTCGAGACCGACGAGTGATACTGATTAGTGTCCGTCGTTACCGCCGTCATCGGGCTACGCCCGATTGCTTGAGGGATCTTCGATCCCTCTCTGTCGTCGGGCTATGCCCGACTGCCCGTGGATCTGTGATCCACGCT
>SL_4KL_010_BRINEDRAFT_10000162_pt1 | contig 30846 bp, 31 predicted proteins | sample SodLak_010_BRINE_2_FD_10664 | JGI IMG/M metagenome (IMG submission 10664) | reverse complement strand
CGTGGCGACCGCTCGAGCGGCTGATTGAACTCGTCACGGACGGCCGTGTGAATTTTTCCCGACCGTACCCGACACGATAAAGCCTCCAGAGATCCCAGTCTCAGTGAATGCACCGTAGTGACGGCGGCGCACCCGAGGANCAGACAGAAGCCACCGCCTTCGCAACAGCGCTCTCGCAACTCAAATCACGGGGTGGGTGTGTCCTCGTTGCCGGTTCGGTATCAGATGACCGTCGCCGACGGCTCTCCCGGAAACTGTTTGGGACGGCCGACTCACGGATGCGGTTGCTCGTCTCGACGACAGGCACCTGGGAGCAGCCACCACTGTTTCAGGACTCGAGCAGTGCACATCTGCAGTACATCCGATACCAACAGCTTCATCGAAGCACTGTCGGCACCCAGCAACCGGCTGCCGAGGGTCCCACTCCCGCAACGGGGGCGGAGGCGACAGAACCGACGCCCATCGTGGCCGATGAGCTCGGTGAACTCGGAATCGCGCTCTCGGAAGCCCTCACCGCTCTCGAGGACACAGCGACCAGCGACGGAGGCCACCTCGAGGCGGGAACCGTCAGGGTCGGAATCGACTCACTCGTTCCGCTCCTCGAGAGTGCCGGTCAGGAACCGGTGTTTCAATTTCTCCACCTGATTGGACGACGGACGGCTGACCTGGGTGGGCTGTGTCACGCGCATCTNCCGGTGACCCATACGGATCCACTCGTCTCCATCNTCGCGACNGTCTGTGATCTCTTGATCGAGTGTCGAAACAGAAACGGCATCGCCGAGGAGCGATGGACGCTAACCGACGGCGGTCACTGCACTGGTTGGATTCCCCAGTCATGACCTGGTTGGGTATCGACCCGTGGTTCACCGCTTCCTGCGAGCGATGAAGCCGCTGTTTACCCGACGGATGACGGCCTCGAGATCGTCGATCAGATCGAGCGCCGCCGATATTTGCTTGGCACGTCGACGCCGGTGACGCTGATGGCGCGGTCAACTGACACCCTCCCGTTTCCAGTCGACGCCGCCGTCGAGATCACGACTAACGGCATTAATGGCACTCCGTTCACCACACGCTACTCGCCCAGCAACCGCCTGAGCGTCCGGCCGTATTCCTCTCGAGAAAATGCAGCCCGTAACTCGTCTGCCCGCCTTTGACATACTTCTAACTCTGCCGTGACGACTTCGTACCGGTCTTCGACAGCAATCCCCGCTTCTCGCTCGTTCTCGAGCAATGCACGCTCGGTTGCCAGTTGAAAGTACTCCTTCATTGTCTTCTCGTAAGCCGTTTGTATGCACAACTGTTCGACGGCGGTAGCGAGAGCGGCTCCTTGGAGTGGCGTCACCAGATACTCATCAGCACCCCGACCGATCGGATCGTCCGCTGGGACGTCACCTGTTAGGACGAGTACACGGGCCTCCGGGAGACGATGTCGGACCACGTCAATTACGCCGCGGGCATCGGGTGTCTCGAGTTCCCAATCGAGGATCACGACCTCGTCGTCACACTCGAGTTGCTCGAGTACTGACTGTCCGTCCGTCATCACCCGAACGTCGAACGACTGTTGAAACGTGTCGAACTCTGTAATCACTGACTCGGGTGCGGGATGAACGACACACACCTGCACTGACTCCCACGACAACACAGTTCATTGTTTTCCGTTGGAAGTATGATACTGTCGGTTGCCCTGCTGTCGAAAAGTGAGATCGGGAACGGTTATCTCGCGGCTGCTGCGACGCGTTCTTTTTCTTCTTTCTGACTGACCGCGTGGGTCTGGACATCGTAGTCTGCCGCCCCAATAAGCTGGCTTGCGAGGGCTTCAGCGGCAGGCGTTGGACTCTTGAAGGAGGCGCTGTGGGCACCTTCGGCGATGAATTTCAATGCCTGATCGACACGGCGTTGTGGAGCGACGTCGACGGCTTTAGGAACCGAAATACCACCGTACTTGAGACGGACGGTCTCCTCGCGAGGCGCCGCGTTCTCGACGGCCGTCACGAGCACCTGGACCGGGTTCTCCTCCGTCCGGTCGTGGATGATCTCGAACGCGTCTCGGACGATTTTGAGGGTTTGCTGTTTCTTGCCGGTGTTCTCTTCGGTCTGCATCAGACGGTTGGTGAGGCGTTCGACGACCGAGAGTTCGGACTTCCGGAACTGCTTGCTCGCGTGGCGACCTGCCGTGTGAGCGATCGGTGTCACCGAGAGGTAGCGTTCGGTCGACGGATCGTTGTAGACGATGTCGTCGACGTCCCAGGTGCCAAAGAGTTTCGCAGAGACATCCGCGCCACCAGCAGGGGCTTCGGGTTCGGGGGCTTCGTTCTCGCTCATGTTATCGCACCGGTTTCTCTGCGTTTCCGCGGACCAGTTCGAGGAGTGCCACGCCGTTGACCTTGTCAACTTTGTAGTTGACGCCGGACAGGTCGCCCATCGCACGACCCTTCGCGCCACCGATACCGGCGATGGTCACTTCGTCGTGTTCGTCGATGAACGAGATGGCGCCGTCACCGGGACAGAATGCGGTGACCTGTTTGCCGTTTTTGATCAGCTGGACTCGGACACACTTTCGGATCGCCGAGTTCGGCTGTTTTGCCTCGATGCCAACTTTTTCCAGGACGATACCGCGGGCCTGTGGTGCTCCCTCGAGGGGGTCGGATTTCTCGCGCAGGCCGCGTGCTCGGCGCGCGTAGTCGGAGTCGGACCACCGCTGGTTCTGGCGGTCCTTTTTGAGCTTACGCGCGGCGTATTTGCCGTTTGCCATGCATTTCGGTATCCGACGGAGACACTTAAACGTCGCCTTTTGCAACGGGAGAAACGCCACGAGAGCGCTTAATCGAGCCCGCTCGAGGAATCTGAGGGCGTTTCATCGGATTCAAAGCCTGCTCGAGGCGTCTCTGTTGGAGACAGAGTAGTTTTCCCGGGCGGGCACTGCTCTGCGACGAACCCCGACGGCGATGGCGAGTGCACTCAGTGCGAGCACGATACCGAATCCGGGGATTTCGTCAGCGTCGTCTTCACCTGTCCCACCCTCTTCAGCACCTTCGGCGTCGTCAGCGCCTTCGTCGTCCTCAGCACCTTCGGCGTCGTCAGTATCTGCAGCGTCGTCTGTGGTGTCATCGTCGTCGGCCCCCTCGGCACCGGCGTCGTCTTCGACATCGTCCGTGGCCGCCTGGTCGCTCGGGGTGTGGTAGACGTCGAAATCGATGACTGTCTCCGCACCAGCGTTCTCGAGTTCGACCGTGTAGGTTCCATCGCTGTCAACACCGGGAAGTTCGACATACGTGAAGCCGGGATCCTCGATCCCTTCGCCAACCTCGTTCCCGGCCGGATCGAACACGGTGAGGTCGATCTCCTCACCAGTGTCGTAGAACGTGGCGACCCCGAAGGCGTCGTCTTCGGTGAGATCAATCTCGTAACTGTGTGTTCCCTCCTCGACGGTGACCGCCGAGTAGAGACCGTCCTCGAGGGTATCGGGGATCGTGTCTCCGTCGTGTCGTTCGTCCGCTGGTGGTGTGTCGCCGGGAACCTCTCGATACACCTCGAGCCCAACTGTCGCCTCGTCCGTCCCTTGGTTCTCGATGACCACCTCGTGGTCACCCCCCTCCTCGACCGGTGGAACACCGATTTCGACGAAACTGTCATCGACGAACTCATCACCGGCCGTGGCTCCGTCCGGGTCGAGGACTGTCATCGAAATATCGTCCGCTGGATCGAAGGCGGCACCGACGAGGAGTTGCTCGCCATCGACGAGGTCTGCGGTGTAGGTGACTGACTCGCCACCCTCGAGTTCCGTCTCGTAGGCCCCCGACTCGAGTGGGTCGGGCACCCCTTCTGGCGCAGGGTCCGTCTCATCGGGTTCTATCGTGACGACCTCGACGTCAACTGTCGTTGCCTCGTCGTTGCTTTCGATACTGACCGTGTACGTCCCCTCGGCGGCGGCTTCGGGGAGTTGTGTGGTTGTCGCGTCTCCCAGACTCTCCGAGTCACCGACGTCTTGTCCATCAGGGTCGAGTATCCGAACGTCGATATCGTGTCCGTCGTCGTGCAACACGGCCGCCACGTACATCTCGCCCTGATTCAGTTCGACGTCGTACTCGGACGTCTCGCCCGCCTCGAGATCGACATCGGGGTAAAAGCCATCCTCGAGCGGCTCAGGAATGGTTTCAGCACTCGTCGGCGTGGCTGCGGCCGCGGCCGTGCCTCCCAGCCCTATCGATACGACCACGAGAATAGCCAACGCTACCCCAGTTACCAACACGGCTTCGCCCCAGTGCCTCTCCTCACGGTGTGTCTGCTCTCGTGTCCACATTCAGTTTCGCCTGACACTCTCGAGGCAGGACACTTTTGTGTTTTGTCCGAGCGATCGTGACGCGATTAGGATAGCTGAATATCGTCGATGTCGAAGTGGCGTGCAGCAAGCCCTCGAGCGATATCAATTCGTTCACCGTCAGTCCCGATCGCCGCCCCACGATCGCCGGCTGGCACTTCGACGTAGGCCACCGTATCGTCGTTTTCACTGATCGTCACGTTGTACACCGTAGCGGGAGCGAGCGCGTTCGCGACGAACGCTTCCGGCGTCTCTGCTCCTTCGACCACCTGCACTATCAGGCCAGCCTGGTCTTCGAAGCGCTTGACGTGTTGGCCACCGGCACCGATAGCGGCGCCGAGAGAGCCAGGGGGCACGACGAGCACGAGTTTCTCCTCGAGGACGAGACAATCTCGTGCCGATACCCCAGAAATCGTCTCGAATCGGGCGATGTACTGGCGGGCGTCGTCCTCGAGAATGATGGTCATCGGCTTAGTCTGCTTTGTTCGGTGCCGACCCCATCCGCAGGCTGACGTCACCGGTCCCGAGTTTGATCGGTTTGCCGACGATGACGTTTTCGGTGACCCCGTCAAGTTCGTCGATTTCGCCGTGGATGGCGGCGTTGAGGAGGTGATTGACCGTCACCTCGAACGCTGCACGCGCGAGTACGGAGTCTTTCGAGCCCGAAATGCCGTGACGGCCGATCGACTCGATCGTCCCTTCGTTGGTCATCATGTCGGCGACGAGCATCAGGTGGCGGACGTTCACGTCGTCGAGGCCCTGTTCTTCGAGCGTGTTGTTCGTCTCCTCGATGATCGCTTCGCGGGCGGCCTCGATGCCGAGGTTCCGGTGGATCTCGTGGATATTGTTACAGGTCGTGCGCGAGGCGTCGACTCCCTCGATAGTCAGGACGTCGCCGAAGGCCGACCCCTCGGTGTAAAGGACGAACTCTTCGCTTCCATCGTCCATCTCCTCTCTGCGGATGACGACCCTCGAGATGTCTTCGATACCCTTGAACGTGATCTCACGGAGTTCTTCGACCAGTTGCAAGAGATCACGGTAAGACGGCTCTTCCGGACCGAATTCGACCGTCGAGCCTTGCTGTACGGCTTCGACGCCGAGACTGTCCTGGATGATCTCTGCAACCTCTTCGGCCGTGATCATCCGCTCTTCGAGCGTCTCCTCGTTGAGGGCGATTTGGACACGCATGTCGGCGACGTTCGTCGACACGTCACCGAGGGCCAAGATTTTCGAGGCTTCGATCTTCCAGACGACCTCGTGTGCCTTCTCACGCTCGGTGGCGTACTCGCCCTCGAGGTGGACGGTCATCATCGGCGTGTCGGGTGTCTTTCGAGCGTCGACCAGTTCGATCAGCCGTGGCAGACCCTGGGTCACGTCGATCTCGGCGACCCCCGCATAGTGGAACGTGTTCATCGTCAGCTGCGTTCCCGGCTCACCGATCGACTGGGCGCTGACGGTGCCGACGGGGTCGAGTGGATCGACTCGGGTCTCGACGTACTCGGTTTCGACGGCCGTGACGATATCCTGTGCTTGCTCGGCGCTCACACCCTCACGCTCCTCGAGCGTCTCGTAGATTCGACTTTTGAGTCGTCGCGGCAGTTCACTGTCCTCGACGATGACGATCAGGTCGTCGTCGACGTCGTAGTCCTGGACGAACACCGAGTCCGTCTTAGTCATCGGAGGTCACCTCTTCTCGCCCGCCACTCGACGGCTTCGCGTGTTCGGAGAGGTTGGTCTCGATCCGTTTCCCCTCGAGGAATTCTCGGCGTTCCTCTTCGGAGTCGAACTCCTCGTCGAGGATCCGGTCGGCGATGCCGTCGACGTCGATGTCGTGGTCTTCGTCGTAGGAGACCAACACCGGTGAGGTGCCGTCCTCGCCGAACTCGAACTGCACGATGGTGTCCGAGGTGTCCCGGACAGTGCCGTCGTACTGTGCCTCGAGTTCAGAGAGGGCGTTGATCAGTCGGCGCTGGAGGTAGCCGGATTTCGACGTCCGGACAGCCGTGTCGACCAGCCCTTCGCGGCCACCCATCGCGTGGAAGAAGAACTCCCGTGGACCGAGGCCGACGGTGTAGGAACTCTCGACGAAACCGTGTGCTTCGGCCGAGAGGTCGTTTTTCTGGTAGTGGCTCAGCGTGCGGTCCTCGTACCCACGATTGATCCGCTCGCCTCGAACTGCCTGCTGACCGACACAGCCGGCCATCTGGGTCAGGTTGAGCATCGACCCACGCGCCCCGGACTCGGCCATGACGACCGCCGGGTTGTCGCCTTCGAAGTGCTCTTCGGCGATGTTCCCCGCGTTGTCACGAGCGCGCGAGAGCGTCTGCATGATTTTCATCTCGAGCGTTTCGTCAGTCGTCCGACCGGGCAAACTCTCGAGTTCGTCGCGTTTGTACGCCGCAATCAGCTCCTCGACGCGGTCGTAGGCGTCTTCGATCGTTTCGTCGATCCGCTCTTTGGCCTCACTCGGGATGGTCTCGTCGTCGATCCCGATCGAGAACCCGAAGTGCATGATCGCGCGCATCGCGAGCGTCGAAATCTCGTTGATGAACACACGCGCACGGGTGTTCCCGTACTGTTTGGTGATCGCGTCGACGATCTCACCGCCGAACTCACCCACTTCGTCCTCGGCGATGGTCCCCTCGAGCAACTGGCCGTCCTCGATGACGACGTCGTCGCCGACGGTGCCCGTGAACTCGAGGTTGAGATCCGCAGGCAGCAGTTCCGAAAAGACGTCGTGGCCCGTCCAGAACGGTTCGTCCTGGTCGTCGATACCACTTGGCTCCGGCAGTTCGTCGATTCGGGTGGCCCGGAGCAAGTCGAGGGCCTGGGTTTCGTTGAACCGTGGGTTGTCGTGGGTCAACAGGTAGGTTCCGGAGATGTGGTCCTGAATCGCGCCGATGATGTTGTTCCCGAAGCGGGGACTCAGGATCTGTTCTTGCACACGCATGAGCACGCGTGCTTCTGCCCGTGCCTCCTCGTTCTGGAGGGCGTGCATGTTCATCTCGTCGCCGTCGAAGTCGGCGTTGTACGGCGGGCAAACCACCGTGTTGAGCCGGAACGTTTTGTAGGGCATGACCACGACCTCGTGGGCCATGATCGACATCCGGTGGAGCGATGGCTGGCGGTTGAAGATGACGATGTCGCCGTCGATGAGGTGACGGTTGACTTCCCACCCTGGGCCGACGGTCTGGGCGCTGTCGAGTTCGGTCTCCTCGGACATCCCCGCGAGCGCCTTACAGTTTTTCTCGGTAACTTTGAGTCGGCGACCGTCCGGGCGGCGCACGTAGTTCGCACCTGGGTGGCCGTTTGGACCGTTGGCGACGTATCGACGGGCTTCCTCGACGTTACGCTCGGTGACGAGCATGGTCTGGGTCATCTCACTCGCGACACGTTCTGGTACCCCAACCTCGTTAAGCGAGAGCGTCGGATCCGGGGAGATGACGGTTCGAGCCGAGAAGTTGACACGCTTTCCGGACAGCGATCCACGGAAGCGGCCTTCTTTTCCTTTCAGCCGCTGAGACAACGTTTTCAGTGGACGACCGGAACGGTGTCGTGCCGGGGGTGTCCCCGAAATCTCGTTGTCCATAAACGTCGTGACGTGATACTGCAGCAGTTCCCAGAGGTCCTCGATAATGAGTTGTGGGGCACCGGCCTCGCGGTTCTCCATGAACCGCTGGTTGATCCGGATGATGTCGACGAGTTTGTGTGTGAGGTCGTCTTCACTGCGCTGGCCATTGTCGAGTGTAATCGAAGGGCGGGCCGTCACTGGCGGGACGGGCAACACGGTGAGGATCATCCACTCCGGTCGGGAGCGGTCGGCGTCGATCCCCAGATCACGGATGTCCTCGTCGGGAATCGCCTCGAACCAGTCACGGATGTCCGAGGGCATCAATTTGTTCGTGTCCTCCTCGGTGAGGTCGATGTCGAGGGCCTTCTCGATGGCCTTTCGCTGGCTCTCGCGTGGCCGGAACGACCCCGAGAGAATCTCGTTGATCCGAGTCAGGTCGATGCCCGTCTCCTCGGCGAGTTCGGTTGGGTTCGTCCGTTCGATCCCTTCCTCCTCGTTGCCCTGCATCGCTCCCGCAATACGCTGGGAGTACTCACTCGTGAGCACCTGCTGGACCTCGTAGTACGTGGTTGGCTTTTCGTGTTCGATGTCGTACTGGACTTCACCACAGTGTGGACACCGATCTTTCTTCCGTGCCTGACGAATCGCCGCTTTGGTCACGTCGTTCAGGTCGTGTCCGAGCTTGCGGTACTCGTCGATCCGGTCACGAAACTCCATTTTCTCGTCTTCGGTCAGGAGCAAGTGTGAGCAGTCACGACAGGTCCCACGAAGGAGCCGACGGATGAGTTTCGTAAAGCCAACGTGAATTACGGGTGCAGCCAGTTCGATGTGGCCGAAGTGGCCGTTACACGAACCCGAATGCTTCCCACAGGTCTTACACTCGAGGCCGGGGTCGATGACCCCGAGTCGGGGGTCCATCAGGCCCATGTCGATGGGGAAGCCGTCGTCGTCGTAGGTGTCGGCTGTGATGATCTTCGTCGCGCTCATCTCCCGGTACTCTTCAGGCTCCATGAGCCCGAAGTTGATCGATCCGATGTCTTTGGGTGTGCTGTTTTGCATCATTTAGACGGCGTCCTCCAGTTCCAGTCGCGGCGCGATACCGAGAGCTTTCATCTCGTCCAAGAGGAGCTTGAACGCGTAACTCATCTCGATCTCGTGAATGTCCGTCTCCTCGTCACAGTTCGGACAGTAGACACGGCGTTGTTCGACGTTCTCGACGGCGCTCATCCCACACTCGCCACAGATGTGGATGAACTCGCGGTCGGATTCATCGAGCAACCGTTCTTTCAGGGTCATGGCCGCCCCGTGTCCGATGAACACGTCACGCTCCATCTCCCCGATACGAAGGCCACCCTCGCGGGCACGTCCTTCGGTCGGCTGGCGCGTGAGCACCTGCACGGGTCCACGTGATCGGGCGTGCAGTTTGTTCGAGACCATGTGGTACAGTTTCTGGTAGAAAATGACGCCCACGAAAATCTCGGCCTCGATCTTCTCGCCAGTCACGCCCGAGTACATCACTTCCTTCCCGGCGGAATTGAACCCGTTCGCCTCGAGGCCACCACGGAGTTCGTCTTCGTCTTCGCCGAGGAACGGTGTCCCGTCGACACGGCGGCCTTCCATCGCGCCGAGTTTTCCGCCGATCATCTCGAGGATGTGTCCGACGGTCATCCGCGAGGGCAGTGCGTGTGGGTTGACGACGAGGTCGGGAACGACGCCCTCTTCGGTAAAGGGCATGTCCTCCTGGGGTGCCAGGTGACCGACGACCCCTTTCTGTCCGTGGCGGCTGGCGAACTTATCGCCGAGTTCCGGCACGCGCTCGTCACGAACCGAGACCTTCGACAGTTTCGAACCGTCCTCGCCTTCCATCAGGGTGACGGTGTCGACGACGCCCGACTCCCCCGAGCGCATCGTCACCGAGGTCTCACGACGTTTCTGTGGGGACAGCCCACCCATGTCGTCCGGTTCCTCGAGGAACCGTGGTGGTGAGGTCTTCCCGAGGAGGACGGAGTTCTCGTCGACTTCCGTCTCGGGGTTCACGAGGCCGTCGTCGTCGAGGTGGGTGTAGGCCTCCTCGCCGCGGGCCCCGCGAACGTCCTGGCTCGGAATCTCGAAGCGATCTTCCTGGCCACCGGGGTAGCGCCGTTCTTCGCCCTCGTACGTGCGGAAAAAGTGTGAGCGGGCGAGTGCCCGTTCGACGGACGCCTTGTTCATCACCAGCGCGTCCTCGATGTTGAACCCCTCGTAGCTCATCACCGCGACGACGAAGTTCTGGGCGGCCGGCCGGTCGTCGAACCCGATCTGTTCGGTCGTCTGGGTCTTGACCATCGACAGCTGTGGGTAGTGCAACAGGTGCTGTCGGGTGTCCGGTCGAATCCGGTAGTTCGCACTCGGCAGGCCGAGTGACTGTTTGACCATCCCTGCCCCCATCGTAATCCGGGGACTGGCGTTGTGTTCCGGATACGGAATCATCCCCGCTCCGATCCCGAAAATCAGCGATGGATCGATCTCGAGGTGGGTGTGTTCGCCGGTGAGGTCGTCCTCGTCGACGGCAACGTAGATGTCCTCTTCTTCCTCGGCGTCGATGAACTCGACGTAGCCGTGTTCGACTAAGTCCTCGAACTCGAGGTCGCCGTCGCGAAGCGCCTGAATCTCGGCTTCCGTCAGTCGTGGCTCGCCGTTTTCGACGACCAGCAGCGGTCTGCGGGCGCGGCCCGCGTCGGCGTTGATGATAACCTCCCGCGTCCGCTCTTTGACCGAGACGTTGACCATCTCGCTCACGTCGCCAATCCGGCGGGCTTCGCGAATCTGTTCGGCTAACTGGTTCGGGTTCGGGTGGGTTCCCACCAACGACCCGTTGACGTACACCTTGGCTTCTCGTTGTTGGCTACTCATGGATTAGTCGTCCGCACTCGTTGTCGTTCGCTCGACGCCCTCGATGCCCGGAATCCCCTCGACACCCATCGACGCCAGTTCGCGTTTCAGATCCTGTTCGTTCTCGACGTGCTGGGAGAGTTCCATCGCCTGGGCGAAGTTCTTCACCAGCCCACAGTTTGGCCCCTCCGGGGTCTCGGAGGGACAGATGCGGCCCCACTGGGTCGCGTGTAAGTCACGGGCCTCGAAGTGGGGCTGACTGCGTGACAGGGGCGAACGCAGACGGCGAAGGTGACTGAGCACCCCCATGAAGTCCGTTCGGTCGACCAACTGGCTCACACCGGAGCGGCCACCGACCCAGTTGCCCGTCGCAATTGGGTGCTCGAGGCGTTCGGTGAGGACGTCCGAGCGGACGACCGTGTTGACCGACAGGTTTCGATTTCGCATGTTTGCACGCTCGAGCTGGTACTTCACGTCACGGGCCAGTTTGTTCAGCGCCGTCCTGAACAGGTCTCGCATCAGGTCGCCACTGACCTTCAGCCGCTTGTTCGCGTAGTGGTCCTTGTCGTCCGCTTCCCGGCGCTCGAGGGCGAGTTCGAAACACGCCTCGGCCATCCGACAGAGGTAGTGGGCTTTGTTGATTCGGACGTCCTCCTCGTCGACGCCATCCTCGTGAAGGTGTGGCAGCAGGTAACGATCGATCACGTAGTTTGCCCGCTTGAGCTGGTAGTTTTTCCCCTGCCCGCTGGCGACCCGCTTGCCGAGTGCCTCGATGGCCTCCTCTTTCGTCTGCACTTCGGCTTCCTCTAAGTTCTCGAGCATGTATTTGACGACCTCGGGGTCGTTCGAGACTTTGTGGACGATCTCTTCGTCCGACTCGAGTCCGAGTGCGCGAACGAGGGTGACGAAGTTGATCGAGCCCGAGACCGAGGGGAAACTGACCTCGAGGAGGCCGTTTCTGGTCCGCTCACAGAGGACGAGCGCACGGTAGCCTCGACGCTGGCTAAACGTTTTAGCGACCTGAATCTCGTCGCCGTATTTCGTGTCGTACTCGGCGAGGATCTTGTTCGGCGCGAGGTCCTCACTCGTCATGAGCACGCGCTCTGAGCCGTTGACGATGAAGTAGCCACCGGGGTCAGCGGGGTCTTCGCCGATCTCGATCAGGTCCTGATCGCTGAATCCGGCGATGTTACACTTCTCGGAGCCGACCATAATCGGCATCCGGCCGATCTTCGTCTCCGTCGAGTCGACGATTCGCTGGTCGCCTTCCTCGCCGACGACGATCGACATCTCCATGAACACCGGTGCGGAGTAAGTGATGTTCCGGAGCCGGGCTTCCTGCGGATAGAGGAGTTCCTCGGAGCCGTCCGCCTCGCGTACACGCGGGGTGACGACCCTCACGTCACCGAGTTCGACGTGTACCGGTTCTTCGCCTTCTTTATCACCGATGTCCGTATCGATCGTCGCCTTTTCGTCGACGACTTCTTGCATTCCACGCGTCAAAAACGCGTTAAACGAGCGATAATGATGTTCGGCGAGCCGTTCTCGCGAAAAGTACTCCCGCGAAATGTCCCGTCTGAGTGTTCTGTCCAGTTCCATTTATTCCACCACAAGTCGATAGACGACGGCCTGATCCGTCGTCCGTGAGTTTCGCACGATTTTGATTACGTCCCCGACCTCGGCATCGTCGGGAAGGGCCTTGTCCCTGCGTTTGATTTTCGGCAAGTCTGTACGGTCGATGTCATACTCGGCGAGCACGTCCTCGAGCACCTCCTCGTCGAGGACGGTGTGCTCTGGCACGAGTTCGTGTTGGCTTACGTCTACCATGTGTTGTTGGTCCGGCCTACCGGGAGAGAAGCGGCTGTCACGAGATACTACAGTGACGTATCTCGGGCAGGCATTTAACGGTTGTGAAGTGCGCGTAAGCTACGCTACTGCGGCCGGCCATGACCGGCCGTCGTCTCTATCGGACGTTCAGCCCCCGATACTAAAGACGTTGCGGATATCGTGCTGGTTACTGACATGACCGTCCCAGATGGTGATCTGGTTGCTCGAGGAGACTGTCCACGTGCCCCGCTACCACGGCGGCGTCGATTGGAAAGTCTTAATACTGCCACCGGGAAACGATTGATTGCAGCAAGCCCGGGTGGTGTAGTGGCCTATCATACGACCCTGTCACGGTCGTGACGCGGGTTCAAATCCCGCCTCGGGCGCTTTTACCGAAGATAACTGACGACCGGACGGAATCGGTATCCTCGTTACCTGGAATATGAGTGTATCATGTACAAAACAGAGTGAGTGCTTTCACTATTCCTCGAGCGCTATTCAGGTAACCCAGTTCTGAGCGTTTTGTGTACAGATGATTTCAGTTGCACTCGCTTTCGACGTTATATGTCATCAGGCTGGAGTCACGGTGTGAACACAAAACAGATTGGAAATAAAACCGAGGCCCGCATACTCAGCACACTCGTGGCCGCAGGGTACGGCGTCTCGATTCCGTTCGGAGATAACGAAAAGTATGACCTTATTCTTGATGATGGATCACGGCTATACCGAGTACAGTGTAAAACAGGGTGGAGAGAAGATGCGTGTATTCGTTTCAAGACAGGAAGCAAAACGACTGTTGACGGAGATCCCACAGTGGTCGACTACGACACTACGGTCGATGCGTTCGCCGTTCGATGTCGAGATTCTGGGGAACTGTACTGGGTTCCAAGTGACGATGTAGGAAAAAAGAGCACATACCTTCGCCTCACGGAACCAGCAATCGACCATCCACGGGTTCGTCTCGCGACTGATTATCTGCTCGAGGACCGGTTGACACACCTCGAAGACACTCGCTGAGTACACTAATCCTTTAGTAATATCGGATCTTCGTTCCACCGATGACTATGTCTCGTCTCAATTACTGTCCCCCCTCGAGCACGCAGGTGATCGACCGTGGCTGAGGACCCTCTGTCGAGAACTCGCGTGCTCGCTGTCGACAACGAGGCGGGATTCGTGGACTTGACAGCGAGCATGCTCGAGCGAGAAGACGACCAGTTCGAGGTGACTGGGGTGAGGAGTGGGGCGGACGCACTCGATGTCCTCGAGCGGGAGGCAATCGATTGTATCGTGAGCGATTACGATATGCCGACGATGAACGGACTCGAGTTACTCGAGGCCGTCCGAAGCCGCGATCCCGAACTGCCGTTTATTCTTTTTACGGGCAAAGGGTCCGAAGAGATCGCGAGTGAGGCGATCGCTGCGGGCGTGACGCAGTATTTACAAAAACAACCGGGGAGTGATCAGTTTACACTGCTTGCGAATCAGATCTCGAACGCCGTCTCACAGTACCGGGCAGAGACTGAACTTCGTGAGAGTAAGCGACGATACGAACAGACCCTGGCAACGTTACACGAAACGACTCGAGACCTCATGCGTGCGGGAACGAAGACCGAGATGTATCGAGCAGCGGTTGGGACCGCTCAGTCGATTCTGGAGGTTCCCATCGTGGCGGCGTATCAGTTTGAACCCACGAAGGGGGCGCTGGTCCACGTCGTGTCGACGCCGGAGACGCGCCAAGCGGTGTCGTCGTCGTCGACGATCGAACGGGGTGATGGATTGCTCTGGGAGGCGTTTTCGGCTGGTGAGCCACGGTATCGAACCGGCCCAGAGACCGCCACGTCGGCGGTTCAACACGCCCTCGAGATGGGTGGTGGGAGCGAACTTATCGTGCCACTTGGCACCCACGGCATCCTCGTTGCGGGGACTGATCGTGGTGAGGGGTTCGATGAATCGATGCGCGAACTGCTCAACATCTTGGGAGCGAATACGGAAGCGGCGCTCGACCGGGCCGAACGCGAGCAACTGTTGCGCGAACACGACCGGACGCTCACTGAACAGAACGAAGCGTTGACGCGACTCAATCACACGAACGAGATCGTTCGGGCGATCAATCGTGGGATCGCACAGGCGACCACCCGGCGAGCTATCGAAGAACACGTCTGCACCCAGTTGGCTGAGACAGACCGCTACCTCGGCGCCTGGACGACCGCACACGATCGAAATGGGCCCACGCCGGAGGTCTGGGACGGAATCGACGCCACGTACATCGATCAGCTGCGGGATGAGGGAACGGCGGCCCCGGAGTGGGGCCTCATCGAACGTGCACTCGAGACCGAATCGGTTCAGGTCGTCGACAACGTCCTCGACGAACCTGGATGGGACGAGCGACGACGAGCTGCGCTCACGTACGGTTACCAGACTGTTGTCGCTGTCCCCCTGCTCGATGGTGATCGAACCTATGGTGCGTTCGTAATCCACGCGCCACAGGCGTCCGCGTTGAGTGAGAGCGAACGTGAAGTGCTTGGTGAACTCGGTGAAACAATTGGACATGCGATCCGTTCGGTCGAACGAACACGAGCGATGGTGACCGATAGTCGACTCGAGATCGAACTCGAGTCAGCGAGTCCACGGCTGTTGCTCAACCGTCTCGAGGGGGTACTCGGGAGAACACTCTCACTTGAGGGGCTCATCGATCGCACCGAGGAGGCGGTACTCTTCGTTTCCGTCGCAGACGGCGAGTTCGACGTCCCGTCACTCCAGCAAGAAACGGAGTCGTGGGCGACGATCGAATCACTTTCCCTCGTCTCGGAGGGCGAACAGGCGACCCTGCTCGAGTTGACGGTCGTCCCGACGCCGTTTATCAGGACGCTCCGGGAGTTCGATGCCCACGTCTCTGCAGCGACGAGTAAAGGGGGCTCGACGTCTCTCGTCCTCTCAGTGCCAGGGCAGATCGACACGCGGGCGCTCGTCGAATCCGTCCAGGAGAACTACAGCGACACCGAACTGACGGCTCGTCGGGAAACCGGTGTGCGGACGACGAACGGTCGCCTGGACACGCAACTCGAGGAACACCTGACGGCCAAACAATTAGAAGCGTTGCAGGTGGCTCATTACAGCGGGTTTTTCGCGTGGCCACGGGAAAGCACGGGAGAAGAACTAGCAACGACGTTGGATATCTCGCCGCCCACGTACCACTACCATTTGCGAGCAGCACAACGGAAGCTAGTTGGCATGGCGCTCGACATACATACTAATTGATTAGTACTGCCACTTCTTACACTCTAACTGTATAGACAGTACTTTTATTCCCTTCCCCTCCATAGGATACAATGGCGATCTGAGACAAACTGTCGCCACCCCCCCACCCCCCACTTTTCCCCCTGACACCTCATGATCGAGTGACTGCTCTTGAGCTTCGGTTTTATATACAAATACGGGTCCAGGGCCACTATGCGATCACGAACGTGGTTTGCGACAGACGATCGTGGTATCGAAGGTCTCCCGATTCGACTCATCATCGCCCTCGTTGTCGGCGTTGCCAGCCTGGCAATTATGATGAGTATGCTCGGCGGAATCGGCACGATTGCAGAGACGGAGGTCGATGTCGAAGTCGATCCGACAACGATCGATGCAGGCTCGGAGTCCAATGTCGACCTGACCGTGATCGGTGACGACGGGAACACCGTCCAGGATGCGACGGTGATCGTCTCGAGCGAGGAGGCGACACTGGATTCAGCAATAAAGGGTGAGACGGACGCCGACGGAAGCGTCTCACTCGACCTGGAACCCGAATTGCGCCAGGGCCAGCGAACCGGCTCACTTCACGTCGATGTCGTCCCGCCGGCTGACACCGATTACGTCAACGAACAGGCGAACAACGAGATCGTGGTGATCGAAGACTAGTCCCACTCGATCCACTCTCGCTCCCACCCACTCCGTGACTGGGACCTGGCAATGGCGAACTCGGTGTCCTCACGGGCGGTTCGGTTCCGTTCGACAGCACCGGTTTGTTCGCCATCGACGAGCAGGGGATCGAACGAGACGTTGCCGAATCGTTCGACCGTTCCGTCACTCGAGACAGCTTCGAGGGTCTGTGGGTATCCACCGCTCGGATAGACGAGTCGTCCGTCCCCCTCGAGTTGGCTAGTGAGTGCTCGTGGCGGTGCGACGGCGGCGGCCTCGACGAGTATCCGGTCGAACGGCGCGTAGTCGGGCAACCCCTTCGCGCCGTCTCTGCAGTCGACCAAAACGCCGTCGTAGCCAGCTCGACTCAGGTTGTCCCGGGCGTCGTACACCATCCGGCGGGCGATGTCGACGGCGTGGACGTTCGTTTCGCCGGTGAGCTCCGCGAGGACGGCGGCCGTGTAGCCGATGCCAACGCCGACGACGAGGACGCTGTGGCCTGGCTTGGGGTCGAGTGCCTCGAGTAAGCGAGCAACGGTTCGTGGGGCGAGCACACGGGTCCCCCGGTGGTCGTGTTCGCGATCGGTGTATGCGTGGTGGTCGTCCTCGACGAACTCGTGACGAGGGACCGTCCGCATGGCGGCGACGATAGCGTCGCTCTCGAGGACGCCTTTGGACTCGTGGCAGAGCCCATCGACCATGTCGTCTCGTAACGCCGCCAGTTCCATACCCAGCGTATCGCCGCGATGGTAATCAACCACTCGCTTGCGTGCACTCGAGCGTCGTGTCCTGTGTCAAACCGATCCCAATTCAGCGTGAAACCCGTCCTCGAGGCAGTAGCCAGCTACTCCGGAAGTTGTTGCGCCCCAACGAGGTGGTATGGCGTCGATGGTATCCGTCGGGACATCTCGTTCGTGAGGCCGGTTGTTTCGAACCACTCGTGATACTGCTCGACAGCATAGCACCGTCCAGCCGACGTCTCGAGCAGGGCTTCAGTCGTGACGACAGCTGGTTGCTCGAGCCGTTCGATGATGGCGAGCCATCCACCGGGTGCCAGGTGAGCCCCGCCGTCAGCGATGAGCCGTTCGATGACGTCCGACCCGAAGCGGAAACAGCAATCGATGGCGACGATCAGGTCGAATCGCTCGTGGGGACCAACCGGGCTTGCCTCGAGCGCTGTGGTGAGACCACTCGTGACGGAACCTTCGACACAGGTGATATCGGCCGGGCCGAGCAGTGCCTCGGCTGCCTGGAGACGCTCACTCGAGTCGAGGATCGTACACTCGAGGCCCCGCACACGCAACTCGCGTGCGTACCTGCCCGGTGCCCCGCGAATGATCAGGGCAGCGTCCCCCTCGGGATGTAAGTTCTCGAGTGCTGTGACGACCGCTCGAACGGTGGCGCCGTCGACGGCTGCCGCGTTTCCTAACTGATTTCGCTGTTCACGAGTGGTCATCGCCGGTGGGTCATCGGTCTCCAGTGTCCGTGCGAGCGTCTCACCGCGCTCGAGGCGGTCGAGACGTACCGGAAGCGTCCCGATCGATCGGACGTCTCTCTTCGCCAGGAAACCAAGCGATCGGTTGGTTGGTTCGTAGCTGCCGTCGACATACTCGAGAAATCCCTCGAGGGTGAGTGCGGAGACGAGCAGTTCCGCGCCACGGGCGGTGAGGTCTGTTTGGTCCGTGAGCTCTGCAGGCGTTTCCGCGCTGGTCATCAGCGCCTCGAGTGCGCCGGTTTCGCGGGCAGCCCGGAGCAGTAACTGCACCTCGAGTGGTGGGTGGTCGGCCATCTGTGATACCAGTACGTGTTCGTGACGAGGACAAAATCCCTCGTGTTTCACCTGCGACGATCTGAACCAATTATTGGTCTGAGAGGGGAGAATCAGACGTNTACTGAGCGACGAGGATGACACCGAAACTCGCGAGTAAGAGCCCGACGATTCTCGTGGTGGTAATTTCGTCTCCGAGCACAGCCATCCCAATGAGCGCTGCGATGACGAAATACATGGCACCGAGCGTCGAGACGACCGTTGCTGAGCCACGTGAGAGACCGATGTACATCGAGACGAAGCCGATTCCGGCGAACAAACCAGCCACGCCAGCGAGTGCGCCACCTCGTGGCGTGATGGCCAATGAGGCACCTGATACGAAAACATACCCGACTGCAAAGATGGCCGCGACGAGATACGAGATCGCAGCAGCAGTTGTTGGATCGATAGATTCTGACGCAGCGTTCCCGACGACGATCCAAATTCCCCAGGAGACCATCGTCAGTAACCCGAATGCAACAGCCGCATTTGCCTCTGGAACTTCCATCGGTTGTAGATTCATCGTTGTGTCGGTAAAAGATGGCGCTCATACCAATGCTGTGCCAGATAGCGGAACCAACTGCCAGTGATCAACGTGCGGTGTGGATGCAATACGAGGGCTACGTCAGGTTTGGATCGTTTTAAGAGCACGATGGAGTTCGTTCGTCCCGCCCCCATATCAGCCGCGCATCGTGACGAACCGGACGGCCCCTTCGGCTCGTCGCTCGAGGGTGCCGTCGTCTCTTTTTTCGGCATGGATGAGCGTTTGGCCGGGTGATCCGAGCGGGCCGAGAAGGCGTCCGCCGGGACGGATCTGCCCGACGACGGCTTCGGGGAAGTCGGGGGCTCCACAGGTCAGGTATGCCGCGTCGTACGGGGCGTGGGCCTCCCATCCTTCGCGGCCGTCACCCGTTCGGATCGAAATCTCGCCGTAACCAAGTTCCTCGAGGCGGTCCTCCGCGTTCGCCGCGAGGTCGGGGCTGTACTCGACGCTATAAACGTGTTCGGGCCCGACGAGCTCGGCGGTGACGGCGGCGTGATACCCACAGCCGGTGCCGATCTCGAGGACTTTTTCGCCCGGCGTGCACTCGAGTAAGTCGGCCATGATGGCGACCATGTGTGGAGCGCTGATCGTCTGTCCGTCGCCGATGGGTAACGGGCGGTCGATGTAGGCGTTGTGCTGTCGCTTCGGGGGCACGAAGGCGTGTCGCGGAACGGTTGCCAGTGCCGTTTCGACGCGGTCGCTGACGCCGGTTCGTGACGCGACCTGGGACGCCAGTTGCTGGCGTTCCTCGAGTCGTTCGTCGAAGGCGTCGGCGTGTGTCATGGTGGGTGCTTACCAGGCAGACCAGGCTCGACTCGTCTCGTCGTAGGCGTACACCCGCTTCAGGTCCTTCGCGAAGACGGTGTCACCGGGTTCTTCGTACCGATCGCGGAAGTAGCCCTCGGCGTCACCACGGACGACGAGCGCGTCGATTTCGAACTCGTCATCGCCAAAGGAGTCGGTCTCACCGACGACGAACTCGTAGTCGCCGGGGACGTACGCCGTAATCGACCGACTGTCGTCGTGACGGCCGTCCTGTGGATGGATAGTGATGTTCACCGAGACGTTATCGACCTCGCGTGTCCAGACCGTTTTAATCTCCTCGGCAGGAGCTGATTCGGCACGTTTCATTTCCCCGATCTCGATACTCGTGACGCGGACGGTCGCGAGTACGTCTTCGGTCTCGAGCAGGAACTCGTCGCCGGTCTCGACGGTTTCGTCGGCCGGGGTGGTGACGTTCGCGGTGAACGATTCGCCGTCCTGTGAAACGACGACGTCGAGGGTCACTTCGCGCTCGGGTTCGGGCTGGACTTTGTGGACGTGGCTACATTCGGTACAACGAACGGTGAGGCTCCCACCACCAGGTGAGAGCACCTCGTGGACGGTTTCGAGGTCCGGCGAACACGACGGGCACGCCGTCGCCAGTCGGTCCTGTGTTTCGGTCATAGAAGCCGTACAGCCTCCGTGCGTAAAAGACGATTGAAGCGGTTCGCGGGGTCGAATCAGGCCGTCGGTAGCTCGATTTCCTCGCCGTCGGCGTACACGGTCGGACTTTTGAGAATCCCGTCGAGGTGAATCGGTGCGTCGACGTCCCCGCCGATGCCGGCATTGTCGCCGATGGCGATGTGTACCGTTCCGCCGGCTTTTTCGTCGAGTAAGACGCTACCGACCAGGTCGGTGACGGCGACGTTCGTCCCGATACCGAGTTCGGCGAGGTTGTAGGCGGCATCACCGACGTCTTCGGCCGCCGTTTCGACGGTCGAGCGTATCTCGTCGTCGGAAATACGCGTCACGAGCCCATCTTCGACGTCGAATTCGAGCGTCTGTCCGTCCTCGAGCAGCCCGTGTGGCCGCATTGTGCCGTCGACGACGTAGGTGCCGTTTGCCGTTTCGGGACTGACGAATACCTCGCCGGCGGGGAGATTGGACATCTGGCCGGCCTCGTGGACGATGCCGGTATCCGAGAGGAACTGGCGCTCGCCAATGCCGAAGGTAATGTCGGTACCTTTGGGGGTGGTCACGCGAATCGTCTCGGCGTCGTCAACCTGTTCGCGGACGGCCGCTGAGTGGGCAGCGATCGCTTCGTAGTCGGCGTCGAGGCCAGTGACGAACACTTCCTCGGTAATCCCGGGGAGGGTGGCGACGCGGGCACCGGCGTCGTTCGCGCTGCCACGAGCCCGAGTGTGGCTCAGGCTTTTCGTGGTGGGTGCGAGCACGACGTCGGCCTCGGCCATCGCCGCCGCGACCGGTGCGGGTGGTTCGCTCCCGTGGGTTGGGCCCGGCGGATAGCGAACGATCACCGCGTCGTCGGTGATCTCACTGGCTACGTCGTACAGGGCTTCTCCGATGTGCTCGCGTTTATCATCGGTGACGATGACACAGGATTCGTCCCCCTCGAGGGCCATGCATTGGGTGAGTGCTGTCTGGGCGGGTGCGCGGAGTGAAGCCATACCGAACGGTGGTAGAGCGAGGTGAAAGGGTGTTGCGGTTCCAGCGTGGCACGTCTTATCCTGGGATCAGCCTCGTTGAGATGGTGAGGATCCCATTTCGGTACGTTGCCTCCCGCTCGTCGCCAAAGCGCAGACTCGAGGCAGGCGGCCGGATACACCGATCCTGATAGCTGTCGACGTCGAACTCGACGGTGATCGTTCGCGAGCCAATAGCGACGAAGATGTCCTCGGGAGGAACGCCGTGCGTGTCGATGACCACTTCGAATCGCTCGGCGACGGTGTGGTGGAGGCGTCTCGTCCGTAGTGAAGATGGCCGGTCGAAGCGAGGAAGGGTCATACGTCCACTCGCTGGTTCACTGTGGAGAGTCTCCCCCTGCACAGATTGATGCGTTATACTACCCCTCTCACATGATTGGGCGGCTCGAAGATACCAATCCTTCCGTGTCACTCACCACCGTCGGCAAGCGCCTCGAGTGCGTCGTCGAGTTTGCCCGCCTGAGCCTCCCAGAGCGTTGCGTACCGACCACCCTGCGCGAGTAACCGGTCGTGGTCACCGCGTTCGACGACCCGACCACCCTCGAGGACGAGGATCGTATCGGCGTTTCGGATCGTCGAGAGTCGATGGGCAATCGCGAGGGTGGTTCGCCCCTCGGTCAGGCGATCGATGGAATGCTGGATCAGGGCCTCCGTTTTGGTGTCGACCGCGCTGGTCGCCTCGTCGAGAATCAGGATCTCGGGGTCTTGCAGGACGGTCCTGGCAATAGCGACGCGCTGGCGTTGTCCCCCCGAGAGCTTGACACCGCGTTCACCGACGCGGGTGTCGTAGCCGTCCTCGAGTTCGGTGATGAACTCGTGTGCCTGAGCGGCTTTGGCGGCCTCGACGACGTCCGCCGTTGGGGCGTCGAAATGGCCGTACCGGATGTTGTCGGCGATCGTCCCGTCGAAGAGGAACGTCTCCTGGCTCACGTAGCCGGTGGCTCCCCGGAGATCCTCGAGGCGGAGGGTTCGGATGTCGTGGCCGTCGACGCGGATCGCCCCGTCGTCGACGTCGTACAGGCGCAACAGGAGTTTGAGCAGCGTCGATTTGCCGGCCCCCGTTGCACCAACGAGGGCGACAGTATCGCCAGGGGCGGCTTCGAACGAGACGTCCTCGACGACGGCTTCCTCACTCCCCTCGAGGTCGGCTCCGATGGCACGGGCCTCGTTCGCGGCGTAGCTGAACGTGACGTCGTCGTACTCGACGCGACCGCGGACGTCCTCGAGTGGCTCGGGATCCGCCGGATCGGTGACGTACGCCGGGATGTCCATCAGGCCGAAGACACGTTCGCTCGAGGCTTTCGCGTTCTCGTACTGGTCGACGATGTTCGAGACCTCAGCGAGAGGGGCGACGATGAACTGTGTGAGAAAGAGGAAGGTGACGAACTCCCCGACCTGGAGGGTGCCGGTCATCGGGCCTGGAGCCGCGCCGGTCATGATCCACCAGCCCCCGACGAGGAAGGTAGCGGCGAAGGCGATCCCGGCGAGGAGTTCCATGCCGGGGCGGTAGATGTACGAGAGTTTGAGCACGGCCATCGTATCGTCGAACAGGCGTTTCGAGGCCTTCCGGACGCGACCGACCTCGTAGTCCTCGCTGCCGGTCGTTTTCGTGAGCCCCATCCCCGAGAGGCTGTTTTCCAGCCGCGTGTTGAGCCAGCCAACGGCCGCCCGCTGTCGGACGTATCGGGGTTCGACGGTCACCATGAACCAGTAGGTGAACGCGAACATGGCGGGGATCGCCACGAGTGTGACGAGCGCGAGTTGCCAGTTGAGCAAAAAGAGGATCGCGGTGATCCCGCCGACCATCACGAGCAGGCGCAGGGAGTTGATCATCGCGTTATCCAGAAACATCTCGAGGTTCTGGGTATCGTTGTTGAGGACGGCCATGACCTCTCCCGTCTGCTTGTCATCGAAGAAGGTCATGTCCAGGCTCTGCATCTTCTGGAAACAGTCGACGCGGACGGTGTGCATCACGTCGTGGGCGAAGAGGTTCGCCGAGACGCCGTAGACCCAGGTGAACGCGCCCACGAGGATGAACGCCCCCGCAATCGTGCTGACCGAGAACCAAAACTGGCCCGTCTCGGTCACCGGGAGCCAGACGTCGGGGACGACGGGAAGGCTGTACCCCTCTCCACCGGGGGTGAAAATGGCGTCGATAGCGGCTCCGAGGATAAGCGGTGGCAGCAGCGATGAGATCTGGGCGATGAAGTTCGCCACCATCGCAATGGCGAACCAGAGCAATCGGCCGGGCCCGTACTCGAGAAACAGCCTCGAGAGGGGGCGATCGACTTCATCTCGGTATTCATCAAACGGGGTTTCGTCGTCGGTGGTACTCACTGGCACAGCGGTACTATTTCGAACCGTAAAGGGTGTACGGTTACGGCGAGGTACTCGGCTCTGTCACCTGAAGTACAGTATCACTGCACCAAGGACCAACAGTCCTAGCCCCCACCAGAGCGAATCGCCGGGCAGGACGAACAACAGGAGTGTTACCAGGCCAGAGGAGAACACGGACCAGCCGATGGTCGTTTGGTACGTCATAGTACCATTACACGATCAACGAACTTAATTTGGTAACCCGCTATAGCGCGCTCGAGAACGGGTGTACACGCTTTCTTTGTGTCTTCCCGTTGATAAGAGCATACGTGTCACAGCGAATCACATTTATCCTGAGGAGTCTTTCACCGTATACACACCCATGATGCTCCCGACCCACGCCGTCGTCGGCCTGGCACTCGCCACCCCGCTCGTGGCGCTGGCTCCGGATCTCGCCTCGCCGGCGCTCTGGGGGGCACTGATCGGGAGCATCGTTCCCGACCTGGATCTGTACGCCGGCCACCGCAAAACCCTCCACTATCCCACGATCTACCCCATCCTCGCCCTCCCGGCAATCGGTGTGGTACTCTTCGTCCCGCATCCCATCGCCGTCGCCGTCGCCGCCGCGCTCGTCGGTGCCGCGGTCCACTGCCGGATGGACCGTTATGGGGGCGGCCTCGAGTTACGCCCGTGGGAAGGCACCTCCGAACGGGCCGTCTACGACCACGTCCGCGGACGCTGGCGCAAACCGGAGCGCTGGGTCGCCTACGACGGGTCTCCAGGCGATTTACTGATCCTGTGTGCGCTCGCGCTTCCGTTGCTCGTCGTCCTCGAGGGGGTCTTTCGGCTATTCGTCGCCAGTGTGCTGGTCGTCGGCATCGTCTACGTGGCCCTCCGGCGGTGGCTCGCGGACTTGGCCCCAGTGGTGTTCGGCTACGTCCCTGAGCGACTTTCGAGGTACGTCCCCGAGCGGTATCGGGGCTGATGAGCAGTCGGTATCAATGTCTTCTGAGGGGATGTCGAACTCCTGTGACAGTGCTGACGCGAGCGCACAGGTTTAACTAGATGGGGTGTGACCCGCCAGTAAATGGGTAATTCAGGTGGCAGCGTCCATCAGGGGCAACGAGAAGAGTACGATGACTTGCTCGAGGCACTGTTCCGAAGCAGTCGCGCGAACGCTATCATCGCGTGGTTTCTCGTCGGTGTTCTCGGTCTCGTCTTGCTCGAAAGCGTCCTCGACCTCGACTGGTTGTGGATTGTGTTCGTGGTGGTCACTGCAGCCATCGTACTCCTGCCGCCGATCTCGCATCGGGAGTGGCGCGTGATGCTCCCGTGGGAGGTCCTCGTCATTGCCCTCCTGCCAATTCTGGTACGGGCGCTTTTCGGTGGTGAACTCGGCACCTTTGGCTACTACTTCTCGGTCGCGGGATTGGCCCTCATCATCACCGTCGAACTGCACATGTTCACCTCGCTTCGGGTGACCCACTGGTTCGCCGTGCTGTTCGTCGTCCTGACAACGCTGGCGTCGGGCGCTGCCTGGGCAATCGTACGATGGAACATGGACCGACTGGTCGGCACGGAGTTCCTGCTCGAGTCCGGTGTCTCTCAGGATGCGGCTAACGCAGCCCTCATGGTCGAATTTGGCTGGATCACGCTGGCTGGCCTCGCCGCAGGCATCACCTTCGATGCCTACTTCCGACGGCGGGATCGGGCCCTTTACCGCGGGATTCGTCGGGTGATCCGCCGATGAGGCTCCTTCCTCGTCCCTCAATTCGAACCCAGCGCAAGATGACCCGCGGGATGCAGGGTCTTCTGGTGGGGATCATCATCTACGGCATCGTCTTTGCCCAGCCGAAGGCGATCACGAACGGCTCGCTGGCGCTGGCGATCACCTTCGCACCGGCACTGTTCGAGCGTAACGTCAAGGTTCCGCTCGATCCGTGGCTCGGACTGTGGATTACGCTCGCGGTCTTTTTGCATACGCTGGGGTCCGCTGGACTGTACGGAGCGGTCGGCTGGTGGGACCACCTCACCCACGCGATGTCAGCCTCGGTCGTCGCCGGCATCGGCTACACGTTCGCTCGAGCGGTCGATCTCCACCACGAGGGGATCATGATCCCGCGTCGCTTCGCGTTCGTCTTCATCGTCATCACTGTGATGGCCTTCGGTGTCGTTTGGGAACTGTTCGAGTTCGGCCTCGATGTCGCAGCGGAGGGCACCGGAATCGAGATGCCGCTCTCTCAACACGGCATCGACGATACGGTCCGTGACATGATGTTCAATACCCTCGGCGCAGTTCTCGTCGCCACGTTCGGCCAGGCACACCTTTCCGGTGTCGTCGAACGGGTGATGCTCGAGACGGGCCTCCTCGAGTAACGGGTCCCGAGGGACGACCAGCCCCGAGAAACCGTCTGTTTTGGGGGTGACGGGGCGTCCAGATCACTCGAGTGCGCAACGCTCGAGCCAAATTTATCGTACCGAAAGCATATATGACGAGTACCTGTCTTATCGGCTATGAAACGCCGGCAACTGCTCACGTGCTCGAGTCTCGTTGCCACCAGTCTCCTCGCGGGGTGTCTGGAGGTGAGTGACGGCGGAACGGAAGCGGACGAACCGGCAACACCCGAGGAACTCGTCGAGGAGGACTTTCAGGTCCTGACCAGAGGTGAGTGGGAGGATTCGATACCGAGCGTGGATGAACCACCTTCGATCAGTTTCGATGAGACTGCCTCACAGGTCACGGTCGAAGGTGCCGTCTCCTATGGGGCCAGCAATTGTAACGAAATCGAGCTTGCGGAGGCTGCCCTCGATACTGAAGCAAACAGCCTGGAGGTTATTGCGTTAGTCGGTGAGGTCGATACAGACGACGATTGTCAGTCTGATCTCACCGAAGAACAGTATCGGGTAACAGTCGTCGTTGATAACGGGGTACCGGAAACTGTCGAGGTAAACGAGGTGGGTCCATACTATCACTTTGAGGAAACGAAATCGTCCCTGTGAGGTGTTTCGGAGTTCCGTCGTTCAGCGTAGCACTCGTAATCTCAGTTTTTCCTCGAGCCTGGATTTCTTCTTCGAGAGCGCACCATTACCAGTCACCACTACTCGAGTGTGGTGTCACCACTCGTGTCGGCGTTGTTCACCGACTCATCTGAGGCTCTTAAGGAGCGTCAGTTGTCAGAATTCGAAATGAAACGGTCTCCGCTCGAGTTATTCGAGGGCCTCGCGGTGCTCGCCCCTCGCTTACTCACGGGTCGTGTTACTCCCCGTTCGCTTTATTCGAGATCCTCCGGATCTCGCTTACCTCGCGGGTCACTCTGTTCCCCGCTCGACTTGATCGAGATTCTTCAAATCTCGCTTACATCATGCCGCCCATACCACCCATGCCGCCGCCCATGCCGCCGGCACCGGGTGCACCTTCCTCGTCGTCGCCTTTGTCCGTCGACAGGTCGCCGGCGGAGATGATGTCGTCAATCTTGAGGACGAGGTTCGCCGCCTCGGTTGCCGAGGTCACAGCCTGCTCTTTCGCGTGGGCTGGCTCGACGACGCCTGCCTCGAAGGTGTCCTCGATCTCACTCGAGAACACGTTCAGGCCGGCACGAATCTGGCCGTCCTCGTGGGCTGCACGGAGGTCAACCAGGGTGTCGATGCTGTCCAGGCCAGCGTTTTCGGCCAGGATGCGTGGAACCAGTTCGAGCGAGTCGGCGAAGGCTTCGACGGCCAACTGCTCGCGGCCGGAGACGCTGTCGGCGTAATCACGCAGGCGCGAAGCCAGTTCGACTTCGATCGCGCCACCGCCAGCGAGCACACGGCCATCGGAGACGGTCTGGGCGACGACGTCGAGTGCGTCATTGACACCGCGCTCGAGTTCGTCGACGACGTGCTCGGTGGAACCACGGAGGAGGAGGGTGACGCCGTGGGCGTCCTCGCCTTCGACGTAGAACAGTTCGTCATCGTCGTCGCGGGTGACGTCACCGAAGCCGAGGTCGTCTTCGGTCGCACTCTCGAGGTCCGAGACGATGCTGGCGTTGACGACCTCCGAGAGGAACTCGAGGTCGCTCTTTTTCGCGCGGCGGACGGCCAGGATACCTTCTTTGGCGAGGTAGTGTTGAGCCAGGTCATCGATGCCTTTCTGGCAGAAGACGACGTCAGCGCCGATATCGACGATGTGAGCGACCTTGTCCTTGAGCTGTTGTTCCTCACGGTCGAGGAACTTCTGGAGCTGGTCGGGGTCGGTGATCGAGACCTCGGTGTCGACGTCGGTCTCTTCGACCTCGATTGGATCGTTCAACAGGAGGATGTTGGCGTCGGTCGCGCTGGTCGGCATGTTGTCGTGGACGGGGTCCTTGTCGATGATGCCGCCTTCGAGGAGGTCGGACTGATCGACGGCGCGNCCNGTCTGGGTCTCGATTTTGAGGAACTCGAGGTCGACGATGTTCTCGCCGTCGTCGCTTTCGACGGTGACGCCGGCGACGGCGTCGACGATGAGCTGGGCGAGGTGTTCTTTGTTGACCTCGGCTCCTTTGCCGGTCATCGAGGTCTCGGCGGTCTTTTTCAGGAGGTCCTCGTCGCTCGTGTCGATCTCGGTTGCGATGTCGTCGATTTCGGCACGGGCCTGCTCTGCGGCCATGTGGAAGCCTTTGATGATGGCCGTTGGGTGGATGTCCTGCTCGAGGAGGTCCTCGGCGTTCTTGAGGAGTTCACCAGCGATTGCGACGGCGGTCGTCGTCCCGTCACCCGCCTCGTCCTCCTGGGTTTCGGCGACTTCGACGATCATCTCCGCCGTCGGATTGTCGATGTCCATCTCCTGCAGGATAGTGACACCGTCGTTGGTGATCGTTACCGATCCCATGGAATCGACGAGCATCTTGTCCATGCCCTTGGGACCGAGTGTCGAACGGACGGCTTCCGCGACCGCTCGAGCAGCGCGGATGTTGTAATCCTGCGCGTCGCGGTCTTTGACGCGCTGGGAATCCTCGCTCATGACGATCATCGGCTGACCCTGTTGCATTCGCTGACTCATAGTCAGTCGAGTCATTGTTTGTCCTTCTATATAAAAGCACCGTTCACGAGTGCATATCCAATCCGACGAGCGGCCAGTGAATACGGGGTGAATCACCCGCAGGAGACTCGAGCAGGTGTGTTAATGCCACCCATTGTCGAGCAGGTCACAGTCGTTTTCGGCCTTCGACGGGTGCTATTTATATACTAGCTCGAACCACCCCTCCGAGGAGTCACTCGAGGCCCCTGATCCACTCGAGGACGGCCTCGACCAACTCTGATCGCGCCTCTTCGTCGTCGATCTCGGGTGCGTTGTCCCCGCGTTGATCCCCGTAGGCGCCGAACTGGGCGTGATTCATACCCTCGATCTCGACGATCCTCGCGTCGGATCCGAGTAGTGGCCGGTTGGCCCGTTCAGTGTCACTGTCGATTACCCCATCGGCGGTTCCCTGTACCGAAAGCACCGAGTAGCCTCGGTCACCGAGGTCGTCACTATCGTCACAGTAGGCTGCGAACAAGACGACGCCCTCGAGCGTCCCGTCGTCGGCCCCACTCGCGTACCGACAGGCCATCGCCCCGCCGAGTGAGTGCCCGCCGACAGCCCATCGATCGATCTCGTCGTGGGTCGTCTTGATGTCCGCCGCGGCTCCCGAATCGAGTACCGCCAGGTTCAGTGGCATCTCCGGGATGACGATGACGACGTCTTCGGCAGCGACGACTGGGGCCAGCGTCCAGACGTAGGCGTCCGGGTGCACGCGGGCTCCCGGATAAAAGACGACACCCAGTGTGTCCTCGGTTACCTCACCACCCCGAAGAACGTACGTCCCGTCCCCACGCTCGAGGACGACGTCGTCCCGATCGTGGATCTCTCCGAGCCGGTCGCTCTCGCCACGGTACGGCGTTTCGAGGAAGACGATGCCCGCGACGGCGACGACCGCGATGACAACCAGCGAAACGATCGCGAGCGTTCGCCACCGACGCCGGGCGGTCCTGAGCCCACGACGGAGGCGGCTCCCCTCTCGAGGCTGTTCTTCTGCTCCCGTCATGCGTCGGTGGGCGCTCGCTCCTCCAGTGGATCCCGAGGCCCGTTCATACCGGCTCGACTAACGACGGCTCGTCGGCGGCGGGGTTGTTCACGGCCGTTGAAACGGGATAGGCCCGCATTTCGTCGCCTGGATAGGGCCGACAGAGGGGGCCTGGATCGTCAGCCGTCAACCACTCCCGTTCGCGACCGGGCTCGAGGATAACGGCCATCCGGTGGTGGAGATCTTCGATCACGTCGTTCGGTTCCGTCGTGAGGATAGTGAACGAGACGAGGGGACCATTGGGGTCTTCGGCAGCCGAGCCGTCGACCCCCCCGCCGAAGACGTCGAGCCCCGATTGGGTCGTCTCATCCTCGGGCTCCCAGCGCTCCCAGAGGCCGGCCATCGCGAAGGGACGATCGTCCTCGAAGGCGACCCGGTAGGGTTGCTTTGTCCCGTCGCGTTCCACCCACTCGTAGAATCCATTTGCCGGGACGAGACACCGACCGGCGACTCGCTTCCCTCCCTCCATTGCAGCCTCCCCAGCCGCGAACGCCCGTTTGAAACTCGGCTTCGACGCCACCGTCTCCGCACGCGCGTTGATCAAACCGTTCGTGTCGTCATCCGCCCACCCCGGTACCAGCCCCCACTCGAGGTGGGTGAAGGTCTCGGGTCCCGTATCGCGAATCACGGGTAACTCCTGTCCCGGAGCCATGTTGTACCGGGGCGAGAACGACTCACCACTGGCGAAGGTGGCACCGAAGTGCTCCTCGAGGTCTGCTTGCTCGAGGAACAACGTGTAGCGTCCACACATACCTCGCTCGAGGGAGGCAATCGTCATACCGCTACCGGAACCGGATAGTCGGTGGCCGATATGCCAGGTCCAGCGATTCGCTCCCCTTCCGAACGGAGTAGCCAACCACTACCGGATTGAGCCCGTCGGTAATCCCCTCGTACTCATGTCCCTAGTCGCTGGGTCTGTATTATGAGCGAACAGGCGCCTGTGTACGAAGCCTCGTTCAGAAAAGACGGTCTCTTCGAGATCAGCGACCCCGAGGAACCGGATCGGTGGGTCGCGACGGATACCCCACTCGAGTGCCGCCCGTAGTTTGCCGGCGGGGGTACACGAGTTGGTGACGGTGCATGTCCGTCCCAGGTGTCGTCCACTATCCACTCCGTATTG
>SL_4KL_010_BRINEDRAFT_10000161_pt1 | contig 31013 bp, 30 predicted proteins | sample SodLak_010_BRINE_2_FD_10664 | JGI IMG/M metagenome (IMG submission 10664) | reverse complement strand
GTCAAAAAGGAGATCAAACAGGTGCTCGCGTACTCGACGATTTCACAGTACGGCTACATGATGCTCGCACTCGGTGCGGGCAGCTACGTCGCTGCGACCTTCCACCTGATGACCCACGCCTTNTTCAAGGCGCTCCTGTTCCTCGGCGCGGGTGCGGTCATCATCGCCATGCACCACAACGAGAACATGTGGGACATGGGTGGGCTGAAAGACAAGATGCCCGTTACCTACCTGACGTTCCTCGCGGGCTCGCTCGCGCTCGCGGGCATCTTCCCCTTCTCGGGCTTCTGGTCGAAAGACGAAATCCTCTATGAGGCGTTCATCCACGGGCTGAACGACCCAATTCTGCTCATTGCGTGGGTGTTCGGCCTGCTGGCGGTCCCCGTGACCGCGTTCTACACCTTCCGCATGGTGTTTTTGACGTTCCACGGCGACCCACGCAGCGAGACGGCACGGAACCCCGAACCGATCGGCTGGAACATGAAAGCGCCGCTGGCGGTTCTCGGCGTGCTGGCGGTCGTCGCCGGCTTCATCAACATGGTGCCGGTCCAGAAACTCACCGGCATCCAGCTCGACTTCCTCACNCAGTGGCTCGACAGCGGGGCCGAGGGGTTGACCTACTCGGGCTACAACGCGCTGCTCGCGGAGTTCTCGGGCTACGAGGCCGGCGTGATCGCCGGCTCGGAGACGACAACGCTGCTGGTCGCCGCCGGCCTCGGACTCGGGCTGGCTGTGCTCGGTGCGCTCGTCGCCCTTCGGCTGTACAACGTCGCCGAGCCGGTCGAACACACGGCCAAACTCGGTGGCGCAAAGACGCTGCTGTACAACAACTACTACCAAGACGAGTTCCAGGTCTGGCTCGCCGGGCGCACCCAGCGGGTTGCTGCCGGCGCAGACATCTTTGATCAGGGCATCGTCGACGGCGTCGTCAACGGTGTCTCCTCGGTCAGCCTCGTCAGCGGCGACCGGCTCAAGCGGATCCAGACCGGGATCGTCGGCAACTACGCGTTGTTGCTCACACTCGGGCTGACGGCGTTGCTTGTCGTCTTCGGCTTGCTGGGAGGCTGGTTCGTATGATAATCGAAGCACTACTCGCGTTCACCTTTGCGGCTGCACTGCTCGTCTTCGCGGTTCCGAACAAGTACGCCGCCAAACTCGCCTTTGGGCTGAGTCTGGTTCCCATCGCGGGAAGCCTCTACATGTGGTGGGCGTTCGAAAGCGGCGGCAACGCGCTCACCGGTGGCGACATCGCCTTCGAAACGGCCGTCCCGTGGCTCGAAATCGCGGGCTACGAGCTCCAGTGGTTCGTCGGCCTCGACGGCATCAGCCTGCCGCTGGTCGTGTTGACGACGTTCCTCTCGGCGCTGGCAATCGTCAGCGCGTGGACGCCGATTCAGAGCCGACAGAGTCAGTTCTACGGCCTGATGCTGCTGATGGAGGCCAACCTGATCGGTGTCTTCGTCGCGCTCGACTTCTTCCTCTGGTTCATTTTCTGGGAGGCCGTGTTGGTGCCGATGTACTTCCTCATCGGCGTCTGGGGCGGCCCACGCCGGAAGTACGCCGCGATCAAGTTCTTCGTCTACACCAACATCGCGTCGCTGGTGATGTTCATCGGCTTCATGATGCTGGTGTTCTCGCTGCCGGTCGACTCGTTCGGCCTGCCCGAAATCACCCAGTCGCTCGCGGCGGGCGAACTCGGCGACTTCTACTGGCTCGGCGCGGAAACACTCGCGCTCGTCGCCTTCGCGGCGATGTTCATTGGCTTTGCGGTCAAGGTGCCGGTGTTCCCGGTTCACACCTGGCTGCCCGATGCTCACGTTGAAGCGCCAACGCCCGTTTCGGTGATGCTGGCCGGCGTCCTGCTGAAGATGGGAACGTACGCGCTGTTGCGGTTCAACTTCACCATGTTGCCGGAGCAGGCGAGTTTCTTCGCGATTCCGATCGGCATCATCGCCGTCATCTCGGTGATCTACGGCGCGATGCTCGCGCTCGCCCAGACCGACCTCAAACGGATCGTCGCGTACTCCTCCGTCTCGTCGATGGGCTACGTGATTTTGGGGCTGATCGCCTTCACCGAGTTCGGTGTCGGTGGCGCGACGTTCCAGATGGTCGCTCATGGCCTGATTTCGGGGCTGATGTTCATGGCGGTCGGCGTCATCTACAACTCGACGCACACCCGGATCGTGAGCGACATGTCCGGACTCGCCGACCGGATGCCCGTTGCGGTGTGGATTCTCGTTGCCGGCGCGTTCGCCTACATGGGCCTGCCGCTCATGGCTGGCTTCGCCGGCGAGTTCTTCATCTTCGCGGGCTCGTTCGGTTCGACGGTGCTGCCGTACGCGCCGGTGTTCACCGCGCTGGCGATGTTCGGCATCGTCATCGTCGCTGGCTACCTGCTGTTGGCAATGCAGAAAACGCTGTTCGGGCCCTTTAGGCTCGAAACCGACTACGAGATCGGTCGCGCACCGCTGCACGACATCGCTCCGCTCGTCGCCTTGCTCGCGGCGATCATCCTGCTCGGTGTTGCGCCCTCGTTGTTCTTCGATATGATCCTCGATGCAACCGTTCCGATTCTTGAACTGGGAGGTGTCGACCAATGAGCGCGCTTGCGCTGCAGCTCGAACAGACGAACTGGTTGTTCGCTTCGTGGACGCTTGCGCCGGTGTTGTTGCTGGCGGCAACCGCGCTGGCCGTGTTGGCAATCGACAGCATCGATCCCGACAGCCGCTCGAACAGCATCCTCGCCGGCACCTCCGCAGTCGGCACGCTCGCCGCACTCGGCGTCACCGTCTGGTATCTCGTCGCCGGCACGGGCCAAACCGACGCGGGCGGGGCGATCAGCCTGTTCAGCGGCGCAATCGTCGTCGACGGCATGTCGTTGTTCTTCACTGCGATTTTCGCCAGCGTCGCGTTGCTGGTGATTGTGGCAAGCTACGACTATCTCGCTGACGACGAGAACCCCGCCGCGTTCTACTCGCTGTTGCTGTTCGCGACGACCGCGATGGCACTTATGGCGTCGTCGAACTCGCTGGCGACCGTCTTCATCAGCCTCGAGATGGCCTCGCTTCCTTCGTACGCGCTCGTTGCGTACCTCAAGGACAACCGTGGCAGCGTCGAGGGCGGGCTCAAATACTTCCTGATCGGCGCGGTCTCCTCGGCGGTGTTGGCGTTCGGTATCAGCCTCGTCTACGGCGCAACCGGCACGCTCCTGCTGTCGGAGATCGCCGAGGAAATCACGAACGTGGACGATCTGTCGGGTATTCTCGGCGTCGGCATTCTCATGATTGCCGGCGGCTTCGCCTTTAAGATCGCGTCGGTGCCGTTCCACTTCTGGGCACCCGAAGCCTACGAGGGCGCACCCGCACCCGTGAGTGCGTTCCTCTCGTCGGCCTCGAAGGCCGCCGGCTTCGTCGTCGCCTTCCGCGTGTTCGCCGAGGCGTTCGTTCCCGCGATGGAGATCGCGATCGACTGGGCGCTGTTGTTCGGGATTCTCGCGGTTGCAACGATGACGCTCGGTAACTTCGCGGCGGCAACCCAAGAGAACGTCAAACGGATGTTGGCGTACTCCTCGATCGGCCATGCGGGCTACGGCCTGATCGGATTGGCCGCGATCTCGGCGGGGGCGACCGACGCCAACGCCGCGGTCATGGGCGCGGCAATGGCGCACCTGCTCGTCTACGGCTTCATGAACACCGGCGCATTCCTGTTCATCGCGATGGTCGAGTACTGGGGCGTCGGCCGAACCTTCGACGACTACGCGGGGCTCTCCCAGAAGGCCCCGATGGCCTGTGTGGCGATGGCCGTCTTCATGTTCAGCCTCGCCGGCCTACCCGTGTTCGGTGGCTTCTTTTCGAAGTACTTCCTGTTCGCCGGTGCGATCAACGCCGGCTTCTGGTGGCTCGCGGCCGTGGGTGCGATCACCAGCGCGCTCTCGCTGTACTACTACAGCCGGGTCGTCAAGGCGCTCTGGATCGAGGAGCCAAACGGCAACCTCGATGCGCTCGACACGAAACCGACCGGCCTGTACGCTGCCGTCATCGTCGCCGCCGTCATGACGATCCTGTTGCTGCCCGGATTCGGCCCGGTCATCGAGACCGCCGAAGCCGCCGCGGCCGCCGTGTTCGCCTGAGTGGGTTGTCGCGGGCCGCCCGGATCCCGCGCTGTCGACACGGCACCGTTTTCCCGAATCGGCACGTTATGTGCGTATGATCAGCCGGCTTATCCTCGGCGATGGCTCTATCGGGAGCAGCCTTGTCGAGCACGCGGTCGGCCATCCCGGCACGCTCTTCGTCGTCACCGACGATCCCGGCTGGGTGACGACGCTGCGCGATTCGAAAATTCCCGCCGTCGAGAGCGATCCAACCGACGCCACGCAGTTTCCGTCGCACGCGGACTTCGTCGTCGTCGCCGACGAAAGCGTCGAGCGCACCGAGTGGATCGCAACGGTCGCCCGCGAAAACTTCCCCGGAGCCACCATCAGCGTCGTGATCGGCGTTGAGGCGACACGCGCCCAACGCGAGCGACTGCTGGCGCTGGCAGATCGCGTTATTGATCCGACACGCGACGTGGCTGACCGCGTGCTCGACACCACCGGCGGGCCGCAACCGGGGCAGATGTACCGGCTACTCGCGGAGATTCGCCCGCTCTCGAAGCCGCTTGCGGTTGTCGCCCACGACAATCCTGATCCCGACGCGATTGCGAGCGCGCTGGCGCTGGCCGAAATCGCCGAGTCGATTGGCGTGCCAGCCAACGCCTGTTACTTCGGCGAAATCACGCATCAGGAAAACCGCGCGCTCGTCAATCTGTTGTCGCTCTCACTGCAACATCTCGATGCCACCGCGTTCGACCCCGACGACTACGGTGCAATCGCGCTTGTCGATCACGCTCGGCCCGGCGTCAACGACAGCCTCCCGCCGGAAACCCCCGTCAGCATCGTCGTCGACCACCACCCACCGCGGGTTCCGCTCGAATCGAACGGACGCTATCTCGACATTCGTCCCGACAGTGGGTCGACAAGCACGATCATGGTCGAGTACTTCCGTCGGCTCGGCCGGACGCCAGCCGAGTCGCTGGCGACCGCCCTGCTGTATGGCATTCAGACCGATACAAAGGGGTTCACTCGAGAGGTGTCTCCGGCGGATTTCGAGGCCGCCTCGTTTCTCTCGGCGTACGCCGACGGAGGAACGCTCAGACGAATCGAGTCGCCGAGCGTCAGCCCGAGCGTGATCGCCATCCTCGCGACCGCGATTGACGAACGGGAGGTTCGAGAGACGGCGCTTGCGAGCTGTGTCGGCCGGATTGCCGACCGTGACGCGCTTGCGCAGGCCGCCGAGGAACTGCTCAATATGGAGGGTATTTCGACGGTCATCGTGTTCGGCTACGTCGATGGAACCATTTACGTCTCCGGACGCGCCCGTGGCCCCGAGGTCGATCTCGGCGAGACACTCCGCGATGCGCTCGGCCAGATCGGAAGCGCGGGCGGGCACGCAGATATGGCCGGTGCGCAACTGCCGCTCGGACTGCTCGAAGACGCCGACGACGACGCATCGCTTTCGGCAGTCGTCCGTGAGATGGTTGCCGAACGGTTTTTTGCCGCGCTCGGTTCCCAAAGGGGCCGCCCGGAGTAATCGAGTGTTCGATTGCGTCGCGGGGTGACACCGACGTACCGGCTGAGATACCTTCTCGCCGAAAGAGCAGTCGATGCAGTCGGTGACTCCCAACCACCATCACGAAATGTGATAGGTCGAAACAACAGAACCGATCAACCTGACGTCTGTGTGATAATCGCCGATAACGCGGGGGAAATCGGTGTCAATGGCTTTTTATTTGCTGTCGGAGTACGGGCAGCGATGGAACACAACCCTCGGGTGGCCGAGTATATGACCCACGAGGTCGCCACGGTGTCGCCAACCGACACGGTGGCAGTGGTCACGCAACTCGTGAGCGATACCGACTGCCACAACGGGTTTCCGGTCTGCTCGGGGCGGACCGTCAAGGGGTTTGTCACGGCCCAAGATCTGTTGGGTGTCGACGGCGACACCCCAATCAGTGAGGTGATGTCGACCGACATTCTCGTGGCGGATCCCGAGATGCGCGTCACCGATGCCGCTCGCGTGATTCTTCGTGCAGGTGTTCGAAAGCTCCCGGTCGTCGACGACGAGGGCAAACTGGTCGGCATTATCGGAAACACGGACGTGATCCGAAGCCAGATCGAGCGCGCAACGCCCGAAAAGGTCGGCAAACTCAGTCGAACGCTCACCGAACTCCACGGCGTCGACCTCACCCGAGAGCGCCGCCCGGTTCGGCTGTCAGCGCTTGTTCCGACCCAAGAACAGGTGTATTCGGACGAACTCGAGGGGCGGCGCTACGAGCTCGAACGCGGGCTCGCCGAACCGCTCGTCGTGATCGACAACGCCGGAGGCGCCGAGTACAGCGGGCTGTATCTTGCCGACGGCCACCATCGCGTGCTTGCCGCACAGAACCTCGGCATCGAGGAGATGGAGGCGTACGTTATCACACCTGAACGCCCGATCGAGCTGGGCATTGCCCGAACCGCGCGCGAAACCGGGCTCTCGTCGATTGCGGATATCCGCGTTGTCGACTACGCCCGACACCCGTTGGTCGAAACCACCGAGAAGTTGCAGTAAGCGTGACTAGAGCTGACCGGACTCGTCGGGAGTCACCGCGCGTGCGGACGCGTTTCTTCAAACCTTTAACCCCGGCAACCGACCGATCGGTATGGAACCGCGAATTCTGCTGCTCGGGGCGCCGGGAGCGGGCAAAGGAACCCAGAGCAAACGGCTTGCCGAGGAGTACGGAATCGACCACGTCACCACCGGCGACGCGCTGCGGGCAAACAAGGATATGGAGACCGAGTACGGCACGCCGCGTGAGTATATGGACGCCGGCGAACTCGTTCCCGACGCCGTTGTCAACGAAATCGTCGAGGCCGCGCTCGATGACGCCGACGGCTACGTGCTTGATGGCTACCCGCGCAATCTCTCGCAGGCAGAGTATCTCACCGAGATCACCGAGCTCTCGGCGGCAATCTTTCTCGACGTCGGCGAGGACGAACTCGTCCGCCGACTCACCGGCCGCCGGATGGATCCCGAAACCGGCGACATCTACCACACCGAGTTCAACATGCCCGACGACGAGACGGTCGAAGCCCGGCTCGTCCAGCGCGACGACGACACCGAGGAAGTCGTTCGCGACCGCCTCGAGGTCTACTACGAGAACACCAAGCCGGTGATCGACCACTACCGCGAAATCGGCGACCTCGTTGAAGTCGACGGCGAGGCGCACCCTGACGATGTTTTCGAGCGCGTCGTCGAGGTCGTCGAAGACGCCTGAACCGAACGGAGAGTACAAACTTCTTAACCGCTGACTGCCAACGGGGGGATAATGAGTCGAACCGAACGAAAAGTCCGCTCGCTCGTCCGGTCTGAAGCCGAGATGAAGGGGGCCATCCAGACCGTCCTCGACAGGGCAGTCGACAACGAGGTCCAGTGGGTCGACGTTCGCGACGAAATCACCAGTGGACAGTGGGGTCGTCTGATCGAAAAAGGCATTCTCGTCGACGGCGAGACGGGGTTTCGGATCGAAGACCCTGACGCGGTCGCCGAGGGGTTGTCCGAGCCGAGCGCCTCGCCAGACATCGAATCGAACTCGTGGACCAAGTGGGACAAAGGCGCTGCCGCCGGCACCCTGCTGTTGTTTGCGGGCTACGCGTGGGCCCCCGCACGAAACCTCATCGGCGGGACGGTCGACATCGTGTTGGGGCCGCTCAACTCGGTCGTGCCGTTCTACGTTGTGATCATGGCCGTCGCCGTCGCTACCGGTCTCTACTCGACGATTCTCCGGGTTGCACTCATGGATATGGAGGTCATGGGCCAGTACAAAGAACAGATGCAGGAGATCTCCGACCGCCGAAAGAAGGCCAAAGAAGAGGGCGATGATGAGGCGCTCGACGAGATCCAAGAGGAACAGATGGAGATGATGGGCGACCAGCTCGGCATGTTCAAAGAACAGTTCCGCCCGATGGTGTGGATTATGTTCCTCACCATTCCGGCGTTTCTCTGGATGTTCTGGGCGGTCGGCTACCGCGGCGCGCCCGCACAGTACGAGTTGTCGTCGTTCGTGATCCCGTTCGCCGGCACCGTCGAGTGGACGACCGGCATTCTCGGACCGATCGAGGTCTGGATTGTCTGGTACTTCCTCTGCTCGATGGCGTTCACCCAGATCATCCAGAAGGGGCTCAACATCAGCATGACGCCGTCGGCCAGCTAAACAGGGCCGATCAAATTCGTTTGCAGTCAGCTACGTCGCCACCGGCGGTGTGAACGCCACCCACGGCCGCGGTGAAGGACAATCTCTTTTAGCCAGTCCGTCCGATGAGCAGTATGTTACTCACCGTCTCTGGGCCGCCCGGCAGCGGCAAGAGCACGTCCGCGGCGGCGATGGCCGAGGAGTTCGACCTCGACCACGTCAGCGGCGGCGACATTTTTCGCGACCTCGCTGCCGAACGCGGGCTCTCACCGGTCGAGTTCAACGAACTCGCCGAGGAGGACGACCAGATCGACCGCGACCTCGACCGTCGACTCCGCCAGATTGCCACCGATCGCGACGATGTGGTGTTGGAATCGCGGCTTGCTGGCTGGCTGGCGGCCGACCACGCCGACCTGAAAATCTGGCTCGACGCTCCCGATCAGGTGCGGGCCGAACGCATTGCCGACCGCGAGCACAAAGCCGTCGAGGTGGCTCGCGAGGAAACGCTCCGCCGGGAGGCCAGCGAGGCGCTGCGCTACGAGGAGTACTACAACATCGACATCAACGACCTCACGATCTACGACATTGCGCTCAACACCGCCCGCTGGGGGCCACGATCGGTTCGCCGAATGCTCACCGAAGCCGTCCAGTCGTACGATTCGGCGATCGACGAGGGAAAAGTGCCGGTCACCGGCGTCGTCTACGATTTGTAACCATGGCTGTGAGGGTCGCCGATGACTGACCGACTGCGCCCGCCGCCGGAAGAACGCAGCGTGAGCGAGTTGCTGTCGTTTGGCGTGATCAATCTCAACAAACCCGCCGGCCCGTCGGCCCACCAGGTCGCCGGCTGGGTTCGTGATCTTGCGAGTGACGCGGTAGAAACGCGCGTCGCAGCCGACGACCGCGGCGACGGCAACGACAGCGACGACGACGTCGGTGACGACGATGAGCGAAAAACCGAGCCACCGAGTGTCGACCGTGCGGCCCACGCGGGGACGCTCGACCCGAAGGTGACGGGCTGTCTGCCGATGTTGCTCGGCGACGCCACGCGGATGGCGCAGGTGTTTCTCGAAGGAACCAAAGAGTACGTCGCGGTGCTCGAACTCCACGCGCCCGCGCCAACAACGCTCGAATCGACACTCGAAGAGTTCGAAGCGCCGCTCTATCAGAAACCGCCGCGAAAAAGCGCCGTCTCGCGTCGACTCCGCGTTCGCGAGATCTACGAACTCGAACAACTCGAAGTACGCGACAGACAGGCGCTCATCAGAATTCGCTGTGAGAGCGGCACCTACATCCGCAAGCTGTGTCATGACCTCGGGCTCGCGCTCGGAACGGGTGCACACATGGGACAGCTCCACCGAACGGCAACCGACCCGTTCGACGACCGCTCGCTCGTCTCGCTGCAGACGTTCGCCGACGCGCTCGCGTTTGCGGGCGAGGGCGACGAAACCACCCTCCGTGAGGTCGTCAAGCCCGCCGAACGCGCGCTCATCCACCTGCCGCGGGTCGAAATCGCCCCCTCTGCGGCCCGACAGGTCGCCACCGGCGCGCCGGTGTACGCTCCCGGCGTGATCAGCGCCGAGGACGCCGACGAGGGGCAACTCGTCGCCTGCTACACGCCGAACGGGAGTGCGGTCTGTCTCGGTGAGCGCGTCGGCGACCCACACGCCGACAGCGGGGTTACGTTCAGCCTCGTCCGGGTGCTTGTCTGAGCCAGTCCAGCCGACTGTCACGCCGACCGGGACAACACTCATTAGCGAAATAACCATACAGGGAGTATGTCACTCGCCCGCCATGGAACGGGGCCGACCGCGGCGGTGTCGGCGCTGGGCTCACAAATCCATCCCGTGTTCATGTTGCCACCGGTGGCCGCCTCGGCGTTCGGGGCGGTGCTCGCGGTCGAGTTTTCGGTCGGGTTGGCGGCGCTGCACATGGCAACCGCGTTCTGTGCGCTCTACGTTGCGCACGTCAAAGACGGCTACATCGACTTTCACATCCGCGGCGAGGACGACGACCACCCGCTGTCGGCGCTGGGCTGTCGGGTCGGCATCGTCGGCGCGTCAGTGCTGTTTTTTGCTGGCTGTGTCGCACTCGCGTGGCTTGTCGACCCGGTTGCGGCGCTGTTGACGCTGCCCGGCTGGCTCATCGGTTATCTGCACGCACCACAACTCGACATGCATCCAGTGGGTGCGACCGCGGGCTATCCTGCAGGAATCGGGCTTGCGTTGCTCGGCGGTTTTTATGTACAGGCGACAACGCTGACGCTCGCGGTCGTCGCCTACGCGGCCGTGTTCACGACGGTGCTGTGTGGAATCAAAACCATCGACGACGGCACCGACTACGCGTACGACAGATCGATCGGCAAGCGAACCGTCGCCGTCGTTCTCGGCCGTCAGCGCGCCCGACGGGTCGCTCACGGCCTGATTCTGTGCGGTCTCGGCGGCACGCTCGCGTTGGCGGCGCTCGGCGTGTTTCCGCTGGCTGCCGCCGGTGCGCCCGCAGCGTTCGGGGTCGTCTTCGCACTCTCGCGGCGGACCGACGAGAAACACGCGACGATGCTGTTGATTCGGGGATCGTACGTGTTTCTCGCCGTGCTCGTCGTCGCCGCGTGGTTCGAGCCATTCGCGTAGCATTCGTCCGTTCGTGTCGACGCGTCGTTCGCGTGGGAGGATCGTTGGCGTCGGTGGTTCGTTGCTCGCGTCAGTACCGTTTGCGTGCTGGCCACCGCCAGCAGCGCGGATGTTTTTGTTCCGTCGACGCCTTTGTTGGATATGAAGCGAGACATCTCGGTGTTCGGCCGCTACACCTACCTCGTGACCGAACTGTTCTGGGGAACGATTGCGGCATTGCTCATTCGACGCAGCGGTGCCGAACGTCGGGCGGCGCTTACGCTCATTGTGCTCTATCCGCTGGGCTACCTGTGGGATCGCTACACGCTCGAAGTCGGCGTGTTCGAAATTCCGCTGCGAACCGGCGTCGAGTTCGCCGAGATTCCGCTCGAAGAACACCTGTTCATGCTCGTCGTTCCCTCGATGGTGATCGGCGTCCACGAGACGCTTCGTGGGTGGCTCGACGCGCGGTGAGCGAATGTCGCCACCGAGAGCCACAATCCGCCAGACACCACGGAGACGGCAAAGCGAAGCCGTTAAACAACTCCCTTGCCATCGTGTGAACGCGGGACCGTGGGGTAGTGGTATCCTCTGCGGATGGGGTCCGTAGGACCTGAGTTCGACTCTCAGCGGTCCCACTTTCTGCGAGCCACATTCATCAGCGAGAATCGGCCAGCACACGTCAACGTTGGCGACCCAGATGGCGGATATAATTGCTGGTAAAATGGAGAATAATCCGTCGAGAGCACGGACAATAGCCACTTCTGCTGACAGCAGTATCCAACCCGAGAAAGTAGCAGTAATATTTGCCCTTTTTCGTCCCAAACACGTAAATTTGCGGGTTTTAGGGCCTGAGAACGCTATATTTTTCCCTCCACAATTCAACGAACAGCTATGAGGAGAGATCTAACTCGTCGACGCGTCCTCGCAACGGGCGCAGCGATCAGTGGTATTGCAATCGCCGGCTGTGCCGGCGAGGAGCCGGAGCCGGAACCGGAACCGGAGCCAGAACCCGAAGATGAGCCGGAGCTAACCGCCGACGACACCGTCGAACGTGTCTACTCGGTCGAGCAGCTACGAACCAACTGTGGAACCATCTCGCATCCCGATCCGGATCCCGAGAAGTTCTACCTGACCGCGGGTGCGCCGTCGAACCGCGACCCAGAGGGCGTCGGCGAATGGTACGTCCTCGACACCGACACCCACCTGCCAATCGATCCAGAAACCGACGAGGCAGTCGAAGACGACGACTTCGAGACCCTGGATGTCGCACGCGATCTCGAAGGGTACGACACCCACGGCTTTTGGTTCGTCGAGAACGATGGCGAGCGCGAACTCTGGCTGCTCAACCGCGAGACCGATGACGGCGTCGTCATCGACCCCGAAACCGACGAAGTCATCGACGAGATCGAAGACTACGGTCCAGCACCCGACATCATGTGGTCGTCGCCCGACGACGAGTACATGTTCGTCACGCTGCGCGGCCCAGAGCCAGTCTCCGGTGACCCACACGCCGCCGAGGGCGAGACACCCGGTATCTCGGTGCTCGATGTCGAGGATCGCGAGATCGTCACCACACTCCAGCCCGACGCCGACAACGATGACAGCGACTTCCATGGCATCGGTGTCGTTCCGCACGATGACGACGGCTACGAAATCTGGGGCCTCGACCAGGGAACGGACATCATCTACATCTACGAACCCGTCGAGGGTGAAGACGACGAGTTCGAAGTCGTCGAAGAGATCGACCTCCACGAGCTCGAGGGCACCATCGAAGTCGAGGACAACTACGTCCCACACATGGCTGATTTCAGCTCCGACTACGAGTACGCCGCCATCGCCTGTACTGCAGGTGCGCAGACGATTATTTTCGACACCGAGAGCCACGAACTCGTCGACGCACTCGAAACCGGCCCCGGTTCACACTTTGCGGGCTTCACGCCCGACGACGAGCAGATTCTCGTTGACGTGATTGGCGACGGCGCAATCCAGCAGGTGCTTGTCGACCTCGACGAAGAGGCGTTCGAACTCGGCGAATCCATCGAGATTCTCGAGACCTCCGCAGTCGCCGACCACGACGACGAAATCGAGTCGGCCAACCCGATCTGTCACGACCATGCCGGCGACTTCTCGTACCACACCCTCGGACCAGGCGTCGACGACTCGGGACTTGTCGTGCTGAACTGGGCTGCACTCGGCGACCTCGCGTAAGTCGACCAACCAAACGCAATTTTTGACGCGATACAAGCCAAGCCGCCAGCGACAGGTGCAGTTGTCGTTGGTCAAGCGTTCAGCGATGCGAAGCGGTGTGCTGTCGCGTGGTTGGAAAAGAAGCAACACCGCTGTGCGGAGTCTAAACGATTAAGCAACTCCCGTTCCCAGCAGGGGTATGGAAGAGTACATCCTCACCGACGAAACGCACCTCTCACCGGCAGTCGTCGTCACAACGATTCTGCTGCTCACGTTTTTTGCCCTCGGTATCGTGTACCAACTGGTCAGCCTCGTTCTCTAGAGCCGATCGTCACAGGAACGCCAATCGAACCGCTAACCCCCTCAGGCGTCGGGGTCGAAGTCGAGCGCAACCGAGTTGATACAGTAGCGCTTGCCCGTTGGCTCGGGGCCGTCGTCGAACACGTGGCCGAGATGACCATCGCAGGCGGCACAGACGACCTCGGTTCGGCGCATGCCGTGGCTCGTGTCGAGGCGGGTTTCGATGGTTTCGGGGTTGGCATCGAAGAAACTCGGCCAGCCGGTTCCCGAGCCGAACTTCGTTTCGGAGTCGAACAGCTGTGCGCCACAGCCCGCACAGACGTAGGTGCCGTCGGCTTTGTGGTCGACGTACTCGCCGCTGAACTTCGGTTCGGTGCCCGCCTCGCGGAGAATCCGGTACTCCGCGTCGGTGAGACGTTCGCGCCACTCGGCGTCGGAGTCGGGCAGCGACTGCGCGGAATCGGTGGGTGTGTTGGACATAGTCGACATACGGGTGCTGCGGCAAAAGGGGTTGTGGCGGGTTGCCAGCGTTGGGACGGCTCGCCGCAACAGCAACGAAACCAGCCACGTGGACGACGCAGTCGACGGTGATCACCTACTGACCGCAGCGACGACACAGCAACCGCAACCATCCACTACCCGTAACGACAACCCATTACTCCCGAGTTGTATCCGCGTGCGAGCGAACCCAGAGTTCGCCGATGCGCGAGAGCGTCGTCCGATAGGAGTTGCCCACTGCCTCCTGTTCGATGTAGCCCTTGCCGCCGGGGCCCAATCGGTCGACGTTGTAGATGACTTTCGACCGGAAGCTGTCGGTGTACTCCTCGTTGAGATCGCGTGCAAGCGCCGATGCCAACTCGCTGACCGACTCGAACTCGCCGTGTTCGCCAAGCGTGAACAGAATGAGCTCCTCGAACGGTTTGACGCTCGAAAACGAGGCGACCGGGAGTTCGACGATGTGGCTGTCGCCGATTTTTTTCGCGCCGATCGTCACCCCGCGCTCGTCGAACTCGCTGAGCAACGCGGTGGTGCTTTCGAGCCGTTCGTTCATCCGGTCGCGGTCAAGATCGCCCGAGTCGAGCAGATCCGAAAGCAGGTCGCGCTCGGCACGCAGTTCCTCGGCCAACTCAGTTTCGAGGTACTTCTCGGGGGCGGTGTAGTAGGTATGAATTCGGTCGCGGTCGTCTTGCCGTTCGACCATCACCGAATGCGCCGCCGTCGCGAAGGCGAAACTCACGGGGCGAGGCATCGAACACACGTTGACCCAGACCTCTGCGCCGCCATCGAGTTGGTCGTTAATGAGTTCGAATGCGCCCTCGAACGCGGTGTCGTAGTCGTAGACGTCTTCGAGGCGAATACGTGAGGTTTCCGCGCCAAGCAGATTCTGAAAATCGGTTTCGAGTTTGCTGGCGAGATGCCGCGAGTACTCGACGTTGGCCTCGCTGCCGACCGCACCTTCGAGCAGAATCACCCGGTCGACGGTGAACTGGTCGCGGATGAGCGGCGCGATGAGCCGGTCGTAGTCGAAGCCGACCGGCACGATGTGGGTTTGCATATCCGTACTCGGACGACCGAGGACAAAAAGCATCAGCCTCTGCCGGCCGAGAATGTGCTCATCGAACACGACGGCAACCAACCGCAACCGGTAAACAGGTCCGGCAGCGACATGTGTCCAACACGGTGACGACGTGGATGCCGAAACCGCCCCGTCGCCGCGGGCGATGGAGCTCGCCCGATCCAACCGCCGAACGGCTGATGGCTCCTTTCACGCCATGACACAGAGACAGCTCCTCGCCCAACTCGAACCGATTCTGTTGATCGCCGTCGGCGGCTTCGCCGGCGCAAACCTCCGGTATTTTTTCGACCTTCTCATTCCGGGCTCGCTGCCGGCGACGTTCTTTGTCAACGTCGCCGGCAGCTTCGCGCTCGGGGTGTTGGTGTACGACGCAATGGGCCAGCCGGCGATTGCCGACAACTCACGGCTCGTGCTGGCCACCGGCTTTCTCTCCTCGTTTACCACCTACAGCACGTTCGTCGTCGACGCGGTGCTTGTCGAGCCGATGATGACGGTTTCCTACGTGCTGGCAAGCTATCTTGTTGGCTTTCTTGCCGTGATTGTCGCCCGCCAGGTTGTCCGCGGAGGGAGCCGATAATGCCGTTTACCGAACCCGCCTACCTCGTCGGCACCGGCGGCGCAATCGGCGCGGTTGCACGGTATGTCGTGGCGACGCTCGTCGTTCGCCTGCGAGGGCCATCGACGTTCCCCGCCGCGACGCTCGTCGTCAACGTGCTCGGGAGCTTCCTGTTCGGTCTCGTCGTGTTCAGCGGCGCGGGCACCGATGCCGTGCGGTTCGTCGGCGTCGGCCTCTGTGGGGCGTTTACGACCTACTCGTCGTTTAGCGTCCAAACGATCCGGCTGTTCGAAGACGGCCACCGGGGCTTGGCCGTTGCCAACGCGGTCGGCAACCTCGTTATTTCGGGGCTCGCCGTCGGCCTCGCGTGGCTGCTTGTTGGCTAGCCGGCGCGCCGCCATCCGCGTTGGCAACGCGATCGGTGTGACACCGCTAGACGCCGGGGAGCCGCGGCTGTCGAATGGCTTATTTGTACAGCCCGAAAGTACCCGGACAACCAGCTTGCTGGCTTTCACCGATGCGCCTGATTCAAACGCTCGTTCCGGACGGCAAACACGACACCGTCGTCGACATCCTCGAAACCGAGGATATCGACTACGCGATGACGAGCGAAAGCTCGCGGTCGGGTTTTAGTGACATCGTCTACATTCCGACCGACGCCGACGAGGTCGAAGACATCATCGACAAACTCCGCGACGTCGGGGTCGAGCGCGACGGCTACATGGTCGTCAGCGACGTCGAGACGATCATCTCCGAGCAGTTCGAAGAGAAACACAGCGAAAGCGCCGCCAACGGTGAGGATATGCGGATTTCGCGCGACGAACTGCGAACCAAAGCCCAGAACCTCTCACGAAGCACGCCCAACTATCTCGCGCTCACGCTGATCAGTGCAATCGTCGCGACCGCCGGGCTGATAGAGGACAGCGCCGCCGTGGTCGTCGGGTCGATGGTGATCGCCCCGCTGATCGGCCCCGCAATGGCCTCCTGTGTTGGCACCGTCATCTACGACGACGACCTGTTTTGGGACGGCATTCGCTCACAAGCGGTCGGAATCGGTTTCGCGGTCGTCTGTGCGACGCTGTTTGCGCTTTCGGTTCGGTTCACGATCGCACCCGAACTCGAACTCCTGTTGATCCAGCAGATCGCCGAACGCGCCCATCCCGGGCTGTTGGCGCTCGCAATCGCGCTCGGTGCGGGCGCAGCGGGTGCAATCGCGCTGACCTCGGGCACCGACGAAGCGCTGGTCGGCGTCATGATCGCGGTGGCACTGATGCCGCCGGCTGCCTCGGTCGGGCTGGGCATTGCGTACGTCAACGCCCCGCTTGCGTTCGGCGCGGGCGTGTTGGTGTTGGTGAATCTGCTCTCGATCAACGTGGCCGGCATCCTCACCATCTGGATCAAAGAGTACAAGCCGAGTCACTGGTACGATTCGAAACGTGCCAGACGGGCGACCGCCGAGCGACTCATTGCCTTCGGGCTGGCGGTCGTGGTGTTGACTTCGTTTTTGGCGATGAGTTCGTTCGATGCCCGCGACAACAACGCCTTCGAAAACGAGGTCGAACGGATTACCGAGTCGGCGACGGCCAGCGAGGTCGACCTCGAGTTTCGGTACGAACCCGACCTCGTTTCACAGACGCCAAGACAGGTGACCGTCCACGTCTACGGCGATGATGCGCCGGCCGCCGCAACAGTACGCGAGTCGATCCATGAGCAGACCGGTGTCGACATCGAAGTTCGCGTGATTACCGAACAGGCCGATATCGCCTAACTCGACGCCGCCGTGTCATCCGGGTGGTCCAGTTCGCTCACGAACGCGGCGTAGACGAGCAGTTCGTACACCAACGTGGCGGGAATCAACAGCAGGCCGATAATCGTGATGCCGACGAGCACCTGCAGGATGCTAAACAACGTCGGCACAATGAACACGACGAGCAGGGCGACCAACAGGTACCGAACGCTGAGTCCGGTTCGAACGATGTCTCGGAGTGCAAACGCGTCAGCGAGATTGCGGTGACGGCCGAAGGCGTACAGCACGGCCACCGAAAAGTAAAGCAGCCCGAAGTAGGCGATTGCAAGCACGACAAAGCCGACCGTCATGAGCTGCTCGTTGAGTGCGCCGACGAACAGAACGCCAAACGCCAGCACGACGAAGCCGATCCCATAGGCGAGGCCGACTGCAAGCAGTTTGAGGCCGTCAACGAACAGGATCTCAAACCGCTCGAACTGCGGTGGCGGGTCGTCAGCGGCGGCCGCGTTGATCGCCTGGACAAAGTAGCCCATCAGGACGATCAGCGGGAGGATGAGAATGGAGCCGACCACGAGCAACGAGCCGATGAGCAGCGTTCGCGGGAGGTCGTCGGATTCGAGCGGATAGCGGAGGGACGAAACGAACATGTCGGTTCTTGTGATGACGACGACATAAACATGGGTGATTTCATCGAACAAAACCGAGTGACTGCGTCGTGTTCGGGGCACGGTGGGGGTGCAGTCGGCATGTTCGTCAGACAAAACACCCCCGTTCAGCGTCGCCGGTAGCGTGCCGTCCAGCGAGGAATCGAGCGGCGATAGCCGGCGATGCCGATAGCCGCGAGACCGACGCTCCATCCGCCGAGCGCGACGAGTGCCCCCGGCGACACCGGTGCAAACGTGAACGCGATAACGAGAATCGGCACCAACGCCAGTATCATCGCCAGTCCGAACAGCGCGAACAACGCGGTGTCGAAGAGGAACTCCGTCGGCGAGAGCCCGGCGAGATAGATGGTGACCCCGAAAATGTAGCCACTGGTTCCGATCAACACGAGAACACCGACGACGGCCTCGCCGAGCGGGGCCGACTGCCAGCCGACCGCGAGCGCGTAAAACACGAGTGCGACCGCCGGGCCAAGGAGCACGAACGCCCGCTGTTTGGCCGCAAACACCTGTGCGACGCTCACTGGCTGGCTGTGGTAGGTCTCGATGTCGTCGTACTGGGTGAGCCAGTTGTAGGTTGTAAACGCCGACAGCCCGAGAACTGCGCCGAACGCGATGGCGGTCGACGGCGCGACGCCGGTGATGCGGCCGGCAAGGTCGACAAGGCCGACGGTTACGACGAACAGGATCGCCACCGAAAAGACGACCGCGCCGAACCCGCCGGCGCTGCGATGCACATCCAACAGCGTTTTTGTCGTAATCGGCTCGCCAATTCGCCGGTTCCACCGGCGGAACGCGGGGTCGGCACGGCGGGTGGGACGGCGGTGGCGCACGTCGAACAACCGGGCAGCGAGGAGAGACACACCCGCGAGCGCGCCGCTGGTGACGACGAGGCCGCCGAGGGTTGGCTCGCGAAACAGCCCATAGGGTGTGTAGGCGACCGGGTCGGCCGCGATGAGATCGACCGCGATGAGATCGGTCACGACGGCGACGGTTCCGGCGGCGAGCGCGACACCGACCACGACGGCTAGTGCGATTCCTACTCGACCGCGTTGGGCAAGGCCGATTGTCGCAATGGTCACGCCGAGACCGAACGCGAAGGTGACCAAGAGCAACAGCCAGAGCCAGCCGACGGCCGCCACGAGTGCCACGCCGGTGACCCCGGTGAGCCGGACGACGGGCGTGAGGCCGAGCGCGATCGGCGCGAGAAACATCAGCGCGTAAAACACCACGTCACTGGCGACGAACACCGCGAGCAGGCGGCGCGGCGAGATGGGCAGCGTGCGAGCCGAAAACACGAGCCGTGTCTGCTCGCCGAGCAGGTTCGAGAGTTCGTCGCGGCCGATAAGGCCGATCGAGCCGGTGTGAAGCCCGAAGGCGAAGACGAGCGCGAACGCGCCGGCCAGCACGAACGCCGGGTCGGTACCCGTCCAGGCGATGCCGAACGCCGCGCTGGCGGTGAGCAGCGTGAGCAACACGGGAAACAGCGAAAATCGCTCCCCACGAAACAGGGTCGTGTGGACGCGCCACTCCTCGCGGAGCATCTCGACGAACAGCCGGCCGGTGAGCGAGCCCATGGTTACTCCTCGGTCGGCGATGGCGAGCGGTTGGCGGCTGTGTCGCCTGCAGCGGCCCCATCCAGCCCGTCACCCCCCGCTTCCCCGCGGCCAACCCGGTCGAGAAACACCGAGAGCAACGTTTCCTCGCCGAGCTCGGCTGGCCGGCAGTCGGCAACGATTCGGCCCTCGTGCATGATGACGACCCGCGAGCAGAGTTCGGCGGCGACGTCGACATCGTGGGTCGTAATCACGATGGTGTTGCCCGCGGCGCGATAGTCGCGGAGAAACGCTTTCACCTGTTCTTGAACGATCGGATCGAGGTTTGCCAGCGGCTCGTCGATGACGACGACCGAGGGCTCGTGGAGAAACGCGGCCGCAAGCATCACCTTCTGTTGTTGGCCACGCGAGAGATCCGACGAGCGGGTGTCGAGTTGGGCGCGAAAGCCGAGGCGGTCGGCCCACGCGTCGGTTTGGGCGTCGACCCGCTCGTCCGAGAGGTCACGAACACGACCGACGAACTGGAAGTACTCTCGCGGCGTCAGAAAGCTCGGTGGCGACTCTTTTTCGGGAAGAATGCCGAGCTTTTCGCGAACCCGTGTCGGCTCGGCAACGGGATCGACACCGCACACTCGCGCGGAGCCGCCATCAGGGGTGAGTTGTCCCGTGCAAATCTCCAACGTCGTGGTTTTGCCCGCGCCGTTGGGGCCCAACAGGCCGAACAGTTCGCCCTCGTCGACGGTGAGCGAGAGGCCGTCGACGGCGGGGGAGTCGCCGTAGGTTTTCTGCAGGGTCGAAAGATCGATGACGGACACGGAGAATCGGTCGACACTCGGCGCGCGACCCACATAAACTCGGCCCCCGCCCTCTGCAGCCACGCGGCCAACGCGTCGACAACGCGATCAGTCGAACAGCCGCTCGCGAAGCGACCGCTCGTGGGGGCGCTCAGCGAGAATAACTGAACACTCGACGGTGTTGACGACATCGAAAATCAGCGACCGGCGCAACAACCGCGAGAGCAACCCGCGTTCAGTCGCGCCCATCAGCAACATCGTGTGGTCGGCGGCCGCGTTGGCGATGGCGGATTCGACGTCGCCCTCGGTGTCGACCAGCAGATCCGGATTCTCAAGGTCGTGTTCCTCGGCCCAGTCGGTCAGGAACCGCTCGGCCCCGTCACGTTGGCCCTCGCCGTCGACGACGTGGAGCAACGAGACAGCACTGTCGTGGCTTCGCTGGAACAATCTGGCTGCCTGTGCACACAGCGCGCTGTTTGGGTCGTCGGTCGTCGGAATCACGATCCGCGCCGGGTCGAAGCCCTGATCTTTGAGCACCAGCACCTCACACGGGAGGTTTTCGGCGAGTTCGTCGAACGCGGTGGCGGTTCGGCCGCTGGTGAGCGGCGACCCCGTTCGCCAGCCCATCACGAGCGCGTCGACCGCGAGTCGGTCGGCCGCATCGAACACCGCTTCGAGCGTTCGGTGTGAGTACACCAACTGCGTTTCGATGGGAACGCCGAACTCGTCGGCATCGGCTTTCGCCGCCGCGAGCAGTTTGTCCGACTGCGTGTCGAAGCGCTTACGATTGGCGCGGGCGCGTGACAGCGGGACCTGATCGGGCACGCGAACAACGTGGGTCGCGACGACGACACCGTCGCGGGCTGCCGCAATCGCACACGCCAGCGCCATCAGATCGGTTTCGGTTCGCGGATTCGCAAGCGACACCATCACCCGGAAGTTCGCCCGGTCGGGCCGGGCCGCCTCGGTCGCTGCAACCGCCGAGTCGGGCAGACGGTCGGATTCGCGGAGAATCAGCCGGCTCAACAGCCCCTCATCGTCGGTTCGGTCGCGGCCGTAGGCCAGATACCACCCCATCGATCCGACAATCAACAGCCCCGTCGCCACCAACACGATCGGCTCCATGAACGCCAGCAGGCCGAACGAACAGATCGCACCAACGAGGGGTGTCAGTGGATACAACGGCACTCGAAAGTCGGGAGAATAGTCGATGTCGGCGGTGCGAAAAACGATGAGTGAGACGTTGAGCAGCCCGTAGCCGACGAGGTGAAAGGCGCTTGCGGTCTGGGCGAGCAACACGAGGTCGTCGATGAGAATAAAACCCAGAATCAACAAGCCCGTCACCTGTAGCGAGCGGTACGGCGTCGCAAAACGCGGATGAAGCTTGTTGAGCCACTCGCCGACCAGCCGCTGGCGACCCATCGCGAACGTGATGCGCGCGGAGGCGAGCACCGAGAAGTTGGTGCTGGTGGCGGTCGCAAGCAACCCCGCAACCGTCATGAGCGCGACGCCGACCGAACCGAAGGCGAGATCCGCAATCGTCAGTACGGCGGGCGTTTCGCCGGTGAACACCGCGAAATCGATCTGCGTGGCAACGACCAGCGTGAGAATCGTATAGAGGGCCGTAACGAAGACGACGCTCCCGAGAACGGCGATCGGAATGGTTCGGCCGGGGTCGTACAGCTCCTCGCCGAGCGTCGCGATTTTGGCGTAGCCCAGATACGAGATGAACACGACGGCGACCGCACCGAACAGCCCGTCGACGCTCGCCGGATCGAACGCCGAGAGCGCCTCGAAGCCGACGGTTCGAAGCCCGTCGACGGCGACAACGAGCAAAATACTGACGAGCGTCGTCACGACGGCAACTTGAACCCAGCCGGTTCCTTTGACGCCGAGATAGTTGAGCCCGACAAACAGCGTGCCCGCGAGCAACGCGGCGAGTTGTGCCGGCGACAACACGAGCGGGACGAGCGGGATAACGACTTCCGGCAACGGGAGGATGAGGCCAAGATAGATCCCAAATCCGAGGCTGTAAAACGCGGAGGCGACCGCGAGACCGAGCCAGTCGCTAAACCCCGCAACCGAGCCGAACAGCGGGCCGAGCGCTCGAGTGACCCAGTTGTACGCGCCACCCGACGCCGGCATGGCCGTGCCGAGTTCGGAGACCGAAAGCGCGTTGACGAAGGCGAGCAGGCCCGCGAGCAGGAACGCGAGCACGACGAGGTCGCCGACCTCGGCGGTGACAATCGCTGGGAGGACGAACACGCCCGCACCGATCATCGTGCCGATACCGACGGCTAAGGCCGCCCACACCCCAATATCGGTCGACAGTTCGTTATCTGGCATCTCGTGTCCGTACTGAGCCACAAACAGTCAGGTGACTTCCATAGTTCGGTTTTGTTGCCGCACGCGTGCGAAACCCCACTGCCGACGACACATCGTTGGCGACGACACATCGTTGGCGACGACACCCGACACCGACGGTAGACACTGACGACGGACAAAAATACAGCATCGGGAACGGCGCGATTACTCCGGCTGGAGAACGCTCTGAGAGCCGACGAGGCTTTCGACCAGTTCGAGGTTTTTGATCGTGGTCTCCACATCAGTGACACACTCGACGAGTTCGCTGTTTTCGACGGTCGCATCGGGGAAAACGAGCGAGTCGGTGATCGTCGAGTCCGTGACGGTCGCCCCGGACATCACGTGTGTCGAGCCGTTGAGTTCGCTGTTTTCGACGGTTGCGTCGTCGGCAACGAGGGGTTCGCCACCGAGTTTCCAGTCGACCGCATCAAGGTACGCCGGCGCTTCGCCGATGTCGAACCAGACGTCGTCAAAGGTGAACGCGTACACCGACTGTCGCGACTGGAGCCACTGGAGGAACCAACCGGGCTCGTCGGGGTTCTGGTCGTCGGCGAGATAGGTGTCGAACTGCGGCAGCACGTCCGCGGGGAACGCGTAGCAGGCAATTGAGGCGAGCGTGGTGTTCGGCTCGTCGGGTTTCTCCTGGAAGTCGATGACTTCCTCGCCGTCGAGTTCGACCAGCCCGTAGGATTTTGCGCGCTCGAAGTCGCCCACGTCGTAGGCGGCCAGCACGGGCGACTGCTTTGCTTCGAAGAAGTCGACAAAGTCGGCGATGTCGAAGCCGACCATGTTGTCGCCGGCGATGATGAGCAGGTCGTCTTCGAGGCCCTCGCGGTCGATCAGTTGGGCGAGTGCGCCGACGACGCCGAACTTCTCGTCCTCGTCGCTCGTGTCTTCGACCGAGAGCACGGGTTTTTCATAGCCTTTCTCGGCGACGTACTTTTTGAAGTCGGTGGCGAAGGCCTCGTTCGTACTAATGTAGACGTCCTCGATGTCGTCTTCCTCGTCGAGTTGGGCGAGCGTTTTGTCGATAACGGTTGTTTCGCCGACCGGCAGCAGCATCTTGGGCCGGTTTCGGGTGATCGGCCACATTCGCGTTGCATAGCCACCAGCAAGAACAATTGCGTCCATACAATTTACACCAGACCGAGTTGTCTTATAATCTTTCGTTGGAGATAGCCCTGCAATCGGTGGGTCGTGCGGACTGAACGGCTTGGCGATGAACAGCACGCAAAAAAAAGCGACGGTGGTTAGCCGGGGCGGCGGTATCGACTACGCGTTGTTGGTAACGGCGTCGTCTTCGTCTTCTTCAGTCTCGTCGTCTTCGTCCTCAAGGTCGTCGTCCTCCTCAAGANCATCATCTTCCTCCTCAAGGTCGTCNTCGTCTTCTTCAGTCTCGTCGTCTTCGTCCTCAAGATCATCATCTTCCTCTTCAAGGTCGTCGTCCTCCTCAAGATCATCATCTTCCTCCTCAAGGTCGTCGTCCTCCTCAAGATCATCATCTTCCTCCTCAAGGTCGTCGTCCTCGCTCTCATCAACCGGTTCAGGTTCGTCGAGGCCGTCGTCTTCGTCATCCGTGGGGGATGGTTCATCATCGGTGTCGGCACAGCCAGCGAGGAGTCCAACAGTTGCGAGCCCACCAAGGGATTTCAGTACGGTTCGGCGTTTCTGTGTCACCATTGTGCGAGCAGGGGTTTGCGACGAAGCCTTTTGACGGATTTCCGGATTCTCTCCCGGCTCGGTGGCTATTTATTCCAAAGTCGGCCCATAGATGAGCCGTAGTTGGTCGGTAGCTATCACGGTGAAATTCCGGGCCTGTACTCGGCCGCGCCGACCGAAGGGTCGCCAGCTGGAGCGCAATCCACCACGACTGACCTATCAAACTCCTGCCGGCAACCTTAGCACGCCCGCGATGGGATAGCTACTGTATGGACGGAGTGCTCTGGTACGTACTGGCCGGAACCAGCGGTGGGTACAACCGCCTGCGGTTGCTGCGGACGCTTCGGGAACGTCCGCGAAACGCCAACAAACTGGCGGCGACGCTCTCGCTCGATTATACCACGGTTCGTCATCATCTCTCGGTGCTCGTCGAACACGACCTCGTCACAAAAACGGGCGGCAGCTATGGAGCAATCTATCGGGTTCCGCCAGCCGTCATCGACCAGTGGGACGTTGTCGAGAAAATCGATGACTCACAGGCTGAGTCGCCAGCGACGCACTAAGATCGCTCCATGTCGCAGTGAGGGCGAGAATTTCGAAACGCAGGTTCACGTGAAATCAGCTTTCTTCGAACGTGTATCGACCGGTATCAACAACCTCGTTTGAAGGGAGATGAATCAGCCGGACGGTAACCCGCTGGTCGGCTTCGAGCCCCTGTCCTTCCGTATCAAATCGCCAACGGTCTCCTGGTTTGAACTCCGTGTCGGGGTCGGAAACCCTGACTTGGGTGCCGTTATTTTCGAACGTGTATGCCTTGCTGTTTCCAGGCTGGCTCACCGTAATCCGGAGGTCTTCGGTCGCAATCCGCTCGCCACCGGAGTGTGAGATATTCATGGTCGTCTCGTTGCCATCAACGCTAATACTGGCGAGCGGCGCGCTCTCGCCGACAAATCCACTCAGAAAGAACGCTCCAAACGTGCCGACGGCGACGACGACGACGCCGATGAGCAGGACGGTGCCGATAGTCTCCGACTGGGCACGGTTGCGAGCGTCGGCCGACGAGCGGGAGGGACGAGAGTTCATGGATAAGTACCGATGACGTGGCGTGACACGCTACCAGTAGTAAGCCAGAGTACAAAAAGTTCCACCTCGATCAGTGCTGTCGACCGTCCTCAGTTCGACCACTGACCGTGGCTCGCCGGTTCGCCATCGATACTCGCGCGGATCCGGGCGGTCGCCTGCTCGTCGAACCAGAGCCGGCGACGCCACCACGGTCCGCGGCCCGAGTCGTTCGACAGGTCGGTGACGAGTCGGTTCGCCGTCGCGCCCGCGTCGGCCGAGCTGAGCGGCACCGCGTGCTCGAACAGCCGTGACCTCGAAGTGCCACAAACGATGACTTCGGCGTCGAACTGCCGGCGGGCAGCGTGGGCGTTCGTGGCGACCCACGCGGCGTTCGTCGCCGACAGCGAGAGCGACGCACACTGCTCGGCGTCGAGCACGGTCGCCACGCGGAACTCGCCGATGAGATACGCACCCCACTCGGGGGCAACCCAGTCGACGGCGTCGCCTTCTGCGGTGTCGACGCCGCTGGCTTCGACGGGCGCGCTGCCGGTGTCGCCATCGGGGGTGGCTTCAGTCGGTTGCTCATGGGTCGATAACGTTGCATAAAAAAACAACGAGTCGCCCGGCGACAGTTTCGACAGCGGCCCGGCCTTGACGGCGTGTTCGTCGCCGTAGGTGTAGGTCGAACAGAACGGATACCCCTCGAACGCGGGATCGAGATGCACCGGTTTTGACAGTGTGTCGGCCGAGAAATCAAACGGCAACGGGTCGAGTTCGCCACAGAGGTCGGCGTAGGTCGGAACGTCAGCGGCGGCGGCGAGCGGTTCGCGCTCGGGAATCGGGAGATAGACGAACCGGCCGTCCGGGTAGATGGGTCCGCGAACACCGGGTAAGTTCGTGTTGGCGGCGACGTTGATGGCGATGGATTTGGGCATGGTGAGCTACCGACGACGGCACGGCGGTACTGACCCGTATGAACCAGCGTGGCAAAACGTTGGCTGAGAAGCCTACAACAATGAGCCACTCAGCCAGTAGTAAACAAGTAGCTCTTTGCCCCATCGCTGCGAGGCCGACGCTATGGACGCCGAGGAGCACGAACGACGGGCGGACGACAACCGATCGGCGTGGGCGCGCACGCACGCAGACGGATTACGGCGGGCCGACAAGACGACCGCGCCGATTATCTATCCGCCCACAGAGCCGATCGACCGCGACCTCCACCTCTGGGATACGTGGCTGCTACGAACCCGCGACGGCTCGATCGCCGAGATCGATGGCTACCGCGTGATTTTTGCGCTCACCGCGCCGTCGCATTTGCTGCCGGGCAAACGCCACGACGTGGCGACGATTCGGTACTTCTACTCTCGCGACGGCCGCGAGTGGACCACCGGCGGCGAGGTGTTTGCCGGCAGCGACCCGCTGGGCTCTCGGCAATGGGCCGGCTCCGCGATGTACGATACCGACAGCGAAACGCTCTATGCCTACTACACGGCCGCCGGCCACCGCGACGAAGCCGAACTGAGCTACAGCCAGCGACTCGCCGTCGGTGCGGGCGGAACCGTTGAAACAGACGAGGAAGGTTTCGAAATTTCGGGGCCGTGGGAGCACCGCGTGCTGCTCGAAGCCGACGGCGAGCAGTACGAAACGGCGGCCCAGTCGCGTGGCATGATCTACACGTTTCGCGATCCGTGGTTCTTCGAGGACGAAACCGGAACCTACCTCCTGTTCGAGGCCAACACGCCGGTTCCGCCGGAGTCGACGGCCTGCGGCGGCGACGCCGACCAGCAGGCGTTCAACGGTGCAATCGGGATTGCAACGTCTCCCACGGGTGATCCAACCGCGTTCGAGCGATGTCCCCCGATTCTCACCGCCGTCTGCGTGAATCAGGAACTCGAACGACCCCATCTCGTCGTCCGTGACGACCGCGTCTACCTCTTCGTTTCGAGCCATCAGCACACGTTTGCGCCGGGGATCGACGGCTTCGACGCGCTGTACGGCTTCGTGAGCGACTCGGTGTTCGGGCCGTACGAGCCGCTCAACGGAACGGGACTGGTCGCAACAAATCCTGCAAACGCGCCGTTTCAGGCCTACTCCTGGCTCGTTTACGACCACGGCGACGAGCTACTGGTCAACTCGTTTTTCAACTACTACGACTTCGACCGCCCAACGCTCGACGACGTGGCGGCGTTGCCCGAATCCGAACAACAGCGGCGGTTCGGCGGGACACCCGCGCCGACGCTCCGGCTTGGGCTGTCGGACACCGAAACCCGGATTCTCGGTTCGCTCGACCACGGCCACCTGCCGCTGCCGCGTGAACCGCTGCCGGGCAGTCCGTTCGCGACCGCCGAGCGCGACGACGCTGGTGGGAAGTATTACTGAGTCGCCGTCAGCGGTAGTTGTGTCCCTGTCGGCGACAAACCCGCCACCGCACGCAGTCACCGACCGGCTGGAAACGTCGAGCGCAACTCCCAGCCCGAAAGCGAGAGGTCGACCCCACCGCCTACCGCCGCCAGCGACACGCCGTCGGCATCGGCACGCGTTGGATACACCCGACAGCTCAGCCATCTGTGCTCGTCGACACAGAGTTCGAGCGTCGAGCCATCGATGAAGAATCGAACGTCGAGCGGATGTTCGTCGTCGATTGGCAGCCGGTGAGCGGTTCGGTCGGCCGCGGCGTTGGCGCTTGATTCGCTGCGATCGACGACGATCTCGTCGGAATCGATGCGAATCACCGTGCGCTCCGAGCGCGCTGGCGACTCGAACACGCCGAGTTCGAGCGTCGCGTCCGGGTCGCCCGCGGCGACCGAGAGCATGAGTTCGTACCGGTTGCCGGCGAGGGTGAGTTGGTGAAACGCGCCGTCGGTCAGCCGGTCGTCGAACGCGACGTGTCGGTCTCGCAGCGCGGTCAGTTCGCGGGCGGGTCGCTGGCGAAGCCGTCCGTCGGCAGCGACTGAAATCTCACGGGGAATCGAAAGCGTGCCCGCCCAGCCGGCATCCCACTGGGCGTCGACCGTTCGTTCGGGTTTCAGCCAGCCCCACATGAGCGTGCGACCGTCGTTGGTTTCCATCGACTGGGGCGCGTAGAAACAGCCGTAATCGACGATTCCCTCGCGATCGACCGCGAAATCGGGCGCGTCGAGGTCAGCCTGCCCGAGGAAGTACCGAACCGTCTCGTAGTTCGAGATGTGCAACAGCTGGGTGTCGCCGAAGTCGAGCAGTTCGGGACACTCCCAGACCGTTTCGGGCGTGTCGTGATCGCCCGACAACAACGGGCCGATGTACGCCCACTCATCGAGCGTGTCGCCGCGGTACAGCAGCGCCGCGCCGCCGCCATCGGCGAGTCCCGCGCCGATGAGGTGGTACCACGTGTCGTGTGCGCGCCAGACGCAGTGGTCGCGGAACTCGGCGGCCCAGTCGGGCGTTTCGAGCAACGCAGGGTCGATCGGTGGCGACGCAATACACGGGTTTCGGGGATCGGCGTTCCACGCCGTGAGCCGGTCGTCGCTCGCGCGGGCGAGACACGGAAGTTGGTCGCGGTCACGACCGCCCGTGTAGAGGATCGTTGGCGTGTCATCGCGGTCGACGACCGCACAGCCCGACCAGCAGCCGTCGCGATCCGGGCCGTCAGGATCCGGTGCGAGTGCGACGGGCCGGTCTGTCCACGTGAGCAGATCCTCACTCGTTGCATGGCCCCAGTGGATTGCGTCGTGATACGGGCCGCCGGGATTGAACTGGTAGAAAACGTGGTAGGTTCCGCCGTGCTGGATGAGGCCGTTTGGATCGTTGAGCCAGCCCGCTGGCGCGGCGAGATGGTAGCCCGGCCGGTGGGGGTCGTCGGCAAGTCGCGCACGGACGTCGCGCCAGCCCGACGCGGTTCGTGGTCGGTCGGTAAATGACGGCCGGCGGTCGCCACCGAGCGTCCACAGCAGATTGCGGAGCAGTCGATCCCGCGTTGCGGCCGCCTCGTCGGCAACGTGGTCGGCGAACGAGATGCCCGAGCCGATGGCGTACACGTGGCCGCCCATGGTTCCTGCAGTCGGTTTTTCGTCGTTTTCCTCGTCGGTTTCAGCTCCCACATCGTTCCACGCGACGGCGACCGCGTTGCCAACGCGTCGGGTTTCGCCGCGGAGTTCGGCCGCAAGGAGGTGGCCCCGTTCGGGGAGCAACCCCTCGTAGCGGGCGACGGGGTACGACCCCGGCGAAAGCGTGTGAATGCGGTCGCCGAGTTGCGCAAACGCCGGATGATCGGCAAAAATCGACTTCGGCGTGAGTCCGGCGGGTTCGTTGACGAACTCGCGGCCGACGTGGGTCGGCCCGACCGGATCGATTTCGAGCGGTTCGACGGCAACGAGACCGAGCCCGGTGAGCAAGACACTCCCGCCGCCAGCGAGGAAATCGCCGAGCACGGGACGGCAGTCGGTGGCCGCGTCGACAACGCGGTCGGCGTCGGTCGCGTGCCACCAGACGAGGTCGTAGTCGGCGAGGTCGACGCGGCCGTCGGCGACCGTGGCAGTCGGCTGAACGTCGACGTCGATGCCAGCAGCCTCACACCACGCGGCCGCCCGGCTGGCTCCGGTTTCGATAGCATCGTCGTCGACGTCGGTAGCCGTGTCAGCTGGACCATTGCCATCAGTAACCGTAGAATCAGCATGATGGGCAGACAGACAGCAGACAGTGAGCGGAAACAACCCCATTGCGTCATACTCCCGCTGGCTGGCGATTAAACGTTTGGCGTTCACCCGATTCGAGCCGGTTTGCAGCACCCCGCAAATCAATCCAGCCGGCTAAGTGCGTTGGTCACCTGAAACGGTGTATGCAACATCACCGCCAATCGCGTTCGACTGACGACCAGCGACAGCCTCATCGCGACCACCCAGCCCTGCGGATACGAAACCGACTCACGGAGCGTGTCGACTGATGGTCTCGCTATCGACGGTTCTCCTCGTGACACTCGTCGCCCACAGCCTGTGTGCGGCCGGCGTAGTGGCGCACGGTCGGCTGTCCGGACGCGAGACGGGGTCGTGGCCGCTGATTACGCTCATATTTGGGGTGGGCGGCATCGCGGGCTATCTGTTGCTACGCGACTAAGCCGAACCCCCTATTTTCGGTTCGAAACCGCATGACAGCAGCCCAATCGTGCGTGAATTTTTTACTTTCACTCCGCATCAAAATGGGTCGTCACCGGAGGCGACTCGGATGGAAGCCGAAACCGGACTCACTCCGCAGGAGCCGCGTGAAACTGCGGCGATGCCGCGACGATTCGAGAGAAGACTTCCTCGCGAATAGCCCAGTGACCGTTGCGGTACTCGACGAGATGACACTGCCGAAGCTGTGAGAGCGCCGCGTTGAGCCGGCTGGTCGAAATCGGCGTTTCGGCGGCGATTTCGTGGGTGCGAAACGCCAACTCCGGGTTGGCGGCCAGAAACACGAGCGCCTGGGTTGCGGCCGGGCCAACCTGTGGCGATGGATAATCACGGGGCGCGGTCTCGAACTGGGGGCGGCTGCGAGGCATTAGCCGTCCTAAGGATTCCAACGGGCAAAGAGGTACGGGCTGCGCGCAGGTGCGTGACCGCTGAGATGTACCGCGACAGCGACCGCGACGCCGACAGCGACGCCGACAGCGACCGCCACCGCCACCGCGACGCCGACAGCGACAGCCACCGCCACCGC
>SL_4KL_010_BRINEDRAFT_10000160_pt1 | contig 31122 bp, 25 predicted proteins | sample SodLak_010_BRINE_2_FD_10664 | JGI IMG/M metagenome (IMG submission 10664) | reverse complement strand
TTGTGCGAGCGTTGCGGCGGGGATTCGAACCCCGGAGGCAGTGACGCCACAGAGTTAGCAACCCTGCGCCTTGGGCCAGGCTTGGCTACCGCAACCCGCTGTTTTCGTTCATATTGTCGCCCATCACGGACTCGGGACCGGTCGCCCCTACAGTACTACGCTCGAAAAAAGCCCGGTTGATCACTTAAACGTCACGGATGGGCGCTGGCTATGTCGGTCTCTGACACGGCTTTGGTGCGACCCAGTTTCTCGCTCCCTGACCAGCTACAGGTGAACCGAGTTTATTTTACTGACAGACTATCACTATCAGCTATGAGCGATGACACTGATGATCCACTGGTTCCAATCGTCTGTGAACCATGTGGAACCGAGACCCGCGTTCCGCTGTCGGAGTTGGCAACAACGCTTGAATCGCACAACGAAAATCGGCATGATGGCGAGCCGCACGCACAGGTCGAGCCGGCGCTCAAGTCACAGTTACAGGATCTCGTCGCCAAAGATATTGGGTTGCTTGAGTAGCGGCCGGCTTCTCACTGCGTGGCGAGATAGGCCTCGTTGAACTCCCAGCCGCCGCTCTCGTCGCGGACGAGATACTCGCCGTAATAGGGAACGCGATTGGCAACGACCGCACGGAACGTCTCGCGGATTTCGGTTCGGCTCATCTCGCCCATCGGTTGAAGATCGTCATTGCGGTTGAGACAGCCTTTGAGGTATCCTTCGTGCGTAACGCGGACGCGATGGCAGTTCGCACAGAAGTTCGGATTTTCGACGGGGTCGACGATTTCGACCATCCCCCCGTCGCGGTCGTCGGTGCCACCGACCCAGTACCGCTTCCGGTTGTGCATCTCGCGATGCTCGACGCGGTCGGCAATGTCTGCGAGCCAGTCGTGGACGCGTTGAATGTCGATATTCCATTCGGGCCGGCCGGTCAGTTCGGGCATATACTCGATCAACTGGAGCTGCAGCCCGCTATTTTCGGCGACGTGATCGACCATTCCCTCGACGTAGCCGGCGGTGTGCTCGAAGACAACCATATTGAGTTTCACGGGGTCTAAGCCGGCATCAAGCGCCGCCTGGACGCCTTCGAGAACCTTCTCATACGCCCCGGATTTCGTGATTTCGGCGAACGCCTCCGGATCGAGCGCGTCCTGTGAAACGTTGACGCGATCAAGCCCGGCGTTTTTTAGATCTCCCGCTCGCCCCGGCAAAAACGTGCCATTCGTCGTCAACGAGACCTCCATCGAATCGGGAGTACGACGAATAATCTCTTCGAGGTCTTGGCGCAACATCGGCTCGCCACCGGTGAATTTGACTTTTCGGACACCAAACTCCTCGACAACTTCGAGAAAACGGACGACCTGGTCGGCGGTCATTTCGTCGTCACTCGGCTCCATCGGTCCACGGGTGTCACCGAGCCCTTCGTTGTGGCAGTAGACGCAGTCGAAGTTACACCGGTCTGTCAACGAGATTCGGACCCCGGTCACCTCCCGGCCGAACTCGTCTTCGAGTGGCTGACTCATTGTACGACACTGGTTACCTTGTCGGCTTAAATGAGCGGGCTGTTGGGTTCATCGCGAAACTGAATCCAATTACGTTCCCCTGGTAAATGGTAATCTATTCGTTATTTGTTTATAAAAACGGTGGGCGAAATCGCGTCCGGTTATCAACGGAGGTTCAGAGTGTCGGTCGGCGGGATTTCACAAACAACATCCAGACAACGTAGCCAAACGCCGCCAATACCGCTGCGATCGACCCCCAAACGAGAGCGGCAAAGAGCAGTGGGCCAATCATTAGTCCGATACCTCCGAGCCGGTGGTGCTCCCCGGAGTGTCGTCGAGATCCACGCCCGTCGTATCAGCATCGTCAAATGATTTGATTCGGGTTGCAAGCGAGTCGAACGCGAAGTTCTCGTTTCCGGCCCACGAGGCCAGTGCGGTTGCCACTGCTGAAACCGCCGTTGCCCCAAGGAAGGCAACGAGAAACGATGGCTCGGGCAACAACGGCGCGAGACCGGGAACCAGCGTGAGTATCCCGCGAAGCATCGGAAAGTAGGCGACGCCGACGAGCAGCCCCGCAAGACTCGACACCAGCGCACCCAACTCAGTGAGGTTTGGCGAAAAGAGCCCCCAGATGAGCGGCACGAAAATTGCGGCTGCAAACAGATCCGCGGTCAAAAATAGCGCCAACACGCTGTATCCCTGCGCGCCGATGACGACCGCACCGATAGCGACGAGCACGGTTAATGCTCGGCCCGTCAGTTTGAGCGTCCGTTCGTTATCGATATCGACGAGTCGAGCGAGATCGACGGTGATGAGACTGGATATTGCATTGAACATCGTATCTGCCGAACTCATCACCAACAGGACAACGAGCATGACGACAATGAACACGATCGAGTCGGGCAGTACCGCAGTCACGAGTAGGAAGAACGCGACACTCTCGGTCCCGGGTTCGACTAATCCGAGACCAGCGGCTGCAACGCCAAACAGTCCCGCCAGCAGGATCATCGGGACAACCGTCAGCGCAGCTACTGAAAACGAGCGGGTCAGGGTCGCCTCGCCGTCGGCCGCATAGACGCGCTGCCAAATGCCCTGATTCAGCATGTTGGCTCCGAGAATGGCAAAAACGACGTAGAGACCGAACTCGAGGCCGGGACGGAAGCCCGGGTCGAGTAGATTCGCGTCAGTCGCCATTGCCGTGGAATAGAGTTCGCCCGTGCCACCGAGCGAAAAGATGGCTGCGGTAAAGCCAACCGCAAGAAGGGGCAAAATCACCAGCGTCTGCACCGTGTCGGTGAAAATGCTGGCGACCAGCCCACCGTAGGCCGTGTAAATGAGGACGAATAGGCCGACGACAGCCGCGGTCTGCCACGGCGGAACCCCAGCAATGAGTTCGAGTGCGCCCGCGATTCCGGTCATCTCGGCGGCGAGGAAGATGAACATGTAGAACACGGAAACGACGAGCACGAAGACGTACAGTACGGGACCGAATCGCACAAGGACAAACTCGGTGAGCGAGTGGCCGGTTGGCATCAGCTTGCGGATTCGTTTGCCGACTGGAATAAAGAGCAGCAGCGGGATCGCACTCCCGATTGCGTAGCCCATGATTGCGGGCAGCCCACCGAAGGCCGCCCCCGCTTCCGCGGGGCTAAAGAGAATCCATGCACCCATCGTTGAGGCGATGAGTGTGGCAGTCGTCATCCCCGTTCCCGTCGAGTTGCGGGCGGTCAGGAGGTCCTCAACGCTGTTCACACGGCCACGGGCATACCAGAGTCCCGCGACCGTGAACACTGCGAGCGTTGCGACCGTGAGTCCGAGGGCAAGCGCAGTCGAGACCACGGTTAGGAGACCCTCTCAGTAGTCAGTTCATCACGCGCCAGTCGTCGGCTGCTTCGACAGCTCATCAGGCTATCCACGTTCTGGCTGTGGCATATAACTAACGAATACAACGGGCGAATGTGCCGGAGATAATCGCGATCACGCTTTCTCACTGAGAGTGCGTCGTCACGCGTTCCCACTGAGAGTCGAATATGGTTGTTACTGTCTACATTTGAGATACTGTGCGCCACCGTTCTGCAATCAGGACGTAATGCGGCCGACGATCACACACTCAGCTGGAGGCCGTCGTATGCAACTCGCACCGATCCAGCAAAGCCTTCGGAGACTGCCAGACACATCTCCTCGTATCGACCGTCGGTGTGTGGATACAGATGTGTCAGATAGAGCTGGTCGACGCTGTTGGATTCAAACACCGCACCGAGTTGGGTCGGCGTCGGGTGGCCTGAAACGTCAACCGAATCCGGAAACGAACAGTCGTGAGCGACGACACGGCAGTCTTCGACAAACCGAACCAGCCCTTCGAAGGCCTCGGTGTCACCGCTAAAAGCGAAGATTGGGTCGCCCCCGGGCTCGTCGGCAAATCGGTAGGCAAACCCGTCCATTGAGTGTCGGGTGTCGTGGCTTTCGACGCCGAAGCCGGCGGCCTCGAAGGCTTCACCGGCAACGACTTCTCGAATCCGAAGATCTACCCGCCCATCGAGATAGTCGTACACCGACAACAGTCCGTCAATCAGTTGTTTCGTCCCGGCCGGCCCAATGATTTCGAGGTGTTCTTCGCCGGCGAGCCATCGCGCTTTGAGCAGTGCGAAGAGATCCGAAACGTGGTCGAGATGGTGGTGGGTAAGCAGGACCGTACTGACTCCCTCGTAGCCGATTTCGGTCTCGGCGAGCCGGTGGAGTACACCGCTTCCACAGTCAACAAGCAGTGACTGGTCGCCACCCGAGAGTAGGAGTCCGGTTTGCATTCGACCCGCCGAGGGCATCGCGCTTCCCGTCCCGAGAAACGTGACGTTCATACGCAATCCGATGGCTTGCTGGACAAAAGTGGTTCCGCCACTCCAGCAGGGTGTACTGTTCGGCACAACCGACTTACGGGGCCAGTGCTATGAGCGAGTAGATGGCTCGTTCCGGCCGACAGCGGCTTATCAACGCAGACGCCGATGCCGACTACGACTTCGACCCCGAGGCGGTCTCAATCGCCGACGAGGACGTTCTCTCGCTGTTCGAGCCAGCGGTCGCCGACTGGTGGGTCGACCAGTTTGGCGGCTTTGTTGGATCCAACGGCGGCTTTTTTACGCCACCGCAACGCGGGGCGATTCCACACATCCACACCGGTGAAAACGCCCTTATTTGTGCGCCGACCGGGTCGGGCAAAACCCTCGCCTCGTTCGCCGCGATCATCAACGAACTCTTTCGTCGCGAACAAGCCAGCGAAGACGGCCTTGCGAATTCAGTCTACTGTCTCTATATCTCGCCGTTAAAATCGCTTGCCAACGACATTCACCGAAACCTCACGGTTCCGCTCGAATCGATTTCCGAGCAGTTGGCGGCCGATGGCGTCAAGACCGACATCCGGCAGGCGATTCGGCACGGTGATACTGACAGCGCCGCCCGTCAGCAGATGCTTCACGAAACGCCACATATTCTCAACACGACACCCGAGACGCTCGCTATCCTGCTCAACTCGCCGAAATTCAAGGAGAAACTCGCGTCTGTCGAATACGTCATTGTTGACGAAATTCACAGCCTCGCAGAGAACAAACGTGGAACCCATCTGTCGGTCTCGCTCGAACGACTCGAGCGGATGGCCGACACGTCGCCAACGCGGATCGGCTGTTCGGCAACTGTCGAGCCGCTATCGACCGTTGGCGAGTTTCTCGTCGGCCGCGAGTCTCCAGGTGGGCCGCCACGGGAGTACGAACTGGTCGATACGCGCTTTGTCCGGGGGTTCGATATCGAACTCGAATGTCCGACTGACGACTTGATCAATACTCCCAGAGAGCTGATCCAGGGCCGATTTTACGATCGGTTGGACGAACTCATCGGCGAGCACACCAATACCCTCGTTTTCACGAATACCCGGTCAGGAGCCGAACGCGTGTTGCAGACGCTCCGTGAGCGGTTTCCCGACGCCTACGACGATGACAACTCGGGGTGTCACCACGGCAGTCTCTCGAAAGAGCGGCGCGGCGAAATCGAATCGGGGCTCAAAGCCGGTACCCTAGATGTTGTGACGACCTCAACCAGTCTTGAACTTGGGATCGACATGCCGCATATCGATATGGTTGTCCAAGTCGGCTCGCCGAAATCGGTCGCCTCGTTGCTTCAGCGAATCGGCCGAGCGGGCCACCAGTTGGGCCAGACGGTCGCGGGCCGCGTTATCGCGCTCGATCGCGACGAACTCGTCGAATGTGCAGTCATGCTCAAGAAGGCCGAAGCAGGGTTTGTCGATCGCGTGTTCATTCCGGAAAAGCCGGCAGATGTGGCTTCTCAGCACGTTTACGGGATGGCGATCAACGAAATTTGGCGCGAAAAAGAGCTACGGGCGACGCTTCGACGCGCCTACCCGTATCGCAACTTCGATGAGACCGACTGGGAGCGACTCATGCGGTATCTGACCGCCGATTATGCCGGGCTCGAAGACAAACACGTCTATGCGAAAATCTGGCGCGACACCAACGACGCACCCGACGGCGAACACCACTACCCCGAGTTCGACGTCGGCGAGCCACTGATCGGCAAACGTGGCCGACTCGCGCGAGTCATCTATATGACTAACATCGGAACGATTCCTGATTCCTTTAGCTGCAACGTCTATCTCCGTGGCAGCGACGAGTGGGTCGGAACGCTCGATGAGGGCTATCTCGACACGCTTGACTCCGGCGACGTCTTCGTACTCGGCGGCCGGAACTTCGCCTACAGCTATCGGCGCGGCTCGAAAGTCTACGTCGATCCGACGAGTGCACGGCCAACTGTCCCGTCGTGGTTCTCCGAGCGCCTCCCGCTGTCGTACGATCTGGGTCACGAAATCGTCGCGTTTCAGGGCGACCTGCTCGACCGATTCGAGTCAGGGGGTCGCCCCGGCGTCAGAACCTGGCTCAGAGCGTTCCCGATCGACGAACGCTGCGTGCGGGCGATTAGCCGACTCTTTGACGAACAGCAACAGTATCTCGGTGAAGGGGCGATCAGCACGCCCGAGACGCTCGTCATCGAAGAGGAAAAGGACCGAACCGATTATCGCCGCCGATTTTACGTCCATTCGAATTACGGCCGCCTGTTCAACGATGGCCTCTCGCGGCTCGTTGCCTATCACTGTGCCCAAGATGCGACCGCAAACGTGCAGATCGCCGTCGCCGACAACGGTTTTTCGGTGCAGATGCCGCTCAACCGGAAGGTCGACGTCGCGGGAATTATTCGCGGCCTTGCCCCCGACCATGTTGCCAGCCACCTGCGTGCCGCCCTCGACGGAACCGACCTCCTGCAGCGGTATTTCCGAATCAACGCGACCCGGTCGCTGATGATTCTCAAACGGTACAAAGGCTATGAGAAATCGGCGGCTCAACAGCAGGTTTCGAGTGAGATGCTGCTGTCGTTTGCCCAAGATCTCGACTCGTTTGCCGTTATCGAAGAGACCTACCGAGAAATCATGGAGGACAAACTCAACATCAGCGGGATACAGGCGTTTCTTCGCCGCCTCGAACGCGACGAGATTGAGATTGTCGCCCACGAAGTCGACTCGCCGAGTCCACGGGCGTTCGGGCTGGCGACGTTAATGGCGAGTGATGTCGTCCTTGCCGATGACGAAAGCGCCGTCTTACAGGAGTTTCACGAGCGCGTGTTGGCCTCAATCGACGAAGAACCACCGCCGGCTGCGGACGCTCTCGACACCGACTAACGGTGTCTGTGCGAACGCAACCACTAGTCCCCAGCCATTAGCTTGTGCCCAGAATCTACAAACCGCTTGCAACCACAGCTACCGTATGCAGATTCGCACCGTGTCGCTTCCGGCGACCGATCCGGCGGCTCAAAGCGACTGGTACGGCCAAAAGCTCGGCCTTGACGTCTCTGTGCCCGGTCAGGTCAACCTTGGTTCGACACGCCTCTTGTTCCGAGACACGCTGGCAGCAGAGTCGGCTCCGACACATCTGGCATTCCGGACGTTCGCCAACATTGAGCCCCTAACGCGATGGCTGAACAGCCGGGTTGAGCACTATCCGGTCGACGGCGAGCAGTACCGACGGTTCGACTTTCTCGATGCCGATACCGTCTACTTTCGAGGCCCAGATGGGACGATCCTCGAATGTCTCTGTTACGACGGTGACCCACAAATACAGCCGCTTTCGGGAGCTGTTTTTGCGGGGATCACCGAAGTCGGCCTCCCGGCTACTGAGACGGAGTCACTTGTGTCGTGGCTGGTCGACACCGTTGGACTTTCGACGTGGGGCACGCCACGAGAAACGTTTGCCTGGGTTGGCGACCGCACTGGCCGGTTTGTTGTCGTTCCTACGGGCCAGTCGTGGTATCCGACTAACCAGGCAGCCACTATCGTCCCAACACACGTGACTGTTGTCGAACCCGAGGCAGCGACCGGGGCACACACGCATCCAACTCTTCCCTACGAGATCACCATTAAAAACGAATCGCCGCCGTCTCAGACCTCATAAACCGCAATTGACGCATATCGCGTGTAGACTGTACCAAGCACGTAGCCGTAGATCCAGTGGTTGACCAGTGTAAAGATCAGATAGGCCGCGAGTGCAACACCCGTTTGCCCGGTATAGAAGGCAATGGCAAAGCCACTCCAGATGATCGTGCCGTAGGTAACCCCGCGGAGTTTGATGCTCCTGGCAGGTGGCAGGTAGTTACCAAGCGTAATGAACAACAGCGGAAGTGTCGTCATCCCGCCAGCAACAAAGATCGCGACACCGCCCCAGAAGTTGAGACCGTAGCCGACGATGCTCGCCAAGCCGGAGAAGGCGACGGGATCGAGCGCGCCCAGCAACGTTGCCAGCCCGAACAGTGGCTGCATCGCAATAATGCCAGCCAGCCCAGCGCCAGCAGCAACGGTCAACTCCCGGATACCGATCTGTCCGGAGTCTCGTGAGAGTTCTTTTGAGGTACGTGTGTCCTGTTCGCTACTCATACACAAACACCACGCCGAGGCCAGCGAAAAGGGTAATTCAGGCGATTCGTTCGGTTTTGGTAGTAGGTTACCGATCGGCCCAATCGAGCAACCGCTGGTAGAACGACTCGGCCGCAAGCGCATCGCGGTCGCCGACCAACACGAGGGCCTTTTTGGCCCGCGTCAACGCGACGTTGATCCGGCGGTAGTCCTCGAACAGCGGCCCTTCCAGCCGGCCGGTGGCGACGAACGAGAGAATAATGATCTCTTTGCTGGAGCCCTGAAACCGATCGACGGTGTCGACGGTTACATCGACGCGCCGACTGATTTCGGCGACTTGGGCCCGAAACGGCGCGATGACACCGATTGCATCAGGGTCGACGCCGGCGGCCAGATATGCTGCCACGATTTCGGCGACTCGCTCAGCCTCCGTTGGATCCGTGTTGCCGACACGGCGGCCATCCGGATCGATGAACGTCACCGCCTCCCGGAGTTCGGCCGGCAGCGACGCGGGATCGACGAGATCCGAGAGCGACTGAGCGGCGACCGCCCCGGTCGCCGGCCGAAGTGCGCCATCGTAGAATTCGGCAGACGAGAACGCCTGAATCCGCTGACACATCCGGTACTGCCGGGTGAGCATGACGCTCGCGTCGGGATAGCGATCGATCAGTCGCTCGAAGAGCGACGTCGAGAGGGTGGGTTCGATTGACTCACCAGCGGGTGATTCAGCATCGCCTGATTCGGCTTGGACAACCGGCGGCAGCTGCTCGTGGTCGCCAACGAGGACGAACCGGTCGGCCAGATTGAGCGCGGCCATCGCACTCGGCTCGGTGAGCTGTGAGGCCTCGTCAACGAGGGCAACATCGAAGTCTTGCTCGCGCATGATTCGCGAGCCACAGCTAGCGGTCGTTGCCGCCACGACCGGCGCGTTTCTCAGTGCGCCGGCGAGTTCGTGCGGATCACCCCGTTTTTCCAGCCGGACATCGAGCATATCCTCTCGAATACCGGTTTTCGTCCCGACGCGCTGAATGTCTTCGAAGCCCTGATCCCGGAGGGCTTCGAGGGCGTTGTCGACCGCACGGTTCGTAAAGGCCGTCAGCAGTACGCGGTCGCCACGCTCGACAAGCGCCCGAATGAGTCGGGCAATCGTGTAGGTTTTTCCGGTCCCTGGCGGGCCGTGAATCAGCGCGCAGTCTTCGGCGTTGACGCCGAGGGTGACCGCCCGGTTCTGGCCCTCGTTGTTGTCAATAAATGTCGCTTCAGTGTCGCCGAAGGCAGGTTCGCGGCGGCCAAAGAGGATGTCCTTGCGGTCGTCGCTGCTCTTGAGAACGGTATCGTGCAGCGCGGTCAACATGCGGTCGACCGAGATTTCCGATGGATAGACATCGAGCCGCCGGAGTTCGACGGGCTCGTCGGTGGTGATGACGATTTCTTCGTCGAGTTGGGTGATCCGGCAGAGTTCGGCGTGTCCCGCAACCGGGTCGCCATCGCTTGCAAGCGCCACGTCGCCCTCGCGGAGTTTCGAGACCGCCTCAGAGGGTTTGTGGGCTCGCAATTCCCAGCGATTGCCATCGATTTCGGTTTTCCCGCAGGGTTCGAGATCGATTAGCGCCCGGTCGTCATCGGCTCGCTCCTGTGCATCCTGCTCCCAGAGTTTCCGGTATTCGGCGTGAACCGCGCGGCGTTCGGCTTCGATTGCGTGGTAGAACCGTTCAAAATAGGTCTGTTCGTCCTCGGGAATCGGTCGGCCGACCGCGCCGGCTTTCGATTCTTGGCCGAGTCGGCCCGAGACAACCATACAGGTGTCCTGCTCGAAGCAGTATTCACATTTCGCGTCGGCTTCGTAGCCCGTTGGCACCTCGCCGCGGGCTTCGAGCGCAGCGAGTTCGTTGCGGCTGCGGACGACGAAATCGAGTAGGCCTTTGCCGACCGAGAACTCCTTTGCCGGCGAGAGGTCCCCCGATTCCTCGCTGCGTTCGAGTGTTGTATTTTTCGTATAGAGTAGGGTTCCGGTGTTGGCGTCGACCCCGCGTTCTTCGAGCATGAGCGCATAGCAGGCCGCCTGAATCTTGTCTTGAAACCGCGGCTCTCGGGTGGTATTTTTGCCTGTTTTAAGTTCGACCGGCATGCCTCTGCGGAGCGCATCAGCACGCCCTTTGAGTCCGAATGTCGGACTGATGAGTGTATATTCCGAGCGCCAGGCATCCTCGTCGGTGAGTGTTCCCTGCTGAAGCCACCCCTCGATTGCGGCGGCGTTCTGTCTGACCTCGCCGCGGACCTCTTCGACCTCCCGGCCCAACACGCCGAGTTCGAGGCCGGCTTCCTCGACACGGTCATCGATCGCGTCATTAAGTTCGCGGCCCCGGAGCAGATCACCGAAGACCTCGTGGACGATTGTCCCTTTGATGACGGGGTAATTAAGCGGAATCGCCGACAGTTTGTTGAGATAATACATTCGCGGGCACTGCACCCACGACCGGATGGCGGTCACGTCGACTAGGAAGCCCGGTTCGAGGACGACGTAGGAGGATTTTCCGGTTGTATAGGTCGTCGTTCCACGATACTCGTTTTCTTTGGGGTCGGTGATGACGAGGTCCATTCCCGTCTCGGCGTGTTCGGCGGTGTCGGCCCATTTGCCCCAGAGCGTTACGTCAACCGCGTCGTCGCCATCGGTGTCGGTTCCGTCAGTCGGTCGCAGTCGGAGTTCGGCGAGCCGTCGCTCACCGTATTTCGTCTCGGTCGTCGTCGGCTCGGCTACCGCAACGATCTCGCCGCTGAGGCTCGCTGTCACTACTCGCATTCAGCAGGGCGGGCTGAAAAACCCTATCGGTGCGGGAAGGTGGCCCACGCAGTCGAACTCGGTGGATGCAAATACCCGGCGTACCGACAGCAAGGTATGTCGGAGTCGAACACCTATGCGAAGTACGGAAAACAGTTTCTCAAGGGCTTTGTGGTGTTTCTTATCGCCGTCTCGCTTGCGGCCTCCTACGCCTTGATCGCCGCTGAGGGACTCACACTGAACGTTATCGGTGACGTGCTGGTCACCCTCTACATCGCCGGGCTCGTATTTTATGGCGTGTTCTGGGATGCAATGGATACCCGCCCATTTCGGATTGCACTCTATTTCGGCGTCCTGCTCTGGGGTGCCGAACGATTCGTGCTGTCGGGCGACGAGTCGCTTGTCACCTACGCGCTGATTCTCGGCGGGATGGGCATGCTTGTTCGCGAACTGTACTTCAAAGAGTGATCGGAAAACGGGCCTCGGCCGGAGGGATTGATCAGAAAAGACGCTCGGCCAGTGGGCGACTTGCCCGTTAGATTGGCGTTGGAACCCAGCCGGCCGTCGGGAAGACACCACCCAGTGCAAGCACGGCAATAAGGAACGTCGTCGCCACAATACTCGTTGCCGGCGGGTCCCAGTGGGTATCGCCGTGGGCGTAAAAGATCCGTTCGGAAAGCTCACCGAGTAGCGCTCCGAGAATCCCGAAGACAGCCCCAAGGAGGACGGCCTCAAGCAAGAGGAGCTCGGCTTGGACGACCGACGGGGCAGCCTCGGCGAGTCCAATCCCGAGATACGCCATCGGTGCGGTTGCGGCTGGCAGCGTAATATGGTGTGTCACCGGCAGTTTGAGCTGGAAATTTCCGAAGTCGTTTTCGATACCGAGATTCAGAAAGACCAGACTCGCCGCACTGATTCCGAAGGCGAGAAACGGGCTTCCAGTCGCCCAGAAGCTAAATCCACCGAGAATCCCGAACGCCAGTCCGTTGAGCCCGACACTGCTCCACGTCCGGAACCACGGCAGCCACGGTTCGACTATGAGTCGGTCCACGGGCTGGCCCTTCGTCCCATCGGTGTCGTACGTTTCCTCGCGATCGAACGCCGAGAGATCCAGTATCCCGTCGGTTCGAACCGTTCCGATCGCACTGTAGCCGAGTGCAACTCGGTGAGCCAACGCTGAGGCGACAACACCGAAGGCAATTGGGTCCCACGGCGCGGCAACATAATCCGAGACGAAAAATACGAGATAGCCGAGAATCCCGAAGAGGCCGCCCACAATCAAGACGTCGTTGTGTTTACCACCAAAGGCGATGAGGATGTTCTTTGCGTCGTGGTATCCCCAGCCGCTGCCGAAATCCGGACCCATGTAACCCTGTTTTGCGGCATACGCGCTTGCAGCAGCGCCACCGGCGAAGGCAATATGCGGGCCGAAAAACGCACCAAAAGCGATTTCAGCGGTGATACCCATCGCTCCGAGATCGGCACCCTCCTCAATGGAGACGACTCCCGCAATCCTCGCTGCTTCACCGGCAATCACCATGAACCCAGTAAAAACAAACGCCGTTAATGCGCCAATAGCTGCGCCAAGGACGCCACCGGCAAACGCAGCGATAACCATTCCACCGACCAGCAGTGGCTCAACCATGAGCAGTCACTCCATTTCGAGTTACAGTATCTCGCACATACTTACCCCTCGATACGACGCGTTGCCGGGTCAATCCGCAGTGGTGTGTCGTGGTCATTGTCGGCTCCGCTATGGCTGCCGACACGGGACGACTGAGCCCGCCTATCGTCCGTGTATGACAGCCACTCAGGAACGATCCACGTGATCACAGAAAAACCGTATTGAGACGCATGTTGTACGTTGTACGTGTACGATGGTGGCCGGGTACGATTTGTTACATCTCGAGAACAGTCAATTGGAACCGACAGTGACAATTCACCCCCGACAGCGACACACACGAGACGGTGCCTGAGACGGATTACGCCGATACCGGCTCGATGAGTGTTGGCTCATCGTTCGCAGGGCTATTGACCCGGTCTGAGACCGGATAATATGCGAGGTCGTCGTCGGGATACGGATCGAGGAGCGTTGCAGCCTCCTCGGTGTTGCCGTGGAGCCACGTTTCTTCTTCTTCAGGCGCGAGCACGACGGCCATCCGGTGGTGGAGCGTCGAAATCAGATCGTTCGGTTCAGTCGTGAGTACGGTGAAACTCTCAAGTGTCGCCGACTCACCCGCAGAGCCGTCAGCACCGAACGCTCCGAGCCCGAGTTGTTGGGTTGGTGCAGTCCACCGCTCCCACAATCCGGCCATCGCGAACGGCCGATCATCCTCGAAGGCAACCCGGTAAGGTCGTTTCCCCTTGCCGAGATCTGTCCACTCATAAAAGCCGTCAGCCGGAACGAGACACCGCCGGGATTCATAGGCATCGGCGAAACTCCGCTTCTGGTCGACGGTTTCTGCGCGGGCGTTGATCAGGCCCTGTTTTTCCTCGGCCCACGAGGGTGTCAGCCCCCACGTAAACCGTTGCATACGCGAGGGCTCGTCTCCCGTAATGACTGGGAGTGCCTGCCCCGGCGAGCAGTTGTACCGCGGTTCGAGTGACTCATCAGGCTCGGCTCCGAACCGATTGATGAGCGTTTTTTCCGGCGTAAAGAGCGTGTAACGACCGCACATACCCCTTCAATGAACTCGTCGGTCTTAGGAGCCTCGCCTTGGTCGACGGTCGTCGCCGGTGAAACCACTCACGACGAGGCCGAACTCTACGCGGAGACGTGAACTTTACATCGCCACGTCGCACTCTCTCGGCTGTGCGAATCGAGAACAGCTTTATTCCTGTCAGCGGCGTCGGCGAGACGACTGAGCGCAAGCTGTGGGCGTCGGGTGCGACCGACTGGGACTGCTTCGACCCATCACTCGTCGGCCCCGCGACCGCCGACAACATCGAGTCGTTTATCGACACTGCGCGTCGCCGGCTTGCTGACGAGGAGACGGCCTTTTTTGACCGCGTCTTCCCGAGCAGCGAACGGTGGCGACTCTATGAGAACTTCCGTGAGAACGCCTGCTTTTTCGATATTGAAACAACCGGACTCGATGCCAGCCGGTCGGTTGTCACGACCGTCAGCTACCACCAAGCCGGCGAGACGACAACGCTTGTCCGGGGCGACGACCTAACGGCCGACGCCGTCCAAGCAATGGCTGACGAGGCCAGTCTGCTTGTCAGTTTCAACGGCATCCGATTCGATCAGCCGTTTTTGGAAGACTCCTTTGATCTCGATGTCGCCGTTCCGCACCTCGACCTCATGTATCCGTGTAAAACTGTCGGCCTCTCAGGTGGGCTCAAGCGGATCGAACGCGACATCGGGCTCGAACGCGACCGGCCCGACATCTCGGGGCGCGACGCCGTTCGACTCTGGCATCAACACGAAGCCGGTGTCGACGGCGCACTTGAGACGCTGATTTCGTACAACCGCGAGGACGCGGTCAACCTCCAAACGCTCGCCGACCAGGTGACTGCACAGCTTCACACCACTGTCTTCGAGCAGGCGTGTCAGGAGATTGTTGAATAAAAGGGTCCGTTGGGGCTGGACGACACCAATCGAGCCGTCCACTGCGTTATGACGAATCAGGATGTGGCTGTGGATCGGCTTGCGTCGATGATTCGGCTGGTTGAGTAGCTTGTGTTGGCGACTCAGCCGGTGCATCCGGATCAGTATCCTCACTACTGGGTGGGTTTTCACCGGCTGCTTTCGACGCCCCAGACGGGGTTGCAGCCGTTTTTTGAACGAGTTTCATATCGCCGCGAGCCCGAAGCATGCCATCGACATCAGCTCCCTCGTGGACGACAAGGTCGCCACAGGAGATGTCTCCTCGAATGTGCGAGCCAGACGCGAGCGTCACCGTTCCGCCACGAGTTGTTACGTCGCCGATAATGACGGTTCCAGCACCGACCGAGATATCTTCGCGGGCACGCAGGCTGCCGAACACGGTGGTATTCTCGCCGACGGTGATCGATTCGGCACGGATGTTCCCATGGAGCCGGCAGTTGTCGCCGATGGTCGCCGGCGTCGAAACGCGCCAGGCGTCGTCGGATATCTCGGCTCCACGAGGAATAACGAGCGGGGAGCGCTCTTCGATCCCATCGCCAGCCAGGGCGCTTGCGAACTCACCGGCTTTGTCGGCATCACCAAGCCGGAGGAACTGCGAGAGGACGATGAAATAAAAGACAAGCGCCGGAACCGGGTTGCGGGTGACGATCCAGCCGTTCGCATCGAAGCCGTCTTCGATTGTGACATCGTCACCGATGTCGAGGTCACCCGAAACCAGTAGTTTTCCCCCAATCTGGGTTCGTTCGCCGATATAGGCGTCTTCGCCGGTGAGCACGCTGGCGTCGACCTCACACCAGATATCGAGCCGACAGTCACCGTCGGCTTCGATCTGTCTTCCGAAGTGGACGCGCTCGCCCGCAGCGATGGTTCTGCCCCGCACGCCGAAGTCGATCTGGCTGTTGCTGCCGATAAGGACGTCGCCGTCGGTCACAACGTCGTGTTCCTCGACGGTTGTTCCGTCAGGGATGGTAAGCGTATCAAGCGGATCGTACGGGGCTGACACAGGCCGATTCAGTACGCCGTGACTATTAAACCGTCCGTAAGACGGCTGGCTGACACAACGGCTCAGTCTCGACATGTCAACACACAATGAGTCACGCAGGCCACCTCGTGTTGTTTTTCCCGCTCGGGGCGAAAGAGCCAGCTATGACCGTTCTTTCATTCGATAAAACCGGCGTCGATGTCGTCTACGAGGGCACCGAGTTCCGCCTCGAAAAGGAACTCATCGAGAATGCAACCGAGAAGTCCTATGTCGATGTGACCGATCATGAAGTGCTCCGGATCGTCGAAACAGACCCGCACATGGACGGTGAAGCAACCCAGATCGCCGATATTCTTCGGAATAAGTGACTGTATCCCACCGGTGACCCGCTCGATAGGACGCCCGACGACCGAAAGGCAGTTTTCACCCAGTCGACAAGCGGGTGTATGCTCTCGATTGCGCTCGCCGGCAAACCCAATGCGGGCAAATCAACGTTCTACACCGCGGCGACGCTCGCGGATGTCGATGTCGCCAACTATCCCTTTACCACGATTGACGCCAATCGCGGCGTTGCCTCGGTCCGGACCGAGTGCCCCTGTCTCGAGCTTGAGGAGCGTTGTGGCAATGACCGATGTCACGACGGGACGCGCTATGTTCCCATCGAGCTCATCGACGTCGCAGGGCTTGTTCCCGGTGCACACGAAGGCCGTGGGCTCGGCAATCAGTTCCTCAACGAGCTAACGAATGCCGATGCGATTATCAACGTCCTCGATGCCTCCGGCAGCACCAACGCCGAAGGCGAACCGGTCGAACCAGGGAGTCATGACCCGGTCGAGGATGTCGAATTCATTGAGGCCGAAATGGACGCCTGGCTTACCGGCATTATCGAGCGCAACTGGGAATCAGTTGAACGCAAATCCCGGTCACCCGATTTCGATATCGACGAGACGCTTTCGGAGCTACTGACGGGCTTTGGGGCAACGACCGCTGACGTGGCAGCCAGTCTTCGTGGGCTTTCGTATCCCGAGGACCCTATGCAGTGGACTGATGACGACCGCGAGGCGCTTGCCGAAGACGTTCGTGCCAGAACGAAACCGATTATTCTCGTTGCCAACAAGGCCGATATCGCTTCCGAGGAGAATCTCAAACGACTGTCAGCGGCGGCCGACATCGTCATTCCGGCGACTGCTGACGGCGAACTCGCCCTTCGTCGGGCAGTCGAAGCGGGCGTTGTTGATTACAGCCCCGGCGACAGCGACTTCGAGATTACTGGCGATCTGAGCAGCGCCCAACAGGCCGGCCTCGAACGGATTCGTGACGTGATGGTCGCCAATGGCGGCACCGGGGTCCAGGCCGCACTCAATGCGGCAGTTTACGAACTCCTCGATCACCGCACAGCGTTTCCGGTGCAAAACGAGACGAAGTGGACTGACGCACAGGGCAACGTCCTACCCGACGCATTCTTGCTCCCGGCGGGGTCGACGCCGACTGATCTCGCTGCCGCGGTCCATACAGACATTGCCGAAGGCTACCTCCATGCGGTCAATGGCAAGACAAAACGCCGGATTTCCGATAGCTATGAACTCGAAGCGGGCGACGTGATTAAAATCGTGAGTACGGCGTCGTAAGTGATTAAAAGCTCTTGTTGCTACCAATTAGACGTAGTCTTCGTGAATCCGATCCATCCGGGCGGCCATCACGAAATCAGCCTTGTGGAGGCCGTCGATTTTGTGTGTCCACATCTCGATGACGACTTCGCCCCATGAGAGCTGAAAGTCGGGGTGGTGCCACTCTTCTTCGGCGAGTTCGCCGACCTCGTAGGTGAATTCAAGCGCATCACGGAAGTCTTCGAACTCGTAGGTGCCTTCGAGATGGTGGCCGTCGATGATGTCCCAGACACTGCTGTCGATTTCATCGAGATACTCGGCATACTCGTCTTCGGAAAGCGGTTCGTCCTCGGAGGTGCAGGCTTCACACGGTTCGTCGGCTAGTTCGGATGCCATATGAAGGCTATCGGACGCCACAGGTTTGTATCTTCAGTCTGTTAACTGGCAGTCGCTGTCTCGGCTGGTGGTGGTCGTTAGCTGTTGTTCCTCAATCGCATACAGTCATCCCAGCGTGGCCGTCAGCCCAACCTACAAGACGGCACAGCCCGTATCACTCATATGCGACGTGACCTGCCGAATCCGCCCGAGTCCGGCCTCCTAAACGCCCTTCGGTTCGGCGACGATACCTTTCGATTTATTGAGACGATGCAGGCACGGTTCGAGGACGCGGTTGCAGTACCGATTCCCGGCCGCGCTCCACTCGTTGTCGTCACCAATCCCGAACTCGTCCACGATGCGCTTTCGCGTCCGGCTGAGTTCGGCCGTGTGCCAGCAACAGGGCCTGCGGCACTAATTGCAACCCAAGGGCTCGTCCAAAGCGACGGCGAGCTCTGGCAACAACAGCGGTCGATCATGGGCCCGGCGTTCATGGGTCCGCAGGTCCGGGCCTACGCGAACACGGTGGGCCGGCGCGTCGAGACGCTCATCGAGGAGTGGGAGGCTGATCTCGATGCATCGAGCGAGCCGACACTTGCTCGCAACCTCCACGGTGAGATGACCGCACTCACAGTCCGGGTTGCCTCCGAAATTCTCCTGGGCGAGGACATCGGCCGCGAGCGGGCCGAACAGTTCCACAGCTGGATGCAGGTCGCCGGCGACGAATTCGAGTTCGGCCTCGATGCAGTCAGTCCCGAATGGGTTCCAACCCGAACCGATCCCGAGTTCCGCAAGGCAGCCGACGGGATTCTCGGGCTCGCTGAAGAACTCATCGAGCGTCGCCGGGCCGACCTCGCGGCACAATCTGCGGCCGACGATGACGACGACCGGCCTAAGGACATGCTGACCATGCTTCTGTTGGCCGAAGACGACCCGGACGTCGAGTATCCGCCGAATCAGATTCGCGACGAGGTGGCAACCTTCCTCATCGCTGGTCACGAGACAACCGCCCTCTCGCTGACCTACACCCAGTGTCTACTGTCGTGGCACCCGGACGTCCGTGAGCGAGTTCGCACGGAAGCCGAGGCGGTTATTGGCGACGACACTCCACAGTATGAGCACGTCTCGGAGCTCGAGTACACCGGTCGCGTCTTTCAGGAAGCCCTTCGGCTCTATCCCGCCGCCTGGGCCGTTTTCCGGCAGTCGACCGCCGAAGTCCGGCTTGGTGACTATCGGGTTCCGAAAGGCGCGGCAGTAGTCATGCCGCAGTGGTCGATCCACCGCGACGGACGATATTTCGACCGGCCCGAAACCTTCGATCCCGACCGCTGGATCGGCCGATCGCCACAGTCAGTCGACGCCTATTATCCGTTTAGCAGCGGCCCCCACGCCTGTATCGGCCGGCAATTCTCGATTACCGGTGCACGACTCGCGTTGGCATCGATCGTCCAACACTTCGATGTCGATGTCCCAGCCGATGCGCTCGACGATCTGCGAGCGACACCGACGCTTCGGCCCGGCGGCCCTGTGCAAGCGAAAATTCAGTAGATCCCGAGCGGCTCGGTAACAGCGATAATAAGCGAGGTGCTGCAACCAAAGGATGTATACGGGATGTCCATATTGGTGTGAATATACAAACATACATTGCTCGTCTGGGATCCCGTATTGCTGCGCAAATGCGTTTGAAACTCACTGAAAAATTCAATGTTCGAAACACTTCTCGCACTCACTCCACTGCTAATCGTTGCGGTACTGCTCGTTGGGCTGTTATGGTCTGCGACACGCGTGATGCCCGTTGCATGGGCCGCAGCCGCCATCATTGCTTTTGTCGTCTGGGATATGCCGCTCACGTTCGTCGGTGCAGCCAGCCTTACCGGCGTGATGGCAGCCATCGAAATCCTCTGGATCGTTTTCGGCGCGCTCGTACTGTTATACACGCTGATGCGCTCGGGTGCGGTCGACCGGATCAACGCCGGGTTCGCGACAATCAGCGACGATCGTCGGGTTCAGATTATCCTCTTGGGCTTCTTTCTGGCGACGTTCATGGAGGGCGTTGCCGGCTTCGGAACCCCTGCGGCAGTCGTCGCACCACTGTTGCTCGCACTTGGCTTTCCCGCGCTGGCAGCCGTCATCGCCGCTCTGATCGGTCACGCGATTGCGACCGTCTTTGGGGCGGTCGGGACGCCGATTATTGTCGGCTACCAGCAGCCACTGGCGGCCGTTGAAGGGCAAATCGCTGACGGAACCGGACTCAGCGTTGCGGCCTATTCCGCAGAGGCCGCGGTATATGCGGCGCTTTTTAACGGGATTTTGGGAATATTGATGCCGCTTGTGGCCGTCGCCATGGTCGTCTACTTTTTCGGTGAGGAACGGACGCTTGCGCCTGTATGGGGTGTTGCACCCTTGGCCATCGTCTCGGGGGTCGCCTTTGCAATTCCATTCATGGCGTCAGCCTACTTCATCGGCCCCGAGCTTCCATCCCTATTTGCCGCCATGATCGGTGGTGCCGTTGTTGTTGGGCTGCTCAAAGCCGGCTATCTCGAACCCGAGGATCACTGGGACTTTCCGGACCGAGACAGCTGGCCCGACCACTGGGTTGGCTCAATCGAACCCGGTGGCGGGGAAGCGAAATCCGAGGCTGCCACCGCGTCGACACCGTCGATGGGACTGCTGCGTGCGTGGTCCCCATATCTCATTCTCGCGGCCTTGTTGATTCTCACACGGATTGTCGATCCGGTCGCAGCGTTCCTCCAGCAGGGGCCGATTCTGGCGATTAGCTGGGACGTCTTTGGAACCGGGCTCGAGGGTGCAATCAGATGGGCCTACGTTCCCGGGACGTGGCTCTTAGTCAGCGCGCTGATCGCCGTTCCGCTGTTCGGAATGAACGGCACGGAGGTCGCCGGTGCCTGGAAAGAAGCCGCCAGCAAGATCGTCTCTCCGGCTATCGTACTGTTCTTTGTGATCGCAATGGTCGAAATTATGCTCAGCACCGATGCTCACGGTACTGGCCCGGTCGACGGCAGCATGATCGTCGTACTCGCCGATGGGACCGCTTCGACGTTCGGTGCAGCCTACCCGATGATCGCGCCGACTGTCGGTATGATCGGCTCCTTTGTCGCAGGCTCAATTACGGTAAGTAATATCACGTTTACGGCCTTCCAGTTCGAGGTCGGTGTTGCCCTCGGGATGCCGACAACGATTCTCGTTGCCTCCCAATCGATCGGGGCAGCCATCGGGAATGTCGTCGCAATCCACAACGTCATCGCTGCCCTCGCAACGGTCGGAATGGTCGGTGCCACTGGTCGTGTTATCCGGCTCAATCTTATTCCGCTCATCTACTATCTTGTCGGCGGCGGTATCCTGACGACACTTGCAGTCTACGTGGTATTCCCAGGGCTGTTTTAACAGCCTGCAACGCTTGATCCTGCCCGCTGGGTCAGTTGCTCGTCTTCGTCTTTCGGAGCCTCCGGGGTGTATTTAGAATACGGTGGGGAACAGTAGGTAGGTGAATACGAACGAAACCACTCCCGCACAAATAACGTAATACAGGAGTGGAATCAACGTAAGTCTGATAACGCGGCCCTCTTCACCAACAAGCCCGACAGTGGCAAGCGCAGCCACCACATTATGAATTGCAACAAGATTCCCGATTGCGCCACCAACTGCCTGTGCACCAACGGTTAGCTCACGAGAGAGACCGAGGGTATCAGCGACAAAGAACTGCAGTGGCCCAAACGTGATGTTGCTCACCGTATTAGATCCGACAAGTGCTGCACCAAGGGCTCCAATGAGTGGTGCAACCAACGGATAGGCCGGGCCAAGGACATCTGCGATCATTACCGCCAAGACAACAATCATACTTTCTAACCCGGCGGTGTGCGAGCCGGATTGCAACATCACCTGAACCATAGCAAGGACGAACGACAGCGCGACGAGTGGGGTAATCAGTTTCGTTGCGGCTTCTTTCCAGATTACCGAAACAGCAGACGTTGGAAGTTTGTATAGAGGGATCGCAAGTACGGCGGCTGCGAGGAGCCACATTCCCGGCACATATAAGAGATTAATGCTATTGCCAATCGTTGTTCCAGCGATCTGTGTCCACTCAAATAATAACACGCCGATTGTTAGCTCGCCAACCACTGTTGATGCAGACACCAACTGCAAAGATACGGGTGACCCGAGCAACACAACCGTCTCTCCTTGAAGCAACGATGACATTGGATCAACGCTCCTAGTGAGAAGCAAACTCCCAATGAGGAAGATGTACGGGAACCACGCTTTGAGCAACGACATTTCTCGATCCTCGTTGAGGACGGACTTGACATCTGTTGGCTGGATTGATCCGAGCCAGTGCGTTGGCCACTCTTTTTGTGGTGGAAAGTCCCAGTCTGTCGACGGCTCGAAGTAGCCCGCCCGAAGGGCGATGATAACAACTGCAGCACCGACCATTGGCGCGACCAGGGAAGGGAGTTCAGCACTTACCTGTGCGGTTACCCAATATGGGATGACAAACGAAACGCCTGCAAACAAGCAAAGCGGCACTACCTCGATAATTGGCTCGATGCTTCGAGATCCCGGAAGTGTGAAGAAATAAACCACAATCCCAACCGCAAATAACGGCATGGCAAATCCAATCAAAAGGTGGTATGTCGCTGCCCATGCGGCGACATTGATTGCAAACTCCGCTGCAGTCTGATCATTGCTGGCGAGAACTTGCGAAATGTATCCAACGCTCTCTAGTGGCTCACGAATGCCGATAATAATTGGCGTCCCAACAGCGCCATACGTCACGGCGATGGCATGCCCAATGAGTGCGGCTACAACCGCAGCCAGTGCAGGGAATCCAAGGCCCAAGAGGAGTGGTGCCACCACTGCAGCGGGCGTCCCAAAACCCGCAGCCCCTTCAATGAATGCGGATAAAAAGAACGCGACAAGGACAATCTGAACTCGCCGATCGTCACTGACCTTTGTGAAACTTCGATTTAGTGTGCTGAACGCCCCTGCACGGAGCATCGTATACAACAACACGAGTGCACCGAACACGATGAACAAGATCTGAATCGCAGTGAGAACACCGCTAATACTTGCAGCCACAATCCATGATGTCGGCATTCCCCATACGACTGCCGCAATTACAACTGCAGACAGCCATGCAACAGGCATTGTCCGGGTCGCTGGCCACAACAATCCGATTAACAGTAATCCGACAATAAATAGCGGCAATGCAGCAAAAAAGAGCGTCACAGTACTCGTCATTATCCACCTTGCTGACGAATCGAGCGTGGATTGCATCTGTGCAAAAAGTACCACCTGAGAATACAGTCCATTATCATTATACACTGTGTAAAATGAAGGTAAATAGCTATCGGAGGTGTATACATCTCGTGTAGTACCGGTATTGTAACTAACTAAACAGTTACTCTGAAAACCGCCTCCCTTGACTGTTACACTGGTTGTCAGTAACGATGAAAAATTGTGTTTTCGTGACGTAATTTGGAATGACGCTAAAACGGTCGTATAGCATCGCGCACCAAGCATTGATATACAGTTGTGTGTAATGGCCTGCCATGAGCAGTGATCGTGAGCGGAACACCAATGGCCAATATACGGCACAAATACCAGCAGACGCTGCATTGGATGCGTTTGAGAATCGAGACGACCTTGCAAGACCAGTAACTGCAAGTGACGTTATGGAGGTACTGGACTGCTCGCGACGGACCGCACATAACAAACTGAGTGCCCTTGTCGAAGCAGAGCAGCTGAAAACGCGAAAAGTCGGCGCGCGTGGTCGTGTTTGGTGGAAGCCGATTGCTGCACCTCAGGTGACATCAGTATCAGCACAGCCACGCGACCCCGTTTTGGATGCAATCGCTGCAGTCTCGTTGCCCGGGAGTGGTGAAACCCTTACAAACCGCCAAAATGCGCTCTATGCGGCGTATGAGTATCTCGTTGAGCATCCCAGTGCAAAAAAATCCGATTTCTTAGAAACAGTGTATCCGGAACACCCAGCAGCGTTCGAAACGCCAGAAGGGTGGTGGAACGCAATCCAACCCGCGCTGAAAGAACTTCCCGGTGTTGATCCGCCTGAAGAACGCGGGCAGATCTGGAAGTTCCTCGGTGGGGATCGATTCACGCCCACACTGGGATAACTTTCAAAAAATTTCAACTACTCGCACTTAGAACAGTGTCGGGAACAGTACGTAGGTAAATACTGTTGCAACGACACCGACCATAATCGCGTAGTAGGCCAATGGGATCAGGTTGAGACGAATCACACGACCCTCCTGTCCAACCAACCCAACAGTTGCGAGTGCGGCAACAACGTTGTGGACTGCAACAAGGTTACCAATTGCCCCTCCAACGGCTTGGGCACCCACCATGAGCTGTGTTGGGATCCCAAGCTGTGATGCGGCTTCGAACTGGAAGCCACCGAACGTAATATTCGAAACGGTGTTCGAACCGGCCATTGCTGCGCCGAGTGCGCCGATCAGTGCGGCAATAAATGGGTAGAGCGGCCCAACTGCATTTGCCGTTGCTTGGGCGAGAACGAAAATCATACTCTCGACGCCCTCGGCATGTGCACCCGACTGGAGCATAATCTGAACCATTGCAATCACAAACACGAGTGCAATGAAGGGTGCAACAAGCTTTTCGCTTGCTTCAGCCCATGCCGCTTTCACTTCTGCACCGTTCATTTTGTACAGTGGGATTGCGACCAACGAACAGAGAACAAGCCAGAATCCTGGCACGTAGGCCCAATCAATACCACCGGAGAGTGAGGTTCCAAGGATACCTTCCCATGTGGTAGTGAATATAAATTGGTGGGCGGTAATCGTTGTTCCTGCGATTGTCAGTGGCTCACCTTGAAGGAATCCAGGAAGTGGGTCAACAACGCGAGTAATGACCAACAAGACGACGAGCAGGATGTATGGAGCCCATGCTCTGAACAACGAGATATCCGCTGCTTTCGGATTGATCGTGCCACCGTCAGTGGCTGCTTTGTCACCCGCTCTCTTGCTGGTTACGTCCGTGTCGACTTCACCTGGCTCAATTGTTCCAACCCAGTGTGTTGGCCACTCTTCACGCGGTGGGAAATCCCACTCGTTTTTCGGCACAAAGTAGCCTGCCTTGAGCGTTCCAACGACGATCGCCCCACCGAGCATTGAACCGATGAGGGCGGGGAACTCCGCGCTGATTTGTGCTGAAAGCCAGTACGGAACGACAAATGCGATTCCGGAGAACAGTGCCAGTGGTGCAACCTCCCATGCTGGTTTGAGGCTTCGGTCGTTCGGATTGCCGAAGAAATAGACAATCATTCCAACTGCGAACAGTGGCATCACAAATCCAACAAGTGCGTGGTAGGTTGCAGCCCATACGGCAACCTCAACAGAGTATGCTTGTACGGTGAATCCCGCGTCGGTGATTGCGGTGTTCGTTGATGAACTTGCTGCGAGCGGATTCTCGATTCCGATGATAATTGGCGTTCCAACAGCCCCATAGGTGACCGCGATAATGTGGCCGATCAGGGCGGCAATCACCGCTGCGAGTGCGGGGAAGCCAAGCGCTAGCAGGAGTGGTGCGACCACGGCGGCTGGTGTACCAAAGCCTGCTGCACCTTCGATGAATGCTGAAAGGAAAAAGCCAAGCAGAATCACCTGAACACGTCGATCATCGCTGATTCGTGCGAACCCTTGATTAATTCGGTCGAACGCTCCCGCTTGAGAGAGTGTATAGAGCAGTAACAACGCTCCAAACACAATCCATAAAATCTGTATCGCAGTCATACCTCCGACAATCGATGCAGCAATAATCCAGTCAAGTGGCATCTGCCACACAAAGTACCCAACCAACACGGCAGCAACCCATGCGAGCGGCATCGCCCGTGTGGCAGGCCACAGGAACCCAACGAGAAGGACGCCTGCAAGTATCAGTGGTGTGGTTGCAAGCAACAGCTCCAGTGTGCTAACCATGTTGCTTACCTCCTGTTTCGTGTGTTGTCATTCGGTGCAGTCCGATGCCATCTGTCAGTATGTCTGGCATGGATTTGGCATTGTATCTGTGGTATATATAATTATCGTTCAACCAGATACGTCTAAAGAGCTCAAACCGGCACAGAGGTCTTGAAGGGCCTCGGATAGCCATTTTAGAGTTTATTATCGGTATTATGTTTAGTGTTTTATTCGTTTGAGGAATAATGATTGGTCTTTTGATTGGCTGTCCCGCGTTCTCCACCCCCTTTCAGTTGTATATCGTGGTTGCTGATTGGGTTTACTGCTGCACACGCCGCCTACTCTTACGCATTCGTTCACTGTTCTACCGTATCAGCAGCACCTGTTTCTTTGACTGTAAAGGTAGTACACACAAAGATACTGGCCACTACACTCAAAAGTAACGGGCCCACGAACGACAGAAACAACGGTTAACACGCGTTGTGTGCGTTGTTATCGCGAAAATACTCCTTGCGCGCGCTGCCAGCACGTGACGTGTCGACGATTTTATCGTCGCTTCTCGGCCGTGTTTATTCCGTGTGACAAACAGAGAGATAAACGGTGTGAACTAACAGAACACCCATATTCCACCAAAACAACCCTTATGTATGAGCATAAACCAGGCAAGTTATGCACCAGACTTCGAGCAATCGCTTGCTGGGCTAGGTGTTGATGTGACATATACTACTCCTTCGGCGTTTTCTGAAACACTTGGCTCGGTCGTAGAAGGCCAGACAATCGGTGTTCCGCTGCCGTTCGACAGTGTCTCACAGCCAGAGTGGGTGGACACCGATGTTACCCCTGCAAAGCTGAATGCTGCGACCACAAGCGTTACTCCTGCGTCGCTGGGGATTGCCGACTACGGAAGCGTCGTGCTTGATTCAACGGCTGATGGCGCAGAACAGAGTAGTCTCTTTGTTGATGTACATATTCCAGTACTCTCAGCGACGGACATTGTTCGATCAATGTCCGACGCGATCGACCGCATTGGCCCAAAACTTCGAGCCGGTGGAAGCGCTATTATCGCGACCGGCCCGAGTGCAACCGCCGATATGGGGGCGCTGGTAAAAGGCGCTCACGGACCAAAAGACGTCCATGTCGTCGTTTTGACTGAGCAGACCGATGGAGAGAGAACTGAGCAGACCGACGGGGGGAATCAATGAGCAACGCGCGCGAGGAGAAAGCAGCCAAGATTAGACATCTCTTGGAGACAGAGGGTACGGCTGTCGAGGAAAACACACGTGGATTCAACAACGGTCGGTATGAATCGGTCGGCAAACTCTCAGACTACGAAGGGCTGAAAAATCAGGCGCGATCGATTAAAGAAGACGCAATCGAACAGCTTCCTACGCTAATTGATGAGCTCACTCAGACCGTTGAATCAAACGGTGGAAGCGTATACATCGCTGAAGATGCTGCTGATGCAAACCAGCATATCCGCTCTATCGCAGCAGATTGCGAGGCCGAACGCCTCGTCAAATCGAAATCGATGACGAGCGAGGAGTTGGAAGTAAATGATGCTCTTAAGAAAGATGGGGTTGACGTCGTTGAAACTGATCTGGGTGAGTGGGTCTTACAGCTTGCTGATGAAGCACCATCGCACATCGTTGCTCCGGCAATCCACAAGTCACGGTCGGAGATTGCAAACCTGTTTAATAGCATGTTCGAACCCGACGAGTCGCTCGAAACTGCTGAAGAGTTAACCATGTTCGCACGCGAGGAACTTGGCTCGCTTATCGAAGACGCTGATGTCGGGATGACTGGGGCAAACTTCATTACTGCAGATTCGGGGTCACTTATGCTGGTTACAAGCGAGGGCAACGCTCGAAAGTCCGCTGTTGTTCCAGACACCCACATCGCTGTTGCCGGTGTTGAAAAGATTGTTCCAACTGTTGAGGATCTCACACCGTTTATCGAGCTCATCGGCCGTTCGGGAACCGGACAGGACATTACGTCGTATATTTCGCTTCTCACGCCACCGGTTGACTCTCCGACCGTTGATTTTGCAGATCCCGACACGGCATTTACCGAGCGAGATGACGACAGATCGTTCCACCTCGTCCTGATTGACAATGGCCGTATGGCAATGCGTGAGGATGATGAACTGCGTGAAACGCTTTATTGTATCCGGTGTTCGGCGTGTGCAAACTCCTGTGCGAACTTCCAAAGTGTTGGTGGACACGCATTCGGTGGGGAGACGTACTCCGGGGGAATCGCAACAGGCTGGGAAGCCGGCGTTCACGGTTATGACAGTGCGGCCGAATTCAATGACCTCTGTACGGGCTGTAGCCGCTGTGTCAATCAGTGCCCGGTAAATATCGATATTCCATGGATCAACACGGTTGTTCGCGATCGGCTCAACAACGGGCAGCCCACCGGCCAGTTCGACTGGCTGTACGATACCTTGGTCCCGGATGAAGAAGACGGCGGGCTTGACCTCCAGAAACGACTGTTTGGGAACTACGAAACGCTTGCAAAATTGGGGAGCGCAACCGCACCGGTTTCGAACTGGATCGGGGCACTGCGTCCGGTTCGATCGGTTCTCGAGCGCGTTGCTGGCGTCGATTCACGGCGTGAACTACCACAGTTCAAACGCAACACGCTCCATGATTGGTTTGACGCGCGCGGGGGCTGTCGTATTTTAGCGTCTCATGCTGACCGAGAGGTTGTGCTCTACCCGGATGTCTACACGAACTACGTTGCGGTCGACCGTGGAAAATCAGCGATTCGGGTGCTTGAAGCACTCGATGTTCATGTCACCGTTCCTGCGGTCCCAGAAAGCGGCCGTGCCCCGCTTTCACAAGGAATGGTCGACACTGCAAGCGATAGAGCAAGCGGCGTTTTTGCAGCGCTTGCCGAACCGTTGGACGCAGGTCGAGACGTTGTCGTTATTGAGCCGTCTGACCTTGCAATGTTTACTCGAGAGTACGAGAAACTGCTTCCTAAAGCCTCCTACGAGCGACTGAATGAAAATAGCTATGACGTCTTAGAGTACGTCTATGGCTGCTTGGAGAACGGCGCTGACCCGAGCGTTCTCCGGACCCGAGAAATGGCGGTCGCCTATCACTCACACTGTCAGCAGCGAACCCTTGGTCGGGCGGTGTATACGACCGCAGTGCTGGAACGACTCGGCTATGATGTGCGTGAAAGCGATGTTGAGTGTTGTGGGATGGCTGGGAGCTTCGGCTACAAGCGCGAATACTATGAGCTCAGTATGGACGTTGGCGACCGACTCAAAGAACAGTTTACCGATGCTGATACACGAGAGCGAACGGTTGTCGCAAGTGGGACGTCCTGTGGCGAACAGCTCGATTCACTCCTCGAACGCCAGTCAATCCATCCATTGGAACTTATTGATCCTATCGTGAAGAAGCAGTAGCGAGCGGCGGTCTGTCACTAACGTAACTCAATTAATTGCATTCAGGTACTGTTTCGTCGTGTAGTATTTTGAGCGCAAATGTCGTCTCTGTAGTGATCTTTGCGCGCTGTTGATAACAAAACGCTGATGCTACAGAGATTCAACCGTACCATTAATTATTGCAGTCACTAACACTAACCTAGTCAGCGCTTCTCATGAGTAAATCCACACAGCCCAGTTCGGAACAGCCGGCTGATCCGGCGGCCGATCCGCGCAGCAATTACGATTACCGAAGTGACGAAATCAACGAGCCACAACTCGTCGCCGACCTCGAAGCGATCGTCGATGGCGACGTTCGCTTCGACAGCTACACGCGCAATCTGTTCGCAACCGATGCCAGTGCGTATCACCAGCTCCCGATCGGCGTCGTTGTTCCCGAATCGACCGCAGACGTACAGGCCGTCATGCAGTACTGTTTCGAACACGAAATTCCGGTCCTCCCGCGTGGCGGTGGGACGAGTTTGGCCGGCCAGACAGTCAACGAGGCGGTCGTTCTTGATTTTAAAAAGCGGCTCAACGGGATCGTCGACATCAACCCGGAAGCTGCGACGGTAACCTCCCGGCCAGGAATCACACTTGGTCGGCTCAACAGCCGGCTCGCCGAACACGGCCTTAAATACGCACCCGATCCGGCGTGGGGCGATAAAAGCGTCCTCGGTGGCTGTATCGGCAACAATACGACTGGTGCCCACTCGCTGAAATACGAGAAGGCCGATGGCTATCTCGAAGCTGTCGAGGTCGTCCTCGCCGATGGAACCATTACGACGTTCGACTGGATGGACATCGACGAGCTCCATGAGCGAGCCGGGGCGGTCACCGAAGACGATGGCATCAAAGCACAGGTGTATCGAGTGGTTTCGGATGTGCTCAGAAACAAACGCGACGAGATCGAGGACAAGTATCCCGATCTAATGCGGAACGTCTCGGGGTACAACTTCGACAAACTGCTCGAAGATGTCGACGAACGCGGCAAGGTCAATGTCGGCCGCCTCCTTGCAGGTAGCGAAGGAACTCTCGGCATCGTCACCAAAGCAACCGTCTCGCTGGAGCCCGTGCCAGCAGAAACCTCGGTCGTGTTGCTGACCTATGACGACGTGATTTCAGCGATGCGTGATGTCGCCCCGATTCTCGAACACGACCCGGCCGCCGTTGAAGTCATGGACGACGTGTTGCTTGATCTGGCCCGAGAAACACCCGAGTTTGCCGAGGCCGTCGGAACGCTTCCGGAAGGAACTGACTCGACGCTCCTAGTCGAGTTTTATGCAGACTCGGTCGCCGAGGGCAAACAGAAGGTCGCCGATCTGCTGGCCGACCGGCTGCCTGGGTACGACTCGGAAGTCGACCCGAGTCCGGATTCGGCCATCGAAACGGTCACCGAAACGCAGGCGGTCGACGCCCTGGAGGCCTACGACGCCGACCGACAGGCGAAATTCTGGAAAATGCGCAAGGCTGGCTTGCCGATCTTGCTCTCGCGAACGGGCGATGATAAACACTGGCCCTTCGTCGAGGATACGGCAGTTCCCGCCGAAAACCTCCCGGAGTACGTTGCCGATATTCAGGCGCTCTTCGACGAGCACGACACCTTTGCGTCGTACTATGCTCACGCGGGCCCGGGCGTCTTACATATCCGGCCGTTGCTGAATCTCAAGGCTGCAGACGGCGTCGAGACGATGCTAGAAATTTCGGATGCGATGACCGATCTCGTGATCGAATATGGTGGCTCGGTGTCGGGTGAACACGGAGATGGCCGGGCCCGGACGACTTGGAACAAGAAGCTCTACGGCGATGAGCTCTGGGCGGCGTTCAAGGAACTCAAGGCGGCGTTCGACCCACAGGGGCTATTGAACCCCGGCAACGTCTGTGGTGACTTCGATCCAACCGACAATCTTCGGTACACCGCTGA
>SL_4KL_010_BRINEDRAFT_10000159_pt1 | contig 31129 bp, 33 predicted proteins | sample SodLak_010_BRINE_2_FD_10664 | JGI IMG/M metagenome (IMG submission 10664) | reverse complement strand
CAGCAATCAGCGGAGCAGTCGCTTCTGTATCGAACGGAGAGGGGAGTCACTCAGTCGACCTATTTCGCACTCCGCACGTTGGTCATCGAAAAATGGGTTCGCCCGGATTCGAACCGGGGTCACGGGCACCCAAGGCCCGAAGTATGGCCAAGCTAACCCACGAACCCTCACCTCCCTCTACCGGGTATGGACTGTAAAGCGTTTCGTTCCGCCGGTCGACCGCCATCGGTTCACATGGCTACGTCGAGTTTGTCTTGATCGTGAATATCACGCTCGTCCCCTCGCCCTCGGCTGAGTCGATCCAGATCTCACCGTTGTGCCGGTTGACGATCCGCTCGCAGATCGCCATCCCGATACCCGTCCCGTCGCTGTCTCCGCCCTTATCGAACAGCCCAAACACCTCGTCCTGTCTGTCAGCCGGTATCCCTGGGCCGTCGTCGCTGACGGTCACCTGACAGCCCTCCGGTATCGAGTCGGCCGTGATCTCGACCGAGACACCGTGGTCGCCGTGGTCGATCGCGTTCGAAATCAGGTTCTGAAACAGCTGGCCGAGTTGGTCCTCGTCGGCCTGGACGGTCGGCAGTGATCCGACTGAGAGTGTTGCCGCAGCGTCGTCGAGCGCGAACTGCAGCGATTGGGTTACCTGATCGACGACGGCTGCCATCTCTGTCTCGGAGAAATCTTCGCCGTCGGTTTCGACACGCGAGTACTGCAACAACCCGTCGATCATCCCGCGCATCCGGTCGGCCCCGTCGACGGCGAACGCCATGTAGTCCCGTGTGTCTTCGTCGAGGTGCTCGTCGAGTTCCATCTCCAGGAGATCGACATAGCTCGAAACCATGCGGAGCGGTTCCTGGAGGTCGTGCGACAGAATGTAGGCGAACTCCTGGAGGCGTTCGTTCGAGCGTTCGAGTTCGGCCTCCCGACGCTTCCGGTCGGTGATATCTTTCGAGATCACCGCCAGGCCGTCCTCGTCGGGATAGATCTGGAGCACCGACCAGTAGTCGGCTGGCTCGTAGTAGTACTCACAGTTTGTTGGCTCCTGTGTCTCCATCGCCTCACGGAGCCGCTCTTCGACGACTGTTCCGCGAACCTCGGGGAACTGCTCCCAGAGGGTTTCTCCGAGTACCTCCTCGGCCGGCGCGTCGATCCGCTCGGCGATGACGTCGTTCCAGTAGGTAATGGTGAACTCGGTGTCGACCGCGTAGTAGGAATCCGAGATACGCTCGGTGAGCTGCCGGTACTTCTCCTCGCGGTCATCGCGTTCGAGTTCGTAGCTCGCCCACTCGGTGAGCAGTTCGATGAACGTCTTCTGGATCTCGGAGAACTCCGTCTCGACCGGATCGCGGTCAACAAAACAGATCGTCCCGACAGCCTCGCCGTTGAGGGTGATCGTCGAGCCAGCATAACAGGCCAGGCCGAACTGCTCGTATGCCGGATCGTCCGCCCACCCCTCGTTGGCGGCATCCAGTACCGTCAGCGGGCTCTCCGAAGTCGGGTCGACTGTATGTCGACAGTAGCTCTCAGAAAACGGTACTTCCGCGCCGTCCTGGAGCTGTTCGTTCGGGCCGACACCGACGACGATACGCTGGGTACCATCCTCGAACCGGGTGAAAAAGCCCTGTTCGACGCCCATATATGCTCGACCAAACTCCAGCAGTTCACCGATCTTCTCCTCGAAGGGGGTGGATTTCGACGCCGTCTGGTGAAGCTGGCGGAACGCCTGTTCCTGTTTCGTGAGCGCGTCGAGCCGCTCTCGTCGCTCGGAGACGTCCCGGCCGATCCCGATAACCCCTCGTACGGTGCCGTCGACATCGGTAAACCGTGTCCCGTTGAACTCGTGGGGTATGAGCTCGCCCTCACTGGAGCGTAACTCGGCTTCGACAACCGATGAGCCGGACTCTATGGCCTGCTCAATCGCGTCGCTTACGCGTTCGTGGTCTCGTTCTGGGAAGAACTCAAGAGCGTGCATGCCGGCGAGTTCCGCGGCAGTGTAGCCGGTGGTCTCGGCAAACGCCAGGTTCCATCGTTCCAGGACGCCGTCGGAGTTCACCATATAAAACGGGTCGTCGAGCGTCTCCAGGCTCTGTTCGATGAACGCCTGCTCGTTTTCGAGCTGCTGTTGGTGCTGTTTTTGCTCGGTGATCTCTGTCGAAATAACTGCCAGGCCCTCGGCGTCGGGGTAGGTATCAACCTCGATCCAGTAGTCGGCTGGCTCGTAGTAGAACTCACACGAGGTGGGCGTCTGTGTGTCCATCGCCTTTTTGAGTGTCGATTCGTACACCGTCCCCTCGAGTTCGGGGAACCGCTCCCAGAAGTTCTGACCGACGATCTCGTCGGCCGGAATCCCGAGCCGCTCGGCGACGGTATCGTTCCAGTAGGTGACCGTCCAGTCGGCATCAAAGGCGTAGTAGGCATCCGAGATGCGTTCGGTGAGCTGTTTGTACTGCTGTTGCTGTTCGGTTCGATCCAGCGTGCTTTCGATGTTCGCCGCCAAGATCTTGGCCAGCCGAAGATCAGTTTCATCGAACGCATCGACCGTCGGTGAGGCAATGATGAGCACCCCGTAGCTGCTGAACGGGACGAACATCTCGCTGCGGAGTTCGGTCTCGGGGTTGTACACTGCCTCGGCGTCGGTAAGATCGCACTCGATTCGGGGTTCGCCCGCCTGGTAGGCCTCCCAGGCAAGCCCCGAATCGAGCACCGGCGGCGAGCCGATCAGCTCGGTTGTCGCCTCGGAGACAGCAGCCGGCACGAGCCCCGCTTCGAGTTCGTCGTAAAAGTTCACGGCGTTAGCCGAGAAGCCGAGCACGTCTTCGGCCGTCTGGCAGGCGATTTCGGCGACCTCCTGGGAGGTCGTCGCCTGCATCAGCTGCTGTGTGGCAGTATGCAGCTCTGCCAGATGCTCCTCGCGCTGTTTTCGGTCAGTGATCTCTTCTTGGAAGCCGACCCAGTTGGTGATCGTCCCTGAATCGTTCCGAAGCGGGGCGATCGAGACGTTGTTCCAGAACATCGTGCCGTCGTTCCGATAGTTTCTGATCTCGACGCGCGTCGACTCCTCGTTGTCGATAGCGGTCCGAAACTCATCGATAGCTGCCTCGGTGGTCTCGGGACCCTGTAATTCTCGGTGGCTCCAGCCGTCGGCCTCGGACGGCGAGTAGCCGATCAGATCGGTGAACGTCTTGTTGGCGTACACGAGTGGGTTGTCCGGTAGGGTAGGGTCTGTGAGGGTGATGCCCACCGGGGCCTGTTCGATCGCCTGGTTCTTTATGAGTAGCTCCTGTTCGCGCTCCTTGCGATCGGTGATGTCCTGGATCTCCGCGATGACGTACGACTCGCCGTCGAGTTCGGTGAGTGCGAGCCGAACCCGAACCCAGACGCGCTCGCCGTCGGACCGCTCGATTCGCCACTCGAAGGTCTGTGGCTCGCCGTCGGCGGCCGCCTGAATCCGTGTTTCTGCGTCAGCCTGTGTGAACCCTTCGTCGGTCGCAGTGTAGTCGGCGACCGTCATCTCGGTGAGTTCGGCCTCCGAGTAGCCATAGAGTTCTTCAAGCCGGCTATTGACGCCGACGATCGCCCCCGTCTCCGGATCGTGAATCGTAATCCCGATCTCCAGATCGTCGAAGACGGCCGAGATAGCCTGTTTCATGAATAGACAGGTCTAATCAGACACGAAATATAAACTGTCGGTCGAAACAGAGGGGTAAAATGAAAAATATCTTCGAAAGTAGTCCATCTGAAACATATTTAATACGAATATCTAAACCGGGGGAGCCTCATAGATATTATAATGAATATCTCACACCGACTGTTCGGTTGGTCGCCTGGTGAGGTGCGGGGATGAGCGCGCCCGACAAAACTGTCGAAATCCTGCTGGCAGAAGACAATCCGGGCGATGTCATGCTGACAAAAAAGGCACTTGAACAGGGTAAACTCGCCAACAACCTCCATGTGGTCACCGACGGGGTCGAAGCACTCGAATTCCTCCGACAGGAGGGCGAGTACGCCGACAAGCCCCGACCGGATCTCGTACTGTTGGATCTCAATATGCCGCGAAAGGACGGCCAAGACGTCCTGAAAGAACTAAAAGCTGAAAAGGATCTCCGCCGGATTCCAGTCGTTATACTAACCAGTTCGGAGTCCGAAGAGGACATCGCTAGATCATACGAACTGAACGCCAACGCCTATCTGACGAAACCCGTCGATTTCGACGGCTTCATTGAGATCGTCAATCAGATGGAGAACTTCTGGTTCAAGGTGGTCAAACTCCCGGAGGAATGAGATGACAGTCGAAACAGGCGACGGGCTCAGCATTCTGCTTGTCGAGGACAACCCTGGCGATGCGAGACTGTTCGAACACCACCTCCAGAACTCTCCGAACGGGTCGTTTCCGCCTGCAACTGTGAGCAACGTCGAATCGCTTGAGGAGGCGGCCAAACGTCTCGAAACGGACAACTACGATGTCGTCTTGCTCGATTTGGGGCTCCCCCAGAGCAGCGGGCTCTCGACGCTTGATCGGTACAACACGCTACTTGAGGACGCCGAAGCGGTTGACCCGACACCGGTAATCGTATTAACAGGGCTCAAAGACGACGATGTCGCAGTCAAAGCCATCGAGCGTGGCGCGCAGGATTATCTGGTCAAGGATACCATTGACGAAAACGTTCTCAACCGGACGATCCGGTACGCCCTCGAACGACACGCCCAGCAACAGGAACTTCGCCGGCAGAACGAACGCTTAGAGCGGTTTGCCAGCGTCGTCAGCCACGACCTGCGGAACCCTCTAAGTGTCGCCAAAGGTCGCATCGAGATGGTCGAAGACGAACACGCCGAGGTGGTATTGCGTAATCTCAACCGCATGGAAGCGATTATCGATGACGTGCTAACGGTGGCTCGTGAGGGACGGTCGGTCGAGGAAACCGAACCTGTCGACCTCACAACGCTCATCACCAACTGCTGGGAGAACGTCGAGACGGCCGTGGCGACGCTATCGACGCCAGACAAACTCACGATCATGACCGACCGGAGTCGGTGTCGGCAGCTCCTGGAAAACCTGATTCGCAACAGCGTAGAACACGCTGGCGAAAGCGTCGAGATCACGCTCGGCGCGCTCGATGGTGGCTTTTATCTCGAGGACGACGGGCCAGGCATCCCCGAAGAGGAATACGAAGACATCTTCGAGGCGGGATACACCACCAACCGCGACGGCACTGGTTTCGGGCTGAACATCGTCCAGGAGATCGCTGAAGCCCACGGCTGGTCGGTGGCGGTCACGGAGGGAACCGACGGCGGTGCTCGATTCGAGTTCACCGGCGTCAGCTTCAGCGATTCGGTCGAGTAACTACCGAACACGCTCGCTGTGGAGTATTCGTCTCCTAACTCGCCAAGCCATGTCGTAGTCGGCGACTACCGGCGGCCAGAAAGCAAATCCGAGCGCGGCTGCTCGCCGGAAAAAAATAACGGAAAATATAGTTGTCTGTGACTGTTCGGAAGCCGAACTTACAGACGGGTCAGGTTACTCGCGCGTGGGCCTTTTGGAGACTGCTCGATGTCGAACTCGACATCTTGACCCTCTTCGAGATCCTCGCCGCCGACGTCTTCCATGTGGAAGAACACGTCGTCGTCAGCATCTTCTGTATCGATAAACCCGTAGCCGCCAGTGTCGTTGAAGAAATCAACCGTGCCGTTTGCCATTGCCTTTGTGCACAGTGCCGCCCGACGGATAACAGTTGCGTGGGCCAGCCTACCACGACTCGCGGGGGTCAGACGCTGCAGTGCTCCCGGTAGTTTACTACTCGTCGAGCAGAGCCGAAAAATGGGCTCGCGGCGTCTCAGCGTAGAGCGCCGCTGGGTCCCGCTCACCAGCGAACGCCGACTGGAGCTCCTCGGTGCTCGGAGATCCAGTTGGATACAGCCCGGAAAACCGGGCTTCGAACGTGGGCACACCAACGGATTCGTCGTCCAACTCGACCGCACAGAGACAGCTGCCGACCGACTCAAAGACGGCATCGACACTGGAGCGATCTGTTGCGATCCCAGCGGCGGTTAGCTGCTCGGCGGCTGGCAGCTCCCAGAAGCCGACTCCCAGTGCCGCTGGCCCCGTTGTCTCGAAAAGCCACTGGCCGTCTGCCGTATCGACGATGCGGCCAACCGTACTGATGTAGCCGCTCAGACTGTGGGCCAAGACGGTTTCGCCGTCGGTCGGGTGCTCATCATCCACTGCTGGGACGACAAGCCGACTGCCGGTGAGCGCGAATGCCAACCCGTCTCGCTCGTCACGGCTCTCATAAATCGATATACCGCGGTGGGTATCAACGTGCTCGAACGCTGCACCGAACCGCTCGACGAACTGGTCGTGATCGAAGCTTCCCTCGAACAGCAACACGTTATCGAACAGCGCGACTCGGTCGAGGTCGATACCAACATCGGCAGGGCTAATCGATTCGGAGTCGTCGTCGGTCGATTCGTTTGTCGAGGACAAGAGCTCGCGTGGCGGCTCGACGAGTGTCCGATCGGCGTCGAGTGTAGTCTCGTCATCAGTGCTGGCAGCAATCACTGCGTGGCGGAGTGTCTCATCAAAAGGGTACGCCGAGAGCGTCTCGACTGCGGTCGCGATCCGGTCGCTGCCATACATTGCGAGGCCAGCGACTGGATGACTGGTGTCGAGGCGGTCTTCCGTGATGGCCCGCTGGATCGCTGTATACTGCCCGAGTCGCAGTTGGGCAAACAGCACACCGCCACCATCGCAGCTCTCTGTCGGTGGCCACCCACTGTAGGCTGGCCGATCATACTGTGGATACGCCTCGCCGTCGGTGCCGCCGGGTCCTACGTCTTCGGCGTCCAGACAGCCCGCGAGGCTGAGCCCGCCACAGACGCCAGCGGTCCCCAGAAACGTCCGTCGGTTCATAACAGACGCTGTGGCTCCAGCTACAAGTATCATCTTTTTTGAACGCAGAGAGCAGCCGGCCGAGAATGTTTATGTCCGGCGTCGGTACGTGTTGGTATGTACGTTCGTGATGCCAAAAACCGGGACGAGGTCTGGCTGTTGGACCAGATCGACACACTGGGGCTTGATGCCGAAGCCTTCCGGTCGCGCGACTACGTGCTGGCGGTCGACGAAGACACCAACACACGCGTGGGGTTTGGTCGGCTTCGCATCCATTCGGGTGAACCAGAGTGCTGTGAACTCACCGGCATCGGCGTACGCGAGAGTTGGCGCAGACAGGGTGTCGGTGCCCACGTGATCGAACGGCTCGTCACGAAAGCCAGCGACGACGGCTTCGAGACCGTCTACGTGCTGACTGATCAACCCGAGTATCTCTCCCAGTTCGGCTTCGAGCGAGTCGAGACCGACCTACCCGAACCGCTTGCTGGGCGTCTCGACCGTAAACGCCAGCAGATCGATGAGGCTGTCGAGCCACTGGCGCTCGACAGTGCCGACTTCGAGATGCCGCCCCGCTTGCGAGAGGCGTTTAAAACTGCAGCCGCCGAAAACACAACGACCGAGCCAACCGAAACCGCCGAGGATTTCGGCATTGATCCCGCGTCGGCGACATATAAGTACGACACAGGATAACAAGCCGTAACCACGGGCTACTGGAGGTAGTCGCCGCCTACTCGACGCCTTCTCTGCCTTCAAGAAAGTCAGTACTGAAGACAATGTAGGTCAAAACGGTACAGAACAAAATTGGTGGCAGCAGCGCAAACGCCCACAGCGGTTCAAGCCCCCAACTCAGAATAAGTACGACGTTGCCAAGCCCCAGCAGCAAAAACGGCAGCGAGTAGAGGACGGCGCGCTTTCGTTTTCGGCCAGAGTCGAGAATCTCCTCATCCAGCAGCTCTGTTTGGGACGGCGTCTCGACGCGTTCGTCGTCAGATTCAGTGGTCGGCGTCGCCATACGCCTAGTACAGTCTGTGGCCTCAAAAACAGTGCCACATTTCACTGTGCATTGGTATCAAACCGCGAGGCAAGCGAGATCAGCCCGAACAGTCCAGCCAGCGCAACCGCGACGACGACCATCCCGTACAGCGTCATTGCGCCGGGCGTAATCGGCACGACGAGCAGGCTGCCGACAGTGAGTTCGCTCGTTTCACCGGCACTGTTGGCACCGACAACAAAACCGAGCAGCCCGCCGATCAGCACGCCAACCCCACCGAGAGCCAAGAGGATTCGACGACCAAGCCCGCTGACTCCCGGCTGGGTTTCCTCGTCGGTCATAAGGCTACTACGAGCGCACGCCAGTAGAACGTTTTCGTTGCCGTCGAGCGGGTGTTCGGGTTTCTCGACCCCGACGTTATATACGGACTCACCGTAGGAACGTGGTATGACTGATCCACTCATACAGCGGGCTCGGGAGGCCTATGAGAACGCCTATGTGCCATATTCGAGCTATCCTGTCGGCGCGGCGCTCGAAACTGAGACGGGTGAGGTCTTCGTTGGCTGTAACATCGAGAACGCCAACTACTCGAATAGTCTGCACGCCGAGGAGGTTGCGATTGCCGAAGCAGTCAAAACCGGTCATACGACGTTTGAACGGATTGCCGTCTCGTCGGCTGCCCGTGACGGATTGACCCCCTGTGGGCTGTGTCGACAGACGCTCGCTGAGTTCGCCGACAACGAGCTCGAAATCGTCTGTGATACCGGCGACGGGACCGAGCGCTACACGCTTGGCGAGTTGTTACCCAATACGATTTCCGAACAGCTGCTCCAAGCGGCCAGCCAGCAGCGTGAGGCCGAACAATGACCGATGACACAGTCGAGACACCGACAGCCGACAGCGAGGACCCAAACGCTGATCGACAGTATCATTTGGAGATAACAGGCGAGGAGGTCGCCGACAGCGTGCTGTTGCCGGGCAACCCCGACCGCGTCGAGACGATCACCAACCTCTGGGAGACAGCGACAACGGTCGCCCACCACCGAGAGTATCGCACGGCAACTGGCAGCTATAACGGCTGTGAGATCTCGGTGACCTCGACGGGAATTGGCGGCCCCTCGACAGCCATCGCGCTCGAAGAGCTCGCCCGCGTCGGCTCGGAGACGTTCATCCGGGTCGGTTCGTGTGGGGCGATCCAACCCGAGATCGAAGTCGGTGATCTCGTCATCACCTCGGGAGCTGTCCGACAGGAGGGCACCAGCAAAGAGTATATCAAATCGGAGTACCCTGCTGTCGCCGACCACGAGGTCATCGCCGCGCTCGTGGCAGCCGCCGAACGGTTAGGCTATGACTACCACGTCGGGCTGACAATGAGTGCGGACAGTTTTTATACGGGTCAAGGACGGCCCGGGTTTGGAGGATACGAGTCCCCGGGTAGTGATAGCCTACTTGATGAACTGCGGAACGCCAACGTCGCCAACGTCGAGATGGAAGCCGCAACGATTCTGACGCTGGCCTCGATCTATGGGCTGCGAGCTGGGGCAGTGTGTGCCGTGTACGCCAACCGCTCGACAGGAGAGTTCCAGACCGAAGGCGACGAGCGGGCAGCCGAAACGGCGAGTCTGGCGGTTGCTCTGCTGGCGCAGATGGATCAACAAAAACGCGCGAAGGGTGTCGACATGTGGCATGCTGGCCTTTCACTCGATTGAGTATAACAGCCATTACAGAGACTCACAACCGTCTTTTCCGGCATTTCATGCTTGATGAAGTGGTCCACTGGTTGCCGTGCGTTTCAAAGCCGATTTATCCGATGCCGTTGGACAGACATATATGACAGCTCATGTCGTCGTTGTCGGTGCTGGATACGCTGGTGCTGGCACGGTGAAATCGTTCGAAAACGAGATCGAGGAGGGCGAAGCCGAGCTTACCTGGATCTCCGAACACGACTACCATCTCGTGTTGCACGAAGTCCACCGCGTGATTCGCAAGCCAGAGGTCGAATCGAAAGTCGCCATCCCGGTCGACGATATCAAAGCTCCCGAGACGAACTTCATTCGGGACCGTGTCACTGGCGTCGACACCGACGAGCGTCGGGTCGAACTGCAGGATGGCGAAGACGTCGAGTACGATTATCTGCTGGTTGGTCTCGGCTCCTCGACGGCCTTCTTCGGAATTGACGGGCTCAATGAGCACGCACACACGCTCAAAAGCCTCGATGACGCCCGTGGCATTCACGAGGCAGTCCGCACCGCAAGCCAAGAGGCAACCCAAAACGAACCCGCCCAAGTGCTGATCGGTGGGGCGGGACTCTCGGGGATCCAGACCGCCGGCGAGATCGCCGAATACCGCGATATGCACCGCGCACCGATTGATATCACACTCATCGAAGGACTGGATTCGATCTTCCCCGGACAAGACCCCGAAGTCCAGGGCGCACTCAAAAAGCGACTCCTGAAACGTGATGTCGAGATCCTCACCGGGGATTTCATCTCGGAAGTCGACGAAGAACACGTCCACCTCGGCGACGAGGAATCCTTGGCGTACGATGTACTTGTCTGGACCGGTGGCATTACGGGCCGCCAAGAGATTGCCGACGCCGATCTCGACAAAGACGACCGCTCGAACCGTTTGGTTGCGGAATCCGACTTCCAGACCAGCGACGAGCGTGTCTTTACGATCGGTGATGCCGCACTAATCGACCAAGGAAACGACGACGTTGCCCCACCAACCGCCCAAGCCGCCTGGACTGCCGCCGAAGTCGCTGGGGAAAATCTCGCCCGTGCGGTGCGTGGTGCGCCGCTGAAATCCTGGAAGTTTACAGACAAAGGGACAGTCATCTCGGTCGGCAAGGAAGCGGTTGCCCACAACGTGAAAGGCGTACCAATCAACACCTTCGGCGGGCCAGCGGCCAAAGCCCTCAAAAAAGGAATCGCCTGCAACTGGATTGCTGATATTACCTCCTACAAACGCGCCATGAACGCATGGGGCGATATGTAACGGTAGGCAAAGCCTACTGTGGCTGGTGGCTGGTGTAGCGAGGGACCAAAAAATCGGATCGGACTGTTTTCAGTGAGCCGGGTCTTCGGCTGGTGCGAGCATATCGTCGATCTGCAGAATCAGGATGTTGTTGGTGTCGTCTTTCGCGTCGAGGGTGCCCGTGATACGGAGTTTCGACAGCGGTGTGGGGCCGACGATGACCTCGTCACCCTCGTGGAAGTCACGGACTGAGCCCTGTAGATGAATTTCGGCACGACAGAGTTCCGGATGGTGGACGCTCGAAAGATCGATGCTCTCGACGTTGGCGTTCTCGACGGTGTCGTCGTTGTGGAACAGCGGTACTGAGGCGGCCTCGTCCATCTCGTCTACGTCGAGTGCCTCGTAGGCGTTTGCGGTCGGTTTATAGCCACCTTTCGGGCCGGGAACGCCCTCGACGAGTTGGAGGGCTTTGAGGCTCTGCATCTGGTTGCGGATTGTTCCGGGGTTTCGGTTTACCTCTTCGGCGATCTGTTCGCCTTTGACAGCCTCTTCGGTCTGGCGGTGGAGGTTTGTGAGTGCTGTCAGGATCGTTTTTTGGCTTGGTGTAAGCTCGATTGATGACATAAAGCCCGATTAGAGCGGACCATTCATAAATCCGATGGAAGACTAGTAACAATTCATCGACCCGAAGGTTATATATGTGGCTCCGATATCCCTGTCTCTGACAGCCCGTACTGATAACTATTCGCCCCCTAACGTCAACGCATGACACGGACAGTCCGGATAATCGGTGCGCCAACTGATTACGGAGCCAACCGTCGGGGCGTCGACATGGGGCCGTCGGCGATCCGGTACGCCGCGCTGGCTGACTAGCTTCGGTCGGCGGGCGTCGAGCCGGTTGACATGCAGATTTCAATACGCCCGCTAACTCACCATCCGGAAACAGTCACGGCATGCCGCTGGCCGCACTGCTCAGGATTGGCGGGTTCGCCGACTCCGAGTGGGCGACTGCGCCGACCGTGCAGGCTGAAAACGTCGCACTTGTCGGGCTCCGAAGCGTTGACGACAGTGAACGAGCCGTACTCGTAGTCAGCGATCTCTCGGTGTTTACGATGTCCGAAATCGATAACTGCGGCCTTACAAGCGTTGTCGAGGACGCACTGACGGTGGTGACCGAACTCGCCGCTAGTGCGCTCGGCAAACAGGTTCTGTGAGCACGGCTGTTGTTTTATTCTGGTATTCAGACAGTAGCCAGTGACTACCGAACGGGCAGACGGTCGACTAACTCCGCACCGCGAGTAAACATGCCGCCGCGACCGTTGCCTTCGGAGATGTTCCGGAAGACGGCCTCTGGGTCGTTGTTCCAGACCCACTGCCAGCGTGTGCGGGCGAGCAACGCGAGTTTGCGCGCCGTACTGAGCTGTGGTGTCTCCGAGAGCACATCGTACTCTCGGTTGCGGATGAGTCGATGGTGGTCGGCGTACAGCACGGCAGCCAACAGCACGGCCAGTTGGCAGTCTTCGGGAAGGTATTTGATCCCGGCGACGCCCTCCGCATAGAGGCTCTCGGCCCGAGCAAGCTCGTCTTGCATAACGGCAGCGAACTGTGAGTCCATCTCGAAGCGTTTGAGCTGGGCCTCCTCGACGCCGTGACGCTCAAGGGTCGTCTGTGGGAGATAGATCCGGTCGCGTTCGACGATATCCTCTCGAACGTCGCGCAGGAAGTTCGTCAGTTGGAACGCCTCGCCGAGTGCGGTCGCATGCGGGAGAGCACGCTTGGGCTCGTCGGGGTCCATCACCGCGGTCATCATCCGGCCCACCGCGGAGGCAGAGCCGTCCATATAGGCCTCTAACTCATCGTACGTTTCGTAGCGGGCGGTGTCGATATCCGACTCCATTGCGTCGAGAAACGTCTCGACATCTGAGGGATCGATATCGTAGGCCTCACGTAGTTCGGAGAACGCCGCCAGCACCGGATCGTCGGTCTCGTGTTCGCCGAGTGCAGCCGCACGGATACCGTCGAGTTCGGCCCGCTGTTCGTCGGGCGTCGCGCCGTCGGCGTCGTCGACCACCTCGTCGGCAACCCGGAAAAAGGCATACAGGACGTAGGTTGCCTCCCTGATCCGTTTCGGCAACAGTCGAGTGGCGACGTGAAACGTCTTGCCAGTCTGCTGTTGGATCGATTTGCTCCGGGCGATTTGTGTCTCGTCTACCATAGCAGTCGGGAGGGCGTCAGTCGTCTCGTCAACTGGTTCCAGCAGCACAGCATATACGACAGTATATGAACGCTATCGGCATAACAGTTCGTACATACCGAGCCATTCGCCCACTGTTGTTTCAGTAAAACGTATCCGAGCAGTCGTAGATGACGCCGTGGGTTGGACAGACGTATTTACAGTGGCGATGGATCATCCCCGCTCCACAGATCGGACAGGGGCGACCCGGTGGACCATTGCGTTCGGCCATACACCAACGACGCACGGAGAAACTATTACTGTTGGCGTTTCAACGCGATCCTTGAGGTAGTAGGCACCGACTAACGGTGACTCAGGATTTCTCGACGCATGGGACGTACAACCCCGGCGAGGGTCGAAGCAGACCAGCATCGAACCGTTTGGCCCGAAGAATGGCCATACCGAACACGGCGGCGACGGCAACCGGTATCCAGTTGCCGAACCAAGCGTTGATAAGCCCCCATAGAATGACAAAACTGATCAGATCATCCAGCATGAACGCACAGTTGGCCAGTCGAGATTCCAGTTGCGTGCGGTCGAAGGTGAGATCCAACACGCCGACTGCGACGGTTGCACTCAGAACCCACCCAGCGTAGTTCGATAGCGGGACATCATAAAAAAGGCCGCCGCCCTCGTAGCTCCAAAACCCAAGCGAGACCGCCGCTGGATCGAGTACGACATCCATAGCGACAACCGCCGGGATCACAATCGACAACCGAACCAGCCGTGAGCTCGCCCGCTCGCCAAGCAACAACAGCGAGAGTAAATAAGTGTTTATGACGATGGGCAGGAAAAACACCGGAAGCGCGGCTGGAATCCCGCCAACCATCGGCCCGAGGCTCACCCCATAGACGAACTCACCGTAGGGCCAACCCGTCGAGACACCGACGTACTCGATGAAATACGTGTAGCTCATCAGTATCCCAATTCCGGCGAGTGCCCGGCGGTCGAGCGTCGGAATCACACCCACGATGAGCGGCGCGGCCATCACAACCGTCCCAAACAGGATCAACGGTGGATTGAACTGGAGAAACGCCGGAAAGACGGACCACTCCATCGCACTGCCGAGGAGCATCACCGCACCAACCAGCGGGAAGAAAACGGCGATAGTAAACCGGTTCCCGTCGACAAAGGCGTCCAACCAGGCTTCTGTCTCGGTTCGGTTGCGGGGCAGCCCCGAGAGAATCGCCCGCATGTTCTGGGCTTCGGTGATCTTGAGCTCCGCGCGGTCGGTCTCGACAGCGTCGGTCATCCAATGACCTCCCAGAGCGGAACGATTTGCCAGAGTGCACCAAGCGTAATGAGTGTCCCAACCGCCGTATTAAGTGCGGGAAACCACCAGTAGGCTCTTCCTACCGGAATGGTCGAGCTGGCGACCCATCCCACGAAGAAGGGATAGACGGCGAGCAGCATCCCGAGGCGGAGATCGACAGCTCCGAATGCGACCGCAGCAGCAGTCCAACAGCCAGCCACATAGCCGTAGGTCCGTCGTTCGCCGAGTGCGGTGGCAGTTGTCTGGATGCCCGCTGTGCGGTCGGGTTCGATATCCGGGATTGCCGAAAACGTATGCATCCCCATCGTCCAGAGCCATGCGCCGACGACCGCTAGTACGGGCGGCTGGCTGCCAGCAACCACGACGTAGGCGGCGATACCGGGTAGAATATAAAGCCCGTTCGAGGCCGAATCGAGAATCGGCGTCGTTTTAAACCGCAGCGGTGGCGCGCTGTACTGGACCGCGAGCATAAGAAAGGCGACGAGCCACGGCCAGGCGGCTGTGGGTGTAATCGCAAGCACGCCGACACCCAACAGCCCGCTGGCGACGACCGCAGCCAGCACGACCTGATCGCCTTGCCAGCGGGCTTCTTTGTCGTCTTTTTTCGGGTTCTCGCTGTCGATCTCGGCATCAAAGATGTCGTTGACGCCGTACAGCAGGACGTTCGCCGGCAACAAGAAATAACCGAACAGCACGACAGCGGTCGGCAAAAACAGCTCCTCGACACTGCTTGCGGCGACCGCCACACCGACCACAACTGGTCCGGCGAGATACAGCCAAAATCGTGGTCGAGAAAGCACCAGCAGGTAGCTCACGTGCTCGATTAGCCCGGCGTTTCGCAGATCGTCGCTCACAGTCGGCATCACTCTCCTATCGCGTCGGCGGTTAGTTGGCCACTAATCAGACACATCGGGACGCCGATGCCGGGTGTCGTGTACGATCCGGTAAAGTAGAGCCCATCTACTTTTGTGGACTTCCGGGATGGGCGGAACAACGACGTCTGTCGGAGCGTGTGGGCCATCCCGAGAGCGGTGCCCTGCATCGAGTTGTAGCGATCAGTGAAATCCTCGACACAGAACAGCTCTTCAGTGACGATCCGATCCCGAAGGTCGACGCCAGTGTTCTCCGCAATATCGTCGAGCACGAGCTCACGGTAGGTTTCGCGTAACTCGGGTGTGTCTTCGAGACCCGCGGCAATCGGCACGAGCGCAAACAGGTTGCTGTGGCCCTCAGGAGCGACCGAGTCGTCGGTTTTCGAGGGCACACACAGATAGTAGGCTGGATCGTCGGGCCAAGCTGGATCATCGAAGATCGTCTCGAAGTGATCACTCCAGTCGGTTGGCAAGACGAGCGTGTGGTGTGCGAGTTCGTCGACATCACCCTCGACGCCGAGATACAACAGGAATGCAGACGGTGCATACGTGCGTGAATTCCAGTACGCTGCGCTGTACTGGCGTTTTTCCGGCGGTAACAGCTCCTGTTCGGTGTGGGCGTAGTCGGCGTTCGAGACGACACGGTCGGCGAGATACTCCTCGCCAGATTCCGTGCGGACCGCAAACGCTCCCTTTCGGCCAGCGATTTCGGTGACGGGCTGGTCGGTGACGAACTCGACGCCCAACTCCCTGCCCAGCTCGACGATGCCGTCTACCACCGCGCCCATCCCGCCGTCGGGATAATAAACGCCCATGTTGAAATCGACATGGCTCATCAGGTTGTAGAGCGCGGGCGTGTTGGTCGGCGCACCACCCAAAAAGACCAGCGTATACTGCATGATCTGCTGGAGTTTTGGATGCTCGAAGTAGCCCTCGACGTGGCCCTGCATCTTGCCGAGCAACGACAGGCCCCACGAGTATCGTAGCACGTCGAGATCCACATAATCACGCAGATTCGGGCGGTCGGTGTAGACGAAGTGTTCCATCCCGACGTTGTAGGTGTATTCTGACTTGTCGAGATACCGCTCTAAGGCCTCGCCCGCGCCGGGTTCGTACTGTTCGAACAGCTTCTTGTTGGCCTCGACATCAGGCAAGAGATCGACCTGATCGCCGTCTTTGAAAAAGATTCGGTAGTGTGGATCAAGCCGCGAGAGGCTGTAGTACTCTTCTGGTCGCCTGCCGAAATGTCCGAAAAATCGCTCGAAGACATCCGGCATCAGATACCACGATGGGCCCATATCGAACGTAAATCCGTCTTGTTCAAGCCGGCTGGCTCGACCGCCCAGCTGTTCGTTTTTTTCGAGGACCGTCACGTTCGCACCCGCATCAGCGAGATAACACGCCGTCGAGAGCCCGCCAAACCCGCTGCCGACGATCACAATATCTTTGCCAGCGACCGCAGACAGATCGCCGTCGTAGCGTCCTTCGTAGCCGCCATGTCCGTCGCTGTCGTCCGTTGAGGCGGTGACCATGTATACCCCAGATTGGTTCGACATTAGTATAAAACAACGGACTTCAGGCTGGCAAGGCGGAGCTTTAGGGTCTATGGCCACCATCTCAGTGTATGGACTCCACAGTCGTCATCACCGGTGGAACCCGTGGAATCGGACGCGCTGTCGCCGACGCTTTTGCCGAACGCGGCGCGCAGGTCGTTATCTGTGGCCGCGAGATCGAACGCGTCGAGCAAGCTGTCGAGCAACTAAATACGGACCACGAGAACGTCTCGGGACTCGCAGTCGATGTCCGAGACGAATCTGCGGTCCAACGACTCTTCGAACACGCCGAAGAACGAGGCGGTAGCATAGACATCGTCGTCGCCAACGCCGCGATCAACCACGGCACACCCGGCGAGATGCCGCTCGACGGCGAGTCCTACGAGCAGTTCGACGAAACCCTAGCGACCAATGTCAGAGGTGTGTTCTCGACGCTGAAAGAGGCAGTTCCACGGTTGGCAAGCGATGGTCGGCTGCTGGTTCCGTCGGGATCGGTTGCCCGCAAAGCCAAGAAAGCAATGGGTTCGTATGCGGTCTCGAAGGCTGCCGCCGAAGCCATTGCCCGCGGGTTTTCGGTCGACATCGACCAGCCAGTCTGTGTCGTCGACCCCGGGCTCGTCGCCACCGATCTCACCGGGATTCAAAAAGCACGCGACGCCGCCGACATCGCCCCACTGTATCTGTGGGTCGCCACCGAGGCCAACCCCGAAGCGATCGACGGTGAGATCGTAGACCTCCGAATGTGGAAACAGTCGACACGGTAGGCAGTGACTACTCGGGGCAGTAGACTGTTCGCAGAACGGTCGACTCCATCGATTTATCTGGATTGCGAGTGACGTGTTACTGCGTGCTACGGGCACCTGAGCTCCCATGAACGACCCAGACAACTACTACAAATCCCTCATCGAAGAGTCTCCGAGCCGCCGACCGAACCGGCTGCCAACCGACCCAGTCGACCGCGCTGCGACCGTCATTGGCGAGCCGCTGTCGCCGCCGGATGTCGAGCGTATCGAGCGGTAGGCAGTGACGTATTTTCTCGACAGTGTCGCGTTAGTCGACTCGCTCGATTCGTGATTCGGGCTCGACAGTAAGCTCGCGGGCAGTCTCGGGCGTGAAGTTCCAGACCGAATCCAAAAAGTTGGTCCGGTAGCTGGCAGGACCAGCGTGTGCGATCTCGGCAGCACGCTCGCCGACGATCCCAAAGGCGAGCGTTGCGTGGAGGGCCGCCAAGAGAGGGTCCTCGACGCCACCACAGAAGCTGGCGACCGTGCTGCCGAGCATACAGCCAGTTCCGACGACCTCGCCCATCATCTCGTGGCCCGACTCAACGCGGTAGGCTGCCTCCGCGGAGGCGACGACATCAGTGACACCGGAGGCGATGACAGCGGCGTCAGTCGACTCAGCCAGCGCGCGGGCCGTGTCAGCGATTTCGTCGTACTCGCCGATGGATTCGACACCTTTGACCTCGGCCTCGACGCCGGCCAGCGCGCTGATCTCACCGTAGTTGCCCTTGATCGCCGTACACTCGACCGACGCAAGTAGGCTCTCGACGACCTCGGTTCGGGTTGGCGTTGCGCCGACACCGACGGGGTCGAGCACGACTGGCACTCCCAGCTTGTTTGCGGCCTCACCCGCATTGTGGAGGGCAGCGATGTTGGTCTCGCTCATCCGACCCGTGTTTAACAAAAGCGCGCCAGCCAGCTCCGCCATCTCTGGAGCCTCATCGGGCGCGTCGGCCATCACCGGCAGCCCACCCCAGTGGAGCGTGATGTTTGCGAGATCGTTTTTCGTGACCTCGTTGGTGAGATGTTGGACCAGTGGCTCGGTCTCACGGATCGCTGCCAGCGATTCGGCGAGCGCGGCTGGCGAGCAGTTGACTTTGTTAGTCATCGGCTACCTCTGCCTCGGGAGTCGAGAGATCAGTTGCCTCCCGGAGTCTTCGGGCGGCAGCAGCCGGATCATCCACAGCGGTAATCGCGCTGATGACGGCGACTGATGAGGCTCCCGCGGCGATTGGTTCGGCGGCGTTCTCAGCAGTGATGCCACCGATAGCGGTCACTGGTATGCGGACTGTCTGGACGATATCCGCCAGTACGTCGAGGCCGAGTCCATCATCGGCGGTGGGTGCCTCTGGTTTCGAGGTGGTGCCGTAGATCGCACCCACACCCAGATAGTCAGCGCCAGTGATCGCCGCCAAGCGGGCCTCTGAGACCGTCGAGACCGACGCGCCGATGATTGCGTCGTCACCCAACTGCTCGCGGGCGACCGAGATCGGGAGATCCGATTGGCCGAGATGGACGCCGTCGGCATCGATAGCGCGGGCAAGATCGATCCGGTCGTTGACGATGAGGTCGACGTCGGCCGCTTCGGTGAGCTCGCGGAGCGTCTGGCCCAGCTCGTAGCGCGCGTTTGCTGAGAGCCCCTTTTCACGGAGTTGGATGGCGTCTGTGCCGCCCTCGATAGCTTGCTCGACGATATCGACGGTCGAGCGTCCCTCAGAGAGCGTCTGTTGGGTAACGAGATACGTCTGCCACTGATCGGGATCCATGGCTGATATTCAGCGGTGGTCTCACAAGCGACTTACGATCCAGCCACCGGTCTCCGAACCAACAAGCGAAAAGCAGTGGCCACCGAACGTCGAGTCGAATGCGTGAGTGGCTCGCTCGGATCTACGCGTGGCTCGCCGAATTGTTGGAGCGCGCCGGCGTGATCGAACGCGAGCGACTCCACTCGACGATTGATCTCGCTTGGCCTCGTGTTATCACGGGGTTTGCCATCATGTCGAAACAGACCGCCGATCTGGCGATGGTCGGCATCGTCCTCGGTGCGCCGGCAGTCGCCGGGCTGGCGTTTGCCGGAGCCTACTGGACGGTCGGCAAGTTCGTCGCGATCGGCCTCGCGGGAGGGACTGTCAGTCTCGTCTCACAGAACTACGGCGGCAACGAAGCCTCGCGGGCCGCACTCGTCGTCAAACAGAGCGTCTGGATTGCCCTCGTGTTGGCGGTTCCGATTGTTGTCTTTTATATCCTGTTCGCCGAGTCGCTAATCGGCCTGTTGAGTTCGAACTCGACCGCCATCGGGTATGGGACGCTGTATCTGGCAGTGGTCGCGCCGGCACTCCTCTTTGAGTTTCTGAATATGATCGCCAGCCGGACGTATGCGGGAATTAGTGACACCTTTACGCCGATGGTGATCCGGGCCGGCGGCGCAGTGATGAACATCCTAGTAACTGGAATCCTGATTTTCGGCTTTGGTCTGGGTGTGCTCGGAGCGGCGCTCGGGACGGCCATCTCTGTTGCGGCGGTCACGCTCGTTTTTACGTGGGGGATGTTCGGACGGTCGTATGCTGGTCATGGTGCGAGTCCAGTCGCGTTGAGTCTCGGCGGTCCACAGTTTGATTTTGCGTTGGCTCGACAGCTGGTGAGCGTCTCGACACCGCTCGTCGCGCGCCGGCTGGCCGAGGGCTTAGTTACATTCCCCCTACTGGCGATTGCTGACAGCTTTGGCACGGAGGCCGTCGCTGCCCTTGAGGTGGGCCGACGGGTCCGAAACCTCGCCAACAGCATCACGTGGGGGTTTTCGATTGCCGCCAGCACGCTCGTCGGCCAGCGATTAGGCCGTGGCGAGGAACGAGTAGCCGAAGCCTACGGTCGAGAAATCATTCAGCTGTCGCTGGTCGTGTATCTGTTCGTTGCCGCTGGTGTCGGACTGTTTGCCGAGCCGATTGCTCGGGTGTTCGTCGACGAGCCGGGAGCCGTTGCGCTGACGACCAGTTTCGTCATAGTCGCCGCAATCAGCGTGGTTCCGCTCGGCGTGGACGGCTCGGCGACGGGCGTGCTCCGTGGAGCCGGTGATACACGGATCCCGTTTTATGCCTCGTTGCTCGGACTCTACGTCTGTGCGTTGCCGATGGCGTATGTGGGCGTTATCACCCCGCTCGGCATCACCGCACTGTATCTGGCGTTAATCGTCGAAACAGTGGTTCCAGCGACCGTGACTGTCTGGCGCTTCCAGACCGACCGCTGGAAGGCTGTCAGCCGGGCGTACCGACCAGAGTCGGTCGAGGCCTAAGCGTCGAAAACCCCGCTGTCGTCGACTCTCTTTCGGCTCGAACTCTCGGCTCTGACGACGTATCTTTCAGTCGGAAATCAGAGCTAAGTAACTCAGCAGAGAGGGTACTAGATGGAAAATCATGGCAGACTCAGATAGCGGTCCTCGAAACATTACGACCGACCAAGAGACAATCAAAGAGTGGGTCGAAACACGGGACGGCACACCCGCCCGCGTCATCGGCCAGGCTGACGAACCCGGGAGCCTCTATGTGGTACGCAAAGACGAGCCAATGGAGGGAATGGAGGCGCTTTCTTGGGACGAGTTTTTCGAGACGTTCGAAACCGAGGAGTTGGCGTTCATGTACGCTGATCAAGAGCCGGCAGCAAGCGACGAGTGGTTCTACGATCTCGTTGATCGAACCGAAATCGCCGAGCGAACGGAACTCGACAGCACAGAGGTCGAACAGTCGCTGCTCGAAGGCGAGGTTGTCAGAAGCGAGCTCACCGAAACAACAGTCATCGAGAAAACGGTCGTCGAGACCGACCAGATCGAAAGCCAAATCGTCGACAGTGAACTCATCGAGACGAACCTCTTGAACCACGAGATCCAACAGCGTGAACTCGTCGGTGCCACGTTCGCGGGCAGCGATGTGCCGACAACACTGCGTGGCGAGATGGCAACGGGCGACTCTGGAGCACGAACCGATGAGAGAATGGATAGCGACGATGACGAGAGTTTGTTCGGCGATGAAGACGACGGAATACTGAGCGACGATGAAGACGACGGAATACTGAGCGACGATGATGACGAGGGAATGTTGAGCGACGATGACGACGAGGGAATGTTGAGCGACGATGATGAGAGCTTGTTGGGCGATGATGACCAAGGGGTGCTCGGCGAAGACGAACCAGAGGCTGACGACTCCGTCTCGACGTCGCCCGCCGACGGAACTCCAACAGAGACGCCCTCGCACTCACCAGTCGAGCGCTCGACGGAATCGCCCGCCGGACTGGGCGTTGACGAACACCTTTCTCTCGAAGTTCAGGACTCGGTCCGAACCACAATGGAGGTGTTCGACCGTAAAATCGTCGAGAGCCGGGTCGTCGACCGCGATATCATCGAATCAGACTCCGTCGAGAGCGACGCCATCGACATTGATATGGAGGGCGTCGAGGAGACGATTCTCGAAAGCGATCTGATCGAGGGCGAACTGGCGGGGACAACCGCCGAAACCACGGCCAGTGAGACGATTCCGAGCGGTGCGATCACTAGCGAGCGCACCGAAGGCGACGTGATCCGCAGTCAGTTCGTCGAGCGTCGTATCGTCGAGACTGACTCGACCGAACACCGTGAGCTGACCTGCGAGATCACCGACAGCCACCTGCTCGAAGCCGTCGATAACCGAAGCCAGGTCGTCGAGCGCGCGATTGTCGACCGCGATGCTGGCGAGGAGGCACTTTTCGACGCGCCCAGCGCTGGCACCGAGGAAGTCAGCGCTGCGGAAGCCTCGGCAGCCGCCAGCGAAAAGGCACACCAAGCTGCAGACGCCGAAACTGGGGTCATTGCTGGTGGCGAAGCCGGCGAAACGGGGACGATGGACGACGAACAGCCAGCCCAGCCAACTGAAGACGAAATCGGCAAAACAGTCATTTCCGGTGATGAGGAAGTCGGGTTAGTCAGCGATGTCCAAGACGGAACGCTGTACGTCGAGGCAGATCCCTCGCTCACAGACAGGATAAAGGCCGCCTTCGAGTGGGGTGAAGCCGAAGAGAGCTACCCTGTCGAGCCCGACCAGATCGAATCGATCAGCGACGACGCAGTCCACATTCGAGAAATTTAATCATCCGCTTGACAGCCCGAACAGCCGACATGCTCGGCGAGTCCTGACGGAACTCGAAACTGGGCGGGCTTGAGTTCGTCCCAGAGACACCGCCGCAACAGCACGTCGACGCCGGTGGTATCCCGGATTGCCCCCAGCCCCCCGCGGAGTTTTTCCCACTCCCATTCCATCAGGTCGGCCTCCTCGTTGGTGCCCATCACGCCCGTGTTGGTTGGGTCGGTGCTGTGACACAGCGCGTAGTGGGCGATCTCATGCAGAATAAGTTTGGCTTCGATTTCGTGACTGTACCGACTGGCGACCACCGCCCGGTTGCCGGTGTTGAGTCCGTTGACGTACCCCTTGGAGTCGCTGCCGTGGGCGGCGGTCGCCGGGCTGTAGAGCTTTCGTTCGTGGGGGCCGTCGGCAAACCCCGGGACGACGATCAACTGAAAGGCGACGTTTTTCAGCCGCGGTTCGATGGTTTGGTGATAGAAGCTTCGGGGCGACCACAGAATTCGTTTGGCGTTGTAGCCGTACTGACGTTCGAACGCCGCACGGTCGTACCGTGTGGGGTGTTCGAGCCACTGTAGGTGAATACCGTTTTCCCGAAACAACTCGACGATGAGCTCGCGGGTGGCAGCCGAAACCGTCCAGTCGCCGACATACCGAACATCAACCAACAGATCCCGACGCGAGTCGTCGAGCCCGGTGAACTGCTCGCCAAACACCGAGCGAACCCAGTTGTTGAACTCGACTGATCGCTCCAGAGAGTCGGGGATGCCGTCCCCGTCGGTGTCCTGATAGGAGCGGTCGAGACTGTAGGCGCTTGCACCGATCCCGAACGGTGCAGTCACTGCCCCGCCGCACCACGTGAGCAGACTCCGACGGGTCGGGGACTCCCGGCCTGAGCCGTTTGTATCAGTTTTCCCCACAGTAATTCCTCGGTGACTGTGGTGACTACCATGAGTATTTAATCACACCGACAATCACGCAACACAGCAGCTAAAAAAGCCAAAAACGCCCGTTTTCAGTATTTTGTGGTATGTGTATGGAGCTAACAAAACAGTATGTGGACATAACTTAGCAGCCCACAGTTCGAGTTGTTATAATATATTTGAGAAGTAGTAACTTCTATATATCCACCCAATAATCGTTTATCATGAGCGATCGGGCACTCGTTGTCGACGACTCGTCGTTCCAGCGAACCATTGTTTCGAACACGATCGACGACTGGTTTGATATCGTCGCAACAGCAGAAAACGGCAAAGAGGCCATCGAACAGTTCAAAAAAGAACAACCCGACGTGGTGACGATGGATATCATGATGCCGGAGATGGACGGCATCACGGCAGTCAAAAACATCAAAGAAATCTCTCCTGAGACGGTTATTGTCATGGTGACAAGCGTCAAACAGAAAGAGAAAATGCGCGAGGCCGCCAGAGCCGGTGCCGACGGCTACGTGACGAAACCGGTCAATACGAAAAAGCTGCGCGAGGAGTTCGGGGATGTGCTCGACTGGCCCGCTGCGAGCCAAGAACTCTAAGCTGTGTTATACAGTCGGTCTGCGGTCTCGACACCGAACCACATCGCTTCGTGAGCCCGACCCCTGCCAGCGAGCCAGTCGCCGGCCAGAGACAGTTTTTCTGCTTCGATTGCCGCGACTGTATCCACGTCGAGTTTTTTGTTAGGCAGTCCATACCGCCAGCCTTGGTCGTCGACCCAGCCGGGTTCGCGGAGTCGCTCGTCGTCGAGCAGGTCGGCCACCAGTGCGGCGACGCGATCGGCAGCCGACGCAAGTGGCTCGTCGTAGTGGCCAGCCGACCACTCAGGAGCCATCTGGACGATCAACAGCTCTTGGCCGTCGGGGACGTGCTCCGGTTTACAGGATTCTCGGGAGAGCCAGCCGATCTCGTGGTCGCGGTCGGTGTTAACCAGTGCATAATACGGGAGATCGAGCTCGAACGGGTACTGTAAAACGAGCGTACGGATGGTCCGAAACGGCACTGCGCGGACGGCCTCGGTGAGTTCGGCCAGTGTCGATGGCCGTTCGCTCTCGATCTGTGTTTCGGCCAGCAGCTCGGCGGTCTGTGGGGCGGGCGGCGTCAGCACCACCGCATCGAACGGCCCATGCGTGAGACCATCAGTATCCGTGAGTGTCCACTCGTTATCCCGGCGGTCGAGGGCGTCGACACGGGTTGTCGTCTGGAGGTCAGCGTCGGTTTCGGCCAGCAGTCGTTTGGCAAACTGCGTGATTCCTTTCGTCCAAGTCCATTTGTGGCTCTCTTGGCGGTCGCCCGGTGAGATTTCGCCGTCGGCGTCGAACGTCCAGACCGGCTGGCTGATCTCAAAAAGGCCGTCATCGCCCAACGTTTTGAGCAGTTCGGTGGTTCGCGTGTCGCTGTCTTTGATGTAGTTGGCCCCATGGTCGTACCGACAGCCGTTTTTGCGGCGGGTGGCTGCTCGACCACCAACGCCGCGGCTTTTTTCGAGAATCGTCACCGAAATTGGCTCGTCTCGGAGTCGGTAGGCAATCCCTACTCCTGTGAGCCCAGCGCCGACAACACAGAGGCGATCACCGCCTGAAAGGGTCATACCCGCAGTACGGGATCGGCAGGTAAAACTCCCGTTGGATACTGTTTTGGGGCTGGCGTTCATTGACTATGACATGTATGATGCGGTGATATTCGATAGCGACGGGGTGTTGGTCTCCCGGACGGCCTATGATGTACTTCTTGGGGCGGCGTGGGCGGCATTCGATGCGGCAGGGGTTGCTGACCCCGATCAGGCGGTCGTCGAGTCAACGGTGATCAACGTCTCGCCCACCGAGGTCACCACGATCTGCGAGCAGTATGACATCGATCCCGAGACGTTCTGGGCCCACCGCGAGCGCCTCTCGGCCGAACGCCAGCAGACCGAAGCCCGCGCTGGTCGAAAAACACCGTACGAGGATCTCAGCGCGCTGGATCGCCTCTCGGTCCCGCTGGGCATTGTGAGTTCGAACCAGCAGGCGACAGTCGATTTCTTAGTCGAGTATTTCGGGCTCAGTTCATATTTTGAGATCGCGTTGGGCCGCGAGCCCACCTTAGACAGTCTCGACAAACAGAAACCCGACCCGTACTATCTAAGCCAAGCAATGGCAGCACTTGAGGCCGATTCGGTACTCTTTGTCGGTGACAACGACTCGGATATTCAGGCCGCAGAGAACGCCGGCATCGATTCGGCGTTTATTCGCCGGCCTCACCGGCGACGCCACAGCCCCAGTCCAGCCCCGACCTATGTTGTCGAGGATCTTCATGATATCGTGAGTCTCTGTCGCTCGACGGTTGCCTGAGTGCTGTGCCGAGTAGTATATTATCTTGATATGTTCTGTTGAATAGCGATCTGTTAGTCGAGAACGCTGTCAGTGTTGTGTGCGAGCAGGATAGGGATGGTGCTCGTATTTCGCTGCTAGACACGCACTCCGATCAAGCGTGTGTTATTTGATATTGTTGTATCAATCGATAGCATCGCTTTTTCTGAATGTGTAGCATAATTTATATATTTACCACTCGTTTGTTGGATTGTAGTTCATGGAATCCTCCAATCGACGTTCAATACTGAAAGCAACAGCAACCGTTGGGATTATTGGTGGGCTGGCTGGCTGTGCCGAAGATGAAGAAGACGAACCACCAGCCGACGAAGAGCCCGCCGAAGAAGAAACGGAAGGACAAGCCCCCGAAACCGACGAGGAACTAGCTGGCGTCCGGGCGGCGCATCTGTCGCCGGACGCGCCGGACGTCGACATTTACGTTGACGACGATCCGGTCCTCGAAGACGTTGCGTTCCGCGATGTCAGCGAGTATCTCGACCTAGAAGCCGGCGAGTACGAGCTCCGAATCACCGAAGCCGGCGAAGAACAAGCCGTCTTCGAAGAGATCTTGGAAATCGAGGCCGAAGAGTACACGCTGGCGGCGCTCGGCGAACTCGCCGACGAAAACCAGCCGTTTGCTGTCGAGGCTTTCGAAGACGATCTGAGCGATCCCGGCGAGGAGGCCCGCGTCCGTGTGCTCCACGGTGCTCCCGATGCGCCCGCGGTCGACATTGTTGACGACGAGAGCGGCGACGCCATCTTCGAGGACCTCGCGTTCGGTGAGGCCGAGACCGGAACCGTGCCCGCAGGCGACTACACGCTCGCGGTCCAGCCGGCTGACGACGAGGAGCCAGAGCCGGTCGAAACGTTCGATCTGACAGTCGAGGAGGGAGTCGTCTACACCGCGTTTGCCGTGGGCTATCTTGAGCCCGAGAATGCACCCGCCGACGAACCGTTCGATCTCGAAGTCGTCGAGGACGCAGCCGTCGAAGCAGACGGTGACCACGAAGATGCAGACGACATAGACGATGCAGACGACGAGGACGACACAGCAAATGGCGACGAAGACGACGGGAACGATGAAGACGATGAGTACGGTGAAGACGATACCGACGATGAAGATGATGACTACGGTGAAGACGATACCGACGATGAAGATGATGACTACGGTGAAGACGATGAGTACAGTGATGACGACGCAGCGTAGTGGCCGTTAGCTGATCCGGTAGCGGACGGTGGCGGTGGCTTGGACGGTTACATCGTCGCTGTCGATATCGGTCGAAGGGTCTTGTTCGACCGTGTCGTCTGGCATTTCGTCAGTTAGCTCACCCGCGTCGGCTCGGACCGTCGAGACGCGCCCCTCAGTGGTATCGACGGCTTTGGCCTCGACGAGACTCGCATCGACCTCGCTGGCGACAGCCTCGGCTTCAGTTCGTGCGTCGTCGAGTGCCAACTCAAGGGCCTCCTCTCGGAGTTCGGTCTGTCGGTCTTCGGAGAGCCGAAACTCGATGCGACCAACGGAGTCGGCTCCCGAATCGATTGCAGTGTCGACAACGCTGCCGACCTCGTCGACATCCCGTACTTCGATCTGAAACCGGTGGCTTCCCACGTAGTATCGGTACTCATCGAGATCCTCTTCGGAGTCGATCCTCTCGCCTTCGGCCTCGGCTTGTTCTGCACGCTCGCTGTCGATTCGATCTCGGAGTTGAAACCGGTCGGTGGTGAGTTGGTCGTCGTCGAGACCGGCAGCTTTCAGCCCATCGCGGAGTGTGTCGGCGCGCTTGCTGAGCGCGTCACGGACCGTTGCGGCGTCCTCACCAGTGATATCGATGCGTGTTCGGACCAGTGCTTGGTCGGGTTCGGCCCCGACTTCGCCCTGTGTTTGCACAGCGATCGTCCGGTCGGCGGCTGTCGAGGTGGATTCGTCTGTCTGTGTCGAGGCGGCACAGCCCGCGAGGGCTGCGGTGAGTGCGGTCCCAGCACCACAAAGCAGTTGTCGGCGGTTCATACCGTTCGTCTCGTTAGAGTATGAATGACCGTTCGGGAGNCTGAAAGAGCCGTTTGTNCCTACGCGTCGGCTGTTTCGAGTTTCCGAATCCGGGTGCCGAGCGCCCAAAACAGGGGTATAAGCGTCAAGACAACCGCTGCCCACGCAGCCAGCTGGAACGCCGTTGTTCCGCCGGCGAACGCCGTGCCGTACTCGACGGGGATGGATGTGTGGTGTGGATCGCCGACAATCGGGATGAAATAATCAACGGTCAGATCAATCGTATACCACGCCAGTGCGAGGCCGACGGCTTTCAGCGGAAAGTCAGTGATTCGGTGGAGTACGAAGGCTTGGACGACCATCGCCAGATGGCTCACCAGCAGGAAGGCGTACATCGCGGGTGCGGTAAACGCCAGAAACGCATCGGCAAAGACGACCAACACCCACGGCGTCCACAGTCCGAGTTTGATGTTGCCGAAGAAGGCCAACGCGGTGAGATAGTCGTTTTGTCGGCCCATCGCCCACAGCGCGAACGCCCCGGCGATAAACAGCGTCGCCACAGGGCTGTCGGGGACGAACAGCCACATCACGACCGGCGTCTCCGAAAACTGTGGCAGATAGTACCAAAAGCCAAACGCTGTCCCGATGAGATTGATCCCTACAACAACCCAGACGAACCGCAGTCCCAGATCCTCGACGGCTTTCGGGAGCGGGGCGAGCCACCGGGGCAGCTCATCACGCGGGTCCAGCGACCGAGCCGCACGAAGTCGAGACAACATACTCGGGTTTCGGTGGTTCCCCACAAATTCATGCCGGTCGACTCGACCGTCTCAGGGATGGGTGGGTAACGATTTAACCCGCTTGCGGTTGTACTCGCTTGTATGATGCTCACACCCCGGGGGTCCAACCGATGAGCGACTCGACGCAGGTCTCCTCGACGCCGAGCAGTCGGCGCAACCCACTCAATCGGAGCCAACAGTCGCTTCGCCGACCAACCCGCGAAGCCTACTCGAAACGAACTGTCGAGTTCGACAGCGACGGCGAACCCTGCGTTGGCGAGCTGTATCTGCCGGATCGACCCGAGAAGCCGCCAGTAGTCGTGATGGCTCCCGGCTTAGGGATGTGGCGGCAGTTCGGGCTGCCAGCAATCGCCGAGCGGTTCGCCGAAGCCGGCTATGCGGCTTTTTTATTCGATTTCCGGCATCTCGGCGACAGCGCAGGCGAACCGCGCGGGCTCGTGAGTCCAGCCAAACAGATCGCCGACTACGAGGCCGCTATCGACGCGATGCGAGAGGCCGACAGCGTCGACGCCAACCGGCTTGTCGTCTGGGGTCACTCGCTTTCGGGCGGCCACGTGCTGTCGGTTGCGGCGGCGAACTTCCGGGTGGCCGGCGTTATTGCGACGACCCCGTTTGTCGACGGTCGACCGTATTTAAGAGCCGGGCTGAAAGCGCCGAAACGATTTATAAAGCAACTCGCGGCAGGGCTGAGAGACACGCTCGGCCACCGTGTCGGCTTCGGCACTGAGGTTCGCATCGTCGACGATCCCGAGGGGTTCGGAGTCATTACCGCACCGGGTGCGAAACGCGAGCTGTTCGATCTGGTCGACCGTCATGCCGACTGGGAAAACAGCGTGCCGGCCCGTCTGTTGCTCACGCTACCACGATATCGCCCGATCACAACCGTCGATGAGATTCGATGTCCGACGCTTGTTGTCGGCGGTCGAGACGATCAGATCACGCCCGCCGAAGGGGCATCGGCAGCCGCCGACAAAATCGCCGACTCGACGTATCTCGAACTCCCAATCGATCATCTGAGCCTGTTTGGCGACGATTTCGAGACAGTCGTCGACCATCAGTTGGCCTTCCTGCGCTCGACGGTTGGCCATCGCTGATTGCTGGGTGGTCCGTTAGCTCCGCGATGGGCTGGTCGCAGAGGACTCGACAGTGAAAGCCGCTTACGCAGACGGATCAGCGATTAGCACGAATGTCCCGTCCAACAACTCCCAGCACGACAAGACAAACGAGAATCATCAGCCCCTGTGTTAGCGGTCCGGCGAGTGAATCAACCGATCCGCCGGTGAGAAGTGCGAGAATATCCGGAACGCCGCGAAGCGAACCGGCAACGCCGAGCAGTGCGAACACGCCGAGACCGTACGTTACGACGGACTGGCGGTTTCCGTTCCGACCGACAAAGCCCAGTGCCACAAAGACGAGACCGAACAGTGCCGGAATGAGTGCTGTCACATGGACAAAGTCGGTACTGACGTATGCGCCAATGCCGACCACGACAAGTACAGCACCCAGTACCACTCCGACCATCGCTGTCTGTGTTTCGTTCGCTGCCATACCACCCGGTTAGAGCTCCAAGAGTATCATCCTTGTAGTACAGTGGGCTCAGACAGGTCCAACCCACGTGTCGGCAGCCGACCAGCCACCAATCGAAGACCGATAACCCTTAGCAACCGCCGCAACCATCCACCCGTATGACCGCAGACGCCGATCCGTCGACGACTGACGACGAAGGTGGCCCCGATGCAGCCGACCACGAGCAAGCGAGTGAACTCGCTGCACGAGTCGAAGCAGGTGAGCTCCGACTCCACGAACTCGAAGCCGAAACCGACGCCGACACCGCCGTCGCGGCGCGCCGGAAGCTCGTTGCTGAGGCCTCCGGGGCCGACCCCTCGACGATTGGCTCGTACGGCTTTCCCGCCGAGATAGCCGAGCCAAACATCGAAAACATGATCGGTACCGTCCAGGTGCCGGTGGGCGTTGTCGGCCCCGTCGAGATCAACGGCGGTGCACTCGACGACAAGCGATACCTCCCGCTGGCGACAACAGAGGGCGCGCTGCTTGCCTCCGTCAATCGGGGCTGTTCGGTGATCAACCGCGCCGGCGGTGCGACCGCCCGTGTCACCAAGGCGGGGATGACCCGCGCGCCCGTCTTCCGCGTCGACGACGTGGCCGAGGGCCTCGCACTTGTCGAGTGGATTCGGGACCACGGCGAGGAGCTCCGGGAGGCCGCCGAGTCGACGACGAACCACGGCGAACTCCAGGACGTGACGCCGTACGTCGTCGGCAACAACGTCTATCTCCGCTTCCAGTACGACACGAAAGACGCGATGGGGATGAACATGA
>SL_4KL_010_BRINEDRAFT_10000158_pt1 | contig 31134 bp, 32 predicted proteins | sample SodLak_010_BRINE_2_FD_10664 | JGI IMG/M metagenome (IMG submission 10664) | reverse complement strand
ACGATTGGCACTGCGTGCGAGGGTAGCCAAGCCCGGAAACGGCGGCGGATTCAAGCTCCGCTCCTGTAGAGGTCCGTGGGTTCAAATCCCTCCCCTCGCATCGTCGGGGACTATCCCCGTGATGCGGAAGACCGCTCTCGGAGCGTTCTTCCCTCGCAAAATGCAACAATACCTATCAAGTGACAACAATTCTAGCGTTGGTACCAGTAGCCTCCAAACACGCATACGTAAGCCGACAGTCTTGGCTCGTCGGCAAAACAAGCGAAACGAACACCACCCACGTATAAACGCAATTGACAGCTTAGGCCTGTCCAGCACCGATGTACAGCACGACCACGAGGAACACCCAGACGATATCAACGAAGTGCCAGTACATCGAGGCCGTACTGACCGAGAGATGTCTTTCAGGCGAGTATTGGCCGTACAGTCCACGGATGAAAACAATCCCGAGGAACACAATCCCGAGCATGACGTGCAGGCCGTGAAGACCAGTTAGCCCGAAGAATGCCGATGCGTAGACACCCTCCGTCCAGGTAAAGCCGTAGTTTCCGATAAACTCGAAGTACTCGAGTGCCTGCCCGCCAAGGAACACAATCCCAAGCAGGAGTGTCAGTGCCATCCCGCGGAGGAAGTTGGTTCGGTCGCCACCGCGCAAAGCGACATGGGCCCAATGGAGTGTGAACGACGAGGCGATCAGAAACGCCGTGTTAGCGAGAATCAGCGAGTTGACTAGTTCTGGAGTCGTCTCGGGCAGTCCCCACTCTGCGCCCGCACGGAAATAAAAGTAGTAGCCGAACAGCGCGCCGAACGTCGCCAACTCGGAGCCTAAGAAGGCAATCATTCCCCACCGTAACGACGAATGACCGTGTTCAGAAGTGTCTCGAGTCCAGAATTTGACAATGAACGCATGATAAAGCCAGCCGTAGATACCGATCAAAAACAGCCCGACGCTGCCGGCCAACACCGCTGGACCGGCCAATGGGTGGGTAAGATCAGCGATAATCCACAGTGCAACTCCGAGATAAATTCCCGCACCACCGAGTGCGGTCACAAACGGCCACCAACTGGCCTCACCAAAGCCGTGCGGCCAGTCTTCGACCGCCGGTAGATGGTGATGGTGGTCGTCGTGTCCATCGTCCGTTTCGGTGCTCATACCACACCGTTGCGAGGCAGTGACTAAAAATCCTCCCAACCCACGCGAGAGCTGCCGATCAACAACGCAACTACTCGAGCAGCCGACACTGTCCCCGTGGTTGCTCGAGGTTGCCCACTCGGTTGCACGAGGTCGTCCGCTTGATTCCACAACGTTACTCGAGTGGCCGGCTGGCAAGTCGCAAGCTACTCCTTTCGGTACTTCCTACTGCAGACAATGATTTGTCGACGGCGTCGACGACTCGCCAGTGTTGTCGTGACGTCGATACTAGCTCTGGGATTGCTAAGTGGGACTGCAGCCGCGCATGCCGCCGCACTTCGGGATGCGACGCCAACCACACTCGAGGTGCCAACGTGGCTGTTTTTGGCGACCGGAGGCGGTGCAGTCGGCGCTTCGTTTCTGTTGGCTTCGTTTGTCACCGACCGTGTGTTTATTCGATCCTTCCATGAGTGGGGCGGCCGATTGCGGTCGCCAGGCCGCATAATCGCACTGATAGGCCGACTAACTGGACTCGGATTACTCGCTGTAACCGTCTACGTTGGCTACATGGGCCCGCCGACGGGTTACCGCAACTTCGCGGTGGTGTTTGTCTGGATTGGCTGGTGGGGCGGGTACGTTGCCTCGACGTATCTGATTGGCAATACATGGCCGACGCTCAACCCGTTTCGGACGATTGCTGAGTTGTTCCCAAGTGCCAACTTGGCGTATCCCGACCGGCTGGGTGCCTGGCCGAGTGTGGCCGGACTCATGTTGTTAATCTGGATTGAAGTCGTCACGCCGCTGGCTGATGATCCACGGCTGCTTGCGTCGACAATTCTCGCCTACACCGCCGTCAGTGTCGCTGGCTCGGTCGCATTTGGATCTAACAAGTGGTTTTCGACGGTTGATCCGATCTCACGTGCGTTGGCGTACTTCGGTCGGTTTGCGCCGCTCGAGCGAACAGACGACGGAATCTCTTTTCGCCTGCCGGGAATGGCACTGACCGATCCGAAACTCGTCTCAGGGCGCGATGAAGTCGCTTTCATTGTCTGTCTGCTGTATGTGACTACCTTTGATGGCTTTGTCGCGACGTGGCTCTGGGAGTCGTTTGCAGTCGGTGCGGTCGGGCTTGGATTGGCACCGCTCGGTGTGTATTTTGTCGCCTACGTCACTGGATTCGCGCTCTTTTTGGGTGCCTTCTGGTGGTCGATGGGTCTGGCCCGTCAGTACGGCTCGACCTACATCACACGCGATGCGTTGGGTCGTCGCTTCGCACCGTCGCTGCTTGCGATTGCGGTTGGATATCACCTTTCTCACAATCTCGGGTTTTTTATCGCATTGCTGCCCTCCGTTGTCGTCGTCGGGGCAATGCCACTGTCGCCTCCCCAACAGCCGCCGATTTTGGGAAGTCTACCTGGTTGGATCTCCGGCGTCGAGATGGCTCTTGTGTTGATCGGCCACGTAATCGCCGTCTGGGTTGCACATGCGGCGGCCTACGATCTGTTTCCCGGCCGACTCGAGGCGATCAAAAGCCAGTATGGAGTGACACTCGTGATGGTCGCCTACACGATGATTAGCCTCTGGATCGTCACGACACCGATTGTCGAACCGCCGTACATCGCGACTGGAGAAGGGCCATGACGGACGCCGGGAGACCTGAAACCGCGGTGCCTGCGGATGCAGAGCCGGTCGTCTGTCCGTACTGTGGCTTCGAGTTGCCTGACGAAACACAGTACCGACTGCATTCGGGTCTCGAACACTATGGGTCGCTTACCGACGACGAACGCGAGCAGTTCAAACAGACCTACACCGACGAAGAAACAACACTGAACCGATTTCGGATTATCGCACTCGGCGGCCTCGTGGCGCTGTATTTCGGCTTTCTCGTCGTGTATGCCGTACTTGCGGTTTGATCAGCGCGTCGATTGTTTCCAGGTTCGGAGATCGACAACCTCACCGTCGATTTCTTCGGAGTCGGCTTCGGTGGCGACCCACAGATACATCGGTGCGATGTCGGCGGCATCCCGTGCCTTTTGAATGCCTGTGAGATTGGTGGCGACGAGCCCAGGGTCGATAACGCAAACGGATTGGTCGATATCGACTGAAAATCCACGGGAAATGGCTTCTGCGGCGGCTTTCGAGACGGCGTATGCGCCCATCCCCTGTTTGGCTTTGCGGGCGACCGATCCCGACGGAACCAGCATACGGCCATCGTCAGCCAGATGTGGGATGGCCTCTTTGAGTGTCGAAAAGACACCACGAACGTTGGTCGCAAGCGTCTCGTCGAACTGGTCGTAGGACTCATCGTCGAGTGACATCTTACCGGGTTCGCCGTGGTTAATCGCGGCGTTAGCGACGACAACGTCGACGGTGCCACCGCGCTCTGCGGCGTGCTCAAAAAGTTGCTGGAGTGCGGATTCGTCTCGAACGTCGACCGTGAGCCCCGAGACGTTCTCGTGGTCTGTGTTCAACTCCTCGAGTGCTGTATTGAGACGTTCGTTGTTGCGGCCACAGATGACGACTTGCGCGCCGGTCGCGGCGAACTCCGCGGCGACTGCGCGTCCGATTCCACGGGTTCCACCGGTGATGACAACTGTGTTAGCGTCCATACAGGGATATGGTGACGACGGAGCCTAAAGGTAGGGCCCACTGGGCGAAGTCCGTTGTTTTATACGCTCTTCGAACTTATTTGATGTATACATGGTCACCGCCTCTGAACCAGAAATCGAACACTACGGCGGCAACGAAGGACGATACGATGGCGACCTCTCGGCGGTCGACGGCGAGGATATCGTTATTATCGGCAGCGGCTTTGGTGGGCTGTCGACGGCGTGTTATCTGGCCGACGCTGGGGCGAACGTCACGGTTCTCGAAAAGAACGAACAACTCGGTGGTCGAGCCAGCCGACTCGAGCAAGATGGCTTTAGGTTCGATATGGGCCCCTCGTGGTATCTGATGCCGGATGTCTTCGAGCGGTTCTTTGGGCATTTCGGCAAATCGCCTGCGGAGTACTACAGCCTCTCGCGGCTTGATCCGCACTACCGGATCTTCTTTAAAGACGGCGATCAGGTTGATCTCGTGCCTGACATAGAGGCTAACAAGGAGCTGTTCGAACAGTACGAAGAGGGTGCGGGAGAGGCCTTAGAGCGGTATCTCGAGAAATCCGAATACACTTACAATGTCGGGATGGAACACTTCGTGTACACCGACCGCCCGCGCCTGCGAGATTACATGGATCTGGATGTGCTGCGATACTCGTGGGGACTGTCGCTGCTCGGGAAGATGCAGGGCCACGTCGAAGGCTACTTCGAGCACCCAAAACTCCAGCAGATCATGCAGTATACGCTCGTCTTTTTGGGTGGCGCGCCGACCAACACGCCCGCGCTCTACAATCTGATGAGCCACGTCGATTTCAACATGGGCGTCTACTATCCTGATGGCGGGATAGGGAGTGTCGTCGACGGCATTGTCGAGATGGCCGAAGAGTTGGGCGTCGAGTTCGTTACCGACCAACCCGTCACCGAAATCGCCGGCCGCAAAGGGGCATTTGCCGTCCGAACCGAAGGCGGCGAGGAGTATTTCGCCGACCGTGTTGTCTCAAATGCGGATTATGCGCACACCGAACAGGAGTTGCTACCGCCGGAAAAACGCCAGTACAGTGAGGATTATTGGGACTCACGTACGTATGCACCCTCGACGTTCCTGCTGTATTTGGGTGTCGAAGGTGATGTCGACGAACTTGCCCACCACACGCTCGTCCTGCCAACAGACTGGAGCGACCACTTCGAGACGATTTTCGATGATCCCGCCTGGCCCGACGATCCATCCTACTACCTGTGTGTGCCTTCGAAAACCGACGACTCAGTCGCACCCGAAGGCCACAGCAATCTGTTCGCGCTCGTCCCAATTGCCGCAGGTCTGGAAGATACACCCGAGTTACGACAGACATACCGCGATCTCGTACTCGAGGATATAGCCGAGAACACGGGCGTCGATCTTCGCGATCGGATTGTCACCGAAGAGACATTCTGTGTCGATGATTTTTCCGACCGCTATAATTCGATGCAGGGTACTGCCCTCGGGATGGCCCACACGTTGCGACAAACCTCGTTGTTCCGTCCCTCTCGGAAATCTTCCAAGGTAGACGGTCTGTACTTTACAGGGTCGTATACAACTCCCGGAATCGGTGTGCCAATGTGTCTGATTAGTGGCCAACTAACTGCGGATGCTGTCGCGGAGTGATGTCAACTGTGAGCGACGACCTGCGAAACGCCGGCTTACTCGAGCATATGCAGTATTTGCTAGTACTGTCGCGACCCCGATTTTGGCTGTATCTTGCCGGCCCGGTTGTGGTTGGTGTGGCCGTCGCCGCAAGTACTGTCGAAGAACTGTTTTTGCCGGTTTCGTTCGTCCTCTTTGGATACTTTCTGCTTCCAGCGAACGTCCTGCTGTACGGCATCAACGACATTTTTGATGCTGATGTGGACAGCGAAAACCCCAAAAAAGACGACAAGGAGGCCCGCTGGCAGGGCGACCGTGCGGTGACCGCGGCAGTCGCACTGAGCGGTTTGGGTGGAGTTGGACTCCTCGCAGTGACGCCGCCAGCCGCCTGGCCATGGCTGGTCGGCTTTCTGGTTTTGGCAATCCAGTACAGCGCGCCACCGTTCCGATTTAAAACCACACCCATTTTCGATTCAGTCTCGAACGGGCTGTATATTCTGCCCGGCATCGCGGCCTACGTCGTGGTTGCCGGCGACCAACCGCCCGTGCTCGCAGTCGCCGGGGCGTGGCTCTGGACGATGGGCATGCACACGTTTTCGGCGATTCCGGACATCGAACCCGACCGCGCAGCAGATATTCGGACGACAGCTACCCTATTCGGCGAACGCCGAACGTACGGCTACGTTACGGGCTGTTGGATCGCCGCTGCGGTCGCCTTTGGGGGCGTCGACACGCGCCTTGGAGGGCTCCTTGCCGTGTATCCTGTCTTCGTCGGTTGGGTTGCAGCCTCGAGAGTCAACGTCGAACGTGCCTACTGGTGGTTTCCGGCGCTTAATACGGCGGTTGGAACACTCATCACACTGGGGGCGCTCTGGCAGATCGTCCCACTGTGGGAGGTGATCGGATGACTGAGGTGTCTGTCGAGTCCGACCGCACGGAACCCCAGATTAGCGAAGCCCCGAATATGCAGGCAATCCTCTCAGGACTTCCCCGTACTCGAACTGAAACCGAAGCGTGGTTGGATGCCTTTGTCGACGGCAACCGATTTACCATCGCGGTATTCTTCCCGCTGGTTGGTGCAGTAATGCTGCTTGGCAGTGCTTTGGAGTGGTCTGTGCTTCCGGAGTTGTTCCGATTTAATCCGCCGTTAATCCTGTTTGGAACGGTCGTGATGGCCGCTCCGCTCATTGTGGGTGTGATCCCGACACTTGACCGGCGGGCACTCCTGGGGGTTGGATTGTTGATGAGCTATACGTACTTCATCGAGTACGTCGGCGTCTCAACTGGCTGGCCGTACGGTGAGTTCGTCTATGGAGTGAGCCTTGGGCCGATGATTGATGGGATTCCTGCCGCACTACCGGTGTTTTTCCTCCCAATCGTGCTCAATACGTATCTACTATCGCTGTTGTTGCTCGGCGAGCGTGCGACCTCGAGGTTGATCCGGCTGTCAATCGTGATTCCGGCAGTTGTTGCCATGGATGTTGTGCTCGATCCGGCGGCAGTCTCGCTTGGCTTTTGGAGCTACGATGCCGGTGGGCTGTTTTATGATGTGCCGCTTTCGAACTACGCCGGCTGGGTGTTGAGTGCGACTGTTGCAGTTGGCGTGTTGGATCTGACCTTCGACCGGACACAACTCGAAGCCAGGCTGGCCAACTGTGAGTTTATGCTGGATGATCTGATCAGTTTCGTCATCCTGTGGGGTCTGATCAACGCCTGGTTTGGCAACTGGATTCCGGTGGTGGTTGCGGTTGTCTTTGGCGTGGCGATTCTTCGCGCAAAGCGGTTCGATGCCGGATTGCTTCGGCCGTCGCCTGGATTGTATGTTCCGCGTGTCGAAAAACCGGGAGAGACCCCAGAGGCGACGCCGAAACGCCAACAGTAATGTGGTCGCCAGCCGTTGAGTAGGTATGGCTGAACACGATGGCCCGGCAGGTCGTCCCTGTCCGATCTGTGGGGAAGGAATGATCCATCGTCACTGCAAGTACGTCTGTCCGAGTCATGGTGTGATCTACGACTGTTCGGACACGTTTTACTGAAACAACCGCGAGCAAAATGCCAGGTATGTACGAACTGTTATGTCGATAGCGTTCATATACGGATACATATGCTGTGCCGCTGGAACCGGCCGACGAGACGACAGATGGCCCCCCTAACGCTACCATGGTAGAGGAGACACAAATCGCCCGGAGTAAGGCTATCCAACAGCAGACTGGCAAGACCTTTCACGTTGCCACACGGCTGTTGCCCAAACGGATTCGAGAGGCCACCTACGTGCTGTATGCCTTTTTCCGTGTTGCCGACGAAGTGGTCGATAACGCTGACGGAACAACACCCGCCGAACAGCGGGCAGAACTCGAGCGTATCCGTGCGGCTGCACTCGGCGAACGCGAAACCGACGACCCGGTGTTGGCGGCATTTGCCGAACTCCGAGAGCAGTATGACATTGATACCCAAGACGTCGAGACGTTCATGGACGCCATGGAGTCAGACATTGATACGGCCCGCTATGAGACCTACGACGAACTCGAGGCCTATATGGATGGCTCTGCGTCTGCGGTCGGCCGGATGATGACTGCGGTGATGGATCCTGATGAGCCCGAAAAAGCACTCCCACATGCGACCGCACTCGGCGAGGCCTTCCAACTAACGAACTTCCTGCGAGATGTTCGAGAAGACATCGTCGAACGCGACCGTATCTATCTCCCTCAGACGACACTGCAACGTCACGGCGTCGACGACGACCAGTTGACTTCCTTCGAGATGAATGCGGATTTCGCCGCCGTGATGCAAGCAGAACTCAATCGAGCCGAAACGTTGTACAACCAAGGAGTTGCTGGAATCAAATATCTCCCCGAAGACTGCCAGTTGGCAGTGCTGCTGGCGGCTGTGCTCTACTATGATCACCATCGGCTGATCCGTGATCTCGAGTACGACGTGCTCTCGGAGACCCCCCAGCTCACTACCGCTCGTAAACTGGCACTGTTGGCCCGAACACGCTGGCAGTGGGTCTGGAACAAAGACCCCGAGGCTGTCTTCCGGAACATCACTGAGGGACGTGGCCGCGGCTGGATGTTCACCCGCGGTGCGGAGTTAGTCGATCGGCTACCCGTTCGGTAGTTGGCTCATACTGCCAGTTCTCAACAGTGTCTGTTACACAAAGCTGCCGCCAACGAGCGGTTGCTCAGCGTATCTCGTGTGTGACCACTTAGGTCTGTGCAACTGGGTATATATACGCTTCCGTTCGACGAATTGTTACTAGTCTTCCATCGGATTTATGAACGGTCCGCTCTAAACAGGGTTTATGTCATCAATTGAGCTTACACCAAGCCAAAAAACGATTTTGACTGCACTCACAAACCTCCACCGACAGACCGAAGATGCTGTCAAAGGCGAACAGATCGCCGACGAGGTCGACCGTAATCCCGGTACGATCCGCAATCAGATGCAGAGTCTCAAAGCTCTCCAACTCGTCGAAGGTGTCCCAGGCCCGAAAGGCGGCTATAAACCGACCGCAAACGCCTACGAGGCACTTGATGTCGACCAGATGGACGACGCCGCAGCGGTGCCGCTGTTCCACAACGACGAAACCGTCGAGAACGCCAACGTCGAAAGCATCGATCTCTCGAGCGTTCATCATCCAGAACTCTGCCGCGCCGAAATCCATCTTCAAGGATCAGTGCGTGATTTCCACGAGGGCGATGAGGTAATCGTCGGGCCGACACCACTGTCGAAGCTCCGCATTACTGGTACGCTGGATGCGAAAGACGACACCAACAACATCCTCATTTTGCAGATTGACGATATGCTCGCCCCAGCTGAAGACCCAGCACACTAAAGACAACTCACTCCGGCAGTGTGGTTCTCCGCTAGTATCGTTTGATACGTGCTGTTTTCTCGGCCTGTCTTACATGTCGCCCCATGCTTTCATGGCGCGTTTGTATGAGGTGATATCAGCGATCCAGTTGCAGGCGATTCCCTTTTTGAGTGCTTTCGCTGCGGGCCCGCCGAAGGTGTTGACCGGCACACCCATTACGTCGTGGGCGACCGCTTCCTCGCCGACCGAGATGACTTTCCCTTTGTCTTTGAACTTCCAGGATTTCAGCGGCGCACCACGGACTGCACGGGCAAGGTTCTCGCCGGCGACTTCGGCGGCCGTCCAGGCTGCTTGTGCAGTTGGTGGGGCGACATCGTCGTTGCCCTGGTCTACTAATGCGGCATCACCGATCGTAAAGACGCGTTCGTCGCTGGTCTGGAAGTCGGATTCCGCAAACAGGCGGTTCGAGCGGTCGTCTTTCTCGAGATCAGTTTCGGCGACCTCGTTGCGACCAGTAATACCACCGGTCCAAACGAGTACGTCGTACTCGAGAGAGTTGTCCTCGCCGAGATAGACGTGTTTTTCGTCGACTTCAGAAATGAAATCACCAGTGAGAATTTCGACATCACGATCAAGCAGTCGTTTTTTCAGCGCGCCTTGGACTTCTGGGTCTTGGCCAGGGAAGATCGAATCTAGCCCCTCGATGAGTTTGATCTCGATTGGCGCGCGGTGCATATCGCGGTACTCAGCGACTTCGCCGGCAGTCTGGATGCCCGAGAGTCCCGCACCGCCGATCAGCACTTGAGCAGGCTCGTTTTGTGTGGCTTCTTGACTTGCAGTGCGGACGGCCTCGTGGATACCACGGGCGTCGTCGAGGCTTTTGAGTGTGTGTGCATGCTCATCGAGCCCGTCGATGCCGAAAAAGGCCGTCGACGACCCAAGGCCGACAAGCAGGTAGTCGTATTCGACGTCCTCGCCGTCACGGAGTTCGACCCGACGCTCGTCGGTATCGATGCCGGTGACTCGATCTCGAATGTAGTTGGTTTCGGGAGCTTTGATATCGTCAACTGGGATCGCGACTTTCGATTCAACCGATGGTTTGCGAATGACTCGGTGGACTTCGTGCAAGACGAGATGATAATCGTGTTCGGAGATCCAGGTGAGTTCGGCTTCGCCCTCCTCGATCTCGTTTTCGAACGACTTCACCGTGCCAGCACCAGCGTATCCGGCACCGACAACGACGACATGAGCTGTCATATGTAACTCTCGGACGGCATCGGATAAATCGGCTTTGAAACGCATGGCAACCACTAGGCAAGCCGACAGACAGCTATACTGCGAAATTCGCGTCTTTGAGCGTGTTTACTGGTGGTTTCGATCAATCAAGCGATAATCCAGCGTGCCAAACGCTAACGCCTTTTTCACGCTTGATCTGATCCATCCGAGCAAGCAGGGCGACCGCCAGGCTCGCGGTTTCGGCCGCCCGGCTGTCGCCGTCTGTGCGGAACTCACCAGTCTGGCGGTTGGCATACACTGCACACACCGCACCGGCCCGGAGCCCGTAGATCGACGCCAACGTCAGAATCGTTGCGGCCTCCATTTCGATGTTTGCGACGTTCGCATTTCGCAGTGTCTCGAGGAGTTCGTCGCTTCGGGGTGCTTCGTACCCATCAAACCCCGTTCTGGCTTGGCCTGCATAGAAGCTGTCGGCGCTCATTGTCACGCCGACGTGATAGTCGTATCCCAATCGTTCTGCGGCGGCAACCAGCGCGCTGAGAACTTCATGGTCGGCGACAGCTGGGTACTCCGGGTCAATATACTCCTTGCTCGTTCCCTCCTGTCGGACGGCTCCCGAACTGATGACGAGATCACCGACCTCGATTTCGGGGTGGATTGTGCCACACGAACCAACTCGGATGAACGTCTCCGAGCCGACGCGAGCCAGTTCCTCGAGGGCGATTGCCGCAGAGGGCCCACCAATCCCTGTTGAGGTTACCGAGATGTCACACTCGTCGTACTGGCCGGTTGCCGTACGGTACTCACGGTGGCTGGCGACTGTCGTTGCATCATCCCAGAGGCCGGTGATTGTCTCGACTCGTCCGGGGTTGCCCGGCAACAGCACGCTGTCGGCGACATCCTCGCGTGTTATCTCGAGGTGGTACTGCCGGTCTGCGTTCGGGGTTTCGCTTGTGGGCTGGGAGCTGTCGGCTCTTTCGGCGTCTGTGTGGTCGGCTGTCATTCGTCGGCCTCTGCTCGCTGGCCGGCCTCCCGGAGTGTTTCTTCGGAGATGGTCTCGGGCAGCAACTCTCCGAGCCTGTAGCGATTAACGCTGTCGCCCGTATCACACATAATCTCGAGGTCGTCGCTGGCAAACTCTGCGAGCGTTTGGCGACACATTCCACAGGGCGTAACCCCGTCTCGAGGGGCCGATGAGACAGCCAGGCGACTGAACGTCGTCTGACCAGTTTTGACCGCTTCGGCGAGTGCTACTTCCTCGGCGTGCAGACTGTTCGAGTAGTTCGCGTTCTCGATGTTACAGCCAACGAAAACATCGCCGGAGTCAGTTTCGAGGGCCGCACCGACAGGATACGCCGAGTACGGCACGTGGGCCGCCTCGAGTGCCTTTCGGGCTTGTTCGATAAGTGGCACAGTCATCTCCGATACCTTCCTCGAGAGAGTATATAATCCCAGGGCCAACGGAAACGTTCTACAGGTCGGCGTTCATACCACTAGTATGGCTGACGAACAGTCCCAGCCGGGTGGTAGTGGGCTCGGACGACGAATCTTACTCACAGTCGGTGGGATTGGTGTGCTAATCGGTGGGCTACTCGGGTTTGTTGTCGGAGCCAACAGCAGCGAGGCCACAGCCAAGATCACCGTCGGCGGTGTGTTTGCCGTTCCGATCACGCCGGGGGCAATGACGGTGTACGGAATGGTGGTCGTTGCCGTTGCACTGATTGGGCTGTTCGGGTTGCTCTCGGTTGCCTCGAGGTTTGATACCAACGCACAGTGAGATGTGGCATCGTTTTTCAGTCCACGACTCCAACGGTGGGTATGGAGACGCCCCCCAGTGAGTCCGACGACTCCAGCAGCGTCGACGGTGCGCCCAGAGCGGAGGTGCTCGACGAAGAAATCCTCAACTCTGGTCGGAAACGAAAGCGAGCCGCACTCTACTCGCTGCCGTTTTTATTGTTGGGGCTCGGAAATGTTGTGCTCATTCTGAGCTGGGGACTCGAGCCGCTGTGGGCGTTTGCGCTGTTGCCACCGATTTTGTTCTGTACGGTCTTGACGTATCTCGTGTTCAGCACAGACTTTCTGGAAGGAAGAGAAGGCCTCCAGTAGCCGCTATCCGGTGTCGTACTTGTAGGTCGCTGTCTCGGGATCGATTCCGAAGTCTTCGGCCGATTCGGAAGGTTCGGCCGTGTCGTCTTCGGCGTCGGCAGTTTTGAACGCCTCCCGCAAGCGTGACGGCACCTCGAAGTCTTCAACAGCGACTGCTAGCGGCACGACACCGTCGTTGAGCTGTTGGCGTTTGCGCTCGAGCCGATCAGAAAGCCCTTTGGGACACTCCGAAAGCGTCTCGAAGCCGAACTGGGTGAGATACTCGGGTTGATCTGTCAGCACATACACCGTCTCAAATCCGTCGTCGCCGGCTTCTGCAACAAGCCGTTCGAGTACGTGAGCGCCGACACCCTGTCTGCGCCAGGCCTCGAGGACACCGATGCCAGTAAGCTCACAGATGTCGGCTGCTCCGGAGTGGATGCGATGCCGTCCGAATCCGACGCGCCGATTGGAGTCTTCGTCGACTGCCAACACGTAGTCGCGCGACCGGAAGGCTTCGGCATCAAGCCCCAGGGCGTCGATCTGCTCGAGCAGCCAGGCCTCATCCCGGTTTTTCGCATCACGGACGTACATGCTGAAACCTACGGACGCCGACATATAAACATCCTCGGCCGCAGCCCTCAGCGGTCAAAAAAGATGATACTTGTAGCTGGAGCGATAGCGTCGGGTATGAACCGACGGACACTGTTGCGGACTGCTGGGGTTGCTGGCAGCCTTTCGGTGGCCGGCTGTCTGGAAGCCGAGACCGAACCAACAGAGACCGACTCCGAGGATGGTGCCCCCCGGTACGGCCAGCCGGCCTACAGCAGTTGGCCACCGGTTACGAGCCACAGCGGCGGCGGTGTCGTGTCGTATCATCTAGAGCTTTCGCGGTGGCCAGCGATTCAACAGGCAGTATCGGACGACCGAGTTGATTCGACACAGCCGCTTTTCAGCCTTCCGCTGTCGGCGGTCGAGCAAATCACAGCCGCGGTCGAATCACTCTCGAGTTATCCGTTTGCGGCCGCCCTCCGAAAAGCGGTCAACACCGCCGCAACTGCGAGTAGTCAACAGAGCCTCGAGTCACTTGTTGAAACACCGACCGAACCGATTCACCCCGCAAACGAATCGATAGCCGACCCATCAGGCAACGAAACAACCGACACAGACAGCGATACGACACACAGTAACGAGACAGTGACAGACGGAGGCGATGGCAACGAAACAGTGGCCGACGACCAGCCACCCAACACATCCAACGAACGCACCAATGGTGACGACCCACCCGAATCGGAGCCGGATCCACTCTCGGCCGCTGACCTCGGGATCGAACTCGAGGCGGTCACGCTCACTGACGGTCTGCTCGTCTTCGAAGGATCGTTCGACCGCACTGCGATCCTCGAACAGTTCGGCGAGCAGTTCCAACAGGTCGATTCCCAACGCGGCATCTCGATTTACGAAGGCCAAACCGACAAAGCCGGTTTGGCGTTCGGACTCACTAACTCGCGGTTTTTTGTCCCGACCGAAGACTCCTCTCGCAGTGTGGATGGTGAACGTGTTCTCGCCCACGTTCTGAGTGGATATATTAGTACTCTCAACCGGATCGTTGACGATACCGACGGCCAGTGGCTCTTCGAGACAACCGGTAGTGGCGCGTTGAGCATCTGCGGCTGGGAGTTGTCGGATCAAAAACCCCTGCTCGCAGAGACGCCCGTTTCGGAAACCCGCTCGGACGACCTCGAGTCTGTCTTCGAGTCGGGATCAAGTAGCTGCTGTACGCTGTCAGCAACGGTCGATTCCGAACGGCTTGCGAGTGTCGAAGTGCGGTTTTCGGGACTGTATCCAGCCGGGCCGCCGGCCGAAGAACAACTCGAGTCGTCGCTCGTCGGCGACGGCGACCTCCAGACGGTGTTTCATGAGTCACCGCGTGCACACGTCACTGCTGTATTCGATGACCTGTGAGTTTCAGCGTGTAGCCGTTTTGTTTGAGGAGTCACCCTCTCAACGAGGGTCGTGGTATCTCTCCTCGCACAAGTTTTATCCATCAGGGGGCGGTGTACACAAAGGCAATGGCAAACGGAACGGTTGATTTCTTCAACGACACTGGCGGCTACGGTTTTATCGACACGGAAGATGCTGACGACGATGTCTTTTTCCACATGGAAGATGTCGGCGGTGAGGATCTACAAGAGGGTCAAGATGTCGAGTTCGACATCGAGCAGTCTCCGAAAGGCCCACGCGCGAGTAACCTGACCCGTCTGTAAGTCCGGTCTCCAAACAATCACAGACAACTATATTTTGCGTTATTTTTTCACTGCAAGCGGCTGTGCTGGCCGAGTAATTACTCGGCGAACGTTACACCGGTAAACTCGAAGCGCGCGCCACCGTCAGTGCCTGCTGTTGCCTGCAAATCCCACCCGTGGGCTTCGGCAATCTCTTGGACAATATTTAGTCCAAAACCGGTTCCGTCTCTGTTTGTCGTATAGCCAGCCTCGAAGATGTCTTCTCGCATGTCTTCGGGAATACCCTCCCCGTCGTCCTCGAAATAAAAGCCCGTCTCGAGTGCTCCGAGCGTGATTTGGGTGCTTTCGCCGCCGTGTTCGACGCTATTTCGAATCAGGTTTTCGAGCAGTTGTCGGCATCGACTCCGGTCGGCGATAATTGGGCGGTCAATAGGTGTCAAAAGTGTTGCCGAGGCCGTCTCGACGTTCTCCCAGCAGTTGTTGATGAGCACTGCGAGATCAACGGGCTCGGTTTCTTCAACTGACCGGCCCTCACGGGCCAGTGTGAGTACGTCATCGATAATCGACTCCATGCGCTCGAGGTTACGCTCGATTACTGCTGCATGGTCGTCGGTGACCATCTCGAGGCGGCCTTTGGCGACACTCAACGGATTCCGTAGATCGTGGCTGACAACGCTGGCAAACCGCTCGAGGCGTTCGTTCTGCCGGCGGAGTTCCTGCTGTTGGGCGTGCCGTTCGAGTGCATACCGGATCGTCCGATTGAGAATGTTTTCATCCACATTGTCTTTGACCAGATAATCCTGGGCACCCCGCTCGATGGCTTCGACTGCGACAGTGTCGTCTCTGAGCCCGGTCAGCACAATGACGGGGACAGGATCGTGTCGATCGGCCTCGGCGATCATGTCGTTGTACCGATCAAGCGTTGAGAGCCCGCTGCTGTCGGGCAAGCCGAGATCAAGCAACACAATGTCGTAGGTGTCGGTCATGAGACGTTCGGCTGCCTCAGTGAGCGATTCGACGTGAGTCACACTCGCGGGGGGAAACGATCCACTTCCAGAACTGCGCAAGTGATGGTCGAACAGTTTTGCATCACCGGGATTGTCTTCGACAAGCAGAATACACAGCCCACCGTCTGCATCGAACGACATCTTATTTCTCCGGGAGTTTCACGACCTTAAACCAAAAGTTCTCCATCCGATTGACGATATCGATGAAACCATCGAAATCAACGGGTTTGGTCAGGTAGGCGTTGGCGTTCAGTTCGTAGGATTTGGCGATATCCTCTTGTGATTCCGAACTAGTCAACACGACAACTGGAATGCGGCACAGATCCGTGTCCTCTTGGAGTTCTTTGAGAACGTCCTGGCCGTCTTTTCGAGGCATGTTGAGATCCAACAAGACGAGATCCGGCCGAGGCTTGTCGGCGTACTCACCGGCTTGTCGGAGAAACTCGAGTGCTTCGACCCCATCGGTGACGACATGAAGATTGTTGACGAGTTTTCCCTGTTCGAGTGCCTTTTTTGTTAACATAACGTCGCCAGGATTGTCTTCGGCAAGCAGTATCTCAACTGTTTTGTCGGGTGTGCTCATCCTGTCCTCGTATTGATCTGTCGATACCGAGCGTGAGATAGAATCGTCATTGTTTACAATACGGGTTCATCCGGTTTAGCCATTCGTATTGGCGTGTTATTTCCTGTCCGCCCGTCGGTGAGCCGTTCTGTACCGACCGACAGTTTATATTTCGTGTTCGATTAGACCGGTCTATTCATGAAACGGACTATTTTGGGTGTCTTCGATGATCTGGGCATCGGTGTTACGCTCCATGACCCGGAGACGGGTGCGGTTGTCGGCGTCAATAGTCGCCTCGAGGAACTCTCCGGCTACTCGGAGTCCGAACTCCGAGAGATGACGGTCGCCGATTACAGTGCGACCGACGAAGGGTTCACGCAGGCAAACGCCGAAGTTCGTCTCGAGCGGGCGGCCACCAGCGAGCCACAGCAGTTCGAGTGGCGAATCAAGCGAGCCGATGGTGAGCGCCGCTGGGTGCGAGTTCGACTCGCAGTAACCGAACTCGACAGCAGCGAGTACGTTATCGCAGAAATTCAGGATATCTCCGAGCACAAGCAGCACGAACAGGAACTCGCAGTCAAAAATCAGGCTATCGAGCAAGCCCCGGTAGGCATCACACTGACCGACCCAACCCAACCAGACAATCCACTCGTTTATGCCAACAAAGCGTTCACCGACCTCATTGGCTACTCACCACTCGAGGTCGACGGCTGGAACCATCGAGAGCTACAGGGCCTCGAGACGGCCGAAAGCGCCATCGAGAAGTTTCGAACCGCAATCGACACCGAAGACTCAACGCGGGTCGAAATCAGAAACTACCGGAAAGACGGGACGATGTTCTGGAACAACGTCTCGCTTGCGCCACTTCGCGACGACTCGGAGACGGTTACTAACTGGGTCGGCTTCCAGGAGGATATCACTGATAGAAAACAACGCGAAGGGAGTCTGTCGGAGCTTCATACTGCCACACAACAACTCATGCAGGCAACAACGTCCCAGGAGGTCGCCGAGATAGCCTCCCAGACGGCCGAAGACGTCCTCGGATTTTCGGCCAACGCCGTGAACTTCTACGACGAAACCGAATCAGGGCTCATACCGGTTGCTGTCTCCGAGGCGACGACCGAACTGATCGGCTCGCCGCCAGTCCTCGATTCGGGGCTTGCTTTGGAGGCATTCGAGGCGGGCGAAACCAGAATCGAGTGTGACCTTTCTGAAGCCGAGGCAGTGTACAACCCCGAGACCGAACTCCGCAGCGAGATGTTCGTCCCGTTCGGCAGCTACGGTGTTCTCATTGTTGCCTCGCAGACGGTCGATGCGTTCGACGAAACCGATCTCAGCTTGGCCAAGATCCTGGCTGCGAACATCGAAAGTACGCTGGATCGAGCCGAAAAACACCGGCAGTACAAGCGGCTCACCGACCGGATCTCGGATGCCTACTACGCAGTCGATGCCGACCACAACATTACCTACTGGAACGACGTGGCCGCTGACCGCTTCGAGGCCCCATCTGAGGACGTCATCGGTGAGTCCATTTGGCAGTGTTTCCCAAATCTCGAAGGAACGGTTGTCGAAGAAACATTCCAAGAGGCCATGGAGACCCAACAGCCGACTGCGTGTGAGTACTATTATGAACCATCCGACTACTGGACCTCGCTGCGCATGTATCCGGACGAAAACGGCCTGGCGGTGATCTCAAAAGATATCACCGAGCCCAAACGTCGAGAGGCTGAACTCGAACGCTCCAACGAACGACTCCAGGAGTTCGCCTACATTCTGTCCCATGACCTCCAAGAGCCGTTGCGGATGGTCTCGAGCTACGTCGAGCTTCTGGAGATGGAACTCGAAGAACACCTCGAGGAAGAAACACGGGAGTACATGGCGTTCGCAGTCGACGGAGCCGACCGGATGCGCGGGATGATCGACGGCCTGTTGGAGTACTCTCGTGTCGAGACCGACGGCAAAGAGTTCGACAACACAGAGATGAATGCCGTCGTCGATCAGGTAACCAACTCGCTACAGTTGGCCCTCGACGACGCTGAAGCCGGACTATCAGTTGGCACACTGCCGACAATAGAGGCTGACGAGGATCAACTCGGCCAGCTGTTTCAGAATTTGATTTCGAACGCGATCGACCACGGCGGCCACGGAGTCTCCATCGAGATTACTGCCGAATCAACGCCCGAAGGCTGTCAAGTGACAGTCAGTGACGACGGTCCGGGGATACCGGCGAACCGACAAGACGAGATCTTTGGGTTGTTCGACAAGGGCACAGACAGCGACGGTACGGGAATTGGGATGGCGATCTGTGAGCGAATCGTCAATCGGCACAACGGAGAGATCTGGATCGACTCATCCGACGGCGAGGGGACGATTGTGACGTTTACGATACAGACATCCGTAGGGTAGCCATGTGAACCTGTAGCGTTCGACCGGCGGAACGAAACGCTTTACAGTACATACCCGGTAGAAGGTGTTGAGGGTTCGTGGGTTAGCTTGGCCATACTTCGGGCCTTGGGTGCCCGTGACCCCGGTTCGAATCCGGGCGAACCCATTTTCAATTCATTACACACAGGGTGTTTGCAGTGGCTGTCTCACTAGTAGGATTGCCCGGTATACTGTTTCGTTACTGTCTCGAGTCACTACAGACTCGCTGAGTTACGCCACCAGAAATATTCAAATACGAACGGACACAGCGACAGCACCACTTACAGGGACAACACAACCGATCAGACCAACGTGTACCGGTCGCCGTCTTTTGAGATAATATCTTGTTTCTGGAGCGTTTTGAGAATGCTGTACAGCGAGATTTTTTTCATATTCAGTCCGTCCTGGAGTTCGTTGATGCTTGCTGTACCGTGTGTGGATAAAAAGAGATAAACGAGTTTCGCCCGCGGTGACTGCAGCGAGGTGGGAACTGTGTGTGTCTGCGTCGCTTGTGAGATCATATACCGTGAGTAGGGTTCGACAATAATAAAGGTACTCTACGACAACTGTCGAACTCAGAAAACCAGACCTACCAGTCGTCTCCTAGGTGTTTCGTCCACATCCACCTGCTCAGTACAGTGTGCGTTTCGGCCGAACAGCCGGCGTCTCGAAGCTGCTTTCGACTGCTGACGAATGTGTGATAAATGGTGACGATACTGGCCGAACAGTTGTCGTCGGCTCAGTAGCTTCGTACCTTTGGTTCGTAGGTCTTGTTTTCGCCCTCGAGGATAACCGGGCGAAACCAAAGTTCCGGCGAACCATCGTTCCACGACAGCATGGTGTGTTTGAGCCACTCGTCGTCCTTTCGTTCTTGGGCTTCGGCCCGCCAGTGGGCTCCGCGGAACTCTTTGCGAGCCAGCGCGCCGACTGTGATCGCCTCGGCGAGATCCAACAGGTTTTGGGTCTCGATTGTCTGGAGCAGATCAGTATTAAACGTCTGGGATGGATCCATCACTTTGACGTTCTGATACTCATCACGGGCATCACGAAGGTCTCGGAGTGCTTGCTTGAGACCCTCTTGTTCGCGGAAGACGTTGACGTTCTGGGTCATCGTCTTTTGGACTTTCGAGCGAACCTCCGAGTGGTGGATTCCCTCGTCTTTATCCAGCAGTTCCTCGATTCGACGACGCTCAGCCGCAACCGCCTGCTCGAGTAGCGTATCTGGGTCTGCAGAGCCGCCCGCAGCGACTGCGCCCCCGTCAGCAACCGCATCGCCGGGTGTGCCGCCCTCGCCAAGTTCGACCGGCGAATCGATGGTGGCAGTTTCGTACTCACCGCGCTGACCAGTCTCGATTTTTGCCGGCTCCATTTCTTTGCCGGCGGCGTGGTAGCCTGCCCGCTTGCCGAGGACGATAAGTTCAGGCAGCGCGTTGCCACCCAATCGGTTCGCACCGTGGACAGAAGCACAGGCACACTCGCCAGCCGCATACAGGCCTGTAATACAGGTCTCTCCGTTTTCGTCGGTTTCGATGCCGCCCATCGCATAGTGTTGGCCGGGTTTGACCGGCATTGGTTCTTTGATGCCGTCGGTTCCCTCGAAGTCTTCGGCCAGATGGAGAATGTTTTCGAGGCGGTCGAGAATGCGCTCCTCGCCGAGATGCCGCATATCCAGGTGGACGTACTCATCTTCGATGCCACGGCCCTCGTTGACCTCCGTGAGTTCGGCTCGTGAAACTACATCGCGTGAGGCCAACTCGCCGTCGTTGTTGGCATAGCCGTGTTCGAACATGAACCGCTCGCCCTCGGCGTTGTACAGAATACCACCCTCGCCGCGGACACCCTCCGAGATGAGAACGCCAGTCGAAGGCAGCGTCGTCGGGTGGAACTGGATGAACTCCATGTCTTCTAAGGGAACGCCCGCCCGGTAGGCCATCGCTTGGCCGTCACCGGTACAAGAGACTGCGTTAGTCGTGTGATCGAACGCCTGGCCAGGGCCACCCGTTGCCAAGATTACGCCGTCTCGGGCTTTGAACCCGGAAATTTCGCCGGTCGCAACGTCGTAGGCAACTACACCGTGACAGGTTCGGTCTTCCGGGCGTTCCTCGTCGCTGACTGCAAGGTCGAGAACGTGCCACTCGTCGTAGACTTCGATTCCTCGTTTGACGACCTGCTCGTACAGCGTGTGCAGCAGGTGATGACCCGTCTCAGCGCCCGCATAGGTTGTCCGGGGGAACGACAGTCCACCGAACGGTCGCTGTGAAACGCGGCCGTCTTCTTCCCGCGAGAAAGCCATCCCCCAGTGTTCGAGTTGGATCACTTCGTAGGGGCTGTCTTTACACAGTGTTTCGATTGCTGGGGCATCGCCCAGATAATCGGAGCCTTTCATCGTATCGTAGGCGTGGTCTTGCCAGGAGTCGGCTTCCCGCAGGGCGGCGTTGATCCCGCCTTCGGCCGCTCCCGTGTGGCTTCGGACTGGATGAAGCTTGGTGACCATTGCCACGTCCGCACCGGCTTCCTGTGCGGCGATTGCTGCTCGAAGTCCGGCTCCGCCCGCACCGACCACGATGACGTCGTGTTCGTACATAGTTGATTGTTGGTTTCTGTTGGGTCTGGAAACGCTTGAACGTTACCAGAATTTCAGGTTGTTTTTGACTGCTTCGCGCTTCAGTTCTTGGATATGCTCGGTGAGTGGGATATCTTTCGGACAGACGTTTGTACAGGAAAATTGGGTCTGACACCGCCAGACGCCATGTTCCTGTTCGATCGTCTCAAGACGCTGTTGTTTGCGCTCGCTGCCTTCACGTTCGTCCATCGCAAACCGGTAGGCCTTGTTGAGCGCGGCGGGCCCGAGATACTGATTGTCGCCAGCAGCGATATTACAGGACGAAAAGCAAGCACCACACCAGATACACCGCGTCGACATCTTGACTTTCTCGCGGTTCTGGCGTGACTGTCGCTGTTCCTCGAGGTCGCCAGCAGGCGTCTCGTCGGGGTCGAAGTATGGGTCTACGGCTTTCATCTCGTCGTAGAAATGCTCCATATCGACCACGAGATCCTTAACGACGTCCTGGTGTGGCAGTGGTTCGATGCGAACCGGTTCGCTGAGTTCAGAAATCTGGGTTTTACAGCCCAGACACTGATCACCGTTGACGAAAAACGCATCGGAGCCACAGATCGCCTGTCGGCACGAGTGTCTGAACGTCAAAGACGGGTCGTAGTTATCCCGCGCATAAATGAGCGCATCAAGGACAGTCATTCCCTTTTCGAACGGAACGTGGAAATCATCGAACCGGGGTTCCTGTTTGCTCTCGACTTCAGGGTCGTACCGAAAGACCTTGATATGCCGTGTCGGCCCGTCGTCTGCGGCTGCCTCGTCGGCCTCGCGTTGGGCCTCACGAATGCGGCGGTCGGCTTTGTCTGTCTCGCGCTTTTGTTTTCCTGGTGAGGTTTCTTCGACCGACTCGGGTGGCTGTTCGGTGGGCGATTCCTCGGGTTCTTGTTCTTGTTGTGGTGGATGTGTGCTCATAGTTAGAAGAACGTCGGCAGGCCGGCCCAGGCGTTCGCGGTTCGGACGCCCTGAACAAGCAGGATGATGCTGGCGGCGATGAGCGTCCATTTGACAACCTGGCGTTTCGTGCCGGTCAGTCCCTGATTAATCAGGGCGTTGTAGACGCCGTTGACACCGTGGAACGTTGCTGTAAAGAGGAATAGAATCATCAGCGAGTAGTAGCTCCACATCTCCATGCGTGATTGGCTCAGCGCGAACGTCACTTCATCGGCGTGGTAGACGAAATGCAGGAGGAAAAAGTGGAACGCCAAGACGACGACTAAAAAGGCTGCAGTCACGCGCTGCCAGAACCAGAGCCGCCCGCCTTTCCTAAACGACGAGTAGTGTTCTGCCATCTCAGAATGCCCCCGCGATGAACGTTGGAACAGACGCAACTGTGATCGCACCCGTGAGGATCAACGACGCATAGAAGCTTTTGTCCTGAGATTCCAGTCCGATACCCAAATCGACCAGTAGCAGTCGAAGCCCATTGAGGATGTGGAAGACCGCAACCGCCAGCAGGCCAACTTCAAGGATCCGAACCAAAAGGAGTTCCTCGAGGGTGACGATTGTGGTCGTATAGATATCCTCGCCGGCGGCCAGCGTCGCAGGATCCTGACTCGCTGCCGGGATTGCGGTGCTGAGCACGGCGATGTGGGTAAACAGATATCCCACAAGCACCCAGCCGGTGAACTTATGGAAGATCCAGGCCCACATGCCAGCCGAGAACTCCCGCCAGCGGCCGAAGTCCTCGATAAGGCCCCGATTGTACGACTGACTCATATCGTGTGTGTCTCCGTACCGGGGTGGTATAGAAGTTACGTCGTGGAGCCGCGGGCCGACACAGACAAACGAGAATATGCAGACACACTGCCATAGAGTTTCGATACCGTGCGGTCGGCCTCTGAGCACATCGTCTCAGTCGCTTGCTACCGTCGACCGGCCCTGTTGGGCCTCGACCGCCTGACGCGTCTGGCCACCGAGTTCGACTAGATGACACAGCGGGTTACCTGGATAGACAACTGGATTTTCCAACACGCCAACCAACAGCCCAGTAAACGGTGCGGTGACCACCGTGTTATCGTTTTTGAACGGATTAGTGATCGTACAGATAACGTCATCTTCGTAGACCAGCGCGCCGCCTTCGTGGTACATATCGACGATGCCACCCACATCAGCGCGAATCCAGGTCTTTTCGTGATCCCCAGTGATGATTGTCCGCCAGCCAGGCCACCGCACAGTAGTGTTTGGTAACAACCCGTATTCGGCGAAGACGCTCTCGACGCCCGCAAGTGCTTCGTCGATCAGCTCACGCTGAAACCGGTGGGCTTCGCCCATCTCGATGGTTATCGTCGGAGTTCCGTCACGGCTGGCCTCGCCGCGAAGCGTGCCATCCGACCCCTCACTGTCGAGAACGACATTCGTGCCAAAGGCGAGCGCAAGCCGATGAACCTCAGGGTCGGCCATGTCCGCCCGGACGTGAAGCATGTTGGTTCGCCCGCGCGTGGAAGTATGAAGATCAATCCCGAGATCACAGGGTTCGATGAAGTTGGTATAGATTCGATGAGCCATCCGTTTTGCGCTGGTCGAGCCCTGTCGGCCCGGAAACGACCGGTTTAGATCCCGATCATAGATCGGCAGATAGCGTTGTTGGGCCAAAAAGCCGGGGACGTTGAGAACCGGCATGCAGACGAGCGTCCCCGCCAAGTCGGTAAGATCCCACTCGTGGGCGACCTCGCGAACCACCTCAATGCCGTTGAGTTCGTCGCCGTGGGCCGCCGCCGACAGAAACGCTGTTGAACCTGGCTGCTCGCCGTTGATAATGGTGACCGGAATGCGAACCGGGTCGCCCAGATACGTCTCGCTGATTCCGTACCGAATGTTTTGGGTCTCCCCGGGGGCGACCTTTCCCCCGTTGTAGGTAAAGGCCCCGTCGTCGCTCATGGCGATGGGTTGGGCGGGTTGTATATAAATCCCAGTACGGTCGACTGAGCAGATGCCAGCTTAGCCTGAATACTCACCAGATGCAGTTCGTTGCTCACCACCGTTCGGATTACCGTTTCACTCGAGATGATCAATACGGCCTGAAAAATCCAACTCCCAGTTGCGACCATTGGCTTCAATCCGTGTCAGCCCACACAGCGGTGCCTCAACACATTCTGTCGAACCGACCAACCCTCGAACGACGCCGCCAATTGTCAAACCGTGGCCGACCAACAGAATGCGGCCGTCGTGTTCGTTGGCGAGCCCTCGGGCCGCTCGGCCAGCACGCTGTTGTGCTTCGTCGTGTGATTCTGGGAACTCAGGGACAACAACCGGCTTGTGGCCCTTTTGGATCGGATCAAAATACTCAACCAGCGTTTCGTAAGAGAGCGTTTCCGGCTCACTGTCGAACCATGCTGCATTTCGATGTTCACCAAGACCGGGTTCGAGCCAGGCCTGCTGTCCAGTCTCACCGTAGATCTCGGCGGTCGTCTGAACCGTCCGTAAAAATGGCGAACAGTAGACAGCCTCGAAATCGATGCCGTGGTCAGCGAAGAACCGCCCGACACGCCAAGCCTGCCATCGTCCAAGTTCGGTTAACCCCGGATCGTGAACTCGGTTGGCAGTCAACTCCCAGTCGGGATCAACCGTATCCTGGCGCTGTCCGTGCCGCACAACCCAGACAGATTGAGCCATGTGAGCATCATACACGGGAAAGTATAACTACTTGTTGACGTTTTCGACAAACGGAGTGTCAGTTGAAAGAGTCAATCTCTATTAGCGACCGACGCGAAAAATTCTGCTTCAGTTCACCATCTCTTAACCTACCATTCATCATTGAATAAAAACCTACCACTGTTTTCAGTCGTTGAGAATTCGTTTTATCATATTTGTATCGACCTGAATACCATTCAATTGTGACCTCACATATTGAGAGTGATGCAATACGGTCTGCCGAATGGGTTCATGACCACCTGGATCGGTTCCAGACCGACGAGCCCGACTACCGGCTCGTCGAGGTCGACATGGATCCAGATATGTACGACGAGTGGCATATCCCTGGAGCCGTCCAGATCAACTGGGAAGAAGACATCATCAACGGGCTTGGTGGCAACGTCATCAGCAAAAACGAGGCAGAAGAACTGTTCGGCGGTCTAGGAATCACACGAGAGACGAATGTCGTCGTCTACGGTGACCTGGCAAACTGGTTTGCCGGACATGCCTACTGGGTGCTCAAATACTACGGCCACGAGAACGTCCAACTACTCGACGGCGGTCGGCGGTACTGGAGACTCGAGGACTACGAACAGACTCAGGAGGTACCGGAGTACTCCTCCCGAGAGTACGAGATCGACGGCACCAACGAGGACGTCCGCGCCTACAAAGACGAGATTATTGACAGTCTCGACGAAGGCAGGCCGATAATCGACGTGCGAAACCCACAGGAGTACCGTGGTGAAAAGCCACCCGCGGACATTCCGAACACCACAGAACGGGAGGGCCACATTCCAACCGCGGACAACGTTCCATGGGGGAGTGCAGTCAACGCTGATGGAACGTTCAAGCCCGAATCGGCGCTCCGAGAGATTTACGCCGAATACCTCGACAGGGACAGCACCACAGTCGCGTACTGTCGGATCGGCGAGCGGTCGTCAATCACGTGGTTCGTGCTTTCGGAGCTTCTCGGTATCGATGCGGCCAACTACGACGGCTCGTGGACGGAGTGGGCACCCGACGAGTCGGCACCAGTAGAGCGGGGTATGCCGCCTACAACCACGGAGGGTGATTCCTAATGACACTCAGAACTGACGAATCAAGTGGGACGGTACAGGGTGAGATGGTACAGGTTTGTATCGACGGGGTGATGTCGGTCTACCAGAATCGGATGCGGGATATGCTGGATAAAGAGGATATCGAGCGACCCGACCCCCGGCCGGACGAGTGGTATCCACTCGAGAAGTTCCTTGAGGTGCTGACGGCTGTCGAACGGAACACTGGAAAGAACGCGCTGGCCAAAATCGGCGAATCAACGCCGCGGTTTCTCGAGTGGCCAGCGACGATTGACTCGCCAACAGAAGGGTTGGCTCACCTCCCCGAGGTGTATGAAGCCAAACACCGCCAGGCCCCTGGTGAGTACACGGCCACAGAGGTAGATGACAACCAACTCGAGATCACCTCAACAACGCCGTATCCGGCACAGTGGGAAAAGGGCTTGCTCAAAGGGACGGCCCAGCACTTTGGAGCCCAATACGCGATCGTTGAGGTTGCTGACGACGGCCCACAGACTACCTTCGAAGTCCGCTGGTAGAGCCATCACGTAGGCATTTTTTGACGGTTGTTGTGTGTGTGTGTGAATTAGTTCAAAATGTCTCTGTCTGAACACCAATAATCTGTGATTCGCTGGACGAAACAAGAGAATACGGCCTGTATAGACAGGTTCGTCCGGCAACAACCCATTTCAGCTTCCCGTCGACGCATCGGTGTCTCTTTGACCATGTATCCGGTAGCTATCTGTATGACTGAGGCCGATTCTATTCGTGTTGGTGTATTATCACTTCACAACAGTAAAGAGACGAAGGCAATTTTGAACGCAATAGACGACCTAGGTCACGAGCCCGTCTGGCTCCGCCGCGAAAACACCGCAGTCAGAATCGAAAACAGCGAGGTGACTCTCGAGCCGAATGTCGATGTGATTGCCAATCGAATGCTGTTATCTAACACCGAAGAGCCAGCAGAAGGCCTCGGGCTGGCGACCACGTTCGACCGAATTCGACCGATGCTCAACCGCCCCGAGGCCGTCTTGACGTCGATCCATAAGTTCGCCACGGGGACGACGCTGGCCGACTGGAACATCCAGGTGCCTGATGCCCTGCTCGCGCTGTCGAACGAACGGCTCAACGAGGGCCGCGAGCGCTTCGGCGAGGTTGGCGTCTACAAGACGGCTATCGGCACCCACGGCGGCGGCACCTGGAAAGTCGATCTGACAGAACAGGTAAACCCAAAAGTTGGCAACCGTCAGGCGTTTCTACAGGAGTTGATCGACCGCGACGATGCCAAACATCGGGATCTTCGAGTGTACGTCGTCGGCGACGAAATCATTGGTGCGATGTACCGCTATGCCCCTGAAGGCGATTGGCGAACGAACGTCGCATTGGGCGGGAGAGTCGAAAACGCAGCCGACGATATGCCCGAAGAAGCCGCCGAGACGGCTCTGTACGCTTCGGAAGTCCTGGGTCTCGATTATGCGGGCGTTGACCTCGTCGAGGGCCACGACGGCTGGTTCGTCCTCGAGGTCAACCCAACTGCGGGATTCAAAGGCCTCTATGAGGCGACTGGCAAGAGCCCTGCCCCGTACATCGCGCAACTCGCCATCGAAAAGGCCGGCGGCAGCGTTGCGGCCGAGCGTGTTGAGGGCCTATCGAACACGCTTGATGATTCTCGTCCGGCGTCGATGCCACGACCTGAACCACAGTCCGGCGAGGAGACACCGCTTATCGGCTACATCGAGGAGGTCGTCGTGATCGGAACCAGCGGCTCAAAACAGACACACGCCAAATCCGATACGGGGGCCACACGCTCGAGCATTGACACTCGTCTGGCCGCCGAGATCGGAGCCGGGCCGATTAAAAGCATGACTCGAGTTCGCTCGGGTTCGAGTAAAACCGGCAAAGCCCGGCCTGTCGTCGATCTCGTTATTGGAATCGGTGGTAATCAGCACACAGTCACCGCCAGTGTCGAAGACCGCGGGCACATGGATTACCCGCTGTTGCTCGGCCGGGATATCCTCCAACATTACCGTGTCGATGTGCGTCGGCGAGCCGACGGTGACCACGCCGGCTCGAGCGGCGATGAGTATCTCGAAGAGTAAACAGAGGAATGGTTATGCTACGAGGCTAGTATTTATACTTGGCTGACGTATATGTGATCGAAATGACCTGCCGAACGGAAGCCATACGGACTCACAACAGTAGGATAACACACCGGGAGAGGCTCTTTGCCCTCCACAGTCTGGCCCTCGGTTTCACCCCCTACTCACCCGGTTTCACCTCCTACACATCTGATTTCGTGAGTGACAAATGGCCTTGTTGGCCGACCTTAGTGGGACAAAGGGTGCTGAACCATGGGCTTATGATTGTGTATAACTACCGTACTGTATGGTTGATCAATCCACTGAGAGCCTGCCTGAAACCGACGCCGAATGGCGGGCCGAACTCGCAGAAGACGAATACCGTATTCTCCGCCAAGCAGGAACTGAACCGCGCGGTTCTTCGAAGCTCCTGAAAGTAAGCGACGACGGCGTCTTCCGGTGTGCCGGCTGCAAGCAGGTGCTGTTCCGCAGCGACGAGAAGTTCGACTCAGCCACTGGATGGCCGAGTTTCTGGGATCCGGCCGACAGTGACGCTGTCGAAACCAGAGTCGATCGAAGCCATGGGATGACCCGTACCGAAGTTATCTGCAGTACGTGCGAGGGCCATCTCGGCCACGTGTTCGATGACGGCCCCGAGCCGACCGGCAAACGCTACTGCATCAACGGAGCCGCACTCGAGTTCGAAAATCAATAGCACAGCCTCCGATACCAGATAAACTCGACACTACGTGTCGCTCGCTGTCGAGCCTTCAGCGTCAGTAGCCGGTGGTAGTCGTTGGATAGATCTTTTGTCTGAGTTTGACAGTAATTGTCGCTCGAGGAGGTAGTACATTCCATGGAGGAAAACGTTGAACCGGGTTGGCGTGGACACGGCCATATGGAACTCGGAGACATCTCAACGATTGCAGTGCTCGGTGCCGGAAACATGGGTCATGGAATCGCTGAGGTCGCCGCATTGGCTGGTTACGATGTCACGCTGCGAGATATTAATCAAGAACTCGTAGACGAGGGCTACGACCAGATCGAATGGAGCCTCAACAAACTCGCCGAAAAAGACCGGATCACCGCCGAGGCTGCTCAGGCCGCTGCAGATCGCCTTGAGCCGGTCGTTGAGATACAGCAGGCAGTCTCCGAAGCCGAGGTCATCATTGAGGCCGTCCCGGAAGTACTGGATATCAAAACCGAAGTGTTCAGCGAGGTTGCTGTGCATGCCCCAGACCACGCGATTTTCGCAACGAACACCTCGAGTCTCTCGATTACCGAACTCGCCGAATCGACCGACCGCCCTGGTCAGTTCTGTGGGATGCACTTTTTCAATCCGCCGGTTCGCATGGATCTCGTTGAGGTAATTTCGGGTGCCCACACGACCGACGAGACACTCGCACTTATCGAAGCACTCGCTGCGGAGATGGACAAAACCCCTATCAGAGTCCACAAGGACAGCCCGGGATTCATCGTCAACCGCGTGTTGATCCCGCTGCTCAACGAGGCCGCCTGGCTCGTCGAAGACGGAAACGCTACGATTGCGGCGGTTGATGCAACCACGAAGTTCGATATGGGCCTGCCAATGGGTGCCTTTGAGTTGGCCGACCAGGTCGGTATCGACGTGAGCTATCACGTCCTCGAGTACATGCACGAAACGCTTGGGCCAGCCTACCGTCCATGTCCACTGTTCGAACGGAAACTCGAGGCCGAGACTGTCGGCAAAAAGGCAGGCGAGGGGTTTTATGATTACAATGATGGCGGCGCGGAGATCTCGCCGGATGCAGGGCGAGATGAGATCGCCGACCACCTGCTGGCGGTAATGGCAAACGAGGTCGCCGGACTAATCGAAAACGAGGTTGCCGATGCTACCGCTATCGACCGGGCACTGCAGTTGGGCGCAGGGTTCCCAGACGGGCCGGCAAAGATGACAGACAGCCGTAGCCCAGCCCACCTGGTCTCGGTTCTCGATACCCGGCACGAGGAAACAGACGAACCACGGTATGAAGCCGTCGCGTTGCTTCGTGAGTTGGCTGCAGAAGATACCGGATTCCACAGCGAGACCGCCGAAGCCACCGACGACCGCTGGGAAGAGACGCTCGAGACAATACACCTCGAGCGTGAAAATCAGGTCGCCCGGATTGTACTTGACCGCCAAGCCCAGTTGAACTCGATTACCGCTGAACTACTCGATGAGCTTTCGGTAGCCATCGAGAAATTGGATGCCGAACGCGACACACGATGTCTCGTTATTTCAGGTGCTGGCAGTCGTGCCTTTTCAGTGGGTGCAGACGTGAAAGCAATGGCCACCGGGACAGACCCACTCGAGGCTGTCGAACTCTCTCGGCTGGGCCAACAGACATTTGGTGCCCTCGAGACTTGTGATACCCCAGTTGTTGCGGCTATTGATGGCTACTGTCTGGGTGGCGGCATGGAGTTGGCGACAGTCGCAGACCTTCGGATTGCGACCGACCGTTCGAGATTCGGCCAACCCGAACACACTCTCGGGTTGCTCCCTGGTTGGGGAGGCACCCAGCGACTGGCTCGCCTGATCGGCGAGAGTCGGGCCAAAGAGATTATTTTCACCGCCGAGCAGTACGACGCCGAGACAATGGCTGAGTACGGATTTCTCACAGACGTCGTCGACAGCGATACCTTCGAGACTGCCGCAATGGATCTCGCATCTTCGCTCGCCGAGGGCCCACCAATCGCCCAGCAGCTCACCAAGCGAGCCATGCATGCCGGCCGGCAGAGCATAGAGGCTGGCCTCGAGGTAGAAGCCCAGGCGTTCGGCCAGCTGATGCACACCGAAGACCTCTTGGAGGGGATCTCAGCGTTTGCAAACGGCGAAGACCCCGAGTTCACGGGTAACTAAAAGCTGTGTGAGGCGTCCACACTGCCGTCGTGATTGATGAGGTTTATATACACGCGTTCCATTCGATTCAATGCGGAACGCTCGATTGGTGTAGTCCGGCCAATCATCTTGGCCTTTCGAGCCGAGGACCAGGGTTCAAATCCCTGATCGAGCAT
>SL_4KL_010_BRINEDRAFT_10000157_pt1 | contig 31141 bp, 37 predicted proteins | sample SodLak_010_BRINE_2_FD_10664 | JGI IMG/M metagenome (IMG submission 10664) | reverse complement strand
CGGCTTCGCACGTGGAACGAGCGGTTCCGCACGCGCGACAGCAAAGAACGCAACCTCAAACAGGCGCTCGGCGAAATCGACCGCATGGCCAGCGCGCTTGGTCTCCCAAAGGCCGTCCGCGAAACCGCGTCGGTCATCTACCGCCGCGCGCTCGACGAGGACCTCCTTCCGGGGCGCTCGATCGAGGGTGTCGCCACCGCGTCACTGTACGCGGCGGCTCGTCAGCTGGGCAACCCACGCAGCCTCGACGAGTTTACCGCCGTCTCGCGGGTCGACAAAATGGAGATGACGCGAACCTACCGCTACGTTGTTCGCGAACTCAAACTCGAGGTCAAGCCCGCCGACCCCGAACAGTACGTGCCACGGTTCGTCTCACGACTCGAACTGAACGACGAGGTCGAGCGCCAAGCGCGCTCGCTGCTCCGCGGCGCGAAAGACGCCGGCATCACGAGCGGAAAATCGCCGGTCGGCCTCGCCGCCGCCGCGGTGTACGCCGCGGCGTTGCTCACCAATCAGAAGGTCACCCAGAGCCAGGTCGGCGAAGTCGCCGACATCTCGGAAGTCACCATCCGCAACCGGTACAAGGAGCTGCTCGAAGTCGACCACGACGAACGGCGCAACTGAAACGAACGCAAAACTGTCAGTGGGCGTAAAAAATGAGCCGGATGACCTTCATGGATTGTGATGCAAAATCGGCCGATTTCGGCCATGAGGCGGCCGAAAACGACCGGTGAGTGCTAGCGTGTATCAGGATAGTACTATAACCCTCCGGTCGTTACCGTTGGATGCTCATGAAAAAGCAGGAGCTCATCCACCTACACGGCCTGCTTGCCGAAGTACGTACGCAGTGTGAGATGTGGGAAGGCGAATTCGACCTCACAGCGTACGAATCACTTGGCATCAAGCCGACATCGATCCACAAATCGAAGACCGATCACAAAGCAGCTGTTTTCAAACTCGCGAAGGGAATCACGTCCTCAATGGCCGAGGCCGAATCCGAACCGCTGGCACCCAACGCGGACTAAACACGTTCGATCGTGTTCTCCAGCTCGCTCTCCTCGTGAGCGGCTGCGCGTTCTCACAACTACGAGATGGTCAGAGACAGTCGCTGTTCGACAGCGAAATTTACTGTCGAGCCGACACGAGCAGGTAAATCCCGACGATTCCAACAGTAACGAGTCCGCCGAGCACAACACTTGTGAGATAGATCGGAACGAGAACCGACCCCAGCAAGAGTATCGCGCCGACTGTCGGGTTCCAGACGTAGACGAGCGCCCAGAGATACACCACAATCGCGGTCAGAATGATCATCGCGCCGGTTGCGATGTTCCAGACGTAGGACAGAATGATCCCGCCGAAGATCGCAACCTGGCCGATGCCAACCGAGAGAGCCATGCCGCGGTTAAATCCGGAGGTCAGCTGCATCGCCGCTGCGACCGGGATGACGAGCATACCGGCAACCAAAATCGCCCCGAGAATCTGCATGGCGGCGACAACGACGAGCGCAGTCAACACGATCAACAGCGTATCGTAGAACCAGACGTTGAGTCGGGCGAGTCGCGCAGCCTCGCGGTCAAACGTAATGAAGAGAAGCTGTTTGTGCGTGAGTCCGACAGTCAGCCCGACGAGGAGGGTCAGCGCAACCATCAGCTGGACGTTCTCGAACGGGACGAAGAGGATATCACCGAACAGATAGCTCTCGACGCGCGTGCTAAACACGACACCGTACGAGATGATGGCGATACCGAGCGCGAAGCCGCCGGTGAGCATGATTGCAATCGGGACGTCGGCGTAGCCCTCAGTTCTGACGGCAATGTACTGCATTCCAAGCGCGGCAATCGCGGCCGCAACGAGCGCAAACACCAGCGGATAATCGAACGACGGCACCGCCGCACCAATAAAGAGACCGATGGCAACCCCCCCAAACGCCGTGTGCGCAAGCGCTTCGCCGATCAGCGCCATCTGACGGTTGACGAGATAGAGGCCGACGACGGGCGCGGCCACGCCGATGAGCGCGCCCGCGGTGAACCCGCGCTGGAGGAAGTTGCTACAGACCAACCACGCGTCGATTGTGTTGCAGGTCGAATCCCAAAACAGCCCGTACAGCGGCGGAAATCCCCAAAAAATGAACGCCGCAAAGGCGACCAGCGTGAGTGGAATCCCAACGCCAAACAGGACGCGTTGTCGACGCGGCGAGACGGTCTCGACGGCCACGTTAGGCCCTCCCGCCGAGTTGGCCGGGAGCCAGCCCGTGCGTCGAGTTGAACACGCGTTCGAGCGCGCCGCTTTCGAGGAACTGCTGGGTTTCACAGTGTTCGTACAACTTGCCGTCGAGACAGGCCATCATGTTGGCATGGTCGATGACGACGCCGATGTCGTGTTCGATCAGGACGATGGTCATGCCGTCCTCGTTGAGTTCGCCAAGCAGATCATAAAACGCCTCGACTGAGTCGGCGTCGACGCCGACGGTTGGCTCGTCGAGCGCAAGGAGGTCGGCCTCGCTGGCAAGCGCGCGGGCGATGTAGGTTCGTTGTTTTTGCCCGCCAGAGAGTCGGCTGATTTTTCGATCCGCAAGGTCGCTGATGCCGACCGTTTCGAGCGCCTCGTCGACGAGCCTGCCATCGGTCTCCGACAGCGGCATGAGCCCGGCGTGGGCGTACCGACCCATGCGGACGACTTCCCGGACGGTGACCGGCATCATCGTGTCGGCCTCGGTTGACTGCTGGGCGACGTACGCGAGCCGAGTGCCCTGTTTGTACTTGTCAGCGCGGGTTCCATACAGCTCAATCCGCCCGGAGTCGGGTTTTTTTAACCCGAGCATGAGCTGTAAGAGCGTTGTTTTCCCCGAGCCGTTTGGCCCAATCAGTCCCAGGAAATCGCCGTCTTCGACGGTCATCGAGATGTTGTTGAGCACCGGCTGCTCGTCGTAGGCAAACGAGACGTTCTCAACGGTGATTGGGGGAGTCATTTGGCCACTGAAGTGGATGTCCGCGGTTGTTCGACTCTTCGTCCGAGGATACAAATCCCCTGTTATTCGGCGCGGAGCGCGGTCTCGACCGATGGGAGGTTGATCTGGCGGAAGTGCTCGATGTAGCCCCAGTCGGGTTCCATCTGGACTGAGTCGTCGATATCTGGACTGCCGTCGATCTGGGTTTCGACCGGTGACAGCGGGAGAATATCCGCATCGGTGTCCTCAGCGAGCGTTTCGGCGAGTCGTGCGTCCTCGCCCACGTCATAGAGAATGTGACCGATGTCAAACTCCGCAATTAGGTTTTCGATTTCTTGAACATCGCGCGTCGAGGCTTGATCGTCCGGCGAGGTGCCGATTGGCGAGAAAATTTCAATCCCGTAGCGCCGGTTCCACCACTGGAACGAGTCGTGGGTGCCGACGACGAGTTGGTTCAGCTCCGCGCGGTCGACGATTGCCTGGAACTCCTCGTCGAGTTCGTCGAGCTCCTCGTTGAACGCCGCAGCATTGGCCCGGTACTCGTCTTCGTGGTCGGGGTCGAGTTCGGCGAGCCCGTCGGCGATGTTGTCAACACCGTCCTGACAGACGATGGGATCCATCCACCAGTGTTCGTCGTTGTCCTCGGCGGGGCTGTCGAAGAACTCGATGCCCTCGGAGGCCTCGATAACGAGCGTGTCTCCGTCGGCTTCGAGACTGTCTGCGGCGTCGTCCTGCCAGCTTGAAAAGTCGCGAAGGTAGACGAAGCCGTCGGCCGTATCGAGGTCCTCGACCGTACTGGCATCGGGGTTCCAGTCGTGGCCGTGTTGGCCGACCGGCACGAGGTCGATGGCGTTGAGACGGTCGCCGGCGACCTGCCGGACGAAATCCCAGACCGCCGGCATTGTCGCGAAGACGGAGAGTTCGGCATCCGGGTTGCTTCCGCTGTTGCCGGCTGCTTGGGTGGGATCGTCGCCGAGACAGCCGGCCAACCCAACCGTGGCGAGGCTGCCTGCACCGATCGTAAACCGCCGTCGTGAGAGATGTTGTGAACGAGTCTGTTCTGCGCGCGCTCTTGTCATTAGTCGTCTATTCGTTCCTCCAGCATATTAAGTTTGGGAAAACAAATTAATAAGTTAGAGTTGTCTAATTATTTGTTGTGGGTCGGTTCGCCGTGAGAAACAGATTGCCACCGCTCGGAGACGGAAGCCTTAGCTACCACCTAGTTGTATCGGTTCGTTGTACCATGACTGTTCTTGTGACCGGCGCGAGCCGTGGAATCGGCCGGGCAGTTGCGCTGGATCTCGCAGCCGACCACGACATCGCCATCAACTACCGAAACGCGGCCGACGCGGCAGCCGGTGTGGTCGAAGCCGTGGAGGCAACCGGCAGCACCGCGGTTGCCGTACAGGCCGACGTGCGCGATTCGGCGGCGGTCGACGCGATGATCGAGACCGTCGTCGACGAACTCGGCAGCCTTGATGCGGTCGTCAACAACGCGGGCATCGCCGATCCGTCGCTCGCAACCGACACCGACGACGCACAGTGGAACCGCGTGCTTGAGACGAATCTCACCGGTGCATTTTATGTGACCCGGGCGGCGCTTCCGTTTCTCGACCCGGACGGCGACGTGGTGTTCATCTCCAGTATCGGCGGGACCGGCGGCACCGTCGACGCCAGCTATGCGGCCAGCAAGGCTGGGCTCCACGGACTCACCCGATCGCTGGCCAGAGAGTACGGTGACGGTGGCATACAGGTCAACGCCGTCGCGCCCGGACCGGTCGAAACGGAAATGAACGGCGTGATTCTCGAGTATCTCGAAGAAATCGACTTTCGCGGCCACGAAAACATCGATACGCATCTGCCCGCGTACGCCTGCCAACCCGAAGACGTTGCGCACACCGTGCGATACCTGCTGGAAAACGAGTACATTCAGGGCGAAATCGTCAACGTCAACGGCGGGATGCAGTTCCAGTAGCCAGTCACGTTTCTGCGACCAATCTCCGCGTCGGCAACGCTCAGAGTTGGACGCGCCGACTCACGAGAACAAGCGAGCCGACGAGCAACACGACTGCAACCGGGAGCAGCCACTGAAAAACGGCTAGAATGCCCGCGGTCGCCTGCACGCCAACGACGAGCAGAATCGCGGGCCCACAGCAGACGGTTCCCGAGAGCAACGCGGGTACCCCCGCAAGCACGCCAGCGGTGCTGTCAGCGCCGCCGCGGGCGGGCAGGCGACACGCCGCAGGACGCCGCCACGCACCGTAGGCAACCGCCAGATTCAGCCCGACGAGTACCGCCAATCCGAGACCGACGGCGGCCGTCAGCGGCGCAAAGAGGTAGTCGACGACGCCCAACTCGATGAACGCGACCGCCTCGTACTGAAACGGCCCGGTCGACTCGAACAACCGCGAAAGCGGGTCGTTGACGACGCTGAGGCCGACTTCGCCGGGCGTCACCGACCGCGCGAGGTCGCCAACGGCAACCGAGTACAGCAGGAAGTAGCCGACGGTGGTTCCGAGAAACACGGCCAATCCGTCGCGCGTCGAAACCACCCCGCGAACGGCGATGACGACGCGGCGCAGTGGGCGAACGGTCAGCCGGCGGGCGGATGTTTCAGTTGACATAGGTGGTCTCCGGATAGAAGCCGTACCACGCGAAAAACATCGCATCGAACGCGAGCACCGAGTCGAGACCGAGCGACTCAGCGGGTGCTTCCTCCCCGTCGACGCGGTAACGCCCGTTGCCGACTGCTTCGACAGTCGCACCGTCGGTTCGGTAGAGGTAGCCCGTTTCGAGCGTCGGCTCGGCGACCGCAACGAACTCCTCGCCGCCGGCCTCGCCGGTCAGCACCCGCTCGTCAAGCAGTCGCTCCTTGTTGAACGCAATCGCCGCGTCGGTCGTCCGCGCGCCGATCACGACCGCTTTCGGATGTTCTTCGTCGCTTTCGGCGAGCGGTTCGAACATCGTCCGCTCGTTTGCGTAGTAGCCCGACGCGGGGGCGTACTCGCCGTATGGGTCGTCGCCGTAGCGGCGCTGGTAGCCCGTGTTCGTCGTCAACACCTGCGTGTCGGGATACGCTGTCGCCCACTGTTCCCACGTCGTCCACGTGACGCGAAACTCCGCGAGCGAGCGGCCGGTGAGCGGCCCGTCGACGCCGGTAGCAACGACCTGTGGCCAGCGGGTGCCCGTGCCGCGGTCGTACATGAGCAGATTGCTGTTGACGAGTTGCCCCGAAACGCCGAACTCCGTCTCACCGCGTTCGAAGCCTTGGGCCGTGCCGGTCAGCGGGCAGTAGGTCACCGCGACCGGGTCGCCCGCGAGGGTGTCGTTGACGATTTCGTGCCAGACCAACACCGACTGGGGGTAGGCTTTCGCCTCGCCGTCACGGACGACGCCGAACACCGGGTCGTCGCCCGCGAGATCCGCGTTGTCAACGCTCGTGAAGTCTGGATCGTCGATGGAGGGAATGCCGTCGACACCGGGACCCCCGCTGAGCGCCGACGAGGCGAGGTGATCCTCGTCGTAGGCGAGATGGAGGCTGTCGTCGGCGAGCAGCGGATGGGGACCATCAGGGTCTTGGTTGATCGCACCGTGGCTGCTCGGTTGGTCGTCATCGGTGGTTCGGAGTCGGCCGATCATCCCCGAAAAACGGGCGCGCGAGTCGCTGAGACAGCCAGCGAACCCTACCGCACCGAGGGCTGCGCCCGTCGCAAGCACGCGGCGTCGGCTCGGGTTGCGGTCGGAACTCATACAGCGAGATGCGTGAGCCAGCCTCAAAAGGTGGACTCGCCCGTGTGCGGCGCGTACACAGCCGAATCCACGCGGTCACAGTCGCCGTTTTCGGTCCACAAACGCACTCAGCCGTCGTCACGCGAAAGCCGGTCGGCAATCGCTTGGCCCATGCTTCGTGGGTCGGGCTCGGCGATCTCGACATCGTCACCAACGCGGATGTTCCCCGGCGAGACGACCGTTGCACAGACACCACCGCGCTGCTCGCCGAGCGCGCGGGCGACACCCTCCTCGCGGGCGACCCGCTCAACGTGTGCGCACGGTGGGCGGCGGCGGGTCCCGCGGAGTTCGGCCGCACCGATTTTCACCGTCGTCTCCAGCAGGTCTTCGGGGTCGATCCCGCGGAGCACCACGTTGCGTCGGTGCCGGCCATCGAACAGGTCGATCCCGAACTGCTCGCGAATGTGCGCAAGCGCCTCGCTGGCGACGAGCGTCACTTCGCAGCCGTCGTAGGGCGCGTAGTGGCCCGTTCCGCGGAGGTACCGATCGCCAACGAGACCGCCCGAAACCGCCTCGACCGACTCGTGTGACACCATCGGCTCGCCGGCATCAAGTGCGGTAAACAGTTGGACAATCTCGGCCATTGCCCGACGTTGGCACCGGGTGTGCCTAAGGCTCACGGCCCCGAGATGCCTGCGTCATGACACACAGTAACGGGCGACCGCAGCGCCACATGCGGATGAAAAAGGCTATTTTTCGCGAACGGAAGACTGCAGTATGACCACCGTCACCGTCTGGAACGAGTTCCGCCACGAACGCGAGAGCGACGTCGTCGCCGACCTCTACCCCGATGGCATTCACGCCGTGATCGCCGAGACGCTCGAATCGGCCGGCTTCGACACCAACACCGCCACGCTCGACGAACCCGAACATGGGCTGACGGAGGCGGTGCTTGAGGAGACCGACGTGCTGACCTGGTGGGGCCACGCTGCCCACGACGAGGTGCGCGACGAGATCGTCGACCGGGTTCACGAGCACGTGCTCGACGGCATGGGCCTGCTCGTGCTGCATTCGGGACACTACTCGAAAATCTTCAAACAGCTCATGGGAACCTCCTGCTCGCTCAAATGGCGTGAAGCCGCCGAGCGCGAGCGCCTGTGGGTCGTCGAACCCGGCCACCCGATCGCCGACGGCCTCGACGAGTACATCCAACTCGAAGCAACCGAAATGTACGGCGAGCGCTTCGACATTCCCGCACCCGACACGCTCGTGTTCTCCTCGTGGTTCGAAGGCGGCGAGGTGTTTCGGTCGGGCTGTTGTTACCGCCGGGGCAACGGCCGCGTGTTCTACTTCCGGCCGGGCCACGAGACGTATCCCGTCTACCACAACGAGGATGTCCAGCAGGTGCTCGCCAACGCGGTCGCGTGGGCCGCCCCGGGCGACGGCCCCGATCCGGAGTTTGGCAACGCCGACCCGATTGAAGAGATCGATCTCAGCGACGACCGAACCGTGCACTAATCGGCTCGTCGAAAACACCGCCGCCCGGCGTGTCAGCTAAATGGGCTCGGTGCCTACCGTCGTCAATGAGTGCAGACGACGGCGACGACGCGGGCAAGCAGGCTGGGATGCGACTCATGGCCGCGCTTGGCGGCTTTGCACTGCTCATTTTCGTGCTCGGTATTGTCGGTATCTACGCCATTAGCTACGGATTCTGAGCGGCGGGTGCGGTTCGGGGTCGTCGACGACGACTCAGGATGTCGGTTCCGGCCCGATTCGACCGATTACGACTCGGAACCGTAGGTTTTGCCGTCGCGCGCGTCAGCGGTTTTTCGCCGAATTGCGGCCGACGCTTGGGCGGCATCGTAGCCAAAAAACACGTCGTTCGCGTAGACGTCAGCGACTTCCGCCGCGTGAATCAGGTTGTCGACGTCGACGTCGACCGCGTAGAGTTCGATCGAAAACGGCGTGTCGGGGTCGTCGCCGTCGGGCGCGTAATCGCCGCCGAGCGCGCTCCGAAAGCCGCGCGCAATCGTTTCGAGCCAGTAGGTCGTCCCGTAGTCGAGATCGTAGAGTGGAACCACAAACTCGTCGACGTATTCGGCGAGGGCGTCGATATCGAGGCCCGCACGCTCAAACAGATGGCCCGGATACGGGTCGGGATACAGCGTGAGATACGTTTTGCCGGGAATCCGCTCGCTCGCGTCGGCGACGAACGCGGTGATGACCGAGGCGCGCCATGCGTTCCAGTCGTCGAACGCGCTGTCGGCAAACCGCTGCTCACAGCGGTCGCAGTGGCAGTATCCCTCGCGCGGAAAGCCCACATCGTCGAGGCGAACGTCGTCGTTTTCGGCCGCACAGTCGGCAACGATGTCGAGCAGTCCCTCGCGGTAAGCGTCGTGGGTCGGACAGATGTAGGCCCAATCGAAGTAGGTTCGGTCGCGGGTCGCCTGTCGGCCCTCCGCGTCGACCGGAATCAGTTCGGGATTGTCGCTCGCGGCGGCGTTGTCGCCGAAACACGAAATCATGTTCACCGCGTTCGAAATTGGATCGGCCGGCCGGCCCGAGACGTCTTTGACCTCGTAAAACGCCCGGTCGAACTCGGGCCAGTCGACCTCCGGAACGTTTCGCGTGACGACACCGTACATACACCGCGTTGGCGACGGCCGTGGGTAAGTGGTTCGTTCACGGCTGGACGGTGAGCGGCCAAAAAATCGAGACGGTAGATGGCGGGCGATACAAACGCGGTGTCCGCGCGGTCTACTCGTCGACGCTGACTTCGACGGGTTCGGTTTCACCCGAGAAGAGCACGTACGCGAGCACGACAACGACGAGGACACCGAGCAGTTTCACTTTCGTGGACATGAATGGATAGATGGCCGGGTGCGTAATAGTTCTTTCTTGGCCGGATCCGTCGAAAGGCGAGCAGGAACCGTGGGTCGACCCGAGCTCCCGGTTACCGCGTCGGTTCGATGTGGTCGGCCAGCGCGTCGCGGATGATCGTGCCACAGTAGGTACACCGAACGCCCTCGTCGACGACGGTGAAGTTGGTTTTGACCGGCTCGTTGCCGTTGGTGATGCAGTTGTGGTTCGGACACGACAGCAATCCGACGACGGTTTCGGGGCGGTCGACGCGGTTCTTCTGGACCACCTCGAACTCGCGGATGATGTTGATCGTCGCCTCCGGGGCGATAAGCGAAATAACGTCGACTTCGGACTGGCTGAGTTCGCGGTTTTCGACCTTCACCACGTCTTTGCGACCGAGCCGGTCGCTCGGCACGTTCATCCCAACCGAGACGCTGAGGCCCGCCGAGCCGTCGATGCCGAGAATCGAAAGCACGTTGAGCGCTTGCCCGCCGGTGACGTGGTCGATGACGGTTCCGTCGCGGATTTTGGCGACCCGCAACTCGTGTTCGCTCATTGGCCCACCTCCACGTTCGACAGGAGATAATCGAGCAACGCCATCCGAACCGGCACGCCATTGTGTGACTGCTCGAAGTATGCCGCGTACGGCGTGCCGTCGACATCGGGTGCGATTTCGTCGACGCGCGGCAGCGGGTGCATCACGGTGAGGTCGTCGCTGGCGGCCGACAGCGTCTCGAGGTCGATCTGGTACTGGCCGGCGACCTTCTGGTACTCGGTCTCGTCGGGGAACCGCTCGCGTTGAATCCGGGTGACGTACAGCACATCGAGTTCGGGTAACACCGATTCGAGCGCCGTGTGCTCGCGCACCTGTGCGCCCGCCTGATGGAGGTCGAACCGGACGTTGCGGGGGAGCCGGAGGCTTTCGGGGCTGATGAAGTGCTGGCGGGCGTCGAAGTTGGTCAGCGCGTCAGCCAACGAGTGAACCGTCCGCCCGTATTTGAGATCGCCCATAATACCGATCGAGAGGCCGTCGAGGCCGACGTTTTCGCGGATCGTGTACAGATCGAGCAGCGTCTGGCTCGGGTGTTGGCCCGCGCCGTCGCCCGCGTTGATGACGGGCACGTCGACGAACTCGGCGGCCATTTTCGCCGCGCCCTCGCTGGGATGCCGAAGCACGATCGCATCGGCGTAGCCCTCGACAACCCGAACGGTGTCGGCGAGGCTCTCGCCTTTTTTCACCGAGGAGGACTCGACGGTTCCCATGTCGGTCGTGGTGCCGCCGAGGCGTTTGATCGCGGTGTCGAAGCTCATTTTGGTGCGGGTGCTCGGCTCGAAAAAACAGAGGGCAAGAACGGCCCGGCCGTACCGCTCGCTCCACGCTGCCGGGTCGTCGTCGATCTCGGCTGCGCGGTCGAGCACCGCCTCGATGTCCGCCCGCGAGAGCTGAGTCGCGGTGATGAGGTGGTCCTGACGCATTGGTAGAGAGGGGTTCGGCTACGCTCTTGAATCCCGCGGGTTGGCCCGCTCGGCACCACCGAACTGTGTGGTCGCGCTCGCAGCGACAACGACTTTTTGCGACTCGCCCACCAACCACGAGTATGTCACAGATCGATGCCGACACGCTGCTGCCGAACAGCCGGGTCAAACAGGCCGTCGCCGCGGGCGACGTGACCCAACTCACCCGTGGAAAAGCGTACGCCGAGGCGGGTGATACGTTCGAACTCGACGGCCAGCGGTTCGTCGTCAGCGGGGTCGACGAACTGACACTCGGCGAGTTCACTGACGAGGACGCCCAGCGCGAGGGCTCGGCGGATCTGGATGCCTACAAAGAACGGATGATCCGGGTTCACGGCGGCAACTTCGAGTGGGACAACGAGAGCGACGTGGTTCGACACCGGTTCGAACCTGCCGAGTGAGTCAACAGCGGCAGGATCGTGAAGTTATTTGTCGTTCATCCGCCGCTCGCGGCTCCGATTGGTCCGTAAATCCCGCCGGAGTCCACGCATGACGTAGCCAACCGGGACGACAACGAGAGTCGCCACAGCGAGGCCGACGACAACGATCAACGGTGGCAACACCGACTGAATGCCGCCAACGGTGATTCCGTCCTGGAGCAACTGCTGTGCGGCCGCCATATCGGTTGTAAAAACGACGAGTGCCATGACAAACGCATAGACGACGAGTATCGTGAGCAGTATCCGGAACGGCCGCGTAATCAGCCGTTTGGTATGATAGCTGAACGATTTTGCAGCGACATCAGGGTGTTTGATCGCCTGTCGATACATCCGCCGGCGGCGTTTCTCACCAGAAGACATGCGTAAAACTCTGCAGTCTCTGACATATAGTTATCTCCGAGAAGCTCGGACGGCTCGAGAGCACAGGCCGGCCGTCGTCATCTACCGTTAGTGGTGTCTCGTGAGGAGTGTCGGACATCATCGGTCATGGCATCGATACCATCGGAGCCGCTACGTCGTCGCCGACAGTACGAGCGACTGTCCGCCTGTCGATACCGCCCGCACTCAGTCGTCAGCGGCCGCACCGTCGACACCGCTGGTGGCCGCGTCGTTCTCGATGCTCGGCGGATACACGCCGCGGCGGAGTGTGAGGTCCGACTGCGGGCGCGCCATACAGGTCAGCGCGTAGTCCTCGCGTTCGGCGTCGGTGAAGCCGCGGGCAGCCGGTTGAGTGACCTCGCCCTCGACGATTTCGGCCGAACAGGCCAGACACATGCCGACGCGACAGGAGTACTCTTGGGCGATTCCCTCCTCCAAACACGCCTTGAGGATGGTCTGTTTGTCAGAGATGGAAATCGTCTCGCCGGTTCCCAGAAACTCGACGGTGTACTCGGTCATACTGCGAGCGTTCGACGACCGTGCGCAAAACTCTTGTTATGGATTGGCTCGGCGAGGGGTGGCGACAACGAATGCGGAATCGACTCGCGTCGCCAGCAGCACCGAGAACTGATCCGCAACGACTAACCCGCAACCGACCCCCATACTGGCCAATGAGCATGAAAGCGACCGCCCGTGCCCACCCGATTCAGGGACTCATCAAGTACCACGGGATGCGCGACCCCCAGCGACGCCTGCCGTACCACGACTCGATCAGCGTCTGTACCGCGCCCACGAACACGACGACGACCGTCGAGTGGCTCACCGATGTCGACGCCGAAGACGGGAACCAAGACACCTATCTGATCGACAGCGAGGAGGTCGACGGCCGGGCAGCCGAACGCATCCAGTTGGTCGTCAACCACGTTCGAGATCTCGCAGGGTTCGACCACGCCGTTCACTTCGAAAGCGAAAACTCCTTTCCGTCGAACATCGGCTTCGGCTCGTCGTCATCGGGCTTTGCGGCGGCCGCACTCGCGCTCGTCGAGGCCGCCGACCTCGACATGACGCTGCCCGAAGTTTCGACGGTCGCCCGCCGCGGGTCGTCGTCGGCCGCCCGCGCCGTAACGGGTGCGTTTTCGCATCTGTACGCGGGGATGAACGACGAGGACTGTCGCTCGTACCGAATCGGCTCCGCACTTGTGGACGACCTGAAAATCGTCGCCGCCCACGTGCCGTCGTACAAGGAAACCGAGGCGGCCCACAGGGAAGCCGCCGAGAGCCACATGTTTCAGGCGCGGATGGCACACATTCCGACCCAGATTGCGGATATGCGCGATGCGCTCCGCCGCGCGGATTTCGATGACGTGTTCGAACTCGCCGAACACGACTCGCTCTCGCTGACGGCGACGACCATGACTGGACCGGCCGGGTGGGTGTACTGGCAACCCGAAACGATTGCGGTGTTCAACGCAGTTCGCGAACTCCGCGACGACGGCGTCGACGTCTACTTTTCGACCGACACGGGCGCGAGCGTCTACGTGAACACGCGCGAAGAGTACGTCGACCGCGTCGAATCCCGAATTGCAGAAATCGGCGTCGACACCGACGTCTGGGAGGTCGGCGGTCCCGCTCACGTGCTCGCCGGAGACTCCGCGCTCTTTTGAGCGAGAGAAAGTCGACAGCGACACCGCGCCGAGGGATGTTCGCGGATCGGACTGAGACAGTCATCCGACGACACTTTCATTCGGCTGACGGCCCTACCCGTCGTATGCACGTTGTCGTCTTGGGCGCAGGCTACGCTGGCGTCACGCTCACCCGCAAACTCGAACAGTCGCTGCCGCCCGAGGTGACACTCACGCTCGTCGACGAAGCCGACCAGCATCTCGTCCAACACGAAGTCCACCGTGTGATACGACGGCCCTCAGTTACCGATTCGATTCAGGTTCCACTCGACTCGCTGTTCGACCGGTGCGACGTCGTGGCCGCTCGGGTCGAACACGTCGACACCGACACCAACGAGGTCGAACTCGATACGGGTGAGACAATCACGTACGACTACGGCGCACTCTGTCTGGGGGCGGAGACCGCCTTCTACGACCTGCCGGGCGTCGCCGAACACGGTCTGCCGCTCAAGTCTGTCGCCGACGCCGAGGAAATCCGCACGCGAGCGATCGACGTGATCGAGTCGGGAGCCGACGCGCAGTTCGTTGTCGGAGGCGCGGGGCTGTCGGGCGTCCAGGTTGCCGGCGAACTGGCGACGCTCGCCGCCGAAGCCGACGCGAGCGACCGGATCGACATCGTGTTGCTCGAACAGCTCGACTCGGTCGCCCCGGCGTTCCCCTCGGCGTTTCAGGACGCCGTTGCCGACGCGCTGGCCGACCGCGGCGTCGACCTTCGCACTGAAACGAGCGTCGTGCACGCGACGGAATCAACGATCGAAACCGAGCGACACGGTGCGAAGACCACCGTCGACGCCGATCTGTTCGTCTGGACCGGTGGCATTGCCGGCAGCGACGCGATGGGCGGCGACCGACCGGTCGTCCGCAATGACCTCCGGCTGACGCCCACGACGTTCGCGCTGGGGGATGCTGCCCGCATTGTCGACGCCGATGGCGCGGCCGTCCCCGCCAGCGCGTCGGCGGCGATTCGGGCGGCCAAACCGGCCGCGACAAACATCACCAGGCTCATCGAGTGGGAGTTGGCGAGGGCTGGCGGGTTGGAGCCACGACTGACGCCGTTTCGGTTCGACGTGCCGGGCTGGATCGTCTCGGTCGGCGACGGCGCGGTCGCACAGGTTGGCGAAAGCGTCGTCACCGGCGCGGCCGCAAAAGGCCTCAAAGCGAGCGTTGGCGCGGGCTATCTGAGTTCGATTCGAGCGATCAGAAAGGCGACCGAACTGGTCGGCGAAGAACTCGGCGCGTGACGACAGCCGAACGGTTGTGCGTGACGAGAAAATCGTCGCTCAAACGAGTCAGACGGAGTAGTAGTACTCGCCGGCGCGTTTCTGCTGGCTGTCCTTCTGACTGCCGGGCTTGTTGATTCGTGGGCGACCCGTCCGCTCGTCACGGCGGAATGTGATGTCGAGGTCGGCCAGAAAGTCGTTCATGCCCGCGCGCATCTCCTGTGGCACCGAGGCGTGACCCCGCTGGGCGGGTTCGCCATCGAACACCATCAGCCGATCGGCGAGCAGGTCAATCATGTAGATGTCGTGGTCGATGACGAGCACGGTCGCATCGTGGTTTTCGGCGTACCGCCGGATGGCGGTCGTCGCCTGCACCCGTTGTTCAACATCGAGGTGCGCGGAGGGCTCGTCGAGGACGTAGAGATCCGATTCGTCCGACAGACAGGCCGCGATGGCGACCCGCTGGCGCTCACCACCCGAGAGATCGGTCAGCTGTTGCTCCATAATCCGGTTGAGTTGGAGCGGGTTGGCGACCTCCGTATTCCAGTAGGAACTGCCGAACTTGTCGGTGATCGACGCCAGAAAGCTGTCGACCCGCATCGGTTGGTCGATGTCGATGTACTGCGGTTTGTACGAGATGTCGAGGTTGAAATCGAGACTGCCCTCGTCGGGTTCGATCGACCCCGCGAACAGCTTCGCGAGCGTCGATTTGCCGATGCCGTTCGGGCCAACGACACCCAGCACCTCACCCTCGTAGATGGTACCGCTGTCGACCGACAGCGAGAACTCACCGTCACCGTAGGATTTCGAGAGGTCGGGGTACTCGACCAAGGGTTGGCCCCGCACGGTCTCGCGGGGGGCGTGTTCCTCGAACGTGATCGAATCCGGGCGGATCCGCATGTTTTCGTTGGTGAGATACCCCGTGAGATACTCGTTGATCCCGTTGCGAACCGATTTGGGCGGCGTAATGACACCGAATGCGCCGGGCTCGCCGTAGCCGACATGGAGCGTGTCGGCCAGCAAGTCAAGAATTGCGAGGTCGTGTTCGACGACGAGCATCGATCGGTCGCGGTCGTCGTCCTCGGCGAGCTCTTGAATCAGTCGCGCAACGACCATCCGCTGGCCGATGTCGAGATACGGCGTGATCTCGTCGAGAAAGTAGAAGTCGGCGTCGCGGGCGAGACAGGCCGCGATGGCGACCCGCTGGAGTTCGCCACCGGAAATCGAGTCGATCGACTGATCCATCACCGGACGAATGCTGAGTCGATCGATCAATGAGTCAAGCGCGCCCCGTTCGTCAGTTCGTTCGAGCAGCGCGCGCGTGTTGCCGTCGAACTGCGAGGGAATCTGATCGACGTACTGCGGTTTGCGCGAGATGGTGATCTCGCCGTCGATCAGTCGCGTGATGAACTGCTGGAGTTCCGATCCACGGTACCGATCAAGCACCGGTTGCCAGTCGGCTTCGGTTTCATACTCGCCGAGATTCGGAATGATTTCGCCGGCGAGCGCTTTGACGGCCGTCGATTTGCCAATACCGTTCGGACCGAGAATGCCGGCGACGCTGCCGGCTTCGGGCACGGGAAGTCCGTAGAGTGCGAAGGCGTTTTCGCCGTAGCGGTGGGTTGGGTCTTCGGTGAGTTCCTGTGGCAGGTTGATGATCTCGATGGCATCGAACGGACATTTGTCGACGCAGATGCCACAGGTTTCGCCGAGACAGATCTCCTCGGAGATGCGGATCTGCTCTGGGTCGCCCTCCTCGGTATCCTCGCCACGGACGGTGATACACTCCTTGCCCGTGCGGTTTGGCGGGCAAAAGTTCGCACACTCGTAGTTACAGCGGTCGGGTTGACAGCGGTCGAGGTCGACGACCGCGATACTGTCATCGGCCATCTACAGCGTCACCGCCGACGAGAGCAACAGCGCGTAGGTAATGAACCACAGACAGAACGTCATGAAGCTGACAAACAGGTTGTCTTTGATGCCGAACTCGCTCACGTCGACGCCGACGAGTTTGAAAATCGGGAACTGGATGAAAATAAAGCCGGCCATGATGAGCACCGCCAGCGTGTCGCCCGCGGCTTCCGGCGTCGTCCCCACAAAGAACGCCGAGGCGAGCGCCGCAGCAATCCCGGCAAAACAGGAGATGGTGGTGACTGTCACCCCACGCATATGATCCGAGAGCCCGGCTGTCGTTTCGGTAGCCATACCACACTGTCGGTGAGCCGCCATCAAAAGAAGTTCGTTTGCGAGCCGACTGCTGGCGCGGGTCGACAGCGTCACAGACGCGTCGCGTTAAGTTTTATATCGCTGTCGACCCAGACACAGGTAATGGCAGGAACAGACGACGAACAACTTATCGATCTGCCACCGAGCGCAAAGCTGGTGTTCAAAGTGCTCGAGTACAACGGCACGCTGACACAGAAGGGAATTGTTGAAGAATCCATGCTCTCGGCGCGAACGGTGCGCTACGCGCTCGAACGCCTCGAACGGATCGGCGTCGTCGACGAAGACGTCTACTTTGCGGATGCCAGACAGAACATCTACGAGCTCACGCCGAAAGCCGACCTCGCGCTCGAAAACAGCGAGGCCTACGCCGACTAGGCGGACGACAACGACGCACGAGCGTTGGTTCGTCGAGTGGCGGCGAATCCGTCGGCGACGCAGTATGTTCCGGCCAACTACTCCGCGTCCTCGGCCGACACTACTCCACGTCCTCGGCCGACACCTGTTTGGTGAGCGTGTACGCGTTGAACGCGGTCAACAACAACGTGACGCCGAGTGCCGTCGCGGCCGCAAAGACGAACGCCAACAGAATGAACCAGAGTTCGGGACCGAAAACGGGGTAGCTTCGCCCGTCGGCGACCGGCCCGAGCAACTCAAACACGCGGACAACGTAGGCCAGTGTCGCAACCGCGAGCCCAACGAACACGCCAACTGTTGCATTGCGCTTGACCGAAAGCGCCTCCACCATCGTCGACGCCGGGGGGCGGTCTGGAACGTCGTCTGTCACAGCCTCGGCTACGGGACAGCGAATAAAAGCCGTGTCGACTCCGCGGAGCCAGCCGAGAGAGCGACATCGAATCACACCCATCAGTGAGCCGATACGCTGATACTGGTCGATTCTGATTGACGGATATGGACGGCTGGAGAGGACAGGTTGCAAATGCGTCGGTGCTCGTCGCACTGTTGGGGCTTGTGTTCGTCGTCAGCGGCGTCACGCTGTGGTATACGGAGTTTGTGACGACCGCCGAGTCGACCGTGGAACTGCTGTATTTGCTGGTCATGCACGTGTTGTTCGGTGGCGTGATTCTCGCGCTCGGTATTCACATCGAACAGAGCCAACTGGAGTCCGAAGCGCAGTTTTCGGTGATCGCGTGGTGTTACGGCGGCTTTACGCTCATGTTTGCGCTGAGCGTGTGGGGCCATCTGGACGCGATTCTCGCGGGACGGCTCACGATCGAGTTCGCCAGTGACTTTGTCATCTTTTCGAGTCTCGGCGGGGCGTTTGGCGTCATCGCGGGCGTGACCGCGGGACGGGCGGAGGCGAACAAACGGCTCGCCGAACGGAATAAGCAACAACGCGAGACGCTCAGCCTGCTGACACGGCTCGTGAGTCACGACCTCCGCAATGACATGGCGATCATCAGCGGCTACACGGAGATGATTGACGAGCACGTCGACGACGAGGGCCAACCCTACGTGGAGGTGATTGCCAACCGAATCGACGAGGCGGTCGACCTCTTGGAGGACACGGGCACACTGGTCAAATCGATCAACGAGGAACGCGACCTCGAACCGGTCGATCTCTCGACAACGCTCACCCAGGAGGTCACAAAAATCCGTGAAAACCATCCGACAGTGACGCTCGAAACCGAGATTCAAGACGGCCTCACCGTCACCGCCGACAGCCTCCTCCAGCAGCTGTTTGGAAACCTGTTGAGCAACGCGGTGTTTCATAACGATCCCGACTCGCTGACGATCTGGGTGACTGCAACGGCGGACGAAGAGATGGCCGAAGTCGTCGTCAGCGACTCGGGAACCGGCATCGATCCGAAACTGCGCGAGCGATGTTTCGAACTGGGTGAACAGAGCGAAGACAGCACGGGCGACGGAATCGGCCTCTATCTCGTGTCGCGGCTGGCGAAGATTTACGGCGGCTCAGTCGACCTCGATGAGTCGAACGCGGGCGGCGCGCGGTTTACGGTCACTATTCCACGCGCCTCCTGAGCACAAGTTGGTGTTGTTCGGGGTGGGTCGCGATCGGCGGGAGTCGACAAAACAGCGGAAACCAGTACAGAAAACGACAACCGACCAACCGAGTCGCCAGCGAGATGAGTCAGTATGTTGCTTCTGATTCAGGCGTACGCCTCAAACTCACGGCCAAAGACGACGAAGTAGCCGGTGCCGATGAGGCCGATGACGGTTGCAATCGCGAACGCCAGCGTTGGGCTGCCGGCGAACAGTGCACCCGGCCCGAACGGGTTTGGGACGCCGCCGTAGATGGCCCCACCGAGTGCTGCGCTCGGGATGACGATGAGATTTCGCAGGAGGTAGTACGCGCCCGTCACCCGGCCGCCGGTGTCAGCCTCAGCGGGGCCGACGATGAGCGCCTTATGCGCCGGCAGCCCGGCGAACCGGATTCCCGAAAACGCGAACAACAGCACCAACACCGCGGCGCTCGGTGGGGCCGAAATCAGGAGAATCGGAAACACCGCGTAAACGAGAAAGCCGGTGGCGACGACGGGTTTGAGTCCGACGCGTTCGGCCGCCGCAGCCGAGGGGGCCATCACCAACAGCGCGATCAACATCTCAACCCCGAGAAGGAGTCCAAAGAACGTCGCCGGTCCGAGGTCGACCGCGCCGACCGCCGGCAGCGACACCGACAGCCCGACGTTCAGAAACTGCGTGACGACGATGATGAAAAACACGTAGACCATGCCGTTGGCAAACCGAACGAGCGTGTCGGCGACGAGCAACGGCCGAAGCGTTGGCGGGAGATTTCGGAGATCATCGCGGAGTTGGGCGAACCCACCAAACGAGTCACCGAACGAGTCGTCGCTCGCGTCGTACATCACGTGCTGGATAATCGTTGCCGCAATGCCGAAGATGACCGCGACGCCGAGGACGTACCGAAAACTCACCGCGAACGACGGATGCAACGTGAGCAGACCGGCCGCGAGCACCGGGCCAATGAGAAACGCACTCCGGCGGAAGGTTTCGGTGCTCGCAAAGCCGCGAGCGAGGCGGTCGGGGTCGACGCTCTGTTTGACGATGGCGTACGTTGCGCCGAGGCCGAAGGATTTCCACGCCTGTGCGAGCACGAGGCCGACGAACACCCAGAGCCATGGCTCGATGGCGACCCCCGCAATCTCGACGGTGCCGAACGACGGGGCAATGAACCAGAGCAGAAAGCCGGCGGTCGAGGCCAACCCGAAGACGGTCAGGGCGTATCGCGAGCCGATGCGATCCGAAACAATGCCGCCGGGGTACGGGTAGACGGCGCTGATGACGTTGCCGAACGAGCCAAACACACCGATGACGAACGCGCTTGCGCCAAGCACCGAGAGATATTCGGGGAGAAACCGGGTCGTCATCTGAAAGCCGAGGCTGAAGGCAAACAGCGCGACAGAGAGCACGAACACGTCACCACGGAGCGCGAAAAACTGTTTGTAGCCGTCGAGCGGGCTCACGTCGTCTGCGGTGTTCTTGCCCATACCGTTTCGTACAGGCGGCCAATAAAAACACCACCGGCGTAGATTGGGACGACAAGACAACACCGATGTGTTGACCTGATTCCTCGCGTTGTCGAAACGAGCAGCCCACTAACAGCGTCGTTGGCGACGCAGGAGTCCAGTTCACCCGAAACAGCCCACCACGAACCCGACAAGACCGAACCGCTAAAGAATGGGGCGGGCATTTTTTCGACAATGACGATTACGTTCGGCTCCGCCTCGGCCGACCCCGGGACGGTCGACGTGGGTCGACTCACCGTCGGTGAGACGCGCGATGGAAGTCCGGTCGGCCTGCCGGTCGCCGTGATCAACGGCGCGGCCGACGGGAAACGGCTCTACATGCAGGCGGTCAGCGACGGCAACGAACTCAACGGCCTTGGCGTCATCCGCCGTGCAGTGCCACAGATCGACCCAAAAGCGCTCTCGGGTTCGATTCTCATCACCGGCATTGTCAACTACTACGGCTTTCAGGTCGCCGAACACCGCAATCCCATCGACGACCGCAAACTCAACCGGACGTTTCCGGGCGACGACGAGGGAACGGCGAGCGAGCGGATCGCTGCAGGCGTCTACGATGCGGCCAAAACCGCCGACCTGATTTTGGATCTCCATCAAGGCTCGGCCAGCCGGATGATCAACGAGGTTCGGGTTCGCTGCGGGCGGCGTCACAACCTGCACAGCGAGTGTCTCCGGCTGGCAAAGGTGTTCGGCTGTGGCTACGTTCTCGACCAGAAAGGCCCCGATGGGCAACTCGCCCGCGTCGCCCCCGACGAGGGGATTCCGACAGTCGACCCCGAACTCGGCGGGTCGGTCGGCTTCGACGCCGAAAGCGTCCAGAAGGGTGTCGAAGGCGTGTTCAACGTGCTTCGGTACTACGGCTTTCTGGATGGTGACATCACGATGGGTCGGCAAACCCGCGCAAAGCGGTTCGATCAGTATGGCTCGCCGGCCGGTGGACTGGTAGACTACAAAACCGACCTCGGCAAGCGCGTCAAAAGCGGCGAGACGCTGTTCGAAATCACCGACGCCTTCGGTCAGGTCAACGCCAGCGTGACCGCCGACAACAGCGGAATTTTCTGGCGCTCGCGACGGCTCCCACAGGTCGCCGCCGGCGAGTACGTCTGTTCGGTCGGTACCAACGTCGACAGCTACTGAGTTGGCGACGACCCTACCGCTCGGGATGTGTCGGCGCGTCGAACCCGCCACGAACCAACGGTTTGGCGATGTGTCGGCGGGCGCTGGGCGGCACCTCGTACCAGCCGATTTCGAGTGCGCGATCGATCGGGTGGCGCACTTTGTCGCTCGCAGCGGTTGAACAGTCACGACACCGATACCCCTGGTTGCGACCGGCGGATTTCATGCGACGAGCGCAGTCGGGACAGGTTGGCGTTACCCGCTCGGTTCGCACGAGCGAGCGAACGGCGAACTTTTCGAGTTTGATTGTTCCCCCGCTGTGTTCGCCACAGGCGGTGAGTTCGTCGCCAACGCGAAGCGAGCGAACCCGATCACGAAAGCGCTTTGTCGGTTCGAAGGCGACACAGTCGACCGCTGCGTCGGTTTGGGGCTCGCGCAAGCGAAAAAACACGTGGCCACCGCGTCGCGTTTCGGGACCCCCGCTGACGACGCCGTCAGTTCGGTACCCCCTCCCCTCACGCAGCGACCCAATTCGACCGCCGGCGAGATGCTGGTCGGTCCCTTGGTTCGTCACAAATGTCGCCCAGCGGTCGACGTGTTCGGTTGTGTCGCCCGCGGCGATTTCGTCGGCGACCCGCTCGACAGCCGCGGCCTCGTCGCCGCGAATCCCGTACAGAATCGGCCCCGGCGCGTTAGGAACACAGACCGTCTCGCCAGTCGCGCGGTCGACCGTATCCCAGACCGTGGGATACGCCGCCTCGGCCGCCCGGAACACGGCTTTCTCGTCGACCTCGCGTGCCGTTCCACACTGATCGAACTCCCGGTAGGCGATGCGTTCGGCGGTCCACTCGTCGAACGCGTTCCACGCGCCGACCGCGGCCAGCGCGCCGATTCGACCCCGCCCCCGAACCGCACAGCCGTCGGCTTTCCAGCCGCGATGACGGTAGCCCGCGTCGTCGGCGAGCGCGAGCGCTTCGGCGCGGTTGAGTTTCTCGCGAAGCGCTCGGCGAGCGAAGTCGACGACAGCGTCGCCAACGGTGGTCGGATCGCCGGGAGCGACGACGAGCCCGGGGCTGGTTCGGTCGTCGCTGTCGATTGCGAGTTCGGTGAGCCGGGCGGCCGCGATGTCGACGGCGTCGCCCGCGGAGACGTCGGTATGAATCGCCAGCGCCGCGTTGCCCCGGGTTTTGTGTCTGACCGCCGGGTTGAGCCGAACCAACAACAGCCGGTCGACGCGGCCGCCGTGCTCGACGAGGTCTGCGGCGATGTGCGCGGCGAGATACGTCGTACACATCCCGTCGGTCCGCGAGTCCGTGTCGTCGACGGCGATAACGGTCACACCCGAGAGAGTTGCGAGTGACAAAAATCGTTTACGGGTCGACCGGCGCTGGCACCGCGGATGCAGTCGCTCGCAGCGAATCTGGTAGCAATGTCGAAACCCCCGGACGAGGCCTCGGTTGGGGCGGCGAGTCGACGCAACACATATAACGCTAAAAGCGCCTACATCCGGCTATGTCACGAACAGCACTGGTCGGCAACATCACCGCGATGCTGGAGGATGCGGACTTCCTCGTGAGCGATCGGTGTTCGGTTCGACCGAAGAGCTTCGACCTTGCGGCGCGCCGCGGGGACGATCTCGTGCTGTTGAAAATTCTCGGCAACATCGACGCACTCACCCGCGAAACCGGGGCCGAACTCCGCCGGCTCGGCGACTATCTCTCGGCGACCCCGATGGTCATCGGGCTTCGCACGCGCAATCAGGAACTCGAACCGGGTGTCGTCTACTTTCGTCACGGTGTCCCGGTAATTAACCCCGACACCGCCTACGACCTCTTCATCGAGGAGGTGCCGCCGCTCATCTATGCGGCCCCCGGCGGGCTCTACGTCAGCATCGACGGCGACCTGTTGGCCGACGAGCGCGAGGAACGCGGCTGGAGCCTCGGCCAACTGGCGAGCGAACTGGGCGTCTCGCGACGGACCGTCTCGAAGTACGAAGATGGCATGAACGCCTCCATCGAGGTTGCCATCCAACTCGAAACGCTGTTCGATCGGCCGTTTTCGAATCCCGTCTCCGTGCTCGACGGAGCCGAAGAGGTTCGCGATGCCGACCCGCTTCCCGACGCCCCCGCGGTCGACCCGGACGACGAACACGTGTTAGCGATCCTCACGGAGGCCGGTTTCGACGTTCACCCGACCAACCGCTCGCCGTTCAAAGCGGTCAGCACCGACGGGAACCGCTCCGAACAGACCGTGTTGACGGGCCATTCATCGTTCACCCGGAGCGCGGAAAAACGCGCCAAACTTATGAGTTCGATTGGTCGCGTGACGAAAGCACGGTCGGTGTACTTCACGAGCGACGAGACGAAAACCGACAGCGTCGACGACACCGCACTCGTCTCCTGTGAGGAACTCGCCGCGATCGACGATCCCGATGCGATTCGCGAGTTGCTTCGCGAGCGGGCCACGCGGCCGGACGAATAAAAAAGCCGTGCCGAAAAGGACGGTTAGTTGGCGTAGTTTGCTTCGAGATGCGCGACGATGTCGTCGCTTTCGGGCATCCCGTCGATGCCGTGGTCTTTATCAATGAGTACCGGCACGCCGAACTGGCCGCTGACTTTTTTCACGTCGGTGCGGTCGCTTCGCGAGCCGGGCACCTTGCGTGATTCGTACTCGAGGCCGAGTTCCTCGAGTTTGTTGACGACTTTCGCACAGTACGGGCAGCCGGGCAGTTCGTAGAGTATGAGGTTTGCCATCGCCCTCTCTACGTGGGCCACTCAGATGAATCCCATGGTGCTGTGCGTTCGCACCGCACGCGACAGCGAGGCCGCCTAGAAGGCGATGAACTCGCCGTCCGCGAGGAAGAAAACGATGTAGTAGCCCAACAGGGCGAGTGCGAGCAGCCACTGGCCGGGCGAGACCTCACGGGCTTCGCCGACCGCGACCTTCAGCAGCGGGTAGCTGAGAATCCCGGCGGCCAGTCCCTCAGCGATCGATGCCGTCAGCGGCATCACGGTGATCGTCAGGCCGGCCGAAATCGCCCACACCGGATCGCTCCAGTCGATGTCGGCAACGCCCCGGAGCATGATAATGCCGACAACAACGAGCGCGATGTAGGTCGCATACGTCGGAATCAACGCAATAAGCGGGACGACCGCCAGCGACGCGAGGAAAAAGAGTCCGACAACGGCGGCCGTCAGTCCGGTTCGACCACCCTCTTCGATTCCGGTCGACGACTCGATGTAGGTCGTCACCGTCGAGGTTCCCATAACCGCACCGACCGTGGTGCCGACGGCGTCTGCCATCAGCGGTTTGTCCATCTCCGGAAGGTTGCCGTCCTCATCGAGGAAGCCGGCGATACCCGATACCCCAATGAGGGTGCCAGCGGTGTCGAAGAAGTCGACAACGAAGAACGTGAACACGACCAAGAGGAAGACGAGTGGATCCTCGGGAATCTGGCCGAGCCCCGAAATGAAGCCCTCGACAAGCGGAAGGAAATTGTACTGCACATCCAGCAGGTACGGCACGAATCCCTGCGCTTGCACGTCAGCGTACGCGGGTGGCGCAAACGCTTCCTCTTGGGCGGAGGAGCTCAGCGCGATAAGCCAGCCCGCCAGCGCGGTCAGCAGAATGCCGATGATGATCGATCCGCGCGTGCCGCGCGCATAGAGGAACAGCGTGAGTGCAAGCCCGGCAAGCGAGAGGAACGCAACCGGGTTGAGCAGGAAGTTTCCGAGTTGGACCAAGGTCGCATCGTACGAGACAATAACGCCCATCTCCTGAAACCCAAGGAACAACAGAAACACACCGATACCCGCACCGACCGCGAACTTGACCGGCTCAGGGAAGAGTTCGATCACGTATTTTCGCGCGCCAACTGCGGTCAGCGCGATAAACAGCAGTCCTTCAACGAAGACCGCAGCGAGGGCGACCTCCCACGGGACGCCCAACCCTAAGACCACCGTAAATGCGAAGAAGGCGTTCAGTCCCATGCCGGGCGCAAGCCCGAATGGCCGTTTGGCGTAGAACGCCATCACCGTGATGGCGGCAACCGACGCCAAGATCGTCACAACCGCCAGCGCCTGCAGCACCTCGGCTTCTCCCCAGCCGGCTGGCGGATTTGTCATGATCGCCGGCGCGAGAATCGCCGGGTTGACGACGATAATGTACGCCATCGCGAGGAACGTTGTTGCACCCGCCAGCACCTCCGTGCTGACATCGGTTTCGTGCTCTTCAAAATCGAACCGTTCTGATAACCCCATTGTACGTATGTACGGGTTCTCACAAATATCTACTTAATAGTTTCTATCAGATGCGGTGTACTGCCGTATATTCGGTGTAAAACTCCCAATAAAATGACAAACGGATAGCTACTCGATTCCCCGGACGGCCGAGCGTGTGCGCCCGTCGAGGACGACGCGTTCCGGCGCTACTCGAACGTCGTCAGCGAGCCAACCGGCGCGTCGGTCGTCGCCCGCGCTCGCGACATGCCCTCGTCGCCAACGGCGATCAGGGCGAACACGCCGGTCACGTCGGCATCGGCCTGTTCAGCGATGTCGAGAAGCAGTTCTTGGGTTTCGCCCGACCGAATCAGGTCGTCGACGATGAGCACCGACTGGCCCGCCGACAGCGCCCGCGCGGGCAGATAGTAGGTGAGTTCGATTCCCGAGGCGAGACGCTGGCGCGACTCGATGAACTCCTCGACGGCGGTTTCTTTGGATTTTTTTGCGTACGCTAGTGTTGCGCCAAAGTACGACGCCATCGCCGCACCGATCGTAATACCGTCGGTGGCGGCGGTCAACACCACGTCCGGGCGGTCGAAGCCGAAACTGTTGGCCGCAACGGGCGCAACGAGATCGAGAAACGACTGGTCGAAAACGACTCCCGAGTTGTCGACGTACCCCTCGTCGTCAAAGCTGACGCGCGCACGGAGTTCGTCGGCGAGCGCTTCCTGGCCGATTCCCTTGACGACCTCGCGGGCGCGCTCGGCTCCCGGGAGGACGTGCCCGTTGACATACCGGTTGAGATCGCCCGCCGGCAGCGCCGTCGCCGTTGCGAGTTCCTCGTACGTCCGCGTCTCTTTGAGCATTCGGAGCACGGCGACCGCCTGCAGCTGGAGGGCTGCCTTCTCTGCGCGGTTCATGAAAATACTCGTGATTGTGCAAGTATGAATATAACGATCCCATACAACCCGAAAATGCCCACATCACTGTACAGCAGCTTTCGGCCGCGCCGATGTTTTCGCCTGAATGTGAAACAAATCTTTTCGAAAAACAAAAAAGGATTTCGAGCATACCAATGCTTAAGTGGATGGCGAGCCAATTTGGAGTCGTCATGAGCACGCAGAAAACCGTCCGACGGCAGTTCGGGAGCGTCGAAGAGTCCGAGGCCCTCCGACTTGACGAGGAGAAGGCCGAACAGATCATCGAGGCGCTGAACACCGATCTGGCGAACGCGTATGTGCTGTATCATCAGCTCCACAAACACCACTGGAACGTCGAGGGCGCGGAGTTCCTCGAAATTCACCGGTTCCTCCAGGAGGCCTACGAGAACCTCGAAGCCGGCGCGGACATGATCGCCGAGCGCGCCCAAGCCATCGGCGGCGTGCCGATTGCGGGCCCCGCCAATCAAGAAGAACGCGCAACCATCGAGTTCGAGGGCGAAGATGTCTACGACATCCGCACCTCCCTTGAGAACGACATGGAAGCCTACGGCGACATCATTGAGGGCATGCGCGAGCACATCCAGCTGGCAGCCAACCTCGGCGATCCGACGACCGAGCACCTGCTCAAAGAGATACTCACCAACATCGAAGAGGACGCCCATCACATCGAGCACTACCTCGAAGACGATACGCTCGTCCTCGAATCGGCGACGAACTAAGCGGTCACGACACACTCGTCGGCGGTGTCGGCGCACGCGGGCAAAGCAACACAGATTCTTTTCCAATCATCCATCCAGCGCCATCGCTGAGCGGTCAAGAACATCGACAGTGACTGACGAGAACTCACGGGAGCGGACGACAGGCCTGCACAAGAGACGAAGCCGGCGACTTACTGGCGAAGAGAGACCGTCAGATCGGTTGCAATCCAGCCGTCACAGTTGCCGTCCTCGGTGAACACCGTCCGACTCGGCGAGGCACGGAGAGCAGACACACAGGGAATCTCTGCCTCCGAGTGCTTGCGGTGCCGGCTGGCGTCTTGGACGTTCATACTACCTCTTAGGTGAGCCTAAACTGAAATAGGTTTTGGTCGGCCAAAGAATCGTTCTCTCGCGCTGAAGACGGCGGTGGTGCCGCAGGCTTATTCGTCCGGCGGCCCAACTGCGGGTATGACCCGCTCTCCAGCCGATTGGGCCGATGATCGCCCGCGCGACCGCGAGAAGCTGGCGGCGCAACTCGACGAACTCGACGCAACGCTCGACGAACTGCGAAGCGAACTCCGAGCGGAACGCCGACGCGAGCCGCCCAAACCGCCGAGCCTCGGTGAACTCCTCAGGTTCACCGAACAGTATTCGATTCCGACGCTCATCGCATTGCTCGAGGCGACGATTCAGTCGCTCGAACTGCTTCGGCGAACCCTGCGGCTTGCAGACCCTGGGCGAGCAGCACGCGAAGAAGGCACAGCCGCGCGAACCCGACTCGACCGCGTCGGCAGCGAGGCAGGCGACCAGCTAGCGAACGCCCTTGGCGAGCTTCGGACGGCGCTATCGGCGACCGAACTGCCGGAAGATTCCGAGTCGCGACGGCTGCTCGACGATGCCTACGGGCTCACCGGCGAGATTGAACAACGGCTGCGCGACGCCGAGACGGTCGTTCGCGAGCAGCGCGATCGAGAGCGAACCGGTGACGAGCGCCGAGGACGTTCCGACGCAGATCGCTCGGGCCGGGAACGACCGGGTCGTAACCGCGGCGTGATGATCGATGTGACCGAGGATGGCGACCTCGGTGCGTCCAAAGAAGGCGAGGGCCAGAACGACACCGCGAGCAACACGGGCGACGGGAAAGACGATGAGCGGACGCTGGTCGATGTCGACGCCGAACTCGAATCGATCAAGCACGAACTCGACCGACCGAGCGGCGACGAGCGAGGTGACGTCGACGCCGATGGGAGTGTGGAAAATGTCGACAGCGACGAGAGTACTGCGAACGTCGACAGCGACGAGAGTACCGCGAACGTCGACAGCGACGAGAGTACCGCGAACGTCGACAGCGACGAGAGCACCGCGAACGTCGACAGCGACAGCGCTCCCGAACGGGATAAAAAATCCGAAGACGACGCTGACGACGACGCAACCGACAGATCATAGAGCACGTCGCCAATGCGACCAAAACACCCCTATCGCTTCTCAGAGTTCCGTCTCGATGTACGAATCGAGCGTTCTGACCAGCTCCGGCCGGAACGTCCAAAACGCCTCCCAAACGTTTTTTTCGACTTCCAGGGCGAGCAGTGCCGCGTGATCGGCCGACGGCCGGTCTTCGGGCGGCGTAAACACGACAAACCACGAGCGTCGGTAGGGGTAGGAGGTGCCGCTGTGGACGGTCACCGGCACCGATTCGTCGGTCTCGAGAGCGCCAACACCGTACACATGGACGTCGACCGGGCTGTCACCGATGGTCTTTTGTACACCTCAAACGTTCCCCGTTCGTCGCGAAGCCGCGAGAGCCGCTGAAACGACGAACGGAGCGTTCCACCACCGGTTTCGGCGGCAATTCGCTCGATCACCCGAGAGACGACAATTAACAGCAGTTTCTCCTTGTTTGAGGCGGGATAGCCGCGAAGCCGAAACGGTACCTCGTCGAGCCCTTTGAGCACGTCAGGCAGCACGACTTCGTCGAGTTCGATCGCCCCGGTTTTGTACAGATCCGAGTTGATGAGCAACACCGACTCCAACAGTTCGTCGAGCGTTGAGCGAGCCAGCACTTTGCCGTCTTCAACGAGTGCAACGACGTCGCGTTCGTCGGCCGCGGTCTCGATGTCGGTGATCGACACCGCCTGATCGGTCAGCATCGAGTCCAAGAGGTTGCGGACCGGATCCGGCGACTCACGGTTGATGACGACAAGGTGGCGGTCGGGCGACTCAACGTCAGCAAAAAACGCGCGCAGTGAGTCGGCCATTGTCTGTGAGCGTTGGCACCGCGAACAAAAAGTGTTTACCTGTTTGTACCCCGAGGCGTCGACCTCGTCTTCGGTTACTCGAGAGGACGGAAACGGTAGCCGTCCCACGACTGGCTGTCCGGCTCGCGAATACCCGCCCCCGGCTCGCGGAGCGCTGCAGCATACACCGGTTCGACCCGGTCGCCGATGGCAACGTCGTCGGTTGTGAGTTGGCCGATCGCCCGGACGGACTCCTCGCGCTCGTCGTCGGAAGCCGTCGGAGTCGCAGCATCGTCCGCAGACGCGTCGCTCAGGGTGAACTCGACGATTGCGAGATGGTTCGGCTGGCGAACGCCCGGTGGCGTCGCCGTCGACGAGGTCCAGGTGATGATTTCGGCGGTGTACTCGCTGAGGTCGACCAGTTCGACCGGTTCCTCGCCGCCGGGGCCGAGCGGATGCGGCGGGTACAGAACCGAGCCGTCGGGGTAGCGAGCGGCGTTCATCGGTGGCGTCTGCGCAGTTTCGTCCGTTCGCTCGGTTGCGTCGGGGTCGCTCATTGTGCGGCCTCCAGAATCGTCGTAATCACACAGTTGCCGAAGCCACCCACGTTACAGGCCAAGCCGGTGTCGGCGTCGACCTGCCGGGAGCCCGCCGTTCCACGCAGTTGGTGGTACAGTTCGTACACCTGCGCAACGCCGCTCGCGCCGAGTGGATGGCCCTTCGACTTGAGTCCGCCGGAGGTGTTGATCGGCAGCTCGCCGTCGCGGTCGGTGACGCCGTTTTCGACGGCCTTCCAGCCCTCGCCCGGCTCAAAAAAGCCGAGCCCCTCCGACTGGAGAAACTCGAGAATCGTGAACATGTCGTGGAGTTCGGCAACCTCGATATCGTCGGGCCCGATGCCGGCCATCTCGTAGGCGATTTTTCCGGAGTCGACGACACCGCCCATCACGGTCGGATCGTCGCGTTCGTGAACGACATGGGTGTCCGTTGCCCCACCAATACCGCTGATGAGGACGTAGTTGTCGGTGTACTCGGCGGCGACCGACTCGGGACAAAAGAGCAGTGCGGCCGAGCCATCAGTGATCGGACAGAAGTCGTACAGCCGTAGCGGGTCGGCGACGATGGGCGAGGACATGACGGTGTCGAGATCGACTTCCTTCCGAAACTGGGCGTGGGGGTTGTCGACGCCGTTTTTGTGGTTTTTGACCGCGACCCGCGCGAGACTTTCGCGCGGGGCGTCGTGGACGTGGAGATAGCGGCGGGCGGTGAGCCCCGCAAACGAGGGGAGCGTGACGCCGTGTTTGTACTCGGCGGGGTGGGTGAGCGAGGCGATCACGTCGGTCGCTTCGGCGGTGCTCCGGTGGGTCATTTTCTCGCCGCCGACGAGCATCGTGAGCTCGCTCGCGCCC